>Ga0268241_10000051_pt1 | contig 14071 bp, 13 predicted proteins | sample BulsoiAmnAmmetaG_FD_200248 | JGI IMG/M metagenome (GOLD analysis project Ga0268241, IMG submission 200248) | Bulk soil microbial communities from Mexico - Amatitan (Am) metaG (v2) (version 2) | ecosystem: Environmental > Terrestrial > Soil > Agricultural land | place: Mexico: Amatitan, Jalisco...
CCATGTCCTGCCGCAGTGGCGGATCCCTTTCCTGGGCGGCCCTCTTCGACCTGCCGGAGGCGATGACCGGTTGGCCTGCGGCTGCCGGACCTGCGCGTCGGGGAAGACCTCACGTTGGCGCTCGGCGAACGCGACTGGAACATAGGGGTCGTGCTTGCCCCAGACGACGAGTGCCCAGCGTGGGATCTGGCGTAGAGCCTCCGCATCCGCCGAGCCGTGACCGCCAGGTCGCCTGTGTCACGGTGGAGCTTGAGGACGGCGCGGCGAGTGCCATGATCGAAATCGTCGTACATCCGGTCGATGAGCGCTGGGGGAGGCCCCGCGGGTTGCCATGCTTCACGAGCAGGTGCATGACTCGCCGGGTGGTCGTCGCCATGTGTGGCTTGGGGCTGACCCGGATCGAACGCCTAACATGGGAGCCTGTGGCCAGCTCATGACCAAGCCGATGGTGGTTCTGAGCGTGCCGGTGAGGCGCCGGAGACGGCGAGGACGGGAGCCCGCATGAGCACATTGCTAGGAGTCGACCCAGCCGTGCCGCCTAGCGGGACCGGCTGCGCCGAGTGCGAGGCCACCGAGGGCTGGTGGTTTCACCTGCGCCGGTGCGCCCAGTGCGGGCATATCGGCTGCTGCGACAGCTCACCGTCGCAGCACGCCAGCGCGCACGCGACGGCCACCGGTCACCCGGTGATCCGCAGCTTCGAGCCAGGTGAGGCATGGTTCTGGAACTACCAGACCGAAGAGTTCTCTGACGACGGGCCAGCGCTGGCCTCTCCGGAACATCATCCGCTCGACCAGCCAGCTCCCGGCCCAGCCGGCCGCGTGCCCCCCGACTGGCAGGCAAAGCTGCACTATTGAGTTTTGCGCATCAGGGGACACGTGGCTCGGCATCGACGGCAAGCCTGTTTGCGCCAGGAATCCCACTACAAGCTCCTCGCTGGCACAGAGCCGCTCGATGCTCCCCCACCACCCATTGGGGACAGGTGGGTCAGTAGTATGGCGACCGTGAACCACGTCCTGACGACGGAACGTCTGGTCCTGCGCCCGGTAACCACGCAAGATCATGCTGGGCTGCTGGCCCACTGGACCGCCCCGGACGTGCGGCGGTTCCTGTTCGACGGGGCGATCCTGTCCCCGGCAGAGATCACCAGAGCCCTCCAGGACAGCGCGCGGGACTTCGCCGCGGCCGGATACGGCCTCTGGCTGATTCGGGAGAGGGACGGGACCGATCCGGTCGGCACGGTCGGGCTGCGGCCGCTGGAGGACCTCGGACTCGAGATCCTCTACAGCTTGGCACCCGGCGCGTGGGGTAAGGGGTACGCCACCGAGGCCGCCCGCGCCGTGGTGGAGTACGCCCTTGGTCCACTCGGGCTACCCGAGGTGCTGGCTGAGGTCGACGAGGGCAACGCCGCCTCGGTCGCGGTCGTCGAGCGGCTCGGCATGACCCAGTTCCAGGTGGTGTCCGGCCTGCTCGGCCCGATGACCCGCTACCGCAGGACGCGCTGAATCACCGAGCGGTGATCTTGTCGGCGAATGCCTGCGCCGTCGGGTCCGCAGCGGGCCATGTCCTCGGCGTCAAAGTCCGGATCCGCTACGCGGGCAGCGCAGAGCGGCCACCGAGCTGGCCAACCTGGCCGTCGACGTCCTCGACGACATCGTTGCGGCCGCCGAGCGTGGCATCCAACGCATCCGCGCCACCCACGGGCTGGCGTACTCGTTCCTGCGCCACTGCGGCCTGTCCGGGTGGTAAGCCGAGCGGGTGCTACACCGCTGGGCACTTGCGTCAGTTGCTCGCGGGCGGGTGTCGATTTCGGCCTGCGCCGTTCGTGTAGGAGGTGAGAGGCGGAGAACCGGTCGGCCTCGCAACCGATTCGGTGGCGCAACCTCACCGCCGTAGGAATCAAGGAGGCCTGAAATGGGTCGAATCGTTGTGATGAACCATGTGACGCTTGATGGCGTGATGCAGGGACCCGGCCGCGCGGACGAGGACACCCGAGACGGGTTCACCCACGGCGGCTGGGGCCAGCGGTCCGCAACGCCTGACGACGCCGGGGGCAAGGCAATGGGCGAGAGGATGGCGGCCGGGGGCGGCTTGGCAGGATGGCTGTTCGGGCGGCATACCTACGAGGAGCTGCTGGCCTCCTGGAACGCCCAGGGTGGCCCGTTCAAGGACGCGCTGAACAACTCGCCCAAGTACGTCGCGTCGACCACTCTCCAGGAACCCCTGCCGTGGCCCAACTCGACGCTCCTGCGCGGCGATACTGTTGAGGCCCTGCGCGCGCTCAAGGCGCAATCCGGCGGCGTTCTGGCGATCATGGGCAGCGGCGTGCTGATCGGCTCGCTGATGGCTGCAGACCTGATCGACGAGTACCTGCTGATGATCCACCCGCTGGTGCTCGGTACCGGACGACGGCTGTTCCCAGGGGGCGTGTCCGCGTCGCTGCGGCTGATCGACAGCGTCACAACGGCCACCGGCGTGCTGGTCGCCACCTACGAGCCGGCAAGGGACTAGATGGGATGCATGCGAAGGCACGCAGGGCAGCGCTGCCAGTGCGCGGGGATCGGCGCCTTCCAGGGCAATCCATGGGGTAGGACGCGCAGGGTGGTGCCGCACCCGGGCGTGCTGGTGCCCGCCGCGACGGCGCCCGGGAGGGCGCGGCGGTGGTGTCGCTGCGGTCGGTGAGGTGCTGGTAGCGATCTGTTGCGGCCTGGATGAAGGCCGGCGAGCGGCGCTGGAAACGCTCATCGTGCCTTCCTTGGTGATGACGCTCACACACGTCATCGTGGGCGCCGACCGCTCCGGCACCGTTACGGCGGGTTGGATGGCCGCATCGGCTTCCCGTGGCTGCTGACCGGCCGTGAGGGAGCCCGATTGGTCAGCTTGGCCAGGTTGCTGCGTGGTCCGTAACGTTGCCGGGACGCAGCCCCGCCAACCTGGCGTGGGATCGGCGATGCTGGAGGTGGCGGTGCCGGTGGTGCACAGGGTGCGGCAGCGGCGATGACGAGGGATCCTGCCGACCGACCTGCCTGGCGGCGCTGGCGGCCGGGGGTGCTGGCGTGGGCGCTGTGGGCGTTGGCGATCGGTGGCCTGGCCGCCGTGGTGTGGCTGGATCGCCTGCTGCGCCGGACCGGCCGGCCGGAACTGCTGGTGCTGGGTCCCAAGGCGATCCCGCCCGTGCTTGGGGCGGTGAGCGCGGCCACGGTCGGGGCGGTGCTGGCCAGCCGCCGTCCCCGCCATCCGGTGGGCTGGCTGCAGCTTGGGCTTGGCCTGTCGCTGGGGGCGGCCGGGTTGGCCGCGGAGTCTGTCAACTACGCGCTGGCCCACCCCGGCAGCCTGCCGTCGGCCAGCCTGATAGTGGGGTACGTGCCCGTCACCATCGTCACGGCGATCTGCTGCAACGGCCTGGTCCTGCTGCTCACCCCGACCGGGACGCTGCCGTCTGCGTCGCCTGGCTGGCGCTGGTGGGCGCGGCTGACCGCTGCCACCCCGATCGCGGTGCTGCTGGTGGTGACGTTGGCGCCCAAACCGGGCGGTCGGCTCGCCCGGCCGGTCCAAAGCCCGCTGGACCTGCACGCGCTCGGCGGCGGGTTGCGGCTGGCCTACCAGGCAGCCTTCGCCGTGGCCATCTTCGCCCTGGTGGTGGCTGCCGCGTCGCTGGTCGGGCGCTTTGGCCGTGCCCGCGGCGTCGAACGGCAGCAGCTGCGGTGGGTGGCCTGGGCCGCGCTGGTGGTGGCGCCGCTGTTCGTGGTCGACCTGGCCGCCTTGGGACTGGGCGCGTTTGCCGTGGCGGCGGTGGCGGGCGGTGCATGCCCGCCGGTGCTGTCGGGGGCGATCGGCGCGGCGATCCTGCGCTACCGGCTGTATGACCTGGACCGCATCATCAGCCGCACGCTTGGCTACGGGCTGCTGACGGTGCTGCTGGGCGGCGGCTACGCCGCGCTGGTGCTCGGGCTCGGCCAGCTCGTCGGCCAAGCGTCCCCGCTGCTGGTGGCCGGGGCGACCCTGGCGGTGGCCGCGGTGTTCCAGCCGGCCCGTCGCCGCATCCAGCGGGCGGTCGACCGGCGCTTTGACCGGCGCCGCTACGACGCCGGCAAGACCATCCAGCAGTTCGGTGCGCGGCTTCGTCAGCAGCTTGACCTGGACGGCTTGACCAGGGAACTGCTGGGCGTGGTCGAGCAGACCATGCAGCCGACCAGGGTGTCGTTGTGGCTGCGGCCGCAGCGACCCTCCGGCAGAGCTGGTGGCGACGGCGCCGTCCGTAACGCCGCCGGGACGCACACCAGTCACCCTGGCAGGTGACCGCGACGACACGACCAAAGGAGGAGAAGGGGCGATGTCTGAGGCCAACAAGCAGCTGGTCCGGCGTCACTTCGAGGAGCTGTTCAACCGCCAGCGTCTGGACGTCGCCGACGAGCTAGTCGCCGCCGAGTACCTGGAGCACGCCCTGGCACCCTTCGGGCAGGCCGAGCCCGGCAAGGTCCACGGCCCCACACACACGCGGCAGACCACCCAGTGGCTGCTGGCGCAGTTCCCCGACCTGCGCATGACCATCGAGGCGATCGTCGCCGAGGGCGACACGGTGGCGGTGCGCATCCTCTCCGAGGGGACCAACCTGGGACCGCTCAATGGCGTGGTGCCGCCGACCGGCAAGCGGTTCGCGGCCAGGCAGAGCCACTGGTTCCGGGTCGCCGACGGCAAGCTGGCCGAGCACTGGGCCACCCGCGAGGACCTGCCGGCGATGCTGCAGCTGGGCGTGGTGCAGCCGCCAGGCCCGCCGCCGTCCTAGGTCCGGTCGGGCCGGCGCTGCGCAGCGCCTCCTGCCCGCCCGCTCGCCATTGGGCGTGCCAGCGGCTGACGTTTTGCCGGGCCACCCCGAGTTGGCGGGCGACCTCGGCTGGGAGTGGCCGGCGGCAACAGCGCGCCGGCCTGCATGCGGACGCCTTCGAACGCCTGGCGGTCGCGCAGACCGCGGGCGTTGCGGCGGTAGGCGGTGGGTCTCATACCGCCATGCTGCCAGCAGCCCCGATCCTGTCATCGGAACTGGCTAACTTCGTTAGGCCAGGTGTCTACCGCCGCCGTGACGCGCTCGGGCTGTTTGCATGTGGCGGCGGTGTATCAGTGGTCTGCGGCTCACGGGGCACTTGCACAGCCGTCAGGATCTCCGATGAGAGTGGCGGCGACCTTAGCTCCGCGGTGACGGCGTCAGCGTGCTGCCAGGGGATCTCGAAGTGGCGCTCCTCGTATTGCTGGTAGATATCTGACGGCGCGCCCGTGACGCTGATCTGCTCTTGTGGCGTTTTTCGGATTACCAGGCAGAAGCAACGATACGCTTCGGTCCCATACGGATATGGGTTGAGCAGCATGAATTCCGAGGTCGCGATGGCGAAAACGGTTGGTGTGCCACCGTACAGCCTGACCATCTGTGGCGTCACCCCTAGCTCCTTCAGAGACTGGAGATTTTCGTTGATCTCAGCCGGGATGGCACCCTCGCGGCGGCGTTCCTGGGCCGCACGCTCATCTCCACGGTCGGGATGGGTCATAAGGATACGGAGATCAAGGAAGCGGTCGTTGCCCTTGGCGAACGTCGCGGCAGTGGTAATCAGCTGCCTACCGTCGAAGTTGTCCATGGTGGTGGACAGGAACCATTTCATTGAGGATGAGACGAGCCAGATTCTGGCTCGTTCCTTGGTCCCTCCGGTCTGGAGAGCCTCCCCGGCCTGGAGAGCCTTCGCCTTGTTCAACTCCGCATCCAAGTACGGCGCGAAGCCTTTCAGAGCTTCGGTCCTGGTGAGATAGGCACTCTCGATGCCCAGGCGTGAGGATGCCTCGAACAGCGGGGCGATGCGTTCGAAGTTGTCTGTGATGCCGACCATATCGTCATGCACGGTGCTCCTGAACAACCCTAGTTGATCCTGCACATCAGTGCGGATCGCCCCGATCATCCTGTCCTCAAGAAGTGAAGTGCCGAAATACGTAATGGCGAATGTGGTGAGGCCGGCAGAAAACAGGCTCAGTCCCAGGCCCATCGCGACCTCATGGAGGATGGCCTCTCGTCGCGCATCCGCGTGGACGCCGAGGTAGATGAGCACGACCCCGAGCAGAACGGCGGATGCGACCAGGAGCCAGAATATTCTTCTGACGGGTCGCCCGCGATCACCCTCCTCGCGCTGCTGCCGCTGCCCGCTATCCCGCCTGCGCCATGGAATCCTCAGCTTCACCGATCATCACCCCTCCCCATGCAACTGGAGGAGCGAAGCCAGCAGGAAACTACATGGTGGTTAAGCCCCCTCTACTACTTTCGCCGGTACTGCACTGTTCGTCAATCTGTCCCGAACCGACCAGGTCGGCGCCCGATCGCGACAGTGGCCAAGGTCAGAGCGGTGAAGGTCCAGGGTCTCGGCAAAGTGGAGGGCAGTCCGGATTGGGTGCTGGTGGGCAAAGCTCCAGGTAGGCTTGCTCGGTTGTCAGGACCATGCCTGAAGGGCGATGTCCGCTTGCGCTGGCCGTGGTCGTGGCTGGACGGAGCCATTGGTGCTCACGTGGGTGTCAGGGGCTCGGGTGGTGCTGGAGTGCTTGGATGAACCACTCGAAAACCGAAGCCAGGGCCGACGGAGCGGGCCAGCCGTTGATGGTGGCGAGCAGGTACCAGTACCGCTCAACCCGTGGGTCATTGGCGATCTGCAGTCGGATCAGCAGCCTGCTGCGGTAATCGGGGGTGTCGGCCTTGCCGAACGTTTGGGCGTACCGGCCGACCAGATCGTTGAGGATCATACGGGCCTGCTCGGACGCTGGGTCGATCCCGCCGGCCAACGCCGCCTCGACCCGCTGTCGGATCTGGTTGGTCAGCTCGTGGTGCAACCCCGACCGGTCGCCGTCGGCGCGTTCGGCCGCCTGATATTCCGCCGCCCGCCGCACGCTCGCCTTGAAGTCCGGGTCCTGGACCAGTTCGGCCAGCTCGACCCAGGCGTCGACCTGCTCGGGGGTGGGATCGTCGGAAAGCTCGGGCATCGCCGAGCGCAACATGGCCACCAAGTCGGGGTTGGCGTCGAGGTCGCCGAATGCCTCGTCGATGAACTGGTGGATGATCCTGCGCCGTTCGACGTCTGAGAGCTTGACCAGTCTGTGCATGAGCTCCATCTCCTGGGGACTGGACCCGCGCTTGGCCACAGCGCGCAATACCGCCCGGCGCAGCCGCAGGGTGTGGATCTGCACGTCCAGCGCCTCGGCATGTGCGGCGGCGACCTCGGGCACCGAGATCTCGCGGTCCAGCACCCGCTGGATGGTGGCGAGGTCTACCCCGAGATCACGCAGCGTGCGGATGAGGTCCAGACGGGCCAGCGCGTCCAGGTCGTAGCGGCGGTAGCCGGCGGGGCTACGGCTGGTCGGCGGCAGCACACCGCGGTCGGAGTAGAACCGGATCGTGCGCACCGACAGTCCGCTGCGCCGCGCCAGGTCCCCGATCGAGTAGCGCGTGTCGCCGTCCATGCCCGCATCTTCCAGCCTCCACCGGCTGGAGACTCAAGGCATTTCCAGAGGAGGGCGTGCGCACCTTCTCGGTCGCGGTCACCAAGCTCGCCGGTCAGCTCAGCCCGGCTCCGCCCAGCCCTGCCACCTCGGAGGGTAGGCCGGACTCCACTCGGGCTCCCTCCGGAGATGACGCTGGACCGTGGGCGGGCGATGATGGGCCGGATGCGTCCACGCGCCCGCCCGCTCGGGTCGCCGCCCTCGCCGCTAACGGGAGATGGTGACGGCGATGCCGCGGTGGTCGCTGGCGGTGCCGGTGGTGGCAGAGAAGTCGCCGGCGCGTAGGTCGGGCGAGAGCCAGATGTAGTCGACGCGCTCAGCGGGATGGTCGGAGGGGTGGGTCAGCTCGGCGGCGGGGGGGCCGCCTGCGGCGACCCAGGCGTCCTGGAGGCCTGAGCGGCGCATGAGGGTGATCTCGGGCCAGTCGGGGTGAGCGTTGAAGTCGCCCATCACCACGGTGGCCACCCCATGGTCCCAGGCGGCCAGCAGCCGCCGCGCCTGCGCGAGGCGCAGCAGGCTGCCGTCGTCGCCTTCGCCGCGGTCGATGTGGTGCAGGTGGGTGGCGATCACCCGGACGGTCTGGCCGCCGCCGAGGTCGATGCGTGCCCACACGTAGCTGCGCTGGTCGACGTGCGCCCAGCCGGCGCCCTGCCGCCGTGGGAGGCTCTCGTGCCGGAGTGGGTCCTCGCTCGGGAGCGGCTCCACGCCGCTGGCCAGGATCGGCTGACGGCTGAGGATGGCACTGCCCCACAGCGCGTCGGCGGCGGCCCCGAAGGCCGCATACGGCATGTGCAGCCGGTGCCGCAGCCATGCGAGCATGTCGGTCGCGCCGTCGACGTACCAGCCGCGTGAGACCTCTTGGACGGCGACCACCTCGGCGCCGCTCCCCTCCACGGCGTGCGCGACCGCCTCGAGGTCACTCCAGCCGGCCACGTCGTAGCCGAAGTGCAGGTTGTAGGAGAGCACCCGCACCGGAAAGCCGCGGCCGGGCGCGTGCATCGGGCTCCGCGCGGGGGACCAGCCGCCGGCCGGGGCGACCAGAAGCACCAGCCCGAGCGCGATGGTGGCCTGCAGCACGCGGCCGCGCTCCAGCACCGCCGGTCGCATGGCGAGCCGGGCGCCGATCCCGGCCATCGCCAGCGGCACTGCCGCGGCCGGCAGCAGCGCCTGGTTGTCGAACGGCAGCACCCGCTGGAAGCCAACGTAGTAGACGAAGACCAGCAGCATGAACAGCAGCATGCCCAGCGCCCAGGAGGCGTGGGTGCGTGCCGACACGGACCGCACGGTGGGCCGGTCGCCGGGGCTGGCGGCGCAGCACACGATCATGACCAGCAGCGCGGCCACGTTCACCTGGCCGAGCAGCAGCGCAACCAGCGGCCGCTCGCGCAGCTGCGCCACCGCGATCCCCAGGCCGAGCAACTGTGCCGCGATGACCGGCCAGGGTGGCCGCCTGGTTGCGGTGACCGCCGCGCCGGCCGCGATCCCGGCCAGGTTCGCCACCATGACCAGCAGGAACGCCCGCGCCTCCGTCCGGTGCCCGATGACCGCCTGCCAGCCGATGTTCTGCAGCACCAGCGCCTCGAGGAACAGCGCCGGGCCGACCCCGACAAGCAGCGGCAGCGCCCACGGGGCGGCACCGGACGGCCTGGCCGCGACTGCCCGGTCGGCCAGCAAGCCGCGCAGCGCCGCGAGCTGTCCGCCGGCCAGCGCCAGCGCCAGCGCCACCGTGACCGCGTCGATCCTCCAGGCGTAGTCCCAGCTCATGAACAGGCCCTGCAGGGCAGTGTCGAGCGCCAGCCCAACCAGCAGCGCGACCCCGAAGCGGTGGCCGGCCTTGGTTCCCCGCGTGGCACCGAGGTAGGCGGGCACGAACCACACGAACAGCACCACCCCCAGCGGCGCGACCAGCCAGCGCACCATCGCATCGGGAATGAGCTGCAGTGCCAGCCGGACCAGGCCGACGCCGGCGGCGGTGACCGCCAGCAGCCGGCGAGAGCCGAGCACCCGCTCGAGCGGTGCCCCAAGGAAGCCCAGCAGCATGACGCCAAAGGCGAACAGCGCCAGCGCCGGGACCGGCGCGCCCAGCCGGTCGCGTTCCACGCTGAGGATGGTCGGGACCATGAGCCGCAGGAGCTGCAGCCCGAAGGTCACGGTCAAGGCCGGCAGGGCCAGCCAGCTCAGGTCGAAGCCAGCGACGCCCCTGGGCAGGGCGGCGACGTGGGAAGCCAGATCGGCCGGGCGTCGCACGGCTCCTCCTCAAAAGAGAGGGCTAGCTCCCCCGTGGGTCGAATCTTCGCATGAATTGCACCCTCGCATCTGTGCAAACAGGTGTCTTTCATACGCAATCCATACGAACTTGTCGCATATCGGAGCTTCCGCCAGGTCCACATCGTGCGCTTCCAGGACGGCGAAGCAATCGAGCTGATGATCGTTCCCGAGTTAGCATGCGGCGGTGAGCTTCTTCGACAAACCGGCCAAGGCCACTCGCCTCAAGCTGGTGTATGCGGTGTGGCGGCGGCAGCGGATGGAGGTGCTTCCGGGCGTGGCCCCGGTGGCGCTGCTGCTGGCCCGGACCGACGACACCGTGGTGGGATTGACCGACGTCCGGGGATATCCGAACGGGTTCGTGTTCGTGCTGCGCGTGCGCTGGGGCCCGGTCGTCGACCCCTACGAAGAGGTGCGGTGGCCATTCCCGGACTGGGGCACCCCGGACCCCCTGGCCGGCGACTCGTTTCCCGACGAGCTGCTGCGCTTCGGGGTGCAGTTCGCCGATGGCCGCCGGGTCACCAACATGGACCGCTACCCATTCGTGCCCGAGGATCTGCCACCGGACCAGCCGGTGCTGGTCCAGGGCGGCGGCATGGGCAGCGAGGGTGGCCGCCTGGGCCGGGGCGCGTTCTGGGACCTGGAGCTGACCGTCCAGCCCCTGCCCCCACCCGGGCCGTTGGCGTTCGTGTGTGCCTGGCCGGGGCGAGGCATCCCCGAGTCGCGGGTCGAGATCGACGCCGGGCCGGTCCTGGACGCGGCCGCGGCGGCGCGCCCGTTCTTCGCCTCGGGGGTCCGGTCGTGAGTCCCAGGGAGCTGCCCTGGCCGTGCAGCAACGTGGTGCCCGGGATGGCGCCGCTGGCGGTGATCCTGGCGCAGACCAAGGAGACGGCGGTGGCGGTGACCGGGATCCGGGCCTACCCGGCCGGCTTCGGCTTCACGCTCCACCTGCGGTTGCGCAACCTGCATCCTCGCCAGCGGCGGGAGTTCTGGCCGTTCCACGAGCTCGGCCGTCACCGCGGCCCAGAGTGGCCGGACGAGGTGTTGCGGTTGACGATCGAGTTCGCCGATGGCCGCTCGGTGACCAACCTCGACCCTCCCACCGTCGGCTCCGGCGGGCCGGACCCGGATCGCCCGATGCTCAGCAGCGGACCGGGGACCGGCGGGGGCGTGGATGGCTGGTCGTTCGACATGGAATACCGGGCCCGCCCCCTGCCCCCGCCGGGGCCGCTGGCCTTCATCTGCGTGTGGCCGGGACGCGGGATCCCCAGCTCGCGGGCGGAGGTTGACGGCGCGGCGGTTCGGGAGGCGGCCGATGCCGCGATGACGCTGTGGCTCGACGACCCGTACTGCTCCGACGACTGACGCCATCCGCCAGAGCGCCGAGCCAATGATCGATCGAGCAAAGGGGACATCGGCTGAGTTCGGCGACCGCTGGTGCAGGATGGCTGGCCGTAGTGACGACCAACATGACGGGAAGGTGAGCCCACGACTTCGCCAGAAGAGGACCGATCACTGTGGCCCTGACGATCGGGCGTGAGCTGGGGAAACGGCGTTCCGCACAGCGGTCCGCCCGGCGTCGCGGCCCTCCGCTGCGGTGCGCCCACTCCCATGCTCGGCATGCCTCCCGTAGACTTCACTGTCCGCAAATGGCGGAAGCCGCCGGGACGAGGGATTCTGCTGATCGGAGGGCTTGGGCCCTTCGAATAGGGGGGCGTCGGGCAGGATGAGCTGGCGTTGGCTGAGCAGCAGCCTGCTGCTGAGCGGAGCGGGATGCCTGATCGCCTGCGCGGTGTACGTGTGGCGGTATCGGGGCAGGCCGACGGCGACCTCGCTGCTGGTCGTGCTGGCGGCGCTGATCCAGTGGAGCTTGGCGCGCACGGTCGAGCTCGCCGCCGGCGACCCGGCGGTCAGGCGGGTCTTCTGCGACCTCAAGTACCTCGGACTGGTCGTGCTGGCGCCGGCGGCGATCGTCTTCGTGTTGCAGTACGCCGGGTACATCCGGCGTCCGAGCCCGCTGCTGCTCGGGCTGCTGGCGGCGGAGCCGCTGGTGGTCCTGGTGACGCTGGCCATCCCCTCGACCCACCACCTGTTCCACACCTACCTGCCGGCACCGGCGCCCGGCGTGCTTCCGGCGGTGCGCTATGGACCGGTGTTCTGGACCCATTTCGTCTATTTCAACGCGGCGACGTGGCTGTGCCTGGTGGCCTTCGTGGAGACGATGGCGCGCACCTCCAGACCCTCGTACCGGCAGAGCGCGCTGCTGGTCGGTGTCCTTGCGCTCCCGCTCGGCGTCAACCTGCTCACCATGCTCAACTTCGAGCGGTTCGGCCGGGTCGACGTGCCACCGTTCGCGTTCGTGGTGACCGCCGCCCTCATCACGCTGGCGGTGTTCCGCTTCCACCTGCTCGACCTGCGGCCGATCGCCCGCGGCCGGATCTTCCAGACGATCGGCGAGGGCGTGGTGGTGCTGGACCTCGGCGGCAAGGTGATCGACGCCAACCTCGCCGCCGAGCGACTGCTCGGTCAGCCGTTCCCGCGCGTGGTCGCCCAGCCGGCCGAGAAGGTGGCGCCGGCATGGGGCGAGCTGCTCCACCGCCACCTCGGGAACGGTGGCGGCGATGCGGTCGAGGATGTCACCGCGGGCGGGCGCACGCACGAGGTCACCGTGTCCTCGCTCACCGACCATCTGGGCTGGCCCACCGGGCGGCTGGTGGTCGCCCGGGACGTCACCGAGCGCCGCCGGGTCGAGCAGCAGCTGCGCGCCAGCCTGGAGCGGGAGCAGGCCGCGGCACGGCAGCTGCGCGCGCTCGACCAGATGAAGGGCACCTTCCTCCAGGCGGTCTCCCATGACCTGCGCACCCCGCTGGCCTCGGTGCTGGGTATCGCCGTCACCCTCCAGCGGCACCAGCAGGAGCTGGACGCGCGCGATGCCGCCGACCTGCTCCAACGGCTCGGCAAGAGCGCCCGCAAGATGGACCGCCTGCTGAACGACCTGCTGGACCTGGACCGCCTGGCGCAACCCACCGTCAGCCCGGAGCGGGAGTACGTCGACGTCGGCGAGCTGGTCGAGCGGGTGGTCAAGGAGGTCAGCGCCGAGCTGCTGGACGACCGCCCCGTGCACGTGGACGCGTGCAGGCTGCGGCTGGAGGTCGACCCGCCCAAGGTCGAGCGCATCGTGGAGAACCTGCTGGCCAACGCCGCCAGGCACACCCCGCGGGGCACGCCGGTGTGGGTGCGGGTGGGGCCGCGCGGCACGGGCGCGCTGCTGGTGGTCGAGGACGCCGGCCCCGGGGTTCCGGAGGAGCTGCGGGAGACGATCTTCCAGCCGTTCCGTCAGGGGCCGCGGCCCGCCTCGCACGCGCCGGGGCTGGGCGTCGGGCTGGCGCTGGTGCGGGTCTTCGCGCAGCTCCACGGCGGCACCGCCTGGGTCCAGGAGCGCCGTGAAGGCCCCGGCGCCTCCTTCCACGTCCACCTGCCGGACCCCGGCTAGAGCGCCGGGCGTCCGGGTTCCTGGCTGTTGACGCCGGGGTGCCACGGTCCCGCGAGCAGGTGGCCGGCACGAAGGGCTTGAGCCTGCTGTCGCTCGAAGTCCGCCAGTGTCCGGTGCCGGGCGGCTTGCAGGAGGTGATGCTCGGCCCAAGGGCCGCCCTGCTCGGCCATGCGCTCGCGAGTCCGGGCGCTGACCTCGAAGGTGTGTGCCAGGCGCTCAGCTGTGGCCGCGATCCGTTCCCGCAGCTCCGCCGGCACGTGGTCGATCGAGTGGTCCTTCCGGACCCGTCGCCGATTGGCCAGCGGCGGGATCGCCCAGCTCGAGGAGCTGGCGTCGTCGTCACGCACGACCAGTTCGCCTCCAGCGCCCAGCTGCGAGTTCAGCCTTTCGTATCCAGCGGGCAGCGTCGGAAACGTTCGGTGGCGACTACCGTTCCTGCTCGCTCTGCTCGGCGAGGGCCAGCGCGTGCAGCTTGCGCGCGTGCTCGGCATGCGCGCGGGCGTTGGCGGCCCGATCGTGGTGGCCCAGCCGCTCCTGGAGCTCCGCCGCCCGCTCGTGCAGCTCGATCGCGCGGGCGTGCGCGTCCAGCTCCTGCTGCTTGGCGAGCGCGGCACGCTCGCGTGCACGGGCCACCCGGCGGACCTTGTTGTCCGCGCCAGCTCGTCCGCGGTTCTCGACAGCCAGGGTGGGCGGCTCCACTACCGGATCGACAGGGTCATCTGGGGTGTTGTCATCGTCCCGCATGGCCGCCTCCGCAGCCGTGGCATGCGGTGAATCCGCTCGCCTCCGTG
>Ga0268241_10000052_pt1 | contig 13942 bp, 14 predicted proteins | sample BulsoiAmnAmmetaG_FD_200248 | JGI IMG/M metagenome (GOLD analysis project Ga0268241, IMG submission 200248) | Bulk soil microbial communities from Mexico - Amatitan (Am) metaG (v2) (version 2) | ecosystem: Environmental > Terrestrial > Soil > Agricultural land | place: Mexico: Amatitan, Jalisco...
GTCGCCGTAGCGGTGCCACCAGCCGGTGTCGTTGGCCTCCAGCGCCATACCGACGATCGCGGCGACCTCGCCAGGATCCTTGACGCCGTACAGCGTCAGCAGGTCGACCACGTCGCGTTCCTTGAAGCCGACCTGGCCGTTCTCCAGCCGGTGGATCTTCCACTCCGAGGCGCGGATGCGCGCGCCGGCCTCCTCCCGCGTCAGGCCGGCCTCGGTCCGGAGCCGGCGCAGCCGCGAGCCGACCAGCATGCGGCGGACGGTCGGGCCGCCCTGGCGCGCTTCCTCGTTCACCTGCGTCTCCCGAAAGGGTGCGAGTCAGGACACAGTCTGCCAGTCCTCGCGCTTCTGGGCACTCCCGCCGATCGGCGGCTTGCGCCGCGCGGCGGTCTCTGCGATACGTACCCGCATGGCGGCACCGCGGGGGACCTACACCTTCTGGCGCTGGCCGGCGGCGGCCGCCGGCGCGACCAGCCTGGCGTGGGACCTGACCGTGCTGCGCGACCCGGGGCCGACCACCTACTTCTGGGCGCACCAGTTCTCCTTCGAGGGCGGTGACGTCGGCTACTTCGGGCTCCAGGCGCACGACCTGCGCGACGACGGCAGCAGGGGCCGGCTGGCGGTGTTCTCCATCTGGTCGGCGACCGGCTGCGGCGACAACCCCGGCTGCCACGGCGGGGTCGAGGGCGAGCCCTTCTGGACCTGCCGGCTGGGTTACGACTGGCGGGCCGGCCGGCCCTACCGGCTGCGGCTGGCGTTGCGACAGCGGCGCTGGTGGAGCGCGTCCGTCACCGACCTGGACGCCGGCGTCGAGACGCTGGTCGGCAGCCTCCAGGTGCCGCGCCGCTGGGGCGGGCTGGACCTGGCCTGGCGCGGCTCCTCGGTGTGGACCGAGTTCTACGGCGCGAACGTGCCCGGCGGCCTGGCCGCCCCGGAGCAGGTGCCCCACGCCCGCGTGCGCTTCGGCGAGCCGGCCGCCAACGAGCTGACCGCGCCGTCCGGCCACGCCAACCAGCTCGGCGGCGGCGACTGGGACAACTCCCTGGTGACCGACGACGACCGCGGCGTGGTCCACCAGATGGGCATCCCGCTCGACGAGGGGTAGCGGCCGGCAGCGGGTACTCTTGATCACCATGTCATCACCGCTCGGGACCGCCTCGTTCCTGCGGCGCGCCAGGAGCCCGCTGGCCTGGATCCGTCTGCTCGCCGGCCTGTGGCTGTTCGCCGCCGGGGTGGTGCTCGGGCTGCGCGCGCGCCTCGGCGTGGGGCCGTGGGACGTGCTGCACGACGGCATCCGCCAGGTCACCCCGCTGTCGTTCGGCGTGGCCACCATCGTGGTCGGCCTGGTGCTGCTGGCCGGGGGCTGGTTCGCCGGCGTCCGGCCCGGGCCGGGCACGCTGGTCAACATGGTGCTCGTCGGGGTCTTCGCCGACCTCATGCTGTCCAGCGGGATCGGCGCGGACCTCGGCGGCCGTGGGCTGCCGCTGCGGCTGGCGGCGGTGGTCGCCGGGGTGGCGCTGGTGGCGATCGGCTCGGCGCTGTACATCGGCGCCGGCCTCGGCTCCGGGCCGAGGGACTCGGTGATGCTGGCGCTGGCGGCGCGCACCCGGCTGCGGGTCGGCGCGGTCCGGGCGCTGATCGAGACCGCCGCGCTGCTCGGCGGCATCCTGCTCGGCGGCGCCTGGGGCGTGGGGACGGTGCTGTACGCCTTCGGCATCGGCCCGGCGATCGAGGTCGCCTTCCGGCTGCTACGCGTCGAGGTGCCGTCGAGGCGGGCGGCGAAGGCGGACGTGGAGGCGTGCGAGACCTGCTGACGGCGAGGAGGAGCCGGTGAGCCCAGACGAGGCGCGGGCGTTCCTGCGGGAGAACCACCGAGGCGTGCTGGTCACCCGGCGGGCGGACGGCGGGGTGCAGACCTCGCCGGTCACCGTCGGGCTGGACGGCGACGGCATGGCCGTGATCAGCACCAGGGAGACCGCCTACAAGGTCCGCAACCTGCGCAGGGACCCGACCGCGGTGGTGTGCGCCTTCGCCGACCAGTTCTTCGGCCGCCCCTGGGTGCAGGTCGAGGGCAGGGCGAGCATCCTGTCGCTGCCCGAGGCGATGGAGCCGCTGGTCGAGTACTACCATTCGATCAGCGGGGAGCATCCGGACTGGGACGAGTACCGCCAGGCCATGGAGACGCAGCGGCGCGTGCTCGTGCGGATCCCGCTCGAGAAGGTGGGCCCCAGCCGCTTCGGCTAGGCCGCCCGCGGACACCCCGCCGCGTCCACGGAAGGAGAGTGGAGATGGCCGAGGTCAACGTCGGGCTTCTCGTCCGCATCGAGGCACTCCCGGGCCGCGAGGCCGAGGTGGAGAGCTTCCTCAAGCAGGGGCTCCAGATCGTCCAGGGGGAGCCGGCGACGATCACCTGGTACGCCATCAGGTTCGGGCCGACGACCTTCGGCATCTTCGACACGTTCCCCGATGACGCCGGCCGCCAGGCGCACCTGTCCGGCCAGGTCGCGGCCGCGCTGATGGAGAACGTGGGCAAGCTGTTCGGCGAGCCGACCATCGAGCAGGTGGAGGTGCTGGCGGCCAAGCTGCCCGGCTGATCGCCGGCTTGCCCAGCGCGGGCCATCCCAGCTTCCTCGAAGCTCCGCACCACTTGACCACGCCTCTATACTGAGTATAATCCTCCGCATGCTACCCGGTTGTGTGATGCGATGAGCGTCCGGCACGCCCTGCTCGCGCTGTTGAGCGAGGAACCCAAGTACGGCCTGCGGCTCCGCGAGGAGTTCGAGGCGGGGACCGGCGAGGTCTGGCCGCTGAACGTCGGTCAGGTGTACACGACGCTGCAACGGCTGGAGCGCGACGGGCTGGTCGAATCGGACGGAAGCGGCGAGGACGGCCCGCAGAAGAGCTTCCGGATCACCCCCGACGGCCAGCGGGAGCTCGCCGGGTGGCTGCGCACGCCGCCGGACCTGAGCTCCCCACCCCGCGACGAGCTGGTCATCAAGGTGCTGGTGGCGCTGCGGGTGCCCGGCACCGACGTGCATGAAGTCATCCAGGTGCACCGGAGATATCTCGTGGAGCTGATGCAGCAGTGGACGCGCCTGAAGGAGGACGAGGCCGAATTCGATCTGGGGTTGGCGCTGGTGGTCGACGCCGAGCTGTTTCGGCTGGACTCGGTCGTCCGCTGGCTGGACGCCGCCGACAGCCGCCTGCGGCGCGCCGCCACAGAGCCTCCCCCGCCCCCTCCCGCCTCGCTGCCGAGACTGCGACGAAGAATCGGAGTGCGACCATGAGCGTGCTTGAACTGCGGGGCGTGTCGAAGGTCTACGGCGAAGGACCGGCCCGGGTGCGGGCGCTCCAGAGGGTCGATCTGGCGGTGGAGGCCGGCGCGCTGGTGGCGGTGATGGGACCCAGCGGCTCGGGCAAGAGCACCCTGCTGACCATCGCCGGGAGCCTGGAGGACCCGACCAGCGGCGAGGTGTTGGTCTGTGGCACCGCACTGTCGGGGATGTCGCGCAACCAGCGGGCCCGGCTGCGGCGCCGCACGATCGGCTACGTGTTCCAGGACTTCAACCTGCTGGCCGGGCTCAGCGCGGCCGAAAACGTCGCTCTGCCACTGGAGCTGGACGGCACCTCCGTCAGGAAGGCCCGTGCCGCCGGGATGCGGGCCCTGGAGGAGCTCGGCCTGGGGGAGCGGGCATCCCGCTACCCGGACGAGCTGTCCGGCGGCGAGCGTCAGCGGGTGGCGATCGCCAGGGCGGTGGTGGGCGACCGGCGCCTGCTGCTGGCTGACGAGCCCTCGGGCGCGCTCGACTCGGTCAACGGCGAGGCGGTGATGCGCCTGATCCGTGCCGCCTGCCGGCAGGGCGTCGCCGGGGTGGTGGTGACCCACGACGCGCAGCTGGCATCCTGGGCCGACCGGGTGGTGTTCCTGCGGGATGGGCGCGTGGCCGACCAGACCGCTCCCGCCGCCGGGCCCGAGTCGCTCCTCACGCCGAGCCCGGGACCGGGCCAATGAGCACCTCCCTGCGCGACCGGCCGGCCGAGCTGGACGCGGGCCCGCGCCGCGCCGGCATGCCGGCGCGGCGCGCGGTGGTCCGCTGGGCGTGGCGGCTGTTTCGCCGCGAGTGGCGCCAGCAGCTGCTGCTGCTGGGGCTGCTCGGTGTCGCGGTCGCGGCGACGGTGGTCGGCGTGGCGGTCAGCACGAACACCCCCTCGTCGCCCGCGGCGACCTTCGGGACGGCCAACCACCTCCTCACTCTGCCCGGGTCCGACCCGCACCTCGCCGCCGACCTCGCCGCCATCCGGCAGCACTTCGGCGCCATCGAGGTGATCGGCCACCAGCGGCTGGCCACCGGCTCAGTCAACCCAATCGACCTGCGGGCGCAGGACCCACGCGGCCCCTACGGGTCCCCGATGTTGCGCCTGGTGGCCGGGCGCTACCCGGCCGGCGCGGATGAGGTCGCGGTGACCCGCCAGGTGGCGACCCTCTACAACCTGCATGTCGGTGACCGCTGGAACGCGGGCGGCCATGCCCGGCGGGTCGTCGGCCTGGTCGAGAACCCGCTCAACCTGCTGGACGCCTTCGCGCTGGTGGCCCCGGGGCCGCTTGGCGCGCCGACACAGGTGACGGTCCTGTTCGACGCCAGCGACACAAGCGTCAGCTCGTTCGCCTTCCCCGGCGGCGTCAGCCCCCAGACGCCCCCGCCGCCACCGGCGGGGTTCAGCCCGGCGATCGTGGTGCTCGCCGTGGCCATCTTCGGGCTGATCTTCATCGGCCTGGTCGCGGTGGCCGGCTTCACGGTCATGGCCCAGCGGCGGCTCCGCGCGCTTGGCATGCTCAGCGCGCTGGGCGCGACCGACCGCGACGTCCGGCTGGTGCTGCTGGCCAACGGCGCCGTCGTCGGCCTCGTCGCCGCCCTCGCCGGCGCCGCGGCCGGCTGGGTTGCCTGGATCGCCTACGCCCCGCGGCTGCAGGCCGGCACCGGGCACCGCATCGATCGGCTCAACCTGCCCTGGTGGGCGATCGGGACGGCGATGGCCCTGGCCGTGGTGACCGCCGTCGTCGCGGCCCGCGGGCCGGCGCGCTCGGTCGCCCGGATGCCGGTGGTGGCGGCCCTGTCCGGGCGGCCCGCCACCCCGAAGGCGACACGCCGCTCCGCTGTGCCCGGCGCCGTGCTGCTGGTGGCCGGCCTGTGCCTGCTCGCGTTCGCCGGCGGGTGGAGCGGCGGCAGCGCGGCGGACCAGCTGAAGCTGCTCAGCGGCATCGTGGCCACCACGCTGGGGGCGCTGCTGCTCGCCCCGGTCTGCATCACGGTGCTGGCGGTCGCCGGCCGGCAGTCGCCAGTCGCGGTCCGGCTCGCGCTGCACGACCTCGCCCGCTACCGCACCCGTTCCGGGGCGGCCCTGGCGGCGGTGACGTTCGCCGTCGTGGTCGCCGTGCTCACCTGCATCCTCGCCACCGCACGGTTCGCCGACCCCGTGGACTACTTCGGGCCCAACCTCCCGGCGAACCAGCTTGTCGTCTACGCCCCGGACCACACCCCGGGGGTCCCCTCGAACCCAGGTTCCGCGCAGGCCGCAGCCGCGCCACGAAGCCTCCGATCCCGCGTGAACAGCATCGCCGCCGCCCTCGGGACCCACGACGTCCTGGAGCTCGACGCGCCCATCAACCCGGCAACCGCCGCCACCGTCCAGCTCCAGCAGAGCACCACCAGCCGGCCCAGGGACGGCGGGCGCCTCTACGTCGCCACCCCGGCGCTGCTCGCCCACTACGGGATCGACCCGAACACGGTCGACCCGAACGCCGACCTCCTCAGCTCGCGCCCCGGACTTGCCAGCACGGCCCGCCTGCAGCTGTCCGGTTTCCTGCCTGGCCTTGTCAAACCTGGCGGCCCCGGCGACGCCGCCGGCTCCGACCACTCCGGCTGTGCGCCTGGCAGCGCTCCTGGCGGCTGCGTCGCCAACCCGGCGATCCAGACCCGCGGCCAGCTCCCCACCGACACCGCCGACCCCAACCTGCTGATCACCACCCACGGGATGGACAAGCTCGGCAGCCTCGGGCTGCAGGCGGTCCCTTCCGCCTGGATCATCCAGACGGCCCGGCCCCTCACCGCCTTCCAGATCAACGCCGCCCGGCAGCTCGCCGTGGCCGCCGGCGCGACCATCGAGACGAAGTCGCAGAACCCCTCGCTCGACGCGCTTCGCAACTGGGCCACCGTCGCCGGCATCCTGCTCGCGCTCGGCGTGCTGGCCATGACCGTCGGCCTGATCCGCAGCGAGACCGCCGGCGAGCTGCGCTCCCTCACCGCCACCGGCGCCAGCGGCTGGACCCGCCGCACCCTCACCAGCGCCACCGCCGGCGCCCTCGCCCTGCTCGGCGCCCTGATCGGCACCGCCACCGCCTATCTTGCCGCCATCGCCTGGTATCGCAGCAGCCTGGCCACCACCGTCCGCCACGTCCCGGTCGGCGAACTGGCCGTCATCCTCGCCGGCCTACCCCTGGCCGCCACCATCGGCGGCTGGCTGTTCGCCGGCCGCGAACCACCCGCCATCGCCCGGCAGCCACTGGAATGAGCCACCCCGCCCGTCAAGGCCGCGACCGCAACCGGACCGCTCCCGCGCCGCGGCGATCAGCTGACCACCACGGTGGCGATCATGCTGGAGTGGATCGCGCAGTGGTACTTGAAGGTGCCGGCCTCGTCGAAGGTCTGCGAGAAGGTCTTGTCCGACGCCAGGCTCCCCGAGTCGAACGAGCCGTCGTCGGCGGTGACCGTGTGGGTGGCGCCGTCGTCGTTCTTCCAGCTCACTGTCTCGCCGATCTTGGCGGTGATCCGCTTGGGGGCGAAGGCGAAGTTCTCGATCTTGGCCTGCGCGGCGTCGGCGGCGCCGCCGCCGTTGTCGTCGGGCGCGGCGGTCGTGGGGCTGGGGACCGCGGTGGTGGCCGGCGAGGCGGACCCGCCGCCGCCAGAGTCGTTCGAGCCGCCGCCGCAGCCCGCGGCGATCAGCGCGCCGCTCACCAGCAGCACGAGCACGGTGAGCCCGCGGCGCACGGGCAGGCCTTCGAGGCGGACCGGTGCGGAACGCATGTCGGGATGCGACCTCCTGATCGGTGGTGGTTCGGGGTACCCCATAGCAACCCCCGCGGCGCCGTGCCGGTTCCCGCCGGCGCGCGGAAGCCGCAGCGGTGGGTCATCCTGGAAGGACACCGGACCCTGACCGACCTGGAGGTCGCATGCAGCCAGCCGCCGCGAGCGCGGTCGTCCGCCAGGCCCGCGACCAGGACCTCGACCGCCTGGTCGAACTGTTCGCCGAGGTGGCCGCCGAGGGCCGCTGGATCGGCGCCGAGCTGCCGCTGGACCGCGAGCGGCGCCGCCGCCACTTCAGCGAGGCGATGCACGACGAGCGGACGATCCTGCTGGTCGCGGAGGTCGACGGCCGGATCGTCGGCCAGCTCGACATGGAGCTGGCCCGCTACGGCGTGGCCGACCTCGGCATGCTGGTGGCGCCGGGCTGGCGCGGCCAGGGCCTGGGCACCGCCCTGCTGCGCGCGGGTATCGACTGGGCGCGCGGCGCCGGCGCCCACAAGGTCGCCCTCCAGGTCTGGCCGCACAACCGGGCGGCCATCGCGCTGTACGAGAAGCTCGGCTTCCAGCGGGAGGGGCTGCTGCGCCGCCACTACCGCCGGCGCAACGGCGAGCTGTGGGACGCGGTGGTCATGGGCCTGCAGCTGTAGGCTCGGGGCGTCAGCCGAAGACGCGCACCAGCCACGCGCGCCAGGCACGCTCTGCGGCGGCCTGGTCGGCCTCGCCGAAGAGGACGTGGGCAGCCACCATCGGGCCGCCCAGGCCGCGCAGGAAGCGGTAGATGGCGTGCTCGCCGCGCACGCCCACGGTGTCCGCGTTGGTGAAGTACACCACCCCGTCGACCGGCGGGTCGGCTGCCGAGCGCACCCGGTCGCCCTCGCGCGGCGGCCCGTCCAGCCCCAGCTCGTGGTGCAGCGCGGCCCAGGCGCGCGGCCAGTCGTCCACCGGCGGCCCGAAGGCGGTGACCGGGGTGCCGGTGCGGCCGGCGAAGTGGCCGAGGTAGGTGACCAGCGTGCTGAAGAACAGCTGGTCGCCCTTGGTCATGGCGTCGTACTCGCTCTCCCAGTCGTCGCCCGGCAGGAAGCCGCTGGTGACCAGGCGCAGCACCGTGCTGCCGCCGCCGCGGCCCTCGATCAGGAACTCGTAGGCGATGAAGCGCCCGTCGTCGGCCTCCGGGGTGCGGTAGGCGAAGCGGTGCGGCGGGTCCCACGCGGTCACGCTCGCGGTCGGGCTGTAGTCGGCGAAGTTGGTGGTGACCTTGCCGCCCTCGCCGGGCTCGACCTGGTTGCGGCCCATGAACCAGGAGTCGATGCCCGGTCCGGTGGCGATCGCCTCCCAGACCTGCTCGGGGGTGGCGTCGAGCTCGGCGCGCCTGTCGGCCTCGAACTCGTGGCCCATGTGCTGGCTCCTTCGCTGGACGGGGCTGCTGGCGCGGCGGGGCGCCGGGTCGCGACCACGCTACCGCGGGATCTCCAGGACCACCTCGCGCGGTCGCTTGTCGGTCCGCAGGCCCAGGTAGCGCGGCTGGCGCAGCTTGCCGTCGCGGGTCAGCTCGCTGTAGGCGATCTGCGCGACCAGCTCCGGGCGGACCCAGTGGACCCGGCTCTTGGGCAGCCCGTCGCGCTCGAACGGCGGCTCGTCCCGCGCCAGCCGGTCCAGCCGCGCCCGCAGGTCCCGCAGCACGGCCTGGGTGTAGCCGGTGCCCACCTTGCCCGCGTAGCGCAGCCTGCCGCGGTCGTAGTAGCCGATCAGCAGCGCCCCCAGCCCGATCCGGGTGCCGGTCGGGTCGGTCCAGCCGCCGATCACGAACTCCTGCTCCAGGACACACTTGAACTTCAGCCAGTCCTCGGAGCGGCCGTGCTGGTAGACGGCGTCGACCCGCTTGGCGATCAGTCCTTCCCAGCCGCGGCGGCAGGCGTCCTGGTAGAGCGCCTCGCCGTCGCGGTTGCGGTGGGGCAGCAGGCGCAGCCGGCCGCCGAAGGCGAACGCGTCGCGCAGCAGCCGCTTGCGGTCGCGCAGCGGCAGCCCGGTGGTGTCGAAGCCGTCGAGCCGCAGCAGGTCGAAGAGGTAGTAGTAGACCGCCACGCCGCGCTCCAGCGCCTGCCCCGGGTCGTGCCGCTGGATGCGCCGCTGGAGCCGCTCGAAGCTGGTGCGGCCGCGCTCGAAGGCGACGATCTCGCCGTCGACGACGAAGTCGCCGCTCGGCTGCGACGCCAGCGGCGCGACCAGCTCCGGATAGGTGTCGTTCAGCCGCTGCCTGGTGCGCGACAGCAGCCGCACGCCGGCGCCGAGCCGGAACGCCAGGCAGCGCTCACCGTCCAGCTTGCGCTCGAAGACCCAGCCGGGATCGGAGAAGCGCCCGTCGGTCAGCACGGCCAGCATCGGCGAGGTCCACTCCGGGTGCCCGCGGCGCCGCAGCCGCTCGCGGGCGGCGGGCGGGAGCCGGTCCAGCGCGCTGGTCATGCCGTCGTCCCCGGTCGGTTGCGTCGGTCGTCCACCGTGCGGGTTCCCCGCCCCGGCGCGGCCGACACCGGCGCATCTGGTGGCGCGGCCGCCGGCTTGCGGTACCCTTCGCCACGCGCGGGGGCTCGGCGACGGTGGGGAGGTCGTGGTGGTGGAGGCCGGTCGCATCCTGCTCCGTGACGCCGCTGTGCTCGACCCGGAGGCTGGCGAGCTGGTCGAGGGCCAGGCGGTACTGGTCGAGGGCGAGCGGATCGTCGAGGTCGGGCCGGAGGCGACGCTGCGCCCGGGCGACGCGACCGTGCTGGACGCCGGCGGGATGACCGTCCTGCCCGGGCTGATCGACGCGCACGTGCACGTGACCGCCGCCAGTGCGAACCTCGCGGAGCTGGACGAATGGACGCCCACCTACCTGACCGCCAGGGCCGCCGGGATCCTGCGCGGCATGCTGGACCGCGGCTTCACCACCGTCCGCGACGTGGCCGGCGCGGACTACGGCCTGGCCCGAGCGGTCGACGAGGGCCTGCTGCCCGGCCCGAGGATCGTCTTCGGCGGCAAGGCGCTGTCGCAGACCGGCGGGCACGGCGACCCGCGCCCGCCGGGCCGGGTGCCGCTCGACCAGCACCCCTCGCTGCCCACCATGACGGTGGTCGCCGACGGCGTCACCGAGGTCCGCCGCGCCGCGCGGGAGCAGCTGCGCCGCGGCGCGCACCACGTCAAGGTGATGCTCTCCGGCGGGGTCGCCTCGCCGACCGACCGGGTCGACTCGACCCAGTACTCGATGGAGGAGCTGCGCGCCATCGTGGAGGAGGCGCGCGCCGCCAGCCGCTACGTCACCGGGCACGCCTACACCGCCGCGGCGGTCAACCGCGGCCTGGAGGCCGGGGTCGCCTGCATCGAGCACGGCAACCTGATGGACGAGTCGTCCATCAGGCTGTTCGAGCGCACCGGCGCCTTCTACGTCCCGACGCTGGCGACCTACTCCGCGCTGGCGGAGGAGGGCCGGCGCCACGGGCTCCCGCCCGATCAGCACCGCAAGGTCTTCGACGTGCTCGACGCCGGGCTGCACGCGCTCGAGCTGGCGCACCGGGCCGGGCTGCCGATCGCCTACGGCACCGACCTGCTCGGCGGCATGCACCGCCGGCAGCTCACCGAGCTCGGCCTGCGCGCCCAGGTCCAGCCCGCCGCCGACATCATCCGCTCGGCCACCACCGTGGCGGCCCGGCTGCTGCGCCTGGAGGGCCAGGTCGGCGTGGTGGCGCCGGGCGCCATGGCGGACCTGCTGGTGGTCGACGGCGACCCGCTGCGCAAGCTGGAGGTGCTGGCCGACCCGCCGAGGTACCTGCGGCTGGTGATGCGGGCCGGACGGATCCACGCCGGCAGCCTGCCGTGACCGTGCCGCCCAGCCAGCCCGCCGACCCGTACGGCCAGCTCCTGGGCGTGGAGCTGGTCGAGGTCGGCGGCGGCGCCGCCCGCGCCGAGCTGACCGCCGGCGAGCGGCACACCAATTTCCTCGGACTGGTCCACGGCGGCGCGGTGTTCTCGCTGGCCGACGCGGCGCTGGCGGCGGCGTCGAACTCGGGCGGCCGCAGGGCGGTGGCCACGGTGGTGACCATCTCCCTGCTGCGCGCCTGCCGTCCCGGCGACCGCCTGGTGGCGCGCGCCGAGCCGGAGCACCTCGGTGGCCGCCTCGGGCTCTACCGCATCACCGTGGTGCGCCTGCCAGAGGGCGAGCTGGTCGCGGTGGCGCAGGGCCAGGTCAGCCTGGCGGGGGAGCGGGCGTGAGCCCCCGCCGCCGGCCGCTGGCCCGCACCGCCAACCTGGTCGCCGCGCTGCTGGCGCTGGCGGTGCTGGGGCAGCTCGCCTGGCATGGCGGCGGGCCGCTGCCGGCGCTCGGCCCGATGCTGGAGCCGACCACCGGGGTGTGGGCCGGCGCGGCCAACGCCGAGCTGCCCAGGGACGGCACCCTGCGGCTGCGCGGCCTGCGCGCGCCGGTGCGGGTGGTCTTCGAGCCGGGCGGGGTGCCGCACGTGCGGGCCGCCTCGCGGCACGACCTGTGGCTCGCCTTCGGCTACCTGCACGCCCGCTTCCGGCTGTTCGAGATGGACCTGGCCCGGCGCCAGGCCTCCGGGCGCCTCGCCGAGGTCCTCGGGCCGGACCAGGTCGCCTCCGACGAGCTCGAGCTGCGGCTCGGCCTGCGCCACACCGCCGAGGCGGCCTGGGCGGAGCTACGGCCGGGCGACCCGGCGCGCGAGGCCCTGCTGGCCTATGCCGACGGGGTCAACGACCGCATCGCCGAGGCGCGCGACGGCCACCGGCTGCCGTCGTTCTTCACCCTGCTCGGCTACCAGCCACAGCCGTGGACACCAGTGGACAGCCTGGTGGTGCAGGGCAACGAGACCCAGCTGCTGACCTTCGACGACAGCGCGCTGATCAACCAGATCCTGTCGGACAGGCTGGGCGCGGCGCGGGCCGCCGACTGGTTCCCGGTGCAGCCGCCCAACCAGGCGCTGCCCTACGACCCTGGCCCCTACGCCGGCGCCGGCCGCGCCGGCGCCGGCGGCAGGCCCCGCCCGCGGGCCGCGATCGCGGGCGTCGAGGGACTGCACCGCCAGCTGCGCGCCGTTCCGCAGGTGCGCTCCGCCGGCGACCCGGGCAACTCCAACGCCTGGGCGGTCGACGGCAGCCTGACCGCCTCCGGCAAGCCGCTGCTGGCCGGCGACCCGCACCTGCCGCTCAGCCTCCCGTCGATCTGGTTCCAGATCGACGCCGACGCGCCCGGCTACCAGGTCAGCGGGGTGAGCATCCCAGGGCTGCCCGGGGTGGTGATCGGCCGCAACCGGCACGTCGCCTGGAGCCTCACCAGCGTGGAGAACCAGGCGACCTTCTTCTACGCCGAGCGGACCGACCGCGCCCACCCCGGCCGGTATTTCTGGCGCGGCGCCTGGCGGCCGCTGCGGAACCGGGTCGAGCGGCTCAAGGTCAAGGGCGAGGCGGACCGGCGGGTGGTGGTGCCGGTCACCGTCCACGGCCCGGTGCTGACCCGCCGCCACCTGACCGTGGCGGTCGACTGGCTTGGCGCGGAGCCGTCGCCGGACCTGCGCGTGCTGCTGCGGGTCGGCCAGGCGGCCAGCGGCGCCGAGGTCCGCGAGGCGCTGCGCGACTGGGCCTCGCCGTCGCAGGCCTTCGTCTACGCCGACGACGGCGGCCACATCGGGGTGGTCGCCGCCGGCCGCTACCCGACCTTCGCCAAGGGCGTCGACCCCTCGCGGGTGCTGCCCGGCACCGGCGAGGCCGATCTCACCGGCTCGATCCCGTTCGAGGCCATCCCGCAGGCGCACGACCCGCCGTCGCACATGGTGGTGACCGCCAACCAGCGGCCGGTCGGCCCGGGCTACCCCTGGTACATCGGCACCAGCCTGGTCCTCTTCGGCCCCTCCTACCGCGCCGCCGGGATCACCCGCGCGCTCCAGGGCCGCACCGGCCTGACCATGGCGGACATGCGGGCGATCCAGCTGCGCACCATCGACCCGCTGGCCACCAGCCTGCTGCCCTGGCTGCTGCGGGCGCTCCCGCCGGGCGGCGCCGACCAGCTCCAGGGCCGCATGCGCGCGCTGCTGGCCGCCTGGGACCGCGACATGCGCGAGGACTCGGCGGCCGCCGCGGTCTGGGGGACGTTCTGGGACCACTACCTGGACGAGGTCTTCGGACCGTGGTGGCGCGCCAAGGGCCTCCAGGCCGCCGGCGTCAGCCTGGACGAGCTGGCCACCCGGCTGACCCCGACGCTGGAGACGTGGACCCTGCGCGACCCCGACGGTCCGTCGCTGCGGGCGCCGGACGGCGCCCGGCGCTCCGCCGAGGACCTCGCCAGGCGGGCGTTCGCCGGCGCCGCCGCGGAGCTGCGCCGCCGGCTCGGTCCCGACCCGACCCGCTGGCGCTGGGGCAGCCTGAACCGCCTCCAGATCGCCTCGCTCAGCGAGATCGACAGCCTCGGCTACGGGCCGGCGCCGCGCGGCGGCGACGAGCGGACGGTCAACGTCAACGCCGGCCCGCTGGCCACCGACGGGCCGAGCTGGCGGTTCATCGCCGATCTCGGCAGCGGCGCAGCCGCCGGCATCTACCCCGGCGGGCAGAGCGAGGACCCGGCCTCGCCGTGGTACCGCAACGGCATCGACGACTGGTGGGAAGGCCGCGACCGGCCGCTGCGCACCCTCGACCAGGCGGCCGCGCTCGGCGGCTCGGTCACCTGGAGCCTGCGGCCGTGACGCCGGTCGTGGTGCTCGCCGGCGCGCTGCTGGCCGCCGCCGCCAACCTGGCGGGGCTGTGGTGGGTGACCCTGCTGGCCGGCCTGGCGGCCGGCGCGGTGGCCGGCAGGGTCCGGCGCGCCCTGGCCCTCGGCGCGGTGG
>Ga0268241_10000053_pt1 | contig 13867 bp, 18 predicted proteins | sample BulsoiAmnAmmetaG_FD_200248 | JGI IMG/M metagenome (GOLD analysis project Ga0268241, IMG submission 200248) | Bulk soil microbial communities from Mexico - Amatitan (Am) metaG (v2) (version 2) | ecosystem: Environmental > Terrestrial > Soil > Agricultural land | place: Mexico: Amatitan, Jalisco...
CCGTGCCGCACGCCCCCGTGATGGTTTCTCGAGCTTGACAACGTTGCCCATCCCGGCCTCGATTATCGCATCAGCCCTCGGAGGGGCCGGCTGGCCCGACCGCTACTCTCGCCCGCCGTGCCGTGTTTCGACCCGAGGATGCGACGTCTTTGCCTGCTCGCCGCACTTGCAGCGCTGCTGCTATTGCCCGCGGCCGCGGCGGCTCAGAGCCAAGACTCGAAGCTGCGCCGCGTGCTGGCCTCGGCCATGCGCCACGCCGGACGCAGCTCGGGCGCATACGTGCTGGATGTCACGAGTCGGCGGGTGCTCTTCCGCGCCAGCCAGGACAGCGCACGGATCCTCGCTTCGAACACGAAGCTGTTCACCACGTCCGCGACGCTGGCCTCCTATGGAAGCGCTGCCACTTTGGCGACGACGGTGAAGGGCGTCGGACAGGCGCAGCCGGACGGCACGTGGCCGGGCGACCTCTACCTCGTGGGTGGTGGTGACCCGACCTTCGGCAGCGACGCGTTCGCGAAGCGCAACTACGGCGGCGGCGCGACGGTGGAGGTGCTCGCCGACGAGCTGGAGGCGGCCGGCATCACCTCGGTTCGCGGCCGCATCCTCGGCGACGAGTCGCGCTTCGACTCGCTGCGCGGCGGGCCCGACTCGCATTTCGGGGTGTCGTCATACGTCGGCCCGTTGAGCGCGCTCTCCTACAACCGCGGGCTCGCGACGGGCGGGTTTCAGTCCAATCCGCCCGCGTACGCCGCGCTACAGCTCGAGAAGGCGCTCGAGAGCCGCGGGATCAGCGTTCGCGGTCAGGCGCAGGCGGGCATGGCGCCGCCCGACGCCGCCCCGATCGCGACGGAGCAGTCGCCGCCCATGTCGCGGCTCGTGCGGCTCACGATCAAGCCCTCCGACAACTTCTTCGCCGAGACGCTGCTCAAGGACCTCGCCGCGCTCAAGGGCGCCCCGGGCACCACCGCGGCGGGCGCCAGGGCGGCCCGCTCATTTGCGACGCGGCTCGGACTGCGGGCCCGGATCGTCGACGGATCGGGGCTCGCGCGCGGCAACCAGGCGTCGCCTCGCATGGTCGTGGGCCTGCTCGACCGCGTGCGCGCGCGTCCGGAGTTCCAGGATCTCTTCGACGCCCTGCCGGTCGCAGGGGTGGACGGGACGCTGCACGACCGCATGCGCAGCGGAGCGGCGAAGAGCCGCTGCCGAGCGAAGACCGGCACGCTCAGCAACGTGAGCGCCCTCTCGGGCTTCTGCCAGTCGCGAGGCGGCGACCTGATCGCGTTCTCGTTCCTGATGAACCGCGTCCGCGTGACCGGCGCGCGGTCGCTTCAGGACCGCATGGCAAACGCGCTCGCCGCGTACAACGGCTAGTAGCGGCGGTGCCCGTCGCGCCGCTGCTCGCGCCGGCGCCTCACGCCGAGGAAGAGCAGCACCAGCGCGAAGACAGGCAGAAGCACCCGCCAGGACTGCCCGCTACTCGACGCAATGAGCAGCAGGTCGAGTACGAGGAAGAAAGCGGCGGCGAGATAGAACGGGCGCTCGGGGTGCCGTTCTCCCATCCGAGTTCCACGATAAGCCAAAGCCGATCCGGCGGCGACAGAGCGGGTCAGGCCTGCAGCAGCGCTCGCAGGCCTTCTTCGTCGAGCACGTCGGTGCCGAGCTCCTGCGCCTTCGCCAGCTTCGAGCCGGCGTCCGCGCCGGCCACCACGTAGTCGGTCTTCTTGGAGACGGAACCCGTCACCTTGCCGCCGGCCTGCTCGATCAGCTCGGTGGCCCGCTCGCGCGAGAGCTCGGGCAGCGTGCCAGTGAGGACGATCGTCTTGCCCGCGAGCGGCCCGTCCGCCGCGGCCGCCTCGCCCTTCTCCTCCATCGTGAGGCCGTGCTCACGCAGGCGCCGGACCAGGTCGCGCGTGTGCTCCTCCTTCAGCGTGCCCTCGATGGTGCCCGCGAGCACCGGGCCGATCCCGTCGGTCTCCTGGATCTGCTCGGCATCGGCCTCCATGAGCGCGTCGATCGAGCGGAAGCGTGAGGCGAGCGCCCGCGCGTTCACCCAGCCGATGCCGGGAATGCCGAGGCCGTAGAGGACGCGGTTGAACGGCTGCTGCTTCGACGCCTCGATGTTGGCGAGCAGGTTGCGCGCCGAGATCTCACCGAACCCCTCGAGCGCCGTGAGCTTCTCCGCGTCGAGCTCGTAGATGCCCGCTATGCCGTCGATCACGCCGTCGCGCAGGAAGCGGATCGCGGTCTCCTCGCCGAAGCCGTCGATGTCCATCGCGCCCACGAAGTGCTTCACCGCCTGGAGCACCTGGCCCGGGCAGTTCTCGCGGTTCGGGCAGATCGTCCAGACACCACCCTCGGGCTTGATCGTCGGAGTGCCGCACGCCGGGCACTTCTCCGGCGGCAGCGCCGACTCGCGCGGCTTGCGGTTGGGGTTCCGCTGCGCGGCCGGGCTCGGCGAGACCACCTGCGGGATCACGTCGCCCGCGCGCATCACCACGACTTCGTCGCCCGGGCGGATGTCCTTGCGCAGCAGGTCCTCCTCGTTGTGGAGGGTTGCGAGCTTGACAGTCACGCCCGAGACCTGGACCGGCTCGAGGATCGCGAAGGGCACCATGTGGCCGGTCCGCCCCACGTTCCAGCCGATGTCGTTGAGCGTGGTGGTGGCCGTCATCGGCGGGAACTTCCACGCGATCGCGCCGCGCGGCTCTCGCCCGACCACGCCAAGCGCGCGCTGCAACTCCAGGTCGTTCACCTTCGCTACGACGCCGTCGATCTCGTAGTCGAGCGACTCGCGGATCTCCTCCCACTCGCGGCAGCGCGCGGCCAGGCTCTCCACATCCGCGTGCACCTGGACATCGGGGTTCACCTTGAAGCCGCGATCGTGCAGCCAGTCGAGCGACTGCTTGTGTGTCTTGAACTCGATGCCCTCGACTGCGCCGATGCCGTAGCACCAGATCGACAACGGGCGCGAGGCGGCGATCGACTGATCGAGCTGGCGGATCGACCCGGCCGCCGAGTTGCGTGGGTTGGCGAAGGTCGGCTCGCCCGCTTCGGCGCGCTGCTCGTTCAGGCGGGCGAAGGCGCTGCGAGGCAGGTAGATCTCACCGCGCACCTCGAAGAGCCGCGGGGCATCCTCCACCCGCAGCGGGATCGCCTTGATCGTGCGCAGATTCTGCGTCACGTCCTCGCCGATCTCGCCGTCGCCGCGGGTCGCGCCGCGCGCGAGCACGCCGTTCTCGTACACGAGCGAGATCGCGAGCCCGTCGATCTTCGGCTCGCTCACGTACTCGAGCTTCCCGTCGTCGAGCCCCTGCCTCTCGAGGAGGTTGCGCACGCGCTTCTCCCAGGCGCGGAGCTCGTCCTCGCCACGGGCGTTGGCGAGCGACAGCATCGGCTGCAGGTGACGCACGTGCTCGAACTTGTCGAGCGGCGGTGCGCCGACCCGCTGCGTCGGCGAGTCCGGCGTGAGCAGCTCGGGGTGCTCGTGCTCGATTTCGCGCAGCTCGTTCAGCAGCCCGTCGTACTCGGCGTCCGAGACCACCGGGTCGTCCAGCACGTAGTACCGGTGGTTGTGGAACTCGATCTCGCGGCGGAGCTCTGCCGCGCGCTCAGCCGGACTACTCAACCTCTCGTGCCGCCGGCCTCAGCAGGCGCTCCAGCTCGAATCCGGACAGCTGCTCGATCCCGGCCTCATCGGTCAGGTCGAAGTGCAGGGGGGTGACGGCGATCGAGCCGTCGGCGATGGCGGCGAAGTCCGTGTCCTCGTCCTCCTCGTAGCCCGGCTCGCGCCCGTAGATCCGGTATAGGCGCCGGCCCTCGTCGTCCTCGCTCTCGAGCTCGAGGCGGTCGTGGTAGATCCGCTTGCCGAGCCGGCATGCGCGCGCGCCCGTGATTTCCCCCGCGGGCGCGTTGATGTTCAGCAACGTGTCCGCCGGGATCGGCACGTCCTCGAGCTCCTCCACGATGCGGGCCGCGAACGCGGCGACCTGTGTGAAGTCGAACCCGCCACCGTCGTGGAAGTCGAGCTGGCGGCGGTCCGACTGCTGTGACACGGCGATCGCCGGGATGCCGAGCACGACGCCCTCGAGCGCGGCGGCGACCGTGCCCGAGTAGGTGATGTCGTCACCGAGGTTCGACCCGTGGTTGATGCCCGACACGATCAGGTCCGGCTGGTCCACGAGGCCTAAAGCGGCGAAGCGCACGCAATCGACCGGGGTGCCGTCGGTGGCGTAGCCGGTGGTGCCGTCGCCGAGCTCCACCTCCTCGACCTGGAGCGGACGTCGGGTGGTGATGCTTCGCGCGGTCGCGCTCCGGTTCGAGTCCGGCGCGATCACGGAAAGCTCGATGCCGGGCACCTCGAGCAGGGCCCGGCGCAGAGCGTGCAGGCCCTTCGCGCCGATGCCGTCGTCGTTTGTGAGGAGGACTTTCATGCCCGGCATCTGAGAATAGTCAGACGCCTCAGTAGCGGACCGACTCGAGATAGAGCCCGTACGGCGGCGCTGTGTCGCCCGCCTCCGAGCGCGGCCGCCCATGGAGCAGGCCCTCGAACCACGCCACATCGAAGCGGCCACGCGCCACCCAGAGCATCGACCCGACGAGCGTCCGCACCATGTGGCGCATGAACGTGTCGGCCTCTATCCAGAAGGCCAGGACGCCGTCCAGTTCCTCGAGCCACTCCGCCCGCATCACGTCGCGCTCGAAGCGCACGTGGTCTGTCTGGGTGGGCGTGAAGGCGGTGAAGTCGTGGGTGCCGGTGACGGCGGCGGCACATGCGTAGAGCGCCTCATGGTCGATTGCGTGCGGCCAGTGAAGAGCGCGGCGGCGCTCGAAGGGGCTCGGCGCGGTGCGCGCCAGCACGCGGTAGCGGTATGTGCGCGCCTTGGCGTCACGCCTTGCGTCGAACCCATCGTGAATCGACGCGCTCTCGAGCACGCCTATGTCGTCGGGCAGCAGCGCGTTCAGGCCCCGCACGGTCGCAGGCTCGCCCTCGTGGCTCGCCACCTGGCCGCGCGCGTGGACGCCGGTGTCGGTGCGGCCCGCCACCGTGACTTGGACCTCACGGTGGAGCAGCGCGGCGAGCGCGGTCTCGAGCTCTCCCTGGACGGTCCGCAAGCCGGGCTGGGCGGCCCAGCCCGAGAAGCCGGAGCCGTCGTACTCGATCAGCAGGCGCGAGGTCAGGGTCAGCCGCGCTTGCGCGCCACCGTGAGCAGGTACTCGCCCTCGACCGACACGCTGCCGTCGTCCGCCTGGTTGAAGCGGTCGATGATTTCGAATAGCGCAGCCCGCATCTGCTCGAGCTGGCCGGCTTCGAGCGCGGCGCGCCGCGCTGCGGTGGGCCCCGACTTGCCGAGGAAGTTCCAGTAGGACTCGGGGGCGTCGAACTCCCAGCGGAGAGTGCGCCGCTCGGTCCTGACCGAGCCGGCGAGGCCCTCGAGCCGCGACTGGACGATCGCCTCGTTGCCCCAATCCATCGTGGCCGGTAGGCCCGGCGGTCCGGGGTCGAAGCGGCTGTTCATCTCGAACACCTGGCCCATGAAGCCCTCGCGCGTCCAGGCGGTCATGCCGAACGTGCCGCCCGGCCGCAACACGCGGAACACCTCGCGGGCCGCTAGCTCCGGTCGTGGCGCGAGGAACAGCCCGAATGCCGAGGTGACGCATTCGAAGGACTCGTCGGCGAAAGGCAGCGCCTCCACGTCGCCCTCGACCCACTCGATGTCGACGCCCTCGGCCTCGCTGCGCTCGCGGCCCCGCTCGATCATCATCGGCGTGATGTCGCAGGCGGTCACCGACGCGCCCTCCTCGGCGGCGGCGATCGCCACGTTGCCGTCGCCGGCCGCGGCGTCGAGCACCTCCTGGCCCGCTGAGATCGCGCACTCGTCGACGAGCACGTGCGCCACCGGCCGCAGACGCTCGGAGATGAGGGAGTAGTCGCCCTGCGACCAGCCCTTGCGGGTCCCCTCCTTGAGCTTCTCGACGTCCACGCTGGACGCCCGTCGCCTAGACCAGCTCGAGGAAGACCATCTCGGTCGAGTCCGACCGGCGCGGTCCCAGCTTGAGGATGCGCGTGTAGCCGCCCGGTCGGTCCGCGTAGCGCGGAGCGATCTCCTCGAACAGCTTGTAGACGATGCCCTTCACCTCGGCGTCGGACTGGCCGAGCCAGGACGCCGCCTGCCGGCGGGCGTGGAGGTCGCCGCGCCGGGCAAGCGTGATCAGCTTCTCCACCTCGGGCTTGACGGCCTTGGCCTTCGCCTCGGTCGTCTTGATCCGCTCGTGCTCGATCACCTCGCGCGCGAGGTTGCGCATCAGCGCCTTGCGGTGCGCTGAGCTTCGACTGAGCTTGTTGCGTGTCCTCTGGTGGCGCATGGCGTCCGGAGTCTAGAGAGCGGCTAGCCCTGGCGCAGGCTCAGACCGCGGGCCTCGAGGGTCTCGACGACCTCCTCGATCGACTTGCGACCGAAGTTCGGGATCGCGGCGAGCTCGGACTCGGACTTCTGCAGCAGCTCGCCGACCGTCTGGATGCCGGCACGCTTCAGGCAGTTGTACGAGCGGACGCCGAGCTCGAGCTCCTCGATGAGGATGTCGTCCATCCCGTCGGGAGCGCGGCCGCCGGCGGGAGCACCCGCCGCGCCCGGCTCGCCGCCGAGGCCGTCGACGCTGCCGCGGAGCTGCTCGAGCCGCTCGGGATCGGTGAAGATCGCGAGCGACTGGATCAGGATCTCGGCGGCCTCGCGCAGCGCGGCCTGCGGCTCGACGGAGCCGTCGGTCTCGATGTCGAGGGTGAGCTTGTCGTAGTCGGTGCGCTGGCCGACTCGGGCGGCCTCGACCTGGTAGGCGACGCGCTTCACCGGCGAGAAGATCGAGTCGATCGGAATGACGCCGATCGGCTGATCGTCGGTCTTGTTCTCCTCGGCCGGCGAGTAGCCGCGGCCGCGCCCGATCGTGAGGTACATCTCGAGCTTGGTCTTCTTCTCGAGGGTCGCGATGTGCGCGTCCGGGTTGAGGATCTCGACGCCCGATGGCAGGTCGATGTCCTTGGCCGTGATGTCACCGGGGCCGCTCGCAACGAGGGGGACCTCCACCTCGGCGGCGTCGGTGTGCATGCGGCAGACGATCTCCTTGAGGTTGAGGACGATGTCTGTCACGTCCTCCTTCACGCCCGAGATGGTGGAGAACTCGTGCGCGACGCCCTCGATCCTCACACTCGTGACGGCGGCGCCGGCGAGCGAGGACAGGAGGACGCGGCGAAGCGAGTTTCCGAATGTGTAGCCGAAGCCGCGGTCGAGCGGCTCGATCGTGAAAGTGCCGTGGTTCTCCTCCACCTTCTCGGCGGAGATCTGGGGAGTCTGGAACTCGAGCATGGATGGTGTCCTTCGCTTCGGGTGGCGCCGCAGTGCCGCGCCCGGACTACGGGCTGCGGGGCGGCGTCATCAACTACTTGGAATACAGCTCGACGATGAGCTGTTCTTGCACCGGAGTGTCGATCTCGGTGCGCTCCGGCAGGCGCAGTACCTTCGCCGTAAGACCGTCGTGATCGGCCTGGAGCCAGGCCGGGACGACTGCCGTGAGCTCGGTGGCGTCGCGGATCACCTGCTGCGCGCCGTTAGACGAGGTCGCCTTCAGCGCGATGATGTCCTCGGGGCGCACCTGGTACGACGGGATGTTCACCCGCCGCCCGTTGATCGTCCAGTGACCGTGAAGAATGAGCTGGCGGGCCTGGCGCCGTGAGGCGGCGAACCCGAGCCGCACGAGCACGTTGTCGAAACGCGTCTCGAGCAGCCGCAGCAGGTTCTCGCCGGTGACGCCCGGCTGGCGGCTCGCCTTGTCGTAATAGCTGCGGAACTGCTTCTCCAGCACGCCGTAGAAGCGACGGGCCTTCTGCTTCTCACGCAGCTGCAGCCGGTACTCCGACTGCTTCTGGCGCCCGCGTCCGTGCTCGCCAGGCGGGTACGAGCGGCGCTCGACGCCGCACTTGTCCGTCAGGCAGCGCTCGCCCTTCAGGTAGAGCTTCATGCCCTCCCGGCGGCACTGCTTGCACTGGGGTCCGCGGTCGCGCGCCATCAGACACGCCTCCTCTTGCGCGGCCGGCAGCCGTTGTGGGCTTGAGGCGTGACGTCGCGGATGCTCGTGATCTCGAGGCCGGCAGCCTGGAGCGAGCGAATCGCGGTCTCGCGGCCCGAGCCCGGACCCTTCACGAACACCTCGACCCTTTGAAGTCCCTGCTCCATCCCCTTCTTCGCGGCGGAGTCGGCAGTGACCTGCGCGGCGAACGGGGTGGACTTGCGGGAGCCTTTGAAGCCGGCGCCACCGGCGGACTCCCACGCGATCACGTTGCCGTCCTTGTCCGTGAGCGACACGATCGTGTTGTTGAAGCTGGTCTTGATGTGCGCTTGGCCGAAGGGGATGTTCTTCTTGACCCTGCGACGGCCGCGCCCGCGACCGGGCCTCTGCTGCGCCACTACTTCTTCACCTTCTTCTTGCCGGCGACCTGCATGCGCTTCGGACCCTTACGCGTGCGCGCGTTGGTCTTGGTGCGCTGCCCGTCCACCGGCAGCCCGCGGCGGTGGCGCAGTCCCCTGTAGGCGCCGATCTCCATCAGGCGCTTGACGTTCTGAGAGGTCTCGCGGCGCAGGTCACCCTCAACGGTGAGCTCGCGATCGATCACGTCGCGGAGCTTCGCGACCTCGTCGTCGGTGAGGTCGCGGACATACGTGTCCGGGCTCACCCCGGCCTGCTTGAGGATGTCGCGGGACTTCGACTGTCCGATCCCGAAGATGTACGTGAGCCCGATCTCAACCCGCTTGTTGAGAGGGATGTTTATGCCTGCAATTCGCGCCAAATTCTGTGCTCCGCTAGCCCTGACGCTGCTTGTGGCGAGGGTTCTGGCAGATCACCAGCACCGACCCGTGCCGGCGGATGATCTTGCACTTCTCGCACATGGGCTTGACCGATGCTCGGACCTTCATGCTCCGCTTTCCAATCGATAAGAGAGAAATGGCGCAAAGCCCAGGAGACGGCTTCGCGCCTGACTGCGACAGAGAAAGATAGCAGGGCGGTCCCAGCGGGGCGGGCCGCTCGGACGATGCAGGGAAATTGACGAAAGTTGGCGCGCTCGCGCTATTCCTCTAGGCCGCGCGGGCCTGTTCCTCTAGGTGCCAGGGCGTCAGGATGCGCGGCCCGGCGGAGGTGATCGCCACCGTGTGCTCGAAATGGGCGGCCAGCGAGCCGTCCTGTGAGTACACCGACCAGTTGTCGCCACCAACCCGAATCGGGTGCGCGCCCACCGTCACCATCGGCTCGATCGCGAGCACCATGCCCTCTTCCAGCATTGGGCCGTCGTCCGGCTCGCCGTAGTTCGGGATCTGCGGCTCCTCGTGCATGTCGCGGCCGATCCCGTGGCCGACCAGCGACCGAACCACCGAGAAGCCATCCTTCTCCACGCGCTCCTGGATCGCGTGCGAGACCGCGCCGAGGTGGTTGCCCGCGCGCGCCTGCTCGATCCCGGCGAACAGCGACGCCTTCGTCGTGTCGAGCAGCCGGTGCGCGATCGGGCTCACGGGTCCGACCGGGAGCGTGACCGCCGCGTCGGCGACCCAGCCGTTGTAGGTCACGCCGATGTCGACCGAGATGATGTCGCCGCGGTCGAGCACGTAGTCACCCGGGATGCCGTGCACGATCATCGAGTTCGGCGACGCGCAGATCGAGCCGGGGAAGCCGCGATAGCCCTTGAACGACGGCTCGGCGCCCTTCGAGCGGATGAAGCGCTCGGCGATCTCGTCGAGCTCGAGGGTGGTGATCCCGGGGCGCACCTTCGACGCGAGCAGATCGTGCGTGCGGGCGAGGATGCTTCCCGCCGCCGCCATCTCTTCTATCTGCTCCGGAGTCTTGCGCTCGATCACCGAAGAGAGTTTGGCAGGTTGCGTCGACTCAGTTCAGAGCTCGTCTTCGAGCCGGAGAGTGGCGAGCGACGCCCGGATGTGGTCGTGCACCTCGCCCGGCGGGCGGCTTCCGTCAAAGCGCCGCAGCACCCCGCGCTCGTCGTAGTAATCCACAAGCGGCTGGGTCTGCTCGTGGTACACGTCGAGCCGCCGCTGAATCGTCTCGGGCTTGTCGTCGTCGCGCTGGATCAACCGTGAGCCGTCCTGGTCGCACACGCCTTCGCGCTTCGGTGGGTCGAACTCCACGTGGTAGAGATGCCCGTTCTTCACGCACATGCGCCGGCCGGAAAGGCGCCGGATGACCTCCTCGTCGGACACGTCGAGAAGCAGCGCGGCGGTGAGCCGACGGCCGAGCTTGTTCATGGCGCGCTCGAGCACGTCGGCCTGGCCGACGGTGCGCGGGAAGCCGTCGAGCAGGAAGCCGTCGCGCGCCTCGTCGCTGTCGATCCGCTCCATGATCACTCCGCAGATCACGTCGTCGGGCACGAGGTCGCCGCGGTCCATGTACTCCTTGGCCTTCTTGCCGAGGTCGGTGCCCTCCTTGACCGCGCTGCGGAGGATGTCGCCCGTGGCGTAGTAGGGCAGGTCGAAGTCCTCTACGAGACGCTCCGCCTGAGTCCCCTTTCCGGCGCCTGGCGGGCCAACCAGGATGAGGTTGAGCTCACTCAAGGTCGCGGAAGACTACCTGTTGTGCCGCGGCACGCCGTGGTACGCCGGTGGCCGAATGATGGCCCTCTCGGGTACGCCGGCTTCGCCGGCTCAGGTAGCCCCTCGATGGCCATCATTCGGCCACCGGCTGCACGAGCCGCCCCGTGCTCCTGCCCGCTTCCCTTTAGTGCTGCTTTTTAAGGCGCCGGGGGTTCGCGGCCGCGTCGTGCTTCAGCCTGGCAGGTTGTCGGGCAGGGGGACGTCTTGTGGGCTGCGGCCTTCTCCGCCCTCGTCCCAGGACTCCCATGCGATTCCGTCCCGGCCGATGTGCTCGCCCGCTCCTCCCAGGGCCAGGAGCAGTAGGCGGTCGGGGCCCTTGTTCGCGATCTGGCGGCGGACCGGTGGCGGGACGCGGGCGAGGTGGTGCCTCCGGAGTGTGTGTTCCTGTCCTTCCACGATCAGCGTTAGCTCGCCCTCGAGGACCAGGTAGATCTCCTCCTGCTCGCGGTGCGCGTGCACGCGGAGGCGCTCGAGCGGCCCGAGCACGATCAGGTTGATCCCGAAGGCACTGACGCCGAGCTCGCGGCGCAGCGACTGGAAGCGCTCGCCGCTGTCGGGATTCAGCGCGGCGAACGTGACGGTGTCAGCGGAATAGTTCACGCGGGAATCCATACATCTCCACGCCGTTCGACGCCCGCCAGCGTCGTCCGCCGACCAGCATCGCGTAGTGGTCGAGGCCGAACTCGAGGTTCGGCGAGCGGTCCTCGAAGCGCCTGCCGAAGCGCTCGATGAGCACGTCCACGCGCACGGGCACGAACGATTCGTAGGGCGCCTCGTCATCGGTGAGCCCTGCCGCCTCGACGAGCACCTCGGACATCTCCTCGGGTGTCACGTGCGGGCTGGTACCGACGAACGTCTCGATCCGAAGGTCGCCCCGCCGGATGCTCCGGCCCACAGGCGACTCCTCACCTTCGTCGCTGAGCGCGAGCATGATCGCGGTCTGCCGCGGCCCGTTGACCTCGAGGTAAGCGTCACGCACCGCAACCGCCTCGTCGTGGTCGAGGATAAGCCGCCCATCGTCGGCAGCAATCGGATTCCAGGCGATCCAGCCAGGCGGAGCAGGCTCCTCCGACTGAACGAATGCGACGTAAGCGCCGGGCGGCATGCCGCGAGGTTAAGCCCTCTGGCCACGCCGCCGGGTGGTGATCCGTCCCGGCGGACCCTGCGTAGTTATTGCCAGGAACCTTGCTTATCGCAACTGACTTGCAGTAGTGTTCCCTGGCCCAAGGAGGCGGAGGTGGAAGCTCTCTCGCTCGCGGCGGCGCCGACGCGCTGGACGCGGATCAAGACGGCGCTGACGCCGCAGGAGTGGCGTCGCGCGGGCGCGCTGGCGGCGGTCGTTATCGGCCTTCATGCCGTCGGGTTCTTCATCCTGCTGGCGCTGGTGGTGCCGCACCACTACAGCCTCGGGACGAGCGGGGTGTTCGGGCTCGGAATCGGCATCACCGCCTACACGCTCGGGCTCAGGCACGCGTTCGACGCCGACCACATCGGCGCGATCGACAACACCACGCGCAAGCTGATGAACGAGGGCCAGCGCCCGCTCAGCGTCGGCTTCTTCTTCTCACTGGGCCACTCGACGATCGTGTTCCTGCTCGGCGTGCTGGTCACCCTCGGGGTGCGCGGGCTGAGCGGCGCGGTCGAGAACGACAGCTCGACGTTGCACAAGGCCACCGGCCTCGTCGGCCCGGTGGTCTCGGGCTCGTTCCTCTTCCTGATCGGGATTCTCAATCTGATCGTCCTGGTCGGCATCGTCGGAATCTTTCGGCAGATGCGCCACGGCGAATACAACGAGCAGGAGCTCGAGCAGCAGCTCAACTCGCGGGGCTTCATGAATCGCTTCTACGGTCGCGCCACTCGTGCGGTGAAGAAGCCCTGGCACATGTACCCGCTCGGCTGTCTGTTCGGGCTCGGCTTCGACACCGCGACCGAGGTCGCGCTGCTCGTGCTGGCCGGTGGCGCCGCCGCCAGCGGGCTGCCGTTCTACGCGATCGTCTGCCTGCCGATCCTGTTCGCCGCCGGTATGTCGTTGTTCGACACGATCGACGGCGCGTTCATGAACTTCGCCTACGGCTGGGCGTTCGCCAAGCCGGTGCGCAAGATCTTCTACAACGTCACCATCACCGGCCTGTCGGTCGCGGTCGCGCTGATGATCGGCTCAATCGAGCTGCTTTCGGTGCTCGCCGACAAGCTCAGCCTCAGCGGCGGCATCTGGGACTTCGTCTCGAACCTCGACCTCAACCTCGTCGGCTATGTGATCGTCGGCCTGTTCGTGATCACCTGGATGATCGCGCTCGCCGTCTGGCGCTTCGCCCACATCGAGGAACGCTGGAGCGCGAACCTACAGGAGTCCTGACCGCCGGCGGGTGCGTGCTTCAGACTATGGGTGATGACGGTCGCCCCTAAACGCGACCCGCTCGCCTTCGGCAGCATCGACGAGGTGGCTGACGCGCTCCGCCGCGCCGGCCACCGCGTCACGACACCCACCCGCACCGTGCTTGAAGCTCTCTTCGCGTCCGGCGAGCCCGTGTCGGCCGAGCAGATCGCCGACGGCCTCGACGGCCAGCTCCCGACGCTCGAGCTCACCTCGGTCTACCGCAACCTCGAGCGCCTCGAACAGCTCGGAGTCGTCAGCCACGTCCACGTGACCCACGGCGCCGGCCTCTACGCCCTCGCCCGCGACGGCGACCGCGAATACCTCGTCTGCGAGCGCTGCGGCCGCCTCACAAGCGTCGAACCCGCCGAGCTCGACCCCATCCGCGACGCCATCAGCGACCAGTTCGGCTACCACGTCCGCTTCAGCCACTTCCCCCTGCACGGCCACTGCGCAGACTGCGCCAAGACTCTCGAACGAGAACCCAGCTGACAACGGGTCACCCCGACGCTCGCGGTTCCGCCTCGACACCGCCCAAAGCTCGAGGTGCGGAAAAGCAGCAATAAAGGTGGAGACCGAAGGGCAGGGCGGCCCGATCAGCCTCCGGGCGGGTGGTGGTCATCGGGGGGCTGCTGAGCAGCGAAGCTGCGTACCCCCGAGGGCCACCACCCGCCCGGAGGCGTACCACGGCGCCCGACCAGCACCGGAGGACGACTATTTCAGGAAGCCCTCGTAGTTCCGCATCATGAGCTGGGCCTCCAACTGCTTCATGGTGTCCAACGCCACACCGACCACGATCAGGATCGAGGTCCCTCCGAAGAAGAAGTTGGCGCTCGTCTGGTTGATGAGG
>Ga0268241_10000054_pt1 | contig 13860 bp, 13 predicted proteins | sample BulsoiAmnAmmetaG_FD_200248 | JGI IMG/M metagenome (GOLD analysis project Ga0268241, IMG submission 200248) | Bulk soil microbial communities from Mexico - Amatitan (Am) metaG (v2) (version 2) | ecosystem: Environmental > Terrestrial > Soil > Agricultural land | place: Mexico: Amatitan, Jalisco...
CACTGGACCACCCCGGCAACCAGGCCGCCAGCCGCGCGGTGGCCCGCGCCTGGGGGATCGAGCCGCTGTTCACCAGGGAGGGCGGCTCCGGCCCGGAGCGCGCGCTGAGCGACGCGCTGGACGCCGTCTGCGTGTACCTCGGCGTGATGCTGCCGGAGGACCACATCCACGCCCCCAACGAACGGCTGCACCTGGGCAACTATTTCAACGGCGTCCGCGCCGCCGCCTACGCCTACGAGGAGTTCACCCGCCCCGAGGTGGCCGCCGCGCTGCTGGCGGGGCGGCGGTAGAGCACCGGCCATGTATCCCACCTTGAGGGGATCGCGTGGCCCGTGGGGCGGCGCGCAAGCCTTGAAGCTGGACGGGTGGTCAAACGCTGCATGCGGCGCCGATCCACGACCGGCACGCTAGCCGAGCCGCTGTCGCTCGGCCCGCGGTCGCGGCCCCGGCAGGCGGGCGCGCTCCAGCCGGCGGCGCGGCTCGCCGCGGCCCCAGTTGCCCCTCATGCAGGTGAGCAGCGCGTAGAACTGGATCGGCAGCAGCAGGGCGGCCACCACGCCGGCGCGGAAGTAGCGCAGGCTGCCCGCCTGGCCGGCGGCGAAGCTGCCGTAGCTGGCCACCAGCATGAGCACCAGCGCCAGGTCCCTGGCGCCGGCGCGCCAGCCGGTCAGCAGCCCGTCGGCCGCGCTCAGCAGCAGCGTGGCGGTCAGCAGCAGCGGCGGGATCGCCCGCGCGGCCACGTCGAAGGCGAGGTACCAGTGGCGGTCGCGGACCGCGGAGCGGATCCAGCCGAGCTCGCGGTAGAAGCTGCGCCACCAGCGCACCTGCTGCCCCAGGAAGTGCCGCACGGTGGCGGGCACCTGGGTGTGGGCGACCGCGTCCGGCTGGTACAGCGCCGACCAGCCCGCGGCCAGCAGCAGGGTGGTCAGGTGCAGGTCGTCGCCGGAGATGCAGCGGATGCCGAAGACGCGCTGCCCGAGGTACTCCCGCCAGCAGCGATCGAGGGCCGTGCGGCGGTAGAGGCTGAACGGCCCGGCGCAGCACAGCACCGAGCGGAAGCGCGCCTGCGCGGCGCGCTCCTGCTCGAACAGCAGCCAGTAGAGCTGCTCGATCATGGCGGTCAGCCGGTTGCTGCCCGCGTTGTGCACGCCGATCCTGCCGACCACCGCGCCCACCCGCGGGTCGGCGAACGCCGCCACCATCGCGCTGACCCCTCCGGGCTCAACGGTCGTGTCGGAGTCGACCAGCAGCACCATGTCCCCGTGGCTCTGCCGCCGGGCGGCGTCCTGCGCCAGGCGCTTGCCGCCGTGCTCGCCGAGCTCGATCACGGTCCACCGGGGATTGCGGTGCGGCTCCGCCGCCAGCCGCCGGAAGCGCTGGTAGACCGGCCGGAGCTGCTCGCAGTTGGTGGAGCCGTCGTCGATCAGGAAGATCCGCAGGCGGCCCGGGTAGTCCTGGGCGTCGAGCGAGTCGCAGCACGCCGCCAGCAGCGCCGGGTCCTCGTTGTAGCAGGGCACCCAGACGTCGACCGCCGGGGCGGGGGGCGGCCCCTGGCGTGGCGCCGGCCGCCGCGTGCCGCGGTGCTGGGTGGCGTAGCGGTGCTGGAGCAGCGAGTGGGTCAGCAGGATCTGGATGTAGAGGAAGAACGCGATTCGCAGGCCGGCGACCAGGAACAGCCGAGTCAAACGGACGCCTCTCTGTCGGTCCCTTCGCGTCGCGCGGGCGGAAGGCCTCAGGGTCGGGAGGCGGCTGCCGCGGAACGGTCCCGGACGGGTGCAGGGCCGCATCGCGCTCGGCGGCGTCAAGAGGCATGATAAGAACTCACGGAATGTGCCGGTAGTCCCAAACTGGTTTGCTTGATGACGACCTGCGTTCGTTGGGGGGTCCCCGCATGGCCGACCGGGTGGTGACCTGTGCGTCCTGCGGTGAGGCGAACCGGGAGCGGGCGCGCTTCTGCGACCACTGCGGCAACGAGCTGCGCCAGACCGAGCGCCTGCCCAGCGGCAACCGCACGGTCACGCTGCTGGACGTCGACCTGGTCGGCTCCACCCGGCTGAGCGAGCGCCTCAGCCCGGAGGCGTTCGCCAAGGTCATCAAGGCCTACCTCGACGTGGTGGACCGCGCGGTCCGCAGCCACGGCGGCACGGTCGAGACCCACGCCGGCGACGGCGTCTTCGCGGTCTTCGGCCGGCCGGAGCCGGCGGTGGACGACGCGCTGCGGGCGGTGCGGGCCGCCCTGGCGATCCGCGCCGCCATGCCGGAGCTGAACCGGCAGGTCGCCGAGTGGGGCGCCGAGCTGCAGATCCGCACCGCCGTCAACACCGGGGAGATCTCGCTGGCGGCGCTGGCCAGCGGCGAGGAGGTGCTGCTGGCCGACCCGGCCAACGTCTGCGCCAAGCTCAACGCCCAGGCGCGCGTCGACCAGATCCTGATCGGCGAGGCGACCTGGCACCTGGTGCGCGACGAGGTCGAGGTGCACAGGGCCGACCCGCTGACCCTGCGGATCAGCGGCCGCGAGGCGCCGGTGCGGGCCTGGCGGGTGCTGGGGCTCCAGCCGGAGGGCTCGCGGCCGCCCAGCGAGACCAGGATGATCGGCCGCGAGCGCTACATGGCGCAGCTCGGCCTCTACTACGACCGCGTGGTCGACGACCACTGCTGCGTGCTGGTGACCGTGCTGGGCCCCGCCGGCATCGGCAAGTCGCGCCTGGTCAACGAGTTCCTGGCCACCATCCCGGAGGGGGAGTGCTTCATCCTCCAGGGCCGCTGCCTGCCCTACGGCGACGCGATCGCGTCGCGCCCGATCGAGCAGATGCTGCGCTCCGCCGCCGGCATCGTCCCGGGCGACGACCTCCAGGAGACCGAGCGCAAGCTGCTGGCGCAGATCACCGACCCGGACGAGCCGCCGGACCGCGCCCGGCAGGCGGCCAACCAGCGGATCACCGCGCTGGTGGCGCGGATCCTGCACGCCCCGGCCGACATCGCCGGCGACCCGGCCGACCGGCTGTTCGCGTTGCACCAGTTCTTCGAGCGCATGGCCGAGCTGAAGCCGCTGATCCTGGTGATCGACGGGCTGCACGAGGCGCAGGCGCCGCTGGTGGAGTTCATCGAGCGGCTGGCGGGCGCGCTGGACGACGCGGCCGTGCTGCTGATCTGCATGGCCCGCTCGGAGTTCTTCGAGCGGCCGGCGATCTCGGGCATGAAGCACGTGGACGCCGGCTCGATGTTGCTCAAGCCGCTGGACGAGGACGACGCCGAGCAGGTGATCCTCCAGGTGCTCGACCCCGAGCCGCCCAGGGAGGTGGTCACCGCGATCGCGCGGGCCGCCGGCGGCAACCCGCTGTACCTGCGCCACCTGGTCTCGATGCTGATCGAGCAGGGGCGGCTCAAGCGCGAGGACGGCGTCTGGCGGGTGTTCGACGACCTCTCGGAGCTGCGCACGCCGCCGCAGATCGACGCGGTGCTGTCGGCCCGGCTCGGCCGGCTCGACGACCCCGAGAAGCTGGTGATCGAGCGGGCCGCCCTGGTCGGCGAGCGCTTCAGCGAGGCCGACGTGGTCGCCCTGCTGACCCCGGAGCTGTCGCCCGAGCGGGCCCAGCGGGCGCTGCGCGAGCTGGTCGACCGGGACCTGCTGATGCGCGAGCCGGTGGTGCTGGTCACCATCGACCGCGACGTCGACGGCTATGCCTTCAGCCACATGCTGATCCAGGACAGCGCCTACCGGCGCATGGACCGGGAGACCCGCTCGGAGCTGCACGCCCGCTACGCCAGGTGGCTGCTGGAGCAGGCCAGGCAGCAGGCCGAGGAGCTGGGCGAGCACCCGCACCTGAACTCCGCCCGGCTTGCCGAGCAGGTCGGCTACCACTTCGCCAGCGCCTACGACGAGCTGCTGGCGCTGCGCAAGCAGGAGGACGCCGCCACGCTGGACCTCAAGCGCCAGGCCGGCGAGTACCTGGCGCGCGCCGGCCACCTCCACGCGGTCGAGGCGGCGCTGCTGCGGGTCGGCGAGAAGCCGCTGCGCCGCGCGCTGGCGATGCTGCCGCCCGACCACCCGCAGCGGCTCACCGCCTGGCTGGACCTGGCCGACATCCTGCGCGACCACGACCCGGCCGCGGCCGAGCGGGAGTACGCCCAGCTGATCCGGGCGGCCGAGGCCGCCGGGGACCGGCGCATCCTGCAGCACGCCCGGCTGGGGCAGATCGAGGTGCAGTGGGTCCAGCACCCGCTGGAGGGCGCGCGGGAGCTGCGCGAGCGGCTCGACGACGCCATCCGCGAGTTCGAGTGGCAGCAGGAGACCGCCGGGCTGGCCAACGCCTACCGCCTGCGGGCCAACGTGGACTACACCCGCGGGCTGTCCGAGGGCGCGCTCCAGGACGTGCGCCACGCGCTCACGCTGGCGGAGCGCAGCGGCGACGAGCGGCTCACCGCCAAGATCACCCAGCTCTACCTCGTGATCCTGTTCTGGGGGCCGACGCCGCTGGCGGAGGTGAAGCCGAGGATCGACGAGCGTATCGAGTGGGCGCGGCGGCGCGAGCTCCAGGGCCTGGAGGCGTTCGCGTTCACCCTGCTGGCGAGGATCTCGGTCCTCCAGGGCGAGGTGGACCGGGCCAAGGCCTACCTGGAGCGCTCCAAGACGATCGCGCGGCTGCTCCCCGGCCGCCACAGCCAGATCCGGCGCGACGCGCCCGCGGTCGAGCTGCTGACCCGCGCGGCGGTGACGCTGTCGGAGGCGCTGGTGGAGATCGGCGCCGGCGACCTGCCCGCGGCCGAGCACGTGCTGACCGACAGCTCGCACGCGCTGGAGCGCGAGGGCAAGAACGTGCCGCGGGCCAACGTCGCCGCGCTGCTGGCCCGGGTGCTGCTGCTCCAGGAGGACCGCGACCAGGAGGCGGCCCAGCGCATCGAGGAGTGCCGCCGGATCGCCCTGGAGGACCAGATCGACGCGCAGATCAAGTGGCGCTCGCTGCGGGCGCTGACCATGGCGCGGGACGGCCAGTTCGAGGCCGCGGAGCGGCTGGCCAACGAGGCGGCCGCGCTGGCGGAGCGCACCGAGCAGCCCGCCGCCACGGCGGAGGCGCTGGCGGACCGGGCGGAGGTGCTGTTGCTGGCCGGCAGGACCGAGCCGGCGGCGCGCTCGGCGGCCCGGGCGGCCGAGCTCTACGAGGCCAAGGGCTGGACGGTCGCGGCGGCCGAGGCGCGCGAGCTGCTGCGGCGCATCGAGGCGTCGGCGCCGGCCTGAACGCCGCCGCCCGGCCCGGGGTCGCCAGAGTGTCGCGCAGACGACAGCTCGAACGTCGTGGGGACGACTGAGCCGCGCCCTTGCGGGGGAAGACCGTAGGGCAACGTGCCCGCGGACGAAGGTGGTGCGCCGTGCAGACCACACGCCGCCCGGCCGGCAGCGCGCAGGATGGCCCCACGCGCCACCGCCTGCCGGTCCTGTTCCTGCTCTGCTCCCCGCTGCTGATCGCCGAGGCGGTGGTGCTCTCCAGCCGTAACCCGTCCAGCCTGCTGCTGCCGGTGGGCGTCTTCGCGGCCGCCAACGCCCTGCTGCTGTCCCCGGCGCTGTGGCGCCGCCGGCTCAGGTGGTCCAGCTGGACAGCGACAGCCCGCCATCGACACGCAGGTTCTGCCCGGTGACGTAGCCCGTCCAGGTGTTGCTGAGCAGCAGCATCGCGGCCTTGGCGACGTCGTCGGGGTAGCCGGGCTCGCGCATCGGGATGAAGCGCAGCATGTGCTCGTGCTTGGCGCGCTGCTCGGGCGTGTTGGGGTCCGGCGCGGTGCGGATCCAGCCGGGCGAGATGGCGTTCACCCGGATCCGGTTGGGCGCGAGCTCGTGCGCCATCACCCTGGCGAGCTGGCTGACTCCGGCCTTGCTGACGTCGTAGGACGGCTTGCCGCTGGGGAAGGTGTCGTGCAGCGACGAGATGAACACGATCGAGCCGCCGCGCGCGGCCAGCGCCGGGTCGCGCGCCTGCGCCTCGATCAGCACCTCGACCAGCCGGCGGGTGAAGCGCCACGGCCCCAGCAGGTTCGACTGGAACACCGACGCGACCAGGTCGTCGCTGGTGCCGGTGAAGCCGCCCGGGACCGAGACGCCGACGTTGTCGACGATCAGCTCGACCGGCTTGCCGTCGGCGACCAGCTCGTCGGCCAGCAGGCTCACCTCGTCCCTGGCGAGGTCGTCGGCGATGATCTTGCAAGAGAGATCGCGCTCGTACTCGGCTCTGAGGGTCTCCTTGTCCTTGTCGATGGCGACGACCTCGGCGCCGGCCATCAGCAGGCGCCGGGCGATCGCCAGGCCGATCCCTCTTGCGGCGCCGGTGACGACGGCGCGCCGGTCGTGCAGGTCAGCGAACATCGCGGCGGTCTGACCCGCGTCATCGCGAGTCGGCATGTGGTCACTCCTGAGCGGTGGATCCGGACGGTGGCGGTCTGGACCGGTTGCTCGTGGGCCGGCCAGCCGTGGCTGCTGCGTCGCAGCGCGTCGCTTCCTGGGTGTTGGATCGGCGCGATGACTCGCGGATGCAACACCGAATGGGGTGGATTTGTCTGTCAGTCTGGTGACACCGACGCGCCGGCCTCAGGCGTCGGCCCGGCGCCGGAGGCGGTCCAGCTCGAGGATCTCGATCTTGCCCTCGGAGACCCGGATGAGGCCGCGTCGCTCCAGCGAGCGCAGCGCGAGGTTCACCGTCTGGCGCACGCCGCCGACCATGTGCGCCAGCTCGGTCTGGGTGAAGGCGCGCTGATCCAGCACGGTGCCGCCGGAGGTCCCCGGGGCCTCGGCCAGCTCCAGCAGCTTGCGCGCCACCCGGCCCTGGAGGTCGAGGAAGACCAGGTCGGTGGTCTGCCGGTTGGCGCGGCGCACCAGCTCGCCGAGCGAGCGCAGCAGCGCGTCCACCACGCCGCTGTCGGAGCGCAGCAGCTCGATCACCTTGGTGCGGGCGATGCCGAGCAGCAGACTCGGCTCGATCGCCTCCGCCGAGGCGGAGCGCGGGCCGCCGTCCAGCAGCGCGACCTCGCCGAACACCGCCGGGGGCCGGTGCCTGGCGAGCTCCACCACCTCGCCGTGCCGGGAGCGGACCACCAGCTTGACCGCGCCCTCCGCCAGCACGAACATCCGGTCGCCCGGCTCGTCCTGCACGAAGATGGTCTGCCCCTTGGCGAAGGCCGTCTGGGTGGCCATGGCGGCCAGCTCCCGCCGGGACCGCTCGTCCAGCGGCCGGAACAGCTCGGTCCTGCCGAGCAACTCGGTGACCTGATCGGTGTCCATTGCCTCCGTCCCAGACTCGGGACCCATTCCGGCGCACCCGGCGAACGAATCCTACGACTGGCCGGGCGGTCCCGTTTCAGGCCGGGTCACCAGCCGGCGCGGCGGCGCAGCTCGGCCGGGTCGAGCAGCTCGATGGACCAGCCGACCAGCCGGATGAAGCCGCGTCGCTCCAGCGAGCGCAGCGCGATGTTCACGCTCTGGCGGGAGCCGCCGACCATGTTGGCCAGCTCGGTCTGGGTGACCCGGCGGGTCCGCGGCCGTGGGCCCTTGGGGCCGTCGCCGGGCGTCTCCGCCAGCTCCAGCAGGCGCCGCGCCAGCCTGCCGGGGAGGTCGAGGAAGACCAGCTCGGTGGCCTGCTGGTCGGCGCGCCGGATCAGCCCGCCGAGCGCCTCGAGCACCCGGTCGACCACCTGGGGGTCCGAGCGCAGCAGGTGGATCAGCTCGTCCCGGGTGACCACCACCAGGGTGGCGCGCTCCACCGCCTCGGCGGTCGCCGAGCGGGTGCCGCCGTCCAGCAGGGCGACCTCGCCGAAGGTCGCCGGGCGCCAGTGGCGCACCAGCTCGACGACCTCCCCCTGGGCGGAGCGGACCACCAGCTTGACCGCGCCCTCGGCGATCACGAACATGCGGTCGCCCGGCTCGTCCTGGACGAAGATGGTCTGCCCCTTCTCGACCACCCGCACGAGCGTGCGGGCGGCCACCTCCTCCAGGGTCGCCGGGTCCAGCACGCCGAACAGGTCCGTCTCGGCCAGCAGCTCGGCGATCTGCTTGGGCGTCACCAGCGGTCCAGTCGCATGGAGGCAGCGTAATCCATGCCCTCCACGTACCCAAGAGCAATCGGGAGGATCGGGGACGGGTGGGGCGGATCAGGCGGGCGGGTCGCGGCGTTCGGGAGGCTGGGGGTCGAGCTGGCGGCGGCCGAGCGGGAACGGCGGTGGCGGCGGGGCGTCGCCCCGTCGCGTAGCGCTCTCCAGCAGGCGGCGGTTGCCCAGCTCCGACCGCCTGACCAGGCGGATCTGCCGCTGGCCGAGCAGCACGATGATGGCGAACAGCAGCACGCCGACGCCCAGCCCGGCGAGCAGGGCGACGGGGTGGACGCCGCTGCCGATGGTGGCCGGCAGGGCCACCAGCAGCAGCCACGCCACGGTGGTCCCGACGCTGACCATCAGCGCGCTGGGCACCGTCCTGGCGCGCAGGCGGCGCTCGGCTGAACGCGCCAGCAGCACCGCCGCCCTGGCCTCGGTGGGGTCCCTGAGGGTCTCCCCGCCGGCGACCGCCCGGGCGACCCGGCGCCTGGCCTCCTGGTCGAGCCGTGCATTGCTCATGCAAGCATCATGCCGTCGCCCGCCGAGCGTGGCCAGCGGATTGTCGGGGGCGCTCAGCCCTCGGCGCGGCCCGCGGCGACGAAGGTGGTGAAGTTGAACTTCAGGTCCTGGATGCGCCGCTCCAGCACGCGCAGCCCGAACAGCTCGGCGCAGCGTTCCGCGGCGATCACCGCGGTGCTCGGCGGCAGCTCGCCGGCGCCCAGCATGCGCGCCGCCTCGGCGGTGTCCGCCTCCTCGGTCACCAGCGTGGTGGGGAAGTTGTGCCGCAGCCACATGCGGCACTGGCGGATCGCCTGCTGGTGGGAGGCGATGCGGTCGATCCGCTGGCGGCCCTCCAGCGACGGGTGCACCAGCAGGGTGTGGTTGACGTCGATCTCGAACAGGTCGACCACCCGAAAGCGGTGCGCGGCCATGGCGTAGACGCTCTCGTAGACCACCCCGCCGTTGGAGTTCTCCAGCGCGAAGATGCCGTAGTCGATGCGGCCGTGCTCGACCGCCGACAGCACGCCCTCGGTGCTGACCAGCTCGACGATCTCGACCTCGCCGAGCTGGTTGTCGCGGGCGTACTCCAGCGCCGCCTCCTCGGAGAACGACCCGCGGATGCCCATCACGCCGATCCTGCACAGCTCACCCACGGCCGCGCACCTCCGCGGCGAAGCGGATCAGCGCGTCGGCCAGCTCGGCCGGGTGTTGCAACGGGATGTCGTGCATGGAGTCCTCGAACCAGGTCACACGGGCGTCGGGCCGGAGGCGTTGCGCCCGCTCGACCGCCGCCCGCTTGTCGGAGCCGCGCTGCCCGCCGGCGGGGCACAGCAGCACGGGGCAGGTCACCTCGGGCAGGAGCCGGGACACAGGCTGGTCGTACAGGGCATCCACCACCTGCATGTGGTTGTCGAAGTGGAAGCGCGCGCGGGCGATCCCGTCGCCGTCGACCTCGACGCCGGCGCGGAGGAACTCGCGCACCCACGGCTCCGCCTGGTCGACGCCCGGCGGCAGCCAGCGCCTGGCGCCGTCCAGCCAGGCCGACAGCGGCACGGCGAAGCGGGGCGGCTCCATCCGCTTACGGGCGGCGGCGCGGTCGCTGCCGGCCCAGTCGGCGGCGTCGACGAAGCCGCCGTCGACCAGCGCCAGCCCGGCGACACCTCCGGGATGCCCGGCGGCGTACTGGAGCGCGACGTTGCCGCCCCAGGAGTGCCCGGCCAGCAGTGGCCGCCGGATCCCCAGCGCGCCGAGCGCGTGGCCCAGGTCGCTGGTGACGGTGGCGAAGTCGTAGCCGGAGTCGGGCTGCTCGGACTCGCCGTGGCCGCGCTGGTCGAGCGCCACCGGCCGCAGGCCGGCGGCGGCCAGCCTCCGGGCGACCCCGTCCCAGATGCGGGCGTTGGAGCTGAGGCCGTGCAGCAGCACCACCGCAAGCGCGGACGCCTCGCCGCCCCAGTCGCGGGCGTGCAGCGTCACGCCGTCGCCGCGGACGGGTCGGTCGGTCGGCATGGCTGGCAGGGTCGCGTGCATCGGCGCGTCATCCTACCCCGCGCTCACGGCGCGAGGTCGCCCCGGTCCACCAGGGTGAGGCGCCGCGGGCGCCCGTCGCGGAGCTCCAGGCGGAACAGCGAGCCGGTGCGGAAGCGCGGCATGCCGTCCAGCAGCCCCGCGGTGGCCAGGTACGAGGGGATCAGGTCGCCGTGGCCGACCGCCACCACCGCGCGGCCGGGATGCTCCCGCGCGCAGGCGGTGACGAAGCCGGCCAGGTCCGGGGCGTTGTAGCCGAGGCGCTCGTCCGGCCGGACCTCGAGGCCGGCGGCGCGCGCCAGCGGCTCAGCGGTCTCCACGCAGCGCCGCCACGGGCTCGCCGCCACCAGCGCCGGCTTCTCCGGCGCCAGCGCGGCGGCCAGCCGCTCGGCCTGCGCCCACCCCTTGTCGATCAGCGGCCGGTCCCGGTCGGCGCCGTCCCAGTGGTCGCGGTTGGCCGCCTTGGCGTGGCGGACCAGGAAGACCGTCGTGGTGGCTGCCATGCCGGCCACTGTGCCATAGGATCGTGCCGTGGCCGCTCTCGTCGTGGGACCGATGCTCCGCTTCGTGGGGGAGACCCAGGCCACCATCTGGGTCGAGCTGGACGAGCCGGCCCGCGTCGAGGTGCTCGGTCGGGCCGCGAGCACCTTCGAGGTCGCCGGCCACCACTACGCCCTGGTGGTGGTCGAGGGCCTGGAGCCCGGCGCGACCGTGCCGTACCAGGTCGCGCTGGACGGCCGCCCGGTGTGGCCGCCGCCCGGCTCGCCGTTCCCGCCGAGCGTGATCCGCACCCGCCGGCTGGACGGCCGGCGCGTCCGCGTGGCCTTCGGCTCCTGCCGCCTGGCGCGGCCCAACCGGCCGCCCTGGGACCTGCCGGCGTCGCGCGACCACACGCACGCCGGCCTGGACGCGCTGCGGGCGCTGGCGCTGCGGCTGGCGCGTGGCGGCCCGGACGGCCTGCCCGACCTCCTGCTGCTGCTGGGCGACCAGGTCTACGCCGACGCGGTGTCGCCGGAGACGGCGGCGTTCATCCGCGGCCGCCGCGACGTCTCGCGGCCGCCGGGCGACGAGGTGGCCGACTTCGAGGAGTACACCCGGCTGTACCGCGAGGCCTGGACCGAGCCGGCGGTCCGCTGGCTGCTGTCGACCGTGCCCACCGGGACGATCTTTGATGATCACGACGTGCACGACGACTGGAACACCTCGGCCGCCTGGGTCGAGCGCATGGAGTCGCGGCCCTGGTGGGCCGAGCGGCACACCAGCGCACTGGCGAGCTACTGGGTGTACCAGCACCTCGGCAACCGCTCGCCGGCCGAGCTGGAGGCCGACCGGGACTGGGCGCGCATCCGCTCGGCCGGCGACGCCACCGGCCCGCTGCGCGAGGCGGTGCGGACGCGGCGGCTCGGCGGCTGGCGCTGGAGCTGGCGGCGCGACCTGGGCGGCGTCCGGCTGGTGACCGTCGACTCGCGCTGCGGGCGGGTGCTGGACCCGGGTCGCCGCTCGATGGTGGACGAGCCGACCTGGGACTGGCTGGAGGAGCAGGTGACCGGCGGGGTCGAGCACCTGGTGCTGGCCACCACGCTGCCGTTCGCGCTGCCGCGCGCCGCCCACCACCTGGAGGCGTGGAACGAGGCGGTCTGCGACGGCGCCTGGGGCGATCTCGCGGCCAGGGCGGGGGAGCGGCTGCGACAGGCCATCGACCTGGAGCACTGGGCCGCCTTCCACCGCTCGTTCAACCGGCTCGGCGGGATGCTCGCCGAGGTGGCCGCCGGCCGCCGCGGTCCGGCGCCGTCGTCGGTCACCCTGTTGTCCGGCGACGTGCACTTCGCCTACCTGGCCGAGCTGCACCTGCCCGGGGGCGCGGCCTCGCCGGTCCACCAGGTGGTCTGCTCGCCGTTCCGCAACCCGCTCGACCCGCGGCTGCGGCTGGCCAACCGGCTGGCCTTCACGGCGCCGGTCACCGCCGCGACCGCGGTGCTCGCGCGGCTGGCCGGCACCGCGCCGGACGCGGTCGGCTGGCGGGTGCTGCGCGGCCCGCACTTCGACAACCAGGTCGGCGAGCTGGAGCTGGACGGCCGCGCCGCGCGGGTGCGGATCGAGCGGCCGGTCGCCGGGCCGGACGGGCAGCCGGCGCTGGAGCCCCTGCTGGCCCGCGAGCTGGCGGGGGAGCGGCGGTGACCCGGCTGCGGGTGGCCACCTGGAACGTCCGCACCTGCCGGACGCGCGACCCCGACCCCGACCGTGTCGACCTCGAGCGCACCGCCGCGATGCTGCGCTCGATCGACGCGGACCTGGTCGCCCTCCAGGAGGTCGACCGGCGGCAGGAGCGCAGCGGCGAGGTCGACCAGGCCCGCGCGCTCGGCGAGCTGCTCGGCATGGACTGGTGGTTCTGTCCCGCCCTGCTCGGCCCGGCCACCGACCCGGCCCGCTGGCGGGCGGCCGATCCCGGCAGGGATCCCGGCGGTCCCGCCTACGGCGTGGCCCTGCTGTCGCGGCTGCCGGTCGACTCGGTGGCGGGCGAGGCGCTGCCAAACCCGGAGGGGCGCGGGGAGCCGCGGGTGGCGCTGATCGCGCGGGCGCGGGTGGACGGCCGGCCGCTCAGCCTCGCCGCGACCCACCTGCACTTCGTGCAGCGCGACGGCGTCCGGCAGCTGCGCTGGCTGCAACGCCGGCTGGAGCGGGAGGCTGCGCCGCGCCTGCTGCTCGGCGACCTCAACCTGTGGCTGGCGGCCGTTCGGCTGGTGTCGCGCCGGGGCTGGACGCCGCTGGCGCGCGGGCACACCTTCCCCAACCTCCCGCCCGACAGGGCGGCGAGCTCGGTGCAGATCGACCACGTGCTCGCCAGCGGCGGTGGCCGGCGCCTGCGGCCGCTGGCGAGCCGGGTCGCCGCCGGGCCGATCTCCGACCACCGCGCGCTGGTCGTGGACCTGGAAGCCGGCTGAGCGGCGGAGGCCGCGCCGGCTGGAGCACCGGTCGGTATCCCCGTTGGGGATGATCGCGTGGTTGCCGGGGGCGGCGCGCAAGCCTTGGCCCTGGACGGACGGTCAGGCGCTGCATGCGGCGCCGTCGACAGGACTGGCACGCTACGCCGTGGGGCGGTCGAACCAGCCCTGGAACGTCTGGGCGAAGAACAGGTCGCCGGCGACCTTGAGCTTGCCGGTCATGAACAGCTGCACGCCGTTGGCCTTGCCGGTGATCAGCCGCAGGAAGTCGGGCAGCGCGGCGCGGATCGTCACCCGCGGGCTCTCGACGGTGCCGTGCTCGACCGCGCAGCGGCCGTCGGCGATCCGCATGGCGTAGCTGTGGGTGCCGTCCGGCGCGGAGATCTCGTACTGGACGGTGGCCTCCTGGCCGCCGGCCTTGGAGGGGTTGAAGGCCGAGGACATGCCCTCGAAGACGCCGTCGAGGAACTTGCCGGCGCCGCCCTCCTGGGACGCGATCGCGGCGTTGATCTCGTCGTTGGAGTGCTGGTCCAGCGCGCTGCTGAGCGAGTTGAAGTCCGTCGCGTCGATCTGGCTCATCCATTTCCTCCCAATTCGGGGGCGGACGCGGCATGCAACGCTACCAAGAGTAACCCCTCCATGCGGGGCAGGGTGGTGATTATCGCTCGTGCGGTGGAGGAGGGGGATGGTCCGGCGGTGGCGGGATCGAGCCGAGCGCGGGGACCTCGTCGGGCCACAGCAGCAGCACCTGGCAGGGCGCGTGGTCGACCACGAAGCGGGTGGCCGGGCCGAGGCTGCGCGGCCCCAGTCGCGAGCGGTC
>Ga0268241_10000055_pt1 | contig 13774 bp, 10 predicted proteins | sample BulsoiAmnAmmetaG_FD_200248 | JGI IMG/M metagenome (GOLD analysis project Ga0268241, IMG submission 200248) | Bulk soil microbial communities from Mexico - Amatitan (Am) metaG (v2) (version 2) | ecosystem: Environmental > Terrestrial > Soil > Agricultural land | place: Mexico: Amatitan, Jalisco...
TCACGCTGACCGGAGCGGGATCCTCGCCATCGGCCCGCGCCCAGATGACGGTTATCAGGCCCGCGTCGACTCCGCGGCCGGACGGGTCGATGACCCGCCCCGTGTACTTGAGCTGCTCGCCGAGGGTGATGTCGTCGCTGGGTGTGACCGACGTCGGCGTTCCCAGTGCGACCTCGACCACGACCTCGTCGAACGGGCCCTCGGCCGCCAGCTCGACCTCGCCCGTGTCGAGCCCGTCCCTACCGTAGGCGGTGATCGTGACCGGACCGCGCCGGCCGTCTGCGTCGGGGACCTCCAGATCGAACTGCCCGCCTGGGCCGGTCTGGGTCTCGCGGCGGCCAGGGCGGAAGTCGCTCGCGTCACCGATCTGGACGCGCTCCTCGAAGGTGGCGACCACGCTCAGGCCGGACAGATCACCCGCTGTGTCGGAGGTCAGCTTGCCGGCGATGCGTGTCATGGTCGTCCCCTCAGACGTTCGGCGGCTGGTAGCTCTGGCCGCTGTCGATCATTTCCTTGCCCAGATACCCCACCCGCACGGCTGCGCCCACCGGCGGCTCGGCCTCCAGGAACCCCACGACCCCTTCCTGTTCGAACAGGCTGATCAGGTCGCGCACCGGGATGTCCCCGACCTGCGCGACGAGCTGGGGGCCCGACCTGGTGAGTCCGGTCCCGACGATGCTGACGCGGAGCACGTAGGCGGGGTCCGGCGGGTCGTCGGGTCGCTCGAAGATGACGTCGGTGACGTTCATGGCGAGTCCTTTCACTGCCTGACGAGCTGAAGCGAGTCAAAGAACATGACGTTGGTGAAGCTGGCGCGCGGCAGGATCTCGACGACCTTGACCTTGGTCCGGTCGATCCCCGTGAGCGACGTGACCGGCACCGCGATCGTCTGCAGCCGGATGACGGTGCAGTTCTCGTTGCCACCCGGGGCGCCATACGTGTGGAAGACGGGCTTCGGCGGAGTCTGGAGCTTGGAGCTCGGGACGATCGCCGTCTTGCCGGCGTCGTCGATGATCCGTAGCTCGTACTCAGGGTTGGGGGAGGCGGCAATCGTCGCCGCGGTGGAGAGATCCGCGTCGACGGCCAGCCGGAAGGTCAGCTGGTCGAAGCCCGTCCAGTCCTGCGGGCTCGGCAGGTCGAGCCGGTAGGTGGTCAGCGCCGGGCCGAGCTGCCCCGGGGCAACGGCGAGCACACCGGCCTGGTGGTTGGTCTCCATCTCCAGTCTTGCCGTCCCCGCGCCGCGCGGCACCTGGATGTCGGGCATCAGCGCAACGGCGGAGTCGACCAGCGTGCGGGTTCCGGCGGGCGGCGCCACGCCGGGCTCGAGCTCGTCCAGCGGCTGGCGTTTGGCGCCGAACGACCACTGGATCGACGTCGGTGTCCCGCGGCCGTTCACCTTCTTCCCGGTGAACAAGTCCCGCTGCGAGGTCTGGCCCAGGAGCTTCCAGCGGAACAGGCCGCCGATGTACTCGCTTGCCAGCTTCTGGTGGTCGGCGGCGACGAGCAGGCGTCCGCCCGGCTTGGTGTCGTCGGGATGGATGGTGTCCTCTTCAGGCGTCCACTGCGTGTTGAACCGGTTGTGGCATGCGTGGTCGATCATCACGATGGACTTGTCGCTGCCGGAACGGTCGTAGGTGCGGAATCCGGTACCCTCCCAGCTCCGCGCGCCGCCGTCCCCGCCGAGGTCTCCGTCGAGCCCCGGGTACAGAACGAGCAGGAACGGCGTCGACGCCGCGTCCGCGGTGATGACTTGGGCGGGCACCAGGGTGCCGGTCCAGTCGGTCGGCGAGAGCGCGCAGACGGCCTTGACGCCGTACTTGTTGGTCGTGCGGGCGGCGTTCAGCCGGGCGGCGGCAACGGCGGCCTCCCCACCCCGGGAGTGACCCATGACACCGACCTTGTCGAAGTCGAGCCGCCCGAAGAACCGGGAGGTCTTGTCGGCGTCCATCGCCCTCAGCCGGTCGAGCGCGCCCAGGAACATCTCCGCGCGCATCTCGACGATCGACCGGAAGAAGTTCGCCGCGTTCATGTCGACCGACACCGACACGATTCCCTGCCCCGCGAGGGCCTCCTGCAGGTACGTGTACCCCTCGTGGCTCGGGTGGGAGGCCCCCAGGGACCAGTTCTTCCCGAACATACCGTGGGCGATCACGACGACGGGCAGGCGGCCGGAGCCGAAGACCCGCGTCGGCGCCTTGGGGTCGGCCGGGTAGGCAATCCGAAGCTGGCTTCGCAGCTGGTATTTGGACAGGTCGGCGGGGTTCTTGCGAACCTTGACATCGGCCTCCATCTTGGCGAGGCCGGCACCGAGGACCTTGGCGAGCTGGGCGTAGGTCGTCACGCGCCCGCTGTTCAGGGAGCGCGCCCCAGGCGCGGCGTTGAACGACGCCGGCTGTTCGATGACGATGTCCTGGTCGACGAACGGGTCCGGCGGATCGAAGATCTGCGGCTTCGCCCCTCCACCAACCGCTGGGGCGGAAGTCTCGTCGAAGCTGACCTCGACGGTCTCGGTGGGGTTCGTGACCTTGATCTCGGCCTTGTCCGCCTGCGAGGCCTTGTCCACCACGTCCTTCACCGGGTCCGGTGTCCCAGGCGTGGCCTCGTCCTTGCGCGGCTCGCCGACGAGCCCCTTGAGCGCCGAGTTGGTGAGCGCCTGCGCGCTGGCATCGGTCAGCAGGCCGTCCTTCTTCGCCTGGCTGATGCGGTCGATCATCCGGCCGGCGTTCTTGCCGAGCTCCTGCTGCGTGGCGAGGGTGTGCGCCTGCTCGCCGAGCGCCGACGCGGCCGACAGGGCACCCTCGAAGGCGGCGCGCGCGTTCTTCTGCGTGCCCTCCAGGCCGGTGATGTCGCGGAACAGGTCGGGCTTGGAGATCAGCTCGAACGCGGACTTGAGCCCGAACGGGTCCGGGACCTCGGGGGCGTTCTGGATCGAGACCAGCGGCGTGGGGAGCGGCGTGGGCGTCAGGTCCGGCTCCTCGCTGGCGCGGCTCGCGGTCGAGACGGGGCTGATCTCGGGCAGGGCGAGCTGCCCGTCGGGCGTCCAGCGCCAGTAGCGGCTGTCGTCGATCTCCTCGCAGGCGCTGCACTTGCCGGAGACGGCTTCGGCGTAGACGCCGCGGGTGGGGATGCTGATGCGAAGCGGCGGGCTGGGCGGCGTGGCGTAGGCGTTGATCAGCTCCACGCGCCCCTGCTCGGGGTCGAGGTCGGCGAGACTCGGGTCGAGGCGCTGTCCGGGCGCGACCGGCAGTACGAGGTTGTTGCCGACGATGCCGATCAGCTCGTTGGTGCAGACGCTCGCGATGCTCTTGCCGCCGAGGCCGGGCACCAGGACCGCGTCCAGCAGCATGTAGCGGCGCTGTGCGTCCAGACTCACCCAAATCGCCTGGTGGTAGTACTCCAGCGCCTGGTTGAGGTGGGCGACCAGGCGGTCGGCGAAGTCGCGGTCCTCGTCTCGCGGGTTGCGAAGCTCGGCGCGGCTGACCGGGGTGCTGACGATGACCGGGTCGCCGGAACGGATGTCGTCCAGGATCCGCGGGTCGTCGAACAGCAGCGCGCTCGAGTGCGCCGCGTTGTAGCGCAGCCGGCCGCTGTGGACGATGATCTGCGCGTCGGGCGGCAGCGCTGTCCCCGCGTACCACAGCTTGAAGTGCGCGATGTCCTCCCGCGGGACCGCGGGAAGGGAGCCGCGGGGGTTGAGGGTGACGTACAGCGGCGTCCGCTCCGCGTAACGCGAGACGAGCGTCGCGTCGAGCGAGATCTCCGTCTCGCCGCCGTCGGCTCCGACGTACGCGAAGCGCAACTGGTTGACGAGGTTCTTGGCGATCTCGGGTGCGACCTCCTCGCGGAAGATGCGGTCGCGCTCGCGGGCGGTGCGCTCGTTGAGCCGGGCGGTCCAAAGCTCGAGCGCGTCGGTCGGCAGGAAGGGCAGGAGCCACTTCCACTGGTCGACCTGGAACTTGCCATCCTCGTCGTCGCGGGGTCGCGGCAGCAGGAAGCTGATCCGCAGCTCGCCCTCGAGCGACTCAGGGGCCTCCTCGCTGTACCGGGACTCGGGGAAGTCCCACCCGACCCAGTTGTCGGCGACGCGCTCGATCGCGTCGAACCCGCCGCGAAGGCTGCGGTCCCTGAGGTAGCGGGTCAGGGGCTCCCTCCAGCGAAGCGCCTTGCCGCGGTCGAACTCCCCGACCGGCAGCGGAACGAACAGGCACTCCTGAACGTCGGCCAGCTCGTGCGTGACCAGCAGATGGCGCAGTACCTGGAAGTACTCGATTGTGATCGCGTGGCAGTGGTTGTAGTTGGCGACGAGCTCGGTCTCAGCACGCAGGGTCTCGCCCTGGGCGACGCTCTGCACGACCGACGAGCGCAGGCTGCGAGTCGACGAGGCCCGCTGCGACACGCGATCGCGGAGGCTCTGCAGCGAGTCAGCGGCGAACTGCCGCGAAGAGCGCTGCCACGAGCTCGAGTCCGAGCCTCCGGCCCCGCCGGCCACACCGCCGAAGATCCCGAAGCCGCTGCCGATGAATCCGGCACCGATGCCGCCGGCGACTCCCCACGTCGTGTTGCGCGACCCAGCCGACGTCTGCTCGTGAAGGTCGGAGCCGACGATCTCCCTGATATCGCGGTCGCGAGCCAGGAGCGCGTCGAGCTCCTCCTCGAACTCGAGGCTCTCGGTCCGCGCCGAACTCGCGCGCCGGTCCCAGTCCACGACCGCCACCTGGCGGCGCTGACCAGGCGCGAGCGGCAGCGAGTAGAGCAGGTCCCCCAGGGAGTAGCCGTCCGCGCGCCACACCTCGCGGTACTGCAGCACGTGGCCGTGCGCGATCTGGATGGCCAAGTGGACGGTCGGCGTGTCGTCCCAGTCGATCGCGTGGTCGGCGTCCAGCACGGTGCGGCCGGTGTCGACGCGCAGACCGGCGTCGATCAGCTCCTTGGTCTGGCCGACGCTTGAGAGCCAGGCGGCCCGCCCGATCTCGGCGACGCTGGGCGGCCGGTCGGTGCGCACAAGCACCTTCGCCGTGGCGGCGTCCAGCATCAGCCCCTGGACGGGCAGGCGGCTCAGGGACCCGGTGACCACCTCGCCCTTGAGCGCCTGCGAAGCGACCGAGACGGCGAGCAGGTCGGCGATGAGGACGTCGGGCACCGCGGTGCGGGTGCCGAGGGTGACGCCCTTGACGGCGGGCTCGGACGTGCGGACCACGGTGAAGTAGCTGAACTCCTCGAGCGTGCGGTCGGGCATCGAGAGCTCGACGCAGCCGCCGCCCAGGTCCTGCGAGAACGCCGTCGGGTTGGCGGTGACGTCTCCCGGGTCGACGGCGCGCGGCGGCGTGTCGGAGCACCCGCAGGTGTCGTCGGGGTCGAGGCCCTCCACCTCGTCCAGGTCGACCACCAGCAGGATGCGCGCGGGCAGGCGCCCGGCGTCGTCGAGCGGAACCGGCACGGGATCGGCGCCGGAGACGCGACCCTCGGCCTCGGCCAGGACGTCGGCAGGCCAGTCCGCGGAGAAGCTCCCGCCGGACTGGGTCTCGGTCACCAGCAGCGGCCGCGGGGCCGGCTGCGCCCCGTTGGCGGACGGGTCGGTCGCCCAGATGACAACCGGCAGCGCGGCGGGCACGTCGCGGCCGTGGGCGTCGATCACCTCGCCGGTCAGGCGCGTGCGGGCCCCGAGCGTGGGATCGTTGCTCGGCTCGATGTCGAACTTCGGCCGGGTCTCGACCCGGATGCGGAGCGGCCGGCTTGCCTCCTCGAGCGTGTATTCGGCGCTGAAGACGCTCGTGCCATCCGGGGCGCTCACGGTGAGGGTCAGCGGCCCGCTGGGCTCACCCGGCCCATCGACGGCGAACTCGAACGTACCTGGCGCTTCGAGCCGGGCGCGCCCCGACGCCGGCACCTCCACGGACTCTCCTGCGTCGCCGATCACGCGCTTTAGGCGCCCTTCGACCGTGTACCCGGCGACGGAGCCGCCCTGCCTGCGCGGGCGGACCCCTCCCTTGACGACAAATGGCTCAGCCACCTGGTCTCTCCTCGAACCGACGAGACCGTCCACGAGGATTGAGGCGCTGGATCCGCTCCTGATACATGCCCGCCCCGACGATTGCGGAGGGCGCGCCCACACGGGGGCTACCCGTGGCGCACCGGCCCCCACGTCGTGCCACCTGCTTGCGGACGACGCCGAACCGGCGGCCCGGCCAGGACAGCGTCATCACAGCCCCGCCAACCTCGGTCGAAAGCGGTGACGGGCATTACAGGGAAGGCGATGTGCGTCCATCGTGCGTCCATCGGCTCCAACACCAGCCAGCACACATCAGCACGGCACAGCACCACCGTCGCGACGAGTGGATCGAGCTCGGCGTCTTCAGCACCCTCAAACAGATCGCTCTGGACGCCTACGACCGCATCGTCGGCTGGAGCTGAAGCGGATCGCCGTCGACGGCGCGATCACCAAGGCCCCCGGAGGCGGCGAAGCGGCCGGCCGCTCCCCGGCGGACCGGGGCAAACAGGGCCTGAAGCGTTCCGGCGTGACCGACGGCTACGGCATCCCGCTGGGCAGGGTCCTGGCGGAGGCGAACCGCCACGACTCCCCACTGCTCAAAGCGACCTCTAAGGCTCCCAGACCGCCGCCGCGCTGGATGAGCACGGCCGGCTGCTGGACCAGCAGCACTTCCCAGCTACCCACGTTGGCTATCAGCACTTGCGTGAATGGGCTGGGCCCTGGCCGCAGCGATGCTGGGCGGTTGAGGGCGCGCATGGGGCCGGCCGGGCATTTGCCCAGCAGCTGGTCGCCGATCAGCACAGCCACCTGGCAGTCACGGCTGGAGTCAAGTCGCATGTTGTGGTGTAGCTCGTGATCGTCGTTGAGGACATGGGTGTTCAGGGAGCGGTGAGCTGGGGCACCTCCTGGTCGTTGGTGGCGGCTGCGGGGTCGTGGGGAGCTGTGAGGACCAGCGCCAGGGAGGACTCGGAGAGGTAGCGGCGCCCGACCAGCCACTCGTCGTTTTGCTCCAGCAGCAGCATGCCGGCAAGGCGCAGCAGGGCGGCGTCGTTGGGGAAGATCCCGACCACGTCGGAGCGGCGGCCGATCTCACGGTTGACCCGCTCCAGCGGGTTGGTGGAGCGCAACTTGGAGTGGTGCTCAGCCGGGAACGCGTAGAAGGCCAGCAGCTCGGGTTCGGCGTCCTCCAGCAGCTGGGCGACCTTGGGGGCGTGGGGGCGGAGCTGGTCGACGACCTGGCCCAGCCGGGCCTGAGCCTGCCGGCCGTCGGTGGCGGTGAAGATCCCGCGGATCGCACCGGAGACCAGTGGCTGCTGCGCCCTGGTGACGTGGCCAAGCATGTCCCGCAGAAAGTGGACGGTGCAGCGTTGCCAGGGGCAACCAAGCACCTGCGCGATCGCGGCCTTCAACCCCTGATGAGCGTCAGAGATGCACAACCGGACGCCGTCCAGCCCACGCGAGCGCAACGAGCGGAGGAACGCCCGCCAGAAGCTCTCGGTCTCCGCCTCGCCGACGTCCAGGCCGATCACCTCCCGGCGGCCCGACTCGTGGACGCCATAGGCGATCACCAGCGCCTTGTGCCGCACCCCACCAGGCTCGCGGACCCGCTCCACCTTGGCGTCCAACCACAGGTAGGGGTAGGCACCCTCCAACGGTCGCTCCCGGAAGACGCGAACCTGGGCGTCCAGGCCACGGCACAACCTGGACACCTGATCCTTGCTCATCCCCTGCAGCCCCAGCTGGGCGACCAGCCGGTCGACCTTGCGGGTCGACACGCCGTTCACATAGGCCTCCTGCACGACCGCGACCAGTGCCTGCTCCGCCCGCCGGCGCGGCTCCAAGAAGCTGGGGAAGTAGCTGCCCTGGCGCAGCTTGGGGATCGCCAGCTCGAGCTCGCCGACCCGGGTGTCCCAGGCCCGCGGCCGATACCCATTGCGGTGCGTCGTCCGGTCCGGGGTGCGCTCGCCCAGCTCGGCACCGATCCTGCCGGCGACCTCGGCCTCCATCAGCTGGCTGGCCATCCACGCCACGCTCTCCCGCAGCACATCGGCATGCTCGTCCTGCAGGAGCTTGTCGGCGAGCTGGGCAGCGGTCATCCTGGGCCCTTCGGCCATCGCGTGTGTCTCCTTCGTCGATCCTTGGACAGACCGACGATCATGAAGCCCGCGGTGGCCGAACTCACATCCAGCCCTGCGGCCCTGCTACACCACTCTCTCCTACTCGACCGGCTGGCTGAGTTCGGCAATAGGTGAACTGGAAGGCTTCATTTCGGGCCCATGCAAGCGCCGCGCCGGTGTGGCTGGCCGGCTCCGTTTTCGGACGATGGAGCCCAGGACTCGCCGGACGTCCCACCGGTCGAGGGTCCTCCGGCCGTCGCCGCGGCCGCCACCGGAAAGCACACTGAACGTGGAGATATGCCCCCACAAGGAGAGGCGGCAATGCGTGAGATCATGATCGGCGTGGACGGCTCGGACGCTGCAGCGGACGCCACCCGTCGGGCTGGGCAACTGGCCAAGGAAACCGGAGCCACCCTCACCGTCGTCCACGTTCACTACCTGCCCTCACTCGGGACGCCCCAGGTGCTCGGCTTGGAGGACTTGCAGGCGCGCTGGAAGGAGGCGGACCGGCTGGTGACCGAGCGGACCGCCGAGGTGCTGGACCCGCTGGGCGTGCCCTGGCGCTTCGAGGTGCGCACCGGTGAGCCGGCGGCCGAACTGGAGGCCCTGGCCGCCGAGCATGGTGCGGACGTGGTGGTGGTCGGCAACCGCGGCCACGGCCTGGGCCACCGGCTGCTGCTGGGCTCGGTGTCTAACCGGCTTGTTCACCACGCCGACCGGCCAGTCCTGGTCGCCCGCTAAGCCTCCGGACTGCTGCCACCGGGGCGTTCGCAGCTGGTCCGACGCCGTTGAACCACCACGGAGGGCGCAAGCTCGCTGTGCGGTCTGGCGTGATCCGCCGGGGTCGTTGCCACTGTGATCGGCTTGAGGAGGCAGAGCAGCCGCTCCCCAAGCACCCGATGGTTGCGTCCGGAACTCCGCGAAGGCGCCCACCTCCCCGCGCTACTTTCGCCGCAGCTGACACGGCTCGCCCTGACAGGAGGCTGTCCAGACGGCTAGCCGGTGACGGCCGGGATGATCGTCTCGCCGATCAGGTTGTCGGCATCCTCGCGCTGCTGTAGGCAAAGCGGGTCCCCGGTGTTGTGGCCAGCCGCCCGCCCAGGATGTGGCGGACCCAGTCGCGGCTGCCAATCAGGCCGTCCATCACGCTTCGGTCGCCGCCCAGCGACGGGTCGTCGCCGGCCAGCCCGCTGGTCATGGTCAGCAGCTGCTCGACGGCGACCCGGGCCAGGCGCGGGTCGGCGCCCTTGGGCAGGTGACGGGCGAGCAGCTCGCCGACGGTCTGGTCAAGGCTGGTGAGCTGCTCGAGCAGGCGGTCCGCTGGGATCCCTACAACGAGGAGCTGTACCAGCAGATCATGCGCGTCCACGCGCAACTCGGCCACGTCGAGGAGACCCGCCGCACCTATCGCCGACCGGAGCTGCGCATGGCCAACCTCGGCGACGACCCCTCCGAACCCACCCGCCAGCTCCGCGACCAGCTACTGCGCATGACACCTTCGCGGGACCACGCTGTCGGCCAGTAAGTGGTACGCGGATGGCACGGCCGCTGGCAGGATGCACGGCCAGCAGGTTACCGGAGCGGCCCTGGATGCCTTGGGCCGCTTCACGTCCGGCGCCAGAGCCGAGTCGGCTACGCCTTCTGGTGCTCGACGGGAGCGCGTGCGGGTGGACGCTCAAAGGCGCCGCTCCGACACGGCCGACCAGGCGGCCGCCAGACACGCGTACCCCGTCGCGATGGCGCCGGCGGCCGGACTGAACAGCCCGGCGACCGGGACGATCGTCCCATCGCTGCCGGCCACGATGGTCGGCGCGAAGATGCTCACCAGCGCGACCGCGCCCCAGATACCCAGCACGGCCACGGGCAGGCCCCACCGCGCCATCCGGTCGCGGGTCGGGAAAGCGGCGCCGAACAGGACGAAGCCGGTAGCCACCGCCCCCCAGATCCAGATCGTGATCGCCATGATGGGCACGTGGTCCTGGTCGCTGGAGATCAGGTCCGGCGCGAACACGCTGCTGAGCGCCATGGCCAGCCACAGGCCGCCGACGGCGACCGCTGTCGGGAGCATCCGTCCGGTGCGCTGGTCACGCTGGGCGTCATGGGCTGTCTGTGTCACGACTTCGGTTGCTGTCATACGATCACCATCCCTGCTGGATGCGCTGGCGCACGCCACGTCATGGCGACGGCCGTGCGCCGTCACTGACATGTGGCCATTTCGCGCGCTTGGCCGGAAGGGTCGAACGTCCCCCGCTGTGCAGCCCATCGGCCGGTGGCCAGAGGGTGTCTGAAAAGCTGGTTGTGGCCGTGGAGGCCTTGATCTCAGGCGTGCCCGCCGGGTCGCTGGCCACCCGCCAATCTCGGCCTGGGTGTTCCTTTCGCACGGATTGATGTGCCAGCTGGACCGCTCGCCGCACCGCTGGTTCCTCTTTTGCCCAACAGTGCGTTCCTGCCCGACGGCGTGATCCATGCTCGGCGCTTTACCCGGACTGACCAGGCGTCCTGAACCACTCGCGGCGTACGCTGCCGGGGATGAGCGGCCCAGCGGGGCGATCGCCATGAGAAATCAGGGCCTGCATTGTGCCACTGGCGCAGAGCGTACCGAGGAATTTGCCAGACAGTCGGCGTCAAGGCGGGCGCTGGTAGCCGCCTGCATCGGGAACGCCGTCGAGTGGTATGATTTCGCCATATATGGTGCCTTCGCAACCGTGATTGCGAGTAGGTATTTCCCACGCGCTGATCACACCGCCGGCCTGCTGGCCGCCTTCGCGATATTTGCCACCGCATTCGTGTTACGTCCGGTAGGTGCGGTGCTGTTTGGCCGACGCGGCGACCGACGCGGCCGCCGGCACGTACTCGCCACCGTGATCATCCTGATGTCGCTGGCGACGGCTGGCATCGGGATACTGCCCGGTGCCGCGTCGATCGGCCTGGCGGCCCCGGTCCTGCTGGTGGTGCTCCGGTCCGCGCAGGGACTCTCGGCGGGCGGGGAGGGCGGCAATTCATCGGCGTTTGTCGTTGAGTACGCGCCGATGCACCGGCGCGGGTGGTACGGCGCATAGCTGTGGGGCACGCTGGCGCTGGGTCTGGCGGCGGGCATCGGCATGGCCGCCGTCCTGGTCGGGCTGCTGCCACGGGCCACGTTGGAGGCATGGGGCTGGCGGCTGGCTTTCCTGCTCGCCCTGCCGCTTGGATTGGTCGGGTTGTACCTGCGGCGGCGTCTCGACGAGACGCCGCGTTTCCGCGCCATGCTGCGCGCCCGGGTCGTCGCCCGCCGGCCGGCGATCGAGGCGGTGCGCGCCTATCCGGGGCGGCTGCTTGTGGGCTTTGGGCTGGTCGCCGCCGCCTCGCTCACCTTCAACACGTTCTTCGTCTTCCTGCCGAGCCATCTGGTGGCTGCGCGGGGCGTCCCGCTCATCAGGGCACTGGCGGCCACACTGGTTGGCTTGGCGTTGATGGTCACCACCGCACCCGCCCTCGGGCACCTGTCCGACCGCGTCGGCCGAAGGCCACTGTTGACCGCTGGGACGCTCGGCCTGCTCACGCTCATCGTGCCGGCCTACCTGCTTGTGCATCGAGCCGGACCCATCGGGCTCCCGTTGGGGTATCTCCTGATCGGCTTGGCGCTTAGCTGCTTCGTTCTGCCCACCTACCTGTCCGAGTTGGTGCCAACGCGGGTCCGCTCCTCCGCGCTGTCGATCACCTACGGGCTGGCTAGCGCGATCATCGGCGGAACCGCTCCCTTTCTTGGATACGCTGCTGGTCCGGCGCACCGGCAACTCCCTCATTCCCGCCTACTACGCCAGCACCGTCGCCCTGGCCGCAGCGATCAGCCTCCCGCTGATCAGGGAGACGGCGTTCCAGCCGTTCGGCACGCCGCAGACGCCCTCAACCAGCACGCGGAGGGCGGTGCGGGAGCGGGATTGAGGCAGGCAGCCCCGGGCGTCGTCCGTTCAGGGCTCGCCGCACGAACTGACAGCGCGACATATGCCGTCTGGCCTTCCCCATCGTGGCCGTCTTGTGCGGCCGAGCCTGAGAGGGGCGGAAGAGTGCTCGGGAGTACCGGGTGCTCGAGCGACCCGACGGCGCCGTCATGGAGGTCCTGCGTGACGGGCTGGCGCTGACCGAGGCGGCCGAACGGTGGGTTCCCGCCAGAGTGTGTACGCCTGGATGGATCGTATGCGCACGGCGGCCTGGTCAAGGGAGGCGCTGGAGCCACACCAGGGCGAGCGTGCCGCCGGCAGCCAACAGCAGCAGCGCGGCCGCGGCAAACGCGACGGTGATCTCCCGGTCCTGGTGGACGAAGCCGATGCGGGTGCCGATCTGGCGGTAGACCCGCCCAAGGTTTGTCGCGGTGGGCGCGGTGAAGGCCTGCCCGCCAGTGCGCTGTGCGATCTGCTGGAGGCCGCCAGGGTCTGGCGGTACGGAGGTCATGCGGGGTTGGCCGGAGAGGTCGGGCAAGTTGACGGTGCCATCCTGGGTGCCCAGCGCGATGGTGTAGATCGGCACGCGGAGCTGATGAGCGTCGTCAGCGGCGCGCTGTGGTGGCGTGCGGCCGGAGGTGTTGGCGCCGTCCGACAGCAGCAGCAACGCCATCGGCAGGGTGCGGAGCGCCGGGTCGGGGGCCGGGCGGGCTGGGACGTTCGCGGAGCTGCTGGTGGGGGGCGGTCTCCGCAGATCCAGGGCGCGTTCGATGGCGTCGCCGATGGCAGTGCCGCCCTTCGCTCGGAGTGAGCTCAGCCCGTCGTGGACGGCTTGGCGGTCGGTGGTGGGCGTAGCGACGAGCTGGGCGGTGGTGGAGAAGCTGATCAGCCCGATTCGGAAGCCGTTGGGGAGCCGGTCGACGAACCCGCCGGCGGCGTCGGCGGCGGCCACCAGCCGGGAGGGGGCGACGTCGACGGCGGTCATCGAGCGTGAGACGTCCATGATGAGGATCACGTTGGCCTGCTGCTTGGGGACCAGGACGGTCGCTTGCGGGCGGGCCAGCGCCAGCAGCAGGCAGGCAAGGGCCAGCAGATACAGCACAGCTGGGAGATGGCGACGCCAGCCCGGCGAACGTGCAACCACGTTGGCGAGCAGGTCCAGGTTGGCGAAGCGCGCCGTGTAGCTGGTGCGGCGTCGCTGGCCGAGCAGGTACGCGGCGATGGCCACCGGCAGCAGCAGTAGCGCCCACAGCATGCCCGGCCACAGCACTCGCACGAATATCGTCCTCCCCGATCGGGGCGGCCGGGGTTATGGCCCGAATCGTGAGACTTCGGGGCGGCCGGTCAACGCCGGAGCGGGGCCGGCGCCGGCCGCCCGGCAGCTCGGCAGCTCTGGGCGAGCGCTACGTATTTCTCATCCCCCCATCACATCGGACCGGTTGCTGTCGAGCTGGGCGGGAGCCTCTGGAGAACGCAGTTCCTGCGCCAGCGCTCTGCCATGAGCCGCCAGCGCCCAGATGACAAAAATGTTGAGCGCGATAACCATGAGCGCCCAGAACGGGTAGAAGGGAATGAAGAAGAAGTTCACCAACGCCGACAGCGACGCGAGCGTGATTCCCATGATCCGGGCCCACAGCGCTCCCCGCATCACGTAGAACCCTGCCAGCAGGACGATGAGGCCGCCAATGAGCACGATCCAACCCCACGTCGTCACGCTGGAACCGTAGGGGTAGTTGGCGGCAGCGGCG
>Ga0268241_10000056_pt1 | contig 13696 bp, 9 predicted proteins | sample BulsoiAmnAmmetaG_FD_200248 | JGI IMG/M metagenome (GOLD analysis project Ga0268241, IMG submission 200248) | Bulk soil microbial communities from Mexico - Amatitan (Am) metaG (v2) (version 2) | ecosystem: Environmental > Terrestrial > Soil > Agricultural land | place: Mexico: Amatitan, Jalisco...
GCGTCCTGATGGCCCCGTCCGCGGCCTTCGGGCCGGCCGGCATGGAGGACGTGCGGGACCGGGTGGCCGCGTTGCTCGGCGCGCCGGCAGGAGGGGGCGAGGGGATCGCCGTGTCCCTCCGGGAGCATCCCGGAGGCGGGCTGGGGGCGTTCCTCGCCGGCGACACGTCGGTGCTCACCGAGGGACCGGGGCCGGTCAGGGACGCGTTCGCCGCGGCGCTACGGGACGGGCTTGGCTCGCTGATCGAGCCGGACGTGGAGATCTCCAACGAGGAGGTCTTCTGCCTGCACCGCCGGCGGGACGGCCGCGACCTGTACTTCCTGGTCAACACGACCTTCGAGGAGCAGTCGATGCGGGTGCGCCTGCCCGGCGAGCTGGCGCCAGCCCTGTGGGACCCGAGCACCGGGGAGCAGGAGCCGGCGGCCGCCTGGCGCGACGGAGCGTGGACCGCCTTCGACCTCACCCTGCCGCCGGTCGGGTCGGTGTTCGTGCTGACCGCTGACGGCCTGGCGCCGGCCTCCGCCGCCCCGGCCGCGGCGGAGGCGCCCCCGCCGGCTGCGCCCGTGGCGCTGGACCTGGACGGGCGGTGGTCGTTCACCCCCGAGGACGACAACGCGCTGGTGGTGACGAGCTGGGTGGCCGTGCCGGAGCGCCCCGGCGACGGCCCCGAGGCCCACGCGGGCCTGGACGTGGACGAGCAGGGCTGGCAGCCGGTGGTCGCCGGCGCATGGGCCTACCAGCTCCCGGTGGAGCCGCCCGGCCCCTGGCCCGTCCCTGTCTGGTACCGGATCGGCTTCGACGTGCAGGACCTGCCCGAACGGCTGGTGCTGCTGGTCGACGGCTTCGACGGCGACGACCCCCAGGTGTGGTTGAACGGCCTTCAGGTGCCATGGACCCCCGTCCGCAGCCGGATCGACGCCCAGATGAAGGAGGTCGACCTCTCCGGGCGCGCACGGCAGGGCCGCAATGTCCTGGCGGTCCGGCTGGTGCTGCGGGAGCAGACCGGCGGGCTCGTCGACCACGTGAAGCTGCTCGGGTCGTTCGGCCTGGCCGGCGACGCCGAGGGCGGCTACCGGATCGCCGCCCGGCCCGCCGGCCCGGCGCGGCCGGAGTCCTGGACCGGCCAGGGCTACCCGTTCTACTCCGGCCGGGGCGCCTACCGGACCACAATCGAGGTCCCCGCGGACCTGGTCGGGCGGCGGCTGTTCCTGGAGGTGCCGATGCGCGACGACGTGCTGGACGTGGAGGTGAACGGCCAGCCCGCCGGCGTGCGCCTGTGGGACCCGTACGCCGTCGAGGTCGGCGGCCTGCTCCACCCGGGCGCGAACGAGCTGGTCCTGCGGGTCTCGAACACCCCCGCCAACCTGCTGAACGCGACCCCTCGACCTTCGGGCCTGGCCGGCCGGCCCCGGCTGGTGGAGCGGGCCGGATGATCCGGGTGCCGGTCGAGCCGCTCACGGCGGAGGCGTTCGCCCCCTTCGGACGGGTGGTCGAGCTGCCGTCCAGGGCGCAGGACGCCTCCGGTCCTGGCTGGCGGTGGTGGGCCGAGACGGCCTACCTGGCCGGCGACGGGCGCCCCTGGGGCGTCGGCTACCTGGACCTGTGGCCGGCGGAGGGGACCTTCGACTGGGCCGAGCGCCACCTGCGGACCCAGGAGGCCGTCTTCGCCACCTCCGCCGACCTGCTGGTCTACGCCGCCCCGGCCGAGCACCCGGAGGACCCGGCACGCCTGCCGCCGCTCGACCGGTTCCGCGTGTTCCGGGTCCCGCCCGGCTCCGGCGTGGTCATGGACCGGGCCGTGTGGCACGGCGCGCCGCTGGCGGAGCAGCCCACCAGAGCGCTGGTGCTCATCCAGGAGGGAACCGGCCGGCACGACGTGACCGTGGTCCGCTTCCCGGGAGGAGGAATGACTGCATGGCCGAGATCGTCTTCGACCACGTGACCAAGGTGTTCGGCGACGGGACCGTCGCCGTGGACGACCTCACCCTGGAGGTGGAGGACGGCAGCCTGATGGTGCTGGTGGGGCCGTCGGGATGCGGCAAGACCACCGCTCTGCGGATGGTCGCGGGGCTGGAGCGGATCACCGAGGGCCAGGTCCGCATCGGCGACCGGGTGGTGAACGACGTCGCCCCCAAGGACCGCGACATCGCCATGGTGTTCCAGAACTACGCCCTGTACCCGCACCTGTCGGTGTTCGAGAACATGGCCTTCGGGCTGCGCCTGCGGCACCTCAAGAAGCCCGACATCAAGGACCGCGTCGAGCGGACCGCCAGGACGCTGGCCCTCTACGAGCTGCTGACCCGCAAGCCGGGCCAGCTCTCGGGCGGGCAGCGGCAGCGCGTGGCCATGGGCCGGGCGATCGTCCGCGAGCCCAAGGCCTTCCTGATGGACGAGCCGCTGTCCAACCTGGACGCCAAGCTCCGGGTGCAGATGCGCTCGGAGATCTCCCGGCTGCAGCGGGACGTCGGCGTGACCACCATCTACGTGACCCACGACCAGGTCGAGGCGATGACCATGGGGGACCGGGTCGCGGTCCTCAAGCACGGCGTGCTGCAGCAGCTCGACGCGCCCTCGAGCCTGTACCGGCGGCCCGCCAACCTGTTCGTCGCGGGGTTCATCGGCTCGCCGGCGATGAACCTGGTCGAGGCCACCGTCGCGCGCGACGGCGAGCGGCTCTTCGTGGAGCTGGGCGGGAACCGGCTGGCGGTCGACGGGCAGGCCGTCCAGGAGCGGCCGGCGCTGCACGCCTATGCCGGGCGGCGGGTGATCCTGGGGATCCGCCCGGAGAACCTGGAGGACGCCGAGATCGGCCGCGGGACCCCGGAGGACCGCCGCTTCGCCACCACCGTGGACCTGCGCGAGGACATGGGGTCGGAGGTGCTGGTCCACTTCACCGTGGCGGCGCCGCCGGTGCTCACCGAGGACACCAAGGAGCTGGCCGCGGCGCTGGGCGAGGACGTCGCCGAGCTGGAGGCGGGCGCCCGCTCGCGCACGACCACCCTGGTGGCCCGCTTCGACGCCAACACCGGCGCCCGCGAGGGCGACCGCGTGCAGGTCGCCGTGGACACCCGCCGCCTGCACTTCTTCGACCCGGACACCGGCCAGAGCATCTGGGACGAGCCGGCCCGCCCGGACGTGGCGGTGACCACCGCGGCCACCGCCCGCCCGTAGCGCACCCGAGCCAGAGGAGACCACTGGATGGAGCGTGGGGTCTACTTCGACGCCTGGTTCCCGTTGCAGCACAACTACCACCCGAGCTTCCCGCCGCGCCGGCTCAAGATGATCGACCACCTCGAGGACTACCGCGCCACCATGCTGGTCTGGTCGGCGCTGGGCGGCGGCAACCTGTCCCTGCCGTACCTGGAGGAGGAGGCGTTCGGCGACGTCCCGGCGCGCTACCGGGTCTACGGGTTCGTCAACGACGCGGAGTTCATGGCCGAGTGCGGCCGGCGGGGGATCAAGGTGTTCGGGGTGGTCTTCGAGCACGCCTGGGAGTACCCGGTCGAGCTCGACGAGGACGAGTCGCGGGTGCTGGCGCTGAACGAGACCCGCGGCGCCGGCAGGCGCGACTGGCTCGGGATCCGGGAGTTCTGGCAGGACCGCTACCCGAAGCTGTGGCCGCCCCGCTCCAAGTACTTCCCCGAGCCGGTGTTGAGCGCCGACGGCGAGGAGGTCACCGACATCCTGGAGGAGTGCGCCCAGCGGGACATCCACGGCCAGCCCTGCCACGCGCTGTGGATCGAGTGCCCCGACCGGGAGCACTGGAACTTCATGATGGACCGCAACAACCCGGTCTGGCGGGAGTACCTCAAGGCCATCGTCCGCCTTCAGATCGACGCCGGCTGCCAGGGCATCCACTTCGACGAGGCCGAGGTCCCGATCACCTCGCTGCAGTACGGCGGGTGCTTCTGCACGACCTGCATGCGGGGGTTCACCGACTACCTGCGGGCACTGCCGCCGGACGAGCTTCCCGAGGAGCTCCGTGGCGAGGACCTGTCCGCGTTCCACTACGGCAGCTGGCTGCTGGCACGCGGCCACGACTTCAAGTCCGGCCACGAGTCCACCCCAATGTTCGGCCAGTACCTGCGCTTCCAGCGCGGCAACATCGCGCGGTACTTCACCGAGCTGGCGGTCTACGCCCGCGAGTACGCCGCCAGCGTCGGGCGGCGGATCCAGGTCTCCGGGAACTTCTTCAACCTGTTCGACCACTACTACGCGCTGGAACCGGCGGTGGACGTGGTGGTCACCGAGATGCGCAACACCACCTGGCGCCAGCCGGCCTGGTACCGCTACGCGGCGGGGTTCGGCGGCGACAAGCCGGTGGTCGTGGTGGAGAACCCCTATGGCGGGGTCGTCCCCGAGCTGCTCACCGAGCTCAAGCGCGGGCGCGCCTACGACCGGTTCCGGCAGTCGCTGTACGAGGCTGCCGCGCTCGGGGTGAACATGAGCGTGCCGTACGGCGCCTGGATGGGCAGTGTCATCGAGGACGCCTTCTACCCGCCGCACGACCTGGCCACCGAGATCCAGTCGTTCATCGCCGACCACGAGCGGCGCTACTCCACGCGCTCGTTGAGCGAGGTCGGCGTGGTGTTCTCGATCGAGAGCAGCTACCGGGCGGTCGCGGCCGACGAGTTGGGAGCCGACAACCGGACCAACGAGATCGGCGAGGCACGCATCCCGTTCTGGGAGGCGTGCGAGGCGCTGTCGGTGGCGCTCCAGCCGTACGACGTGGTCTTCTTCCCGGACGGGACCCTGCGGCCCGACGCGCTCACCGTCGAGGCGCTGCGCCGGTACCGGACCCTGGTGCTGCCGGAGTGCCGCTGGCTGACCAAGCGGCAGGCCGAGCTGCTCGCCGAGTACCTCGCGGCGGGCGGCCGCCTGCTGGTGTGCGGATCGCTGGGGGAGAACCTGGGTGCCGACGCCCTCCAGCGCCTGCTCGGCCAGCCGTCGACCGGGGTCGTCGGCCCGTTCGGGTTCGCCCTCGAGCTGGTCGACGGTGGCCCGCAGGTCGTCGTGGCGGAGGGCGCCACGGACGCGGCGCTCACCCTCCAGGCGGTCGAGGGTGGCGCCGCCCTGCATCTCATCCGCTACGACTACGACCCCGATACCGACCGGGTCCCCATGCTGGACCGGCTGGTGCTCGACGTCCGCCTGCCGTTCGAGGTGGGCGCGGCCAGCGCGGAGAGCCCCGACGGCCGCCTGCGCGCCGCGCTGGAGCCAGCGGCGGACGGCCGCGTCCGGGTGGTGCTGCGCGACGTCGGCGTCTACGGGATCGTGCTGCTCGGGCCCGGCGGGGGGACGCCGTGACGGTCAAGCTCGTCGGGGTGTTCGCCCATCCGGATGACGACTCCTATCTGATCGGCGGGACGCTGCTGCTGCACCGCGGCAGGGTCGAGCCCACCATGGTGTTCGCGACCAGCGGCGAGGCCGGTCCCATCGCCTCGCCGACGCTGGCCACCCGGCGGACGTTGGGGGCCGTGCGCGAGGGCGAGCAGCGGGCGTTCCTCGAAGCCATCGGCTACCCCGACGCGCCGGTCCGCTTCCTGCGCCACCCCGACTACCGCCTGCCACAGGTGCCGTTCGAGCACCTGGTCGGCGAGGTCGAGGCGGTGCTGCGCCAGGTCCGCCCGCAGGTCGTGGTGTCCTTCGGCCCGGACGGGCTGACCTCGCACCACGACCACGTCCGGGCCGGGGAGGCCGCGGCCGAGGCGTTCCGGCGGGCCCGGACGGCCGACAGGGAGCCGGCCGACGCGTTCCTGCGCCTGTACCAGGCCGCCTATCCGCGCTCGGCGGTGGACCGCTTCTACGAGGGCGTGCGCGCGGGTGGGTTCGACTACGGCGAGGAGGGTCGGCTGTTCGACATCACCGGGGTGCCGGACGAGCGGATCGCCGTCCGCGTCGACACCCGCTCGGTCCGCGACCGCAAGTGGGCCGCCATCCTCCGCCACCGGACCCAGCTCCCCGAGCACGAGCGCATCCCGGAGCCGCTGCGCTGGATCGTGCTGGACGCCGAGTGCTTCGTGCGGGCCTACCCGCCGCGGGAGCCGGGCGCGGCGGTCCTGGACGACCCCTTGGACGGGCTGGAGAGCACCGCGGCGGGCGGCCGCACGGTCCGGGGGTGACGCGTGGCGACCCGGGCCCTCGAGCACGGCACCCTGGAGCGCCACCTGGTGGCCAGCGCCGAGGTGCTGGAGGCCGACGCCACCGGCGTCCTGCTGCGGACCGTCGCCCACCGTGATCCCTGGCCGCGCGGCCCGTTCCCGCCCCCACCGGAGGAGGGCTCCCCCCTGGACGGCCGCCTGCGGATCGAAGCCGTCGGCGACCGCGTGCTCCGGGTCCGCTACGCCCCGGGGCACGAGGTCCGCGACGGCGGCAGCGGCATGATCATGGATGACGGAGAAGGCACCGCCGTGGCGGGGGGCGCCGGGCCCGGCGGCTTGGGCGCGCTTCCCCCGGCCTCCTCCGTCGAGGTTGCGGCGACCGCCGACCGGGTGGTGGTCAGGACGGCGGCGATGGCCGCCGCCGCCACGCTCGACCCGTACCGGTTGGAGGTCCGCGGGGCGGGGAACGGGCGAACGGCACCGGGCGGGCGGGTCCCGCGGGTGCGGATCGGCGGGCCCGACCCGAGCTACTTCGCGGTGGGGGACTCGCTCGGGACCGGGGTGAGCCACGACCAGCGCGACGGCCGCCCGGTGGCCACCGAGACCTTCGGCGTCGGGCCGGGCGAGGCGGTGTACGGATTCGGCGAGACCTTCCTCGGCCTGGACAAGGCCGGCCAGACCATCGACCTGTGGGTGTCCGACGCCATGGGCGTCCACACCCCGCGCCTCTACAAGGCGGTCCCGTTCTGGCTCACCACCGGTGGCTACGGCGTGTTCGTCCACACCTCGAACCGGGTCACCGCCTGGGTCGGCAGCCGGGCGGCCCACCAGGTGCAGGTGGCCGTCGACGACGGCGTGCTCGACTACTTCGTCTTCCTCGGCTCCCCGGCGGAGATCCTGGCCGGCTACACCGCCCTGACCGGGCGGTCGCCGGTCCCGCCGGACTGGTCGTTCGGGTGGTGGCAGAGCAGGTGCTCCTACGCCTCCGCCGACGAGGTCCTGGAGGTCGTGCGGGAGATGCGCGAGGCTGGCATTCCCATGGACGTCATCCACCTGGACACCAACTGGTTCGCCGTCGACTGGCGCTGCGACCTCGAGTTCGCCCCGGACCGGTTCCCCGACCCGGAGGGTCTCTGCCGCGCGCTGGCCGCCGAAGGCGTCCACCTGTCGCTCTGGCAGACACCGTACCTGATGGAGGGCACGCGCCTGCACGACCGCCTCGCCCGAGCCGGCGGGTTCGTGCACACGCGCGACGGCGCCTTCCTCGACATCGGCGTCCACTTCGTCAGCGGCTACCAGGGCCCGGTGCACGTGGTGGACTGGACGAACCCCGAGGCCGTCCGCGTGATGGACGAGGAGTACGGGCGCCTGCTGGAAACCGGCGCCTCGGTGATCAAGGTGGACTTCGGGGAGGAGCTGCCGGACGCGGCGGTGTACGCGGACGGCACCCCAGGAGAGCGCATGCACAATCTGTACCCGCTGCGTTACCAGCAGGCCGTGCACGCCGCGACCGGCCGGGCGCTGGGAGATGCCCAACGGATCGCCTGGAGCCGGTCCGGCTGGGCCGGGGCGCAGCGCTTCCCGGTGCACTGGGGCGGGGACGTGCCGCCGGCGTGGGAGATGATGGCTCCCCAGCTCCACGGCGGCCTGTCGCTCGGGCTGTCCGGGTTCACCTTCTGGTCGGCCGACATCGGCGGCACCGGCGAGCTGCCCCACGATCAGGAGCTGCTGGTCCGCTGGCTGCAGTGGGCGGTGCTGCTGTCGCATCCCCGGGTGCACGGGATGGGGGTCCGTGAGGCGTGCCGCTGGCCGGAGCCCGCGCGGCGCGTGGCCAGAGACTGGATCCGGCTGCGCTACCGCCTGCTCCCCTACGTCCTGGCCGAGGCACGCTGCGCCGCCGAGCGCGGCCTGCCGTTCGCTCGCCCGCTGGTGCTGGAGTTCCCTGGCGACCCGACCACCTGGCGGATCGGCGACCAGTTCCTCTGCGGCCGGTCGCTCCTGGTGGCCCCGCTGCTGGAGCCGGGCGGCCGGCGGCGGGTCTACCTGCCGGCCGGGACCTGGACGGACTGGTGGACCCGCGACCGGCATCGCGGCCCCGGCTGGGTGGATGCCGAGCATGACCTGGACACGATGCCGCTGTACCTGCGGGAGGGGGCCGTGATCCCGATGGGGCCGGCCGTGCAGTGGGTAGGGGAGCGGCCCACCGACCCTCTCACCCTCGTGGTGGCGCCGTTCGAAGCCACGGGGCGAACCGAGCTTCGCGTTCCCATGGACGGCCGGAATGTGACCATCCGGTACGAGGCCGAGGCCGGCCGGCACACGGTTGCGGCAGCGGGCCGCCTGGGCGAAGTGGTGCTGGACGCCCCAGCGGGCGTGGAGGTGCGGCGTTGACGGAGCAACCGGCAGCCCCAGCGACCGCTCCGGCGATTGCCGTGGTGGGAAGCCTGAACGTCGACCTGGTCGTCCGGGTTCCCCGGCTGCCAGGCCCCGGAGAGACGGTCTCGGGGGCCGACGTGTTCCGCAACCCCGGCGGCAAGGGAGCCAACCAGGCGGTGGCGGCGGCCAGGCTCGGGCGCCAGGTAGTCATGGTCGGCTGCGTCGGCGACGACCAGGTCGGGCACGACCTGCTGGCGGCGCTGGAGGCGGACAGGGTGGACACCTCGCACGTGCGCGTCGTCGACGGCGTCCCGAGCGGCATGGCCTTCATCACCGTCAGCGAGGACGGCGAGAACCAGATCGTGGTCAGCCCCGGCACGAACGCCCGGCTGACCCCCGACGACGTCTGCGCGGCCGGGGCGGTGCTGCGGGCGGCCGCGGTCACCCTGATCCAGCTGGAGATTCCACTGGCGGCCGTCGCGGCGGCCAGCCGAACAGCTGAAGGGAAGGTGGTCCTCAACCCGGCGCCGGTGCGGGACCTGCCCGAGGACCTGCTGGGAGAGGTCGACGTGTTGGTGCCGAACCGCGTGGAGCTGGCACAGCTCGCCGCCGCGCCGACGCCCGCCACCGTCGAGGAGGCGGCCGGGCTGGCTGAGCGGCTTCCGGCCCGGGCCGTGGTGGTCACCCTGGGAGCCGACGGTGCCCTCGTCGTCGAGCACGGCCGCACCAGGCACATCCCTGCCGTCCCCGTCCGGACGGTGGACTCCACCGCGGCCGGCGATGCCTTCTGCGGGGGGCTGGCCGACGCGCTCGCTGCCGGTGCCACCCTGGAGGATGCGGCGCGCTGGGCAGTCCGGGTGGCTGCGGCGGCCTGCACACGCCACGGCGCCCAGGCATCGCTGCCCACCCCTGCCGAAGTGCGGGCCCTACCCGACCTGTAGCCGAGAACGCGACGAACGGAGGAGCGCGGATGCCACCGGTCACCCTTGCTGTGGTTGGGGCCGGGAACCGTGGGATGGGGCACGGCGGCTGGGCGCTGGCACATCCCGAGCGGGCCAGGGTGGTGGCGGTCGCCGAGCCCCGCGACGCCCGCCGCGAGCGGCTGGCGGCCGCGCACGCCATCCCCGCCACGGCCCGGTTCGGGTCCTGGCGGGAGCTGGCCGACCGTGGCCGCCTGGCCGACGCTGTGCTGCTCTGCACCCAGGACGCCATGCACGTGGAGCCGGCGCTCGCCTTCGCCGAGCTGGGCTACCACCTGCTGCTGGAGAAGCCGATGGCCACCAGCGAGGCCGACTGCCGCCGCATCGTCGAGGCGGTCCAGCGCGCGGGGGTGCTGCTGGCCGTCTGCCACGTGCTGCGCTACACGCCCTACACCAGGCTGGTCAAGCAGCTGGTCGACCAGGGCCGGCTGGGGGAGGTGGTCTCGGTCCAGCACCTGGAGCCGGTCGGCTTCAGCCATCATGCCCACTCCTACGTGCGTGGCGCCTGGCGGCGCGAGGACACCGCCACCTTCATGCTCATGGCCAAGTCCTGCCACGACCTGGACTGGCTGGCCTACGTGGTCGGCCGGCCGATCCGGCGGGTGGCCAGCTTCGGCGGGCTGGCCCACTTCCGCCCCGAGAACCGGCCAGACGGCGCGTCCGACCGCTGCCTGGACTGCCAGGTGGAGCCCACCTGCCCGTATTCGGCGGTGCGGTTCTACTCGCGCTACCTGGACCGCGAGACCGTCTGGCCGCTGGACGCCCTGGTCGACCGCCGCACCGGGGAGGACCTGGATGCCGCGCTGCGGCATGGACCGTACGGGCGCTGCGTGTACGCCTGCGACAACGACGTGGTCGACCACCAGGTCGTCGCGATGGAGTTCGACGGCGGGCCGACCGGCACGTTCACCATGACCGCGTTCACCGCCGGCGGCCACCGCCGCACCCGCCTGTTCGGCACCCGCGGGGAGCTGCATGGCGACGGTGAGACCGTCACGCTCTACGACTTCCTGACCGAGACCTCCGAGACGCTCCAGGCGCGGACGCCCGGCGACGCCACCGCCGGCGGTGGCCACGGCGGCGGCGACTGGGGCCTGATGGACGCCTTCGTCCGGGCCGTGGCCACCGGCGACGGCTCGCACATCCTGTCCGGTCCGCGCGAGTCGCTGGAGGCCCACCTGGCCGTGTTCGCCGCCGAGCGCGCCCGCCGCACCGGCACGGTCAGCACCATCCCACCGATGACCGGATCAGGTGGCCCGCTCGGGGACACGCTCTAGCTGTCCTGTCCCAGGTTGCGGTGGCAGGCGGCGCGCCAGGCCGCCGCGGCAAGCGCAACCATCAGCGCGGCCAACACCGCCCGATAGCCCAACTCCAGGGTGCTGGGCGCGCCGGCGGCAATGTTCTCCTCAACGGCGTAGAACAGGCCGGGGACCGGGGTATACAGCAGCCCCGATCGCGGGCCGAGGGTCGAGCTTGATGACCTCTACGCCCACGCGGCCATAGCGTTCCAGTAGCTTGACCAGCTGCGGGGAGCCGCCCCAACGCTGACCCAGGACCTGCTGCGCGCCGCGGCTGCGCTGGCACATGCGAGCGGTCCCATGGGGTTCAAGTCCCCCGCCAGCTCTTGGGCCGACCTCCCCGGACTCAGGCGATTGGCCAGGTGGCCATGGCGGTCACGTCGTCGATCTCCCAGGTCAGCTTGGCGTTCACGGCGGCCACACCCTCCACGGCCTGCACCGCACGCACCAGCGCATCGACCTGGCTGCGCCGCTCCAACCCGCCGGTCAGGCCCACCGTCCCGTCGTGAACCTCGACCTCGACGTGGGCGCCGACGTCCGCGAAGCGGTCGCGCAGGAGCTCGTGGCGGATCTCCCAGGCGATCGCGGGATCCGGCCGCAGGAACGCCTTGAGCAGGTCCCCGCGCGTGACGATGCCCGCCAGCCGGCCCTGGGCGTCCACCACCGGCAGGCGCTTGACGCCCAGGCGGATCATCAGCCGGGCGGCGGCCGCCAGCGGTGTCCCCAGCGCCACGGTGACGACCTTGCGGGTCATGACCTCCTCTGCGCAGGTGCCGGCGCCCTTGTCGAACCGGTGGCGGTGGCGCAGCGCCTCCAGCACGCCGGCGTCGTCGCCGCCGTGCGGCCAGCCCTCCTTGATGAGCAGGTCGGCCTCGGAGACGATGCCGACCACCCGCCGGTCGTCGTCGATCACCGGCAGGGCGCTGATGCGGCGCTGGCCGAGCAGCTCGACCAGCTCGCGGAACGGCGTGGCGGGCGTGGCGGTGACGACCTGGGTCGTCATGACGGCTTCGATCTTCTGCTCCATGGTCCACCTCGGTCGCACGGGTTCTTCCAGCTGCACCGTACGGCGACCGGGCCTCGGCCCAGCAGGGCGAATGGGCCGGCTGGAGGCGGGACCATGGTCCCTGGGGGGAGCGGCGGGGTCGAGCGGACGCTGATGCCCAGGGGTCGACACGACGCGAATGGAGGGCAGCGGTGGCGATCGACCTGCGGACACGCTATCTGGGGCTGGAGCTGCGCAGCCCGCTGGTCGCCTCGGCCTCACCCCTGACGGGGAGTCTTGGCGACCTGCGCCGGCTGGAGCGGGCCGGCGCGGCCGCGGTGGTGCTGCCGTCGCTGTTCCAGGAGCAGCTCACCGAGGAAGCCCGCGTATTGGAGGAGGTCGCCGGCGGCCGCTTCGGCAACCGCGCCACCGGATGGTCCCTGGCCAGGCTGCATCGCTACAACACCGGTCCCGACGGCTACCTGACCCTGCTCGCGCAGGCCAAGGCCAACCTGGACATCCCGGTGATCGCCAGCCTCAACGCCGTGCAGGCAGGCGAGTGGGTCCACTACGCGCCGCTGCTGGAGGAGGCCGGCGCGGACGCCGTCGAGCTCAACCTCTACTTCGTCGCCACCCACCTTGGCCTGCCAGGCCGCGAGATCGAGACCCGCTGCACCACCCTGGTGCGGGCGGTCCGCGACCAGCTCGGCATCCCCTTGGCGGTCAAGCTCAGCCCCTACTTCAGCGCCATCGGCCACCTGGCGGTGCAGCTGGTCGACGCCGGCGCCGACGCGCTGGTGCTGTTCAACCGCTTCTACCAGCCCGACATCGACCCCGAGACCCTGCAGGTCCGGCCCATGCTCAGCCTGAGCAGCCCGGCGGAGCTGCGCCTGCCGCTGCGCTGGATCGGCATCCTGCACGGCCAGCTCGGGGCCGGCCTGGCGGCCAGCAGCGGCATCCACAGCGGCGTGGACGCGGTCAAGGCGCTGCTGGCCGGCGCGGACGTGGCGATGACCACCTCGGCGTTGCTGCGCAACGGCCCCGAGCACTTGGCGACCATGGAGGCCGAGCTGCGCCAGTGGCTGGAGCGCCACGGGCACCAGTCCGTGGCGGAGGTCCGCGGTGCCGCCAGCCGCCAGGCCGTCAGCGACCCCGCCGCCTACGAGCGGGCCAACTACATCCGCACCCTCATCACCATCAGCCCGCCGCATTCGAAGCCTGCCAGCACGGAGACGCCGTAGCCGCCCCCGAACCGGTCTCAGGGTTCTTCGATGGTGTGGCGGGCCAGGTAGGCGGCCGCCTCGGCGCGCCGACCCACCCGCAGCTTGGCCAGCACGCTGGACATGTAATTCTTGACGGTCTTCTCCGCCAGCCCCAACCGCTCACCGATCTGCCGGTTGGTCAACCCCTCGGCCACCAACCCCAAGATCCGCTCCTCCTGCGCGCTCAACCGGGCCAGCCGCTCATCACGCAGCAGCTGCTTGCCAGCGCGCAGCCGCGCCAGCACCTGACCCGTCACCCCAGGATCCAGCAGACTGCCACCCCCCGCCACCGTCCGCACCGCCCGCAGCAGCTCCTCGGCGTTGATCTGCTTGAGCACATACCCCGAGGCGCCCGCCAGGATCGAGGCGAACAGCGCCTGGTCGTCGGCAAAGGAGGTCAGCATCAGCACCCGAATGTCGGGGTGGGCGGCGCGGATCTCGCGGGTGGCCTCCACCCCGCTGCCATCAGGCAGCCGCACGTCCATCAAGACCACGTCGGGCAGCGACCGGTCGGCCTGGGTGACCGCCCGGCGCATGGTGGCCGCCTGGGCGCACACCACCAGGTCCTCGGCGTGTTCCAGCAGCGCCCGGATCCCGTCGCGGACGATGTCGTGGTCATCGACCAGCATCACCCGGATCGGCCGCCCCAGCGCCTGCCGCGGCTGCTCCGGCCCGGTCTGCTCGTGGGAGTCTG
>Ga0268241_10000057_pt1 | contig 13615 bp, 15 predicted proteins | sample BulsoiAmnAmmetaG_FD_200248 | JGI IMG/M metagenome (GOLD analysis project Ga0268241, IMG submission 200248) | Bulk soil microbial communities from Mexico - Amatitan (Am) metaG (v2) (version 2) | ecosystem: Environmental > Terrestrial > Soil > Agricultural land | place: Mexico: Amatitan, Jalisco...
GGTGCCAGTGAGCACGGTCACCGAGCCGTCCCGCTCGACGGTGACCCCGCCGACCTCGGCGCCGAAGCCGGTCACCTCGACGTAGGTCGACAGGCCGATGCCGAGCTGGCGCCGGTCGCCGCGCTCGCGGCGCCCGGCCTGCTCGGCCCGCAGCTCCCGGTAGCCGGCCAGCTCCAGGGCGCACTCGAGCGCGGCGGTGTAGTCGCCCGAGTCGTAGGTCGCGCCGGCGACGGTGTCGTAGGGGAAGGCGTCGGGGGGCAGCAGGTTGCGGCGCCGCACCTCGGCGGGGTCCAGCTCCAGCTCGGCGGCGAGCCGGTCGATCATCCGCTCCAGCAGCCAGGTCGCCTCGGGCCGGCCGGCGCCACGGTAGGCGGCGACCGGCGAGGTGTTGGTCGCCACCGTGCGGGCGTGGCCCTCGACCCGCTGCACGCGGTAGGGGCCGCAGAGCATCTGCACGGTCATGCCCGGCATCAGCGCGGCCTCGCCCGGGTAGGCGCCGCCGTCGGCGAGGATGCGCAGCCGCAGGTCGGTGATCACGCCCTCGCGGGTGGCGCCCAGCTCCACCTCCTGGACCTGGCCGCGCCCGTGGGTCATCGCCAGCATGGTCTCGGAGCGGCTCTCGACGTAGCGCACCGGGCGCTCCAGCCGCCGCGCCAGCGCCGCCACGATCACCTGCTCGGGGTAGGTGACGATCCGCGCGCCGAAGGCGCCGCCGACCGCCGGGGCGACCACCCGGAGCTGCGCCGGCTCGAGCCCGAGCACGCCGCAGATGGCCTCCTGGGCGAAGAACGGCGCCTGCGTGGGGACCCAGACGATCAGCCCGCCGGTCGCCTCGTCCGGAGCCGCCACGGCGGTGTTGGGCTCCATCGGCGCGGGGATGACCCGCTGGTTCACCATGCGGGCGCGCAGCACCACCTCGGCCCGGTCGAGTTGGACGGCGTCGCCCTTCCAGGGCGCCTCGACCGAGACGTTGCTGTGGTGGTCGGGGAACAGCAGCGGCGCGTCGGCCGCGGCCGCGGCGACCGGGTCGGTGACCACCGGGAGCGGGTCATAGTCCACCGACACCGCCTCGGCGGCGTCGACCGCCTGCTCGCGGGTCGCGGCGACCACCACCGCGACCGGCTCGCCGATGAAGCGGACCACGTCACGCGCGAGCGGCGGCCGGGCGAACGCCGGCGGCCCCATGCCGGGCGCCATCGCCTCCAGGCCGAGGTCGGCGGCGGTGAACACGCCGACCACGCCCGGCATGCCGGCCGCCCCACCCGTGTCGATCCCGCCGATGCGGGCGTGCGCCATCACCGAGCGCACGAAGGCCGCGTGCACGGCGCCAGGGATGGAGAGATCGTCGGTGTAGCGGGCCGCTCCGGTCACCATGGGCGGGTCCTCGACCCGCCGGACCGCCTCACCAAGGCTGGTTGCCATAGGGGCAAGCTAGCGCAAAGCGGGCGCCCCGTGCCACCAGCGCAAATGCTGATCCTTTGGAGCGGGCGTCCGCGGCGCGCCGAGGTCCGGCGCCGCCCGCTCAGGCCTCGACCTGGACCCGGCGGCGCAAGGTGACCCTGGTACCGCGCGGGGCGACCCGCTCCAGGCGCACCTCGTCGACCAGGCGTCCCATCAGCCACAGGCCACGGCCGCTCAGCGACGGCTCGTCGCTCTCCGACGGCTGCTCCTCGTCGTCCCGGTCGGGCGCCGCCGGCTGAGAGGAGCCTCGGTCGAGCACGGTCGCCTCGGCCCAGCCGTCCTCGACGCGGACCATCACGTCCACGGCGCCGCCCCCCTCGGACCCGTGCAGCACCGCGTTGGTGGTCGCCTCGTGCAGCGCCAGCAGCAGGTCGTCCAAGTCGTCGTCGCGTATCTGGCCGCGCAGACCCGAGCGCACCGTCCGGCGCAGGTCCCCGAGGCGCGCGGGGGAAGCCGGGAACTGAATCTCCACGTTCGACCCCCCTCGGCCCTGATCGAGGTCATCGTCTCCCTGCAGGCCTACCCGTCCGTCCCCGAGCCCTAACGACCACCCTCCCCGTGGCGCGAGCGGCGGCGGGCCATGCTGGTGAGCTCGCGGTACAGGGCGATCAGGAGCTGGCGCTGGTTGGGGGTGAGGCGCTCGTCCGCCAGGATGGCGTCGGTCACGGTCACCTGACGGAAGGTCACCGGGGTGCCGCGGGCCGGTCCGAAGCCGAGGAACTGAGCCAAGGTGCCCTGCGGCAGGCCGAGCGCGTACTCGATCGCGAACACCCGCTCGCGGGCAGGAGTGGTCTTGCCCGTCTCCCACTGGGTGACCGCGCTCTGCTCCACGTCCACCATCCGCCCGAGGTCGTGCTGGCTCAGCTTCCGAGCCTTCCGGGCGGCGATGAGCTGGCGGCGGAACTCCTCCTTGTCCATCGGCTCTGAATATAGAAGAGCCACTGATGCCGATGGGTCCTGTTCGCGCCGGCCGTCCACCGTCCGCCGAAAAGTGACCTGGCTGCTGATGCCGGTCATATGCGGGATTGCGGCGGGTTGACGAGGAATAGGAATGCTGTTAGGTTACGCGCATGAACAAACAGGACTACTTATCAGAAGCCATCCGCGCCGCCCGCCGCCGCGCCGGCCTCTCCCAAGCCGAGCTCGCCGCGGCGCTCGGCGTGCGGCAATCCTCCGTCAGCCAGTGGGAGCGCGGCAGCACCCGCCCCTCCACCGACCACCTCCTCGCCCTCACCTCCATCCTCCGCGCCACCCTGCTCGACTTCTCGGCCGCGGCCGCCGGCAGGGAAGAGGACGGGGATGGGTCGGGCAGTGGCCCGGCGGATGGCGAGGTGGCGGTGGGGGCCTCCTCGGCGGTTGCGCCGGGCGCTGGAGCTGGGGAGCAGGCGCGGTGAGTCTGGAAGGGCCTGGCCCGGATCCGGGGGCTGAGGAAACGCCGCCAGGGGCGGGGGATCCGTCGCCGCGGCTGGAGGCGGCGCTGCACTATGCGGCGGCGGGGCTGCCGGTGGTGGCGAGCCACTTTCCGGTGCCGCTGCGGACCTCGCGGACCCCGGGACGGCCGGCGCTGGGCTGCTCCTGCGGCGAGGCGACCTGCACGACGCCGGCGCGGCACCCGGCCTGGTCGCTCACCGAGCGCGACGCGACCACCGCCACGGTCGACCTGGTGCGCTGGTGGATCAGCATCCCGGACGCCAACCTGGCCACCCCGGCGGCACCAGGCCTCGGCCTGGTGGAGCTCTGTCACCGCGCCCCACCTCACCTGGTGGTCGGCTGGCTGGCGACGCACGGCATCGCCGCCGGACCGCTGATCGCGGCCGGCCCCGGCTGCCTCCAGTTCCTGGTCACCCCCGGCAGTGGCGGCTGGAGCTTCCGCATGGTGGAGCACGGCAGCGTGCTGCGGCTCGGGCCCGGCGGCGGGCTGGTGCTGCTGCCGCCCAGCCGCCTGATCTCCGGTGTGTGGACCCGCTGGCTCCAGCCGCCGGAGCAGGCCGGCCCGCCGCCGGACGGCGACCGCCTCTTCGAGGCGCTGCTGCGCATCCCCGGCACGGTCGAGCTGGCCGGCTCCGTGCCGCGCGAAGCGGCCAAATCCCTCGAAAGCGGCGGTGATGCCCCCGACTGAGCCGTCAATCTCAGTTGCTATCCAAAACGCTTTCCCCAGAGTTCTGGCTGGTCAACCGCATGGAGTCTGTGCGAACCTGTCCGAAACCGGACTGACTGCGGGCACCTTTCGTTCTGTCCAAGCTATCCTGTTCTACGGAGGTGTCCCAGCGAGGGACAACAACCTGGGGAGAGTCGCGTATGAACCAGACGAGCAGGCAGCGGTATCTGCTCGGTTCGGAGGTTGCCGAGCTACTGCACGTTTCGCCCAAGACCGTGGCGCGCTGGGCCAAGGAAGGGAAGCTGCCCTGTATGCGGACCCTCGGCGGCCACCGTCGCTACCCTGAGCGCGAGATCCAGGAACTTCGGGACAAGCTCTTCACCTCTCCCGAGTTCGACACGATGGCAAGCTGACACGTCGATTCCGGCACGACCCGCGGGAGCCGCTCGCGGGTCGTGCGCGTTCCCGGGCCGTCCGCTACAGCGGGGTGGACGACTCCGGCCGGAACGCCGGGCCGTGGCCGGGGACGATCAGCGAAGCCTCGGCGAGCACCCGCTTCCGCCCGGCGCGCAGCAGCTCGCGGTCGGGCGCGTAGGGGTCGTCGGCCGGGCCGCTGGACGACCACCACAGGTGGGTGCAGGCGACCAGGCCACGCGCGGTCCCGACCAGGGTGGTGATGTCCTGCGGCGAGTGGCCGGGCGTCTCGATCAGCCGCACCGACGGGCTCAGCAGGAATCCCTCCGCCGGGCGGCTGTCCCAGCGATCGTCCTGGTAGATGGCCCAGTGGTCGTGGTAGCGCGCACCCGGGAACAGCCCGGCGTTGATGGTGTGGTCCGGGTGGTGGTGGGAGAAGACCACGTCGGTCACCTCGCCGGGGTCGACGCCGTGGCTCGCCAGCGGATCGAGGATGGCCCGCTGCCCGGGCACCATCCCGGGGTCGACGATGATCCTCGCGTCGCCGTCGAGGATCAGCACCACCGTGCTGGCCACCCGGCCGCCCAGGTAGCCCTCGAAGAGGACGTGCAGCTCGGCGGCGCTGGCTTCGGGCAGGTCCGGGCTGGTGCTCATCGAGTCCCCCAGGTGTAGGTCTGCTTGACGAGCTTGAGGTACACGAACACCTCGGTGTCGCGCACGCCGGGGATCACGCGGATGTCGTCGTTCAGGATGTCCAGCAGCTGCTCGTCGTCGGAGACGACCAGCTCGACCAGCAGGTCGAACGAGCCGGTGCAGATCACCACGTAGTCGATCTCGTCGAGCGCGGCGAGCTGGTCGGCGATCCCGCGCAGGTCGCCGTCGGCGCGGATGCCGATCATCGCCTGGCGGGCGAACCCGAGCATCAGCGGGTCGGTCACCGCCACGATCTGCATGACGCCGGTGTCGAGCAGTTTCTGCACCCGCTGGCGCACGGCCGGCTCGGAGAGGCCGACCGCCTTGGCCAGGGTGGCGTAGGACCGCCGGCCGTCCTGCTGCAACTGCTCGACGATGTCCTTGTTGATCTGGTCGAGCACTGGTGGCTCGCCGGCGCTCCCGGGGCTGCTCGGTGCCATCACGGCTTCCTCTCCACGCGGTCGTCACGGGCGCTGGCCAAGGTGGGGCGGGCAACGCATGATGGCCAGGGCCACGACAGGGAGGATCGCACATGCGCGTTGCACTGGTTGGCGCCGGTGGCGTGGGCTCGTCGATCGTGCGGATCGCCGCGCGGCGGGACTTCATCGAGCAGATGGTGGTGGCCGACTACGACCAGGCCCGCGCCGAGCGGGCAGCCGGCGCCGGCGGCGAGCGCTTCCTGCCGGCCAAGCTCGACGCCTCCGACACCGCCGGGGTGGCCGAGCTGCTGCGCGCCTACGGCTGCGACGTGCTGCTCAACGCCACCGACCCGCGCTTCGTGCCGCCGCTGTTCCACGCGGCGCTGGACGCGGGCGCCGACTACCTCGACATGGCCATGTCGCTGTCCGAGCCGCACCCGGAGGCGCCCTTCTCGCAGGCCGGGCGCAAGCTCGGCGACGACCAGTTCGCCGAGGCGGCGGCCTGGCTGGAGCGGGGCCGGCTGGCGCTGGTGGGCATGGGCGTGGAGCCCGGCCTGTCGGACGTGTTCGCCCGCTACGCCGCCGACGAGCTGTTCCAGCGCATCGACGAGATCGGCGTCCGGGACGGCGCCGACCTGGTGGTCGACGGCTACGCCTTCGCGCCCACCTTCTCGATCTGGACCACCATCGAGGAGTGCCTCAACCCGCCGCTGATCTGGGAGCGGGAGCGCGGCTGGTACACCACCGAGCCGTTCTCCGAGCCGGAGGTGTTCGAGTTCCCCGAGGGCATCGGCCAGGTCGAGTGCGTCAACGTCGAGCACGAGGAGGTGGTGCTGATCCCGCGCTGGGTGGACGCCGGCAGGGTCACCTTCAAGTACGGGCTCGGCCAGGAGTTCATCGACGTGCTCGCCACCCTGCACAAGCTGGGGCTCGACTCGACCCGGCCGGTGCGCGTCGGCCAGGTCGAGGTGGCCCCGCGCGACCTGGTGGCCGCCTGCCTGCCCGACCCGGCCACGCTGGGCGACCGCATGCACGGGCGCACCTGCGCCGGCACCTGGGTGCGCGGGCTCGGCAAGGACGGCGGGCCGCGCGACGTCTACCTCTACCAGGTCGCCGACAACCAGGAGGCGATGCGGAGGTGGGGCGCGCAGGCGGTCGTCTGGCAGACGGCCGTCAACCCGGTGGCCGCGCTGGAATTGCTCGACGCCGGCGTCTGGGCCGGCGCCGGGGTGCTCGGCCCTGAGGCGTTCGACGCCCGCCCTTTCCTGGACCTGCTGCCCGACTACGGCGCGCCCTGGGGCCTGCGCGAGCAGCCCGTCTCCTAGCGCGGCCGCCGCCTGGGCCCGGGCCTTGACCCTCACACCGTGTGAGGCGGTAGACCGGGAGGCGCCATGTTCACCATCGGAGACTTCGCCAGCCACGGCCGGGTGTCGGTCCGCATGCTGCGGCACTACGACGCCATCGGGCTGCTGCGCCCGGCCATGGTCGATCCCGCCACCGGCTACCGCTGGTACGAGGCCGGGCAGCTCGCGCGGCTGAACCGGCTGGTCGCGCTGAAGGACCTCGGCTTCACCCTCGAGCAGGTGCGCTCGATCCTCGACGAGAAGGTCAGCGTCGAGGAGCTGCGCGGCATGCTGCGGCTGCGCCAGGCCGAGCTCCAGGCGCGCATCGCCGGCGACACCGCCCGGTTGGCGCAAGTCGAGGCGAGGCTCCGGATCATCGAACGGGAGGGCGCCATGCCAGCCGACGAGGTCCAGGTCAAGCGCATCCCGGCGGCCCGGGTCGCCGAGCTCAGCGGCCTCGCCGCCGGCTTCGAGCCGGAGTCGATCACCCCGGTCATCACCCCGCTCTACGACGAGCTGATCCGCCGGCTGGAGCGCGCCGGGGTGACGCCGACCGGCGCGCCGGTCGCCTGGTACGAGAACGCAGCGGACGGGGACGGGGTGGTGGTCCACGCCGGCATGCCGGTGGACGTCGAGCACGGCGACGCCCACGGCCTCCAGGTGGTCGACCTGCCGGCGATCGAGCGGGCCGCCACGATCCTGCACCATGGCTCGATGGACGCGGTGATGTCGACCGCCCAGGCGCTGGCGCGCTGGATCGAGGCCAACGGCTACCGCTCGGTCGGCTACAGCCGCGAGCTGTACATCGACTGCGGCGAGGACCGGGACACCTGGGTGACCGAGCTGCAGGAGCCGATCACCGCCGCGACGGGCTGAGGAGCCGGCCATGGAGGACCTACTGTTCCAGCCGGCGACCACGGTGGCGCGGATGCTGCGTCAGCGCGAGCTGTCCTCGCGCGAGCTGACCCGCGCGGTGCTCGAGCGGATCCAGAGCGCCGGGGCCGCGCTGCACGCGGTGGTCGAGCTGCGCGGCGAGGAGGCCCTGCGGGAGGCGGCCGCCAGCGATCAGGCCGCCGCCGGCGGCGGCGAGCTGGGGCCGCTGCACGGCCTGCCGATCACCGTCAAGGAGGCCTTCGACGTCGAGGGGCTGCCCACCACCTGGGGTAACCCGGAGTGGCGTGGATTTGTCGCCGGCCGGGACGCGACCGTGGTGGCGCGGCTGCGGCAGGCCGGCGCGATCGTGGTCGGCAAGACCAACCTGGCGATGATGCTGGGCGACTTCGGACAGTCCGCCAACCCGCTGTACGGCGCGACCAGCAACCCCTGGGACCCCGCCCGCACCCCGGGCGGCTCCTCCGGCGGGGCGGCCGCCGCGGTGGCGGCCGGGCTGTCCTTCCTCGACTACGGCTCGGACCTGGTGGGCTCGATCCGCATCCCCGCGAGCTTCTGCGGCGTCTGTGGGCTGCGGCCGAGCGTCGGCCTCGTCCCGCTGACCGGGTTCCAGCCGCCGGGGCCGCCGCCGGAGGAGAGCGACCACACCTACCTGTCCACCGTCGGGCCGATCGCGCGGTCCGCCGCCGACCTGCGTGCCGCGCTGCTGGCCACCGCCGGGCCTGAGGGCGGGGCCGCCAGGGCCTGGTCGTGGTCGCTGCCGCCGGCGCGCCGCACCCGGCTGCAGGACCTGCGCGTCGGCGTGGTGCTCGACCACCCGGTGGCGCCCGTCTCCAGCGAGGTGGGCGGGCCGCTGTCGGACGCGGTCGACGCGCTCGCGCGGGCCGGCGCCACGGTAGTCGAGGGCTGGCCGGACGGGGTGGACCCCGAGGCGAGCTTCGCGTCGTTCGGCTTCCAGGTGGGCCTGTTCTTCGCCTTCCAGCAGCCGGGCGAGGACTTCGCCAAGCTCTCGGAGGTGGCCGAGCAGGAGCGGCGGCGCATGGCCGCCCGGGCCGCCTGGGGCCGCTGGTTCGACCAGTTCGACGTGTTCCTCTGCCCGGCCAACTTCACGCCCGCGTTCCCGCACGACGGCCGGCCCTTCGAGGAGCGGACGATCACCACCCCGGAGGGGGAGCGGCGCTACGACCTCCAGGCGTTCTGGGTGTCGCATGCGGCCCTGCCGGGACTGCCCGCTGTGGTGGCGCCGGTGGGGCTGACAGCCGGCGGGCTGCCGGTGGGCGCGCAGATCGTCGGCCCGCTGTTCGAAGACGGCACCGCGATCGCCGCCGCCGAGCTGCTCGCCGAGGTGACCGGCGGCTACCGGCGGCCGCCAGGCTAGCCGGCGGGGCTGGTGATCCGGGTCTCGGCGGCCCGCCGGGTGGCCCGCTGCTGGCGCCACCTGTCGAGCAGCAGCGGCAGCTCGCCCTCGAGGAACAGGTAGAAGTCGCGCATCTCCGCGATCTTCGCGCCGGCTGGCGTGTCGGCGCCCCCGACCGCGGCGACGCCCTCGTCGGAGAGGGCGGCCAGCGCCTTGAGCAGCTCCGCCTCGAGCATGCTGGTCTGGTACCAGGGGTTCTCCGGAAGGCTGTAGGCGTCGCGCCGGGAGCCGCGCACCGGCACGCGGTTGATCAGCCCGATGCGCGTCAGGTAGCGCACCGCCCCCGAGATGGCGGCGGCGCTGACGTCGAGCCGCTCGGCGAGGTCGGCGGCGGTGAGCGATTCCTCGTCGGCGGTCATCATCGATCCCAGCACCCGGGCGGGCATCCTCGGAAAGCCCCACTCGGTCAGCATCATCGCCAGGTGCTCGACGAACCGGCGGACGCCCTCCTCGTCGCGCTGGCCCCGCGTGCGGTCGGCCATGCCGCCTCCCCCCTTGTCGCTGTCCGTCAGAGTGGTTTCACAGTGTAACAGGTCGTCATATAATAATCAGTCTTCACAACTCTGTGAAATGAGTGTAGTCTCCTGAGCCATGGAAACCGTCATCAGAGCGTCCGGCTTGACCAAGAGCTTTGGCCGGACCAAAGCGTTGGACGGTCTGGATCTGGTCGTCCAGGCCGGCGAAGTCCACGGCTTCCTGGGGCCGAACGGGGCCGGGAAGTCGACCACCATCCGCATCCTGCTCGGCCTGCTGCGCGCCGACGCGGGCGAGGCCGAGCTGCTCGGGGGCGACCCCTGGCGCGACGCGGTCTCGCTGCACCGCCGGCTGGCCTACGTGCCGGGCGACGTCACCCTCTGGCCGACCCTGACCGGCGGCGAGATCATCGACCTGCTCGGCCGGCTCCGCGGCGGGCTCGACGCCAAGCGGCGCGCCGAGCTGATCGAGCGGTTCGACCTCGACCCCACCAAGAAGGGCCGCGCCTACTCCAAGGGCAACCGGCAGAAGGTCGCGCTGATCGCCGCGCTGGCCTCCGACGTCGAGCTGCTGCTGCTCGACGAGCCCACCGCCGGGCTCGACCCGCTGATGGAGGCGGTCTTCCGCGAGACCGTCGAGGAGTTCCGTGGCGACGGCCACTCGGTGCTGCTGTCGAGCCACATCCTGGCCGAGGTCGAGGCGCTCTGCGACCGGGTCAGCATCATCCGCAACGGCCGCAACGTGGAGAGCGGCACCCTGAGCGAGCTGCGCCACCTCACCCGGACCTCGATCGCCGCCGAGACCGCCCGCCCGGTGCCGGAGCTCGCCTCGATGGCGGGAGTCCACGACCTGCGCAGCAACGGCACCCAGCTGCGCTGCGAGGTCGACACCGCCGAGCTCGAGCCCTTCCTGCGGCGCCTCACCGACGCGGGCGTCCGCAGCCTCACCAGCCAGCCGCCCACCCTGGAAGAGCTGTTCCTGCGCCACTACGGCGACCGGATCGAGCAGGACGGCGAGGCCCCAGGCGGCGGCGAGCCGCTCGTGCGGCTCGAGCAGCCGAGCAACGACGGCGCCGCGCCGGTCGGCCGGGAGGCGGGACGATGAGCACGCTCGCGGGCACCGGCTCGCTGCTGCGCCTGGCGCTGCGGCGGGACCGCGTGAAGACCCCGGCATGGGCGCTGGGGATCACCTTCTTCGTGGTGGTCACCGCGTCCAGCTTCGACCAGCTCTACAAGACCGCCGCCGAGCGGGCCAAGTTCGCCGCCAGCATCGCCGGCAACGGCACCTTCAAGGCGCTCTACGGCCCGCTGCACGCGGCCACCACCGGCGGCTTCACCGCCTGGCGCGCCGCCGGCAGCGCCGCCCTGCTGGCCGGGCTGATGAGCCTGCTGCTGGTGGTGCGCCACACCCGCGCCGACGAGGAGGCTGGCCGTTCCGAGCTGGTCGGCGCCGCGGCGGTCGGCCGCCACGCGCCGATCGCCGCCGCGCTGCTGGCGGCGGCCGTCGCCAACCTGCTCACCGCGCTGCTGATCACGCTGGGGCTGACCGGCCTGGGCCTGGAGGCGGGCGGCTCGCTCGCGCTCGGTCTGGCCACCGCCGGCGCCGGGCTGGTGTTCGCCGCCCTGGCGGCGGTGTTCGCGCAGGTCGCCTCGACCGCGCGCGCCGCCAGCGGGACCACCGGGCTGCTGCTCGGCCTGGCCTTCGTGGTGCGCATGGTGGGCGACTCCGGCAGCGGCACGCTGTCGTGGATCTCGCCGACCAGCTGGGCACAGGAGATCCGCTCCTTCGGCGGCGACCGCTGGTGGGCGCTGGCCCTGCCGCTGGCGGCCACGGTGGTGCTGATGCCGGTCGCCTTCGCACTGGTCTCGCGGCGCGACCACGGCCAGGGCCTGCTGGCCAGCCGGCCCGGTCCCGGCAGCGCGCCGGCCAGGCTGCGCAGCTCCTTCGGGCTCGCCTGGCGGCTCCAGCGCGGCGCGATGCTCGGCTGGGGCGCCGCCTTCCTGGTGCTGGGCGCGGTCACCGGCGCGATCGCCAAGGACATCGGCAACGTCTTCGGCGACAACCCCGAGCTCACCGACGTGCTGCGGCGGCTCGGCGGGAGCAGCGGGCTGGTCGACGCCTACCTGGCGGCGACCCTCGGCCTGCTGGCGCTGGTGGCCGCCGGCTACATGATCCAGGCGGTGCTGCGCATCCGCGCCGAGGAGACCTCACTGCGCGCCGAGTCGGTGCTGGCCACCGGGGTGAGCCGCTGGCGCTGGGCCGGCGCCCACCTGGCCTGCGCGCTGCTCGGCGTGGCGGTGATCATGGTCGCCGGCGGCGTCGGCATGGCGCTCGGGCACGGGCTGCGCATCGGCGACCTGGGCGGCCAGCTGCCCAGGCTGATCGAGGCGTCGCTGCTCCAGGTGCCGGCCGCCTGGGTGCTCGGCGGGCTGGCGTTCGCGCTGGCCGGCCTGCTGCCCCGGCTGGTCGCGATCGCCTGGGTGGTGTTCGGGGTGTACTTCGCCATGGTGGAGCTCGGCGAGAGCCTGAACCTGCCCGACTGGGTGCTCGACGTGTCGCCCTTCCGCCACGCGCCGCAGTTCCCGGCCTCCGACCCGAAGGCGCTGCCGCTGCTCGCCATGGCCGCGGCCACCCTGCTGCTGGTGCTGGCCGGCAGGTTCGGCCTGCGCCGCCGGGACATCATGTAGGGCGATGGAGCGCGACGCCGGCCAACCTCGGGACGCCCCGCCAGGGGCGTCCCGAGTGCGTCAGGAGGCCGCCCGCGTCTCCTCGTCGCGCCAGATCAGCTCGCGCTCGTGCTCGGAGAGCCCGCCCCACACCCCGTAGCGCTCGTGGTTGCTGACCGCGTACGCCGCGCAGCTCTCGCGTACCTGGCAGGTGGCGCAGATCGCCTTGGCGGCGCGCTCGCGGCGGCGCTTGGAGGAGCCCCGCTCGCCGTCGGGTGAGAAGAACAGGTCGCGGTCGGCCTGCCTGCAGGCGGCCCACAACCGCCAGGACCAGAAGTCAGCGGGGACCGAGGGCTCTTCGATCAGCAGGTCGTACATCGTGGACCGACTTCCTTGTCTGGCCATGGCCGCCGCCGTCTCCGGTGGCGGCAGGCTTCTACATCATGTAGAAGTTCTACCACATGTAGAACTTCTACTGCGAGTAGAATCTGGCCATGGTGAAACAGCACAACAGCGTGCCTGTGGTACGGCTCGGAGAGCTGGAGCGCGCGGTGATGGAGACGCTCTGGGACCTCACCTCGGACTGGGACCCTCACCCGTCCGGCGACACCGGCGGGACGCTCGCCCGCACGGCGACCGCCCGGCAGGTGGCCGACCGGCTCGGCGCCGACCGGCAGCTCGCCTACACCACGGTGCTCACGGTTCTGGACCGCCTGGAGCGCAAGGGCCTGGTGCGCCGGCTGCGCCAGCATCGCGCCCACCGCTACGCGCCGATCGCCACCCGCGAGGCCTACGCCGCCGAGCTGATGCTCCAGGCGCTCGGCAGCGCCAGCGACCGCGACGCGGCGCTGGTGCGGTTCGTCGACGCGGTCTCGCCAGAGGAGGCCGAGGTCCTGCGGCGCGCGCTGCGCGGCGAGGGCGCCGACCGGCAGGAGAGCGGCCCGTGACCACCGTCCTGGGCCTCGGCGCGCTGGCGGGCGTCCTCGTCTGCCCGATCCCGGCGCTGCTGGCCCGCTCGACCTGGCCGCAGCGGGCCCCCGCTGCCGGCCTGGTCCTGTGGCAGGCCATCGGCCTGACCAGCGCGCTCGCCGGCATCGGCGCCGGTTTCGCCCTGGCGGTCCTGCCGCTGCACCCGCACCTTCTGCCCGGCCTCGGGCGACTCGCCAGCCAGACGCTGGCCGGCCGCCCACTGGCCGGGCTCGGCGTTGTGAACCTCATCGGGCTGGCCTGGGCGCTGGCGCTGACCGGCCGGCTCGCTGGCGGGCTGGTGGTCGCCACGATCCGGACGCTGCGCTCGCGGGCGCGCCAGCGCCGCCTGGTGGACATGGTCGCCCGGCCCTACCCGCCGTCGCGCCACGCCCGCGTGCTGGACCACCCCGCCGCGATGGCCTACTGCCTCCCCGGCCTGCTGCGGCCGCGGGTGGTGCTCAGCGCCGGCACCCTGCACCTGCTCGACGACCAGCAGGTCGCCGCCGTGCTCGCCCATGAGAACGCCCACACCCGCGCGCGCCACGACCTGGTGGTGCTGCCGTTCCGCGCGCTCTACTCGGCGCTGCCCTGGGTGCCCTGGGTCGCCAGGGCGCACCAGGCGGTCACCATGCTGATCGAGATGCTCGCCGACGACCGCGCCTGCCGCAGCCACCAGCGCCGGGTGCTGGCCACCGCGCTGGTCGAGGTGGCCACCTCGACCGCCTCGGCGGCGCCCGCCGGCGCGCTGAGCGCCGCCCACGGCCCGCTGG
>Ga0268241_10000058_pt1 | contig 13460 bp, 12 predicted proteins | sample BulsoiAmnAmmetaG_FD_200248 | JGI IMG/M metagenome (GOLD analysis project Ga0268241, IMG submission 200248) | Bulk soil microbial communities from Mexico - Amatitan (Am) metaG (v2) (version 2) | ecosystem: Environmental > Terrestrial > Soil > Agricultural land | place: Mexico: Amatitan, Jalisco...
CTCCCCCCTTGGCCGGTTACGGGCGGAGCCGTTAGGGGCGGAGGCGGAGGACCAGGCCCTCGTTGGGGCTGATGGTCAGGGTGGCGAGGCGGATGGGGCCGGGGTGGCGGTCGGGGTCGGTGGACAGCTCCACGGTGGCGTCGTCGCCCAGCTCGTCGGGTGGCGTCCAGCGCACCGGCTCACCGCCGAAGTTCAGCGCGACCAGCAGGCGCTCCTCGGGCGCCTCGCGCAGGTAGACGTAGAGGCTCTCGGGCGCGTCCGGCAGGGACCGGTAGCCGCCCTGGCGCAGGGCGGCCGAGCCCTTGCGGTACCAGATGATGCGGCGGTAGAGCGACAGCATCGACCTCGGGTCGCCCCGCTCGACCTCGACGTTGCAGCGCGGCGCGCTGGCCGCCACCGGCAGCCACGGCTCGGCGCGTGGGCGGCCCGGTACCTCGGGGCTGAAGCCGGCGCCGGGCGAGGCGTCCCACTGCATCGGGGTGCGCTCCGGGTCGCGGCCGTCGATGTCGACCACCCGGTCGGGTGGGATCTCGCCGTCGACCATGCCGAGCTCCTCGCCGTAGTACACGAACGGCGTGCCCCGCAGGGTCAGGACCATCATCGCGGCCACGCGGGCGCGCGCCGGGCCGTTGCCGCCCTCGTCGTAGCGGGTGGCCACCCGCGGATGGTCGTGGTTGCCGAGGAACTGGGCCGGCCAGGCGTCCGCCGGCAGCAGCCCGGCGAACTCGTCCACCACCGAGCGGAACGCCTGCGGCTTCCACGGCTGGTGCAGGAACACGAAGTTGTGTGCCAGGTGCAGCTCGTCCCGGCCGGTGCCGTAGTAGCGCGCCAGCTTGCGCAGGTCGAGCAGGTAGACCTCGCCGACCGCCATGCGGTCGTCGTAGCTGTCCAGGGTGTGGCGGAAGCGCCGCAGGATCTCGTGGACCTCGGGCCAGTCCTCGTCGTAGAGCTGGGCCCCGGTGCTCGCCAGGCGCTGCGCCCTGACGATGCCGTTCGGGTCGTCGGCGTCCACCTCGATCAGCGGGTTGTCGCGCAGCTCGGGGTCCTTGGCCATACGGTGGACCACGTCGATGCGGAAGCCGTCCACGCCGCGGTCGAGCCAGAAGCGCATCACCTCGTCCATGGCGGCGCGGACCTCGGGCGACCACCAGTTGAGGTCGGCCTGCTCCGGCAGGAAGGAGTGCAGGTACCACTGCCCGGTGCGCTGGTCGAAGGTCCACGAGCGGCCGGCGCGGGGGAAGGCGCTCATCCAGTTGTTGGGGGGCTGGTCGCCGTGCCTGGAGTCGGCCCAGACGTACCAGTTCCGCTTGGGGTTGTCCCGCGAGCTGCGCGACTCGACGAACCATGGGTGCTGGTCGGAGGTGTGGTTCGGCACCAGGTCGACGATCACTCGGATGCCGCGGGCATGTGCCTCGGCGGCCAGGGTGTCGAAGTCCTCGAGCGTGCCGAACAGCGGATCGACGCCGGTGTAGTCGGCCACGTCGTAGCCGAAGTCCCGCATCGGCGAGGGGTAGAAGGGCGACAGCCAGATCGCGTCCACCCCGAGCGAGTCGGGCGTGCCGTCGTTCAAGTAGTCGAGCCGCGCGGTGATACCCGCCAGGTCGCCGACGCCGTCCCCGTTCGAGTCGGCGAAGCTGCGCGGGTAGATGTGGTAGATCACCCCGTGCCGCCACCAGTCACCTTGGGCCACAACCAGCCTCCGTGTCCGCCGCGTCTGCTCCATCCCGTTCTGCCCACGCCACGGTAGCAACAAGGGGCGGCGGCTCCGGCCCGTTGTCCACAGGCGGTGCCGTCGCCCCTTGTTCAGGCGGCGGGGATCAGCCGGAGGTCGCCACCGGCTCGGCCTGGCCGGCCGGCTCAGCGGTCTCCACCCCGGCGATGAAGTCCTCGACCATGCGGTGGGCACGGTCGTCGGTGTACTGCACCGGCGGGGACTTCATGAAGTAGGCCGACGGGGCCAGCAGCGGGCCGCCGATGCCGCGGTCCAGCGCCAGCTTGGCGCAGCGCACCGCGTCGATCACCACGCCGGCGGAGTTCGGCGAGTCCCAGACCTCGAGCTTGAGCTCCAGGTTCAGCGGCACGTCGCCGAAGGCCCGGCCCTCGACCCGGATGTAGCACCACTTGCGGTCGTCCAGCCAGGGAACGTAGTCGCTGGGGCCGACGTGCACGTTGCGCTTGCCGAGGTCGTGCTCGACCTGGGAGGTGACGGACTGGGTCTTGGAGATCTTCTTGGACTCCAGCCGGTCGCGCTCCAGCATGTTCTTGAAGTCCATGTTGCCGCCGAAGTTCAGCTGGTAGGTGCGGTCGATGGTGATGCCGCGGTCCTCCATCAAGCGGGCCAGCACGCGATGGACGATCGTGGCCCCGACCTGCGACTTGATGTCGTCGCCGATGATCGGCAGACCAGCCTGGGTGAAGCGCTCCGCCCATTCGGGCGTGCCGGCGATGAACACCGGCAGGCAGTTGACCATCGCCACGCCGGCCTTCAGGGCCTCGCCGGCGTAGTAGCGCGCCGCCTGCTCCGATCCCACCGGCAGGTAGCAGACCAGCACGTCGGCGCGCGCCTCGCGGAGCGCCGCGGCGACGTCGACCGGCGCCGCCTCCGCCTCGCGGATGGTCTCGGCGTAGTACCTGCCCAGCCCGTCCAGCGTGGGGCCGCGCTGGACCTCCACACCGAGCGGCGGGACGTCGGCGAACCGGATGGTGTTGTTCTCGCTGGCGCAGATCGCCTCGGAGATGTCGCGCCCGACCTTCTTGGCGTCGACGTCGAAGGCGGCGACGAACTCGAGGTCGCTGACGTGGTACCCCCCGAGCTCGACATGCATCAGCCCCGGGACGTCATCACCCTGCTGGGCGTCACGGTAGTAGTGAACGCCCTGCACCAGCGACGACGCGCAGTTGCCCACGCCGACGATCGCGACGCGTATCTTTGCCATTCCTGATCGCTACTCCTCTATGGGGTTGGCGCGGCCTGACCGGCTTGGGTCGGCAGGCGGGGATCGCGCTGGACGGTTGGGTTCTGGGCCGCCGGTGTGGCGAGCCCGGGTGCCTCCGGCAGCGACTCGGCCGGGAGGGTGGCGGTGGAACGGGACCTGGCGGTCGGGCGGCCATCGCTGGTCGCGGAGCCCCGCTCCGCCGCGATCAGACGATCCAGCCAGGCGATCTCGCGCTCGTGCGAGTCGAGCCCGTGGTCCATGAGCTCCAGGGTGTAGGCGTCGAGCCGGTCACGGACGGTGCGCAGCGAGGCGCGCAGGTGACCGAGACGCTCCTGGAGGTAGCCGCGGCGGCGCTCGAGCTGGTCGAGCCTGGTCTCCGGCCGCAGGTAGCGGAAGAAGGCCAGGCGCATCGAGAACCGGTCCTGCTCGAGATCGTGCACGTCGGCCGACTCCAGCAGCTCGAGGAAGAGCTGCTCGCCGCGCTCGGTCAACCGGTAGACGTGCTTCTTCCGGGACGTGAAGTGGTTCTCCTCGACCTCGAGCGCGCCGTCGCGCAACAGCCGCTTGAGGCATGGGTACAGTGATCCGAAGCTGACCCGCCAGAAGGCGCCGAGCTTGAAGCTGAGCTGCTTCTTCAGCTCATAGCCCGACATCGGAGCCTCCTTGAGGAGTCCAAGCACAGCAAGCTCGAGCACGAGCGCGTCCCCCTACGATGGCCCAGGGTTCGGGCCGGATGTATCGGTCCGATGTATCGCCACGATAGGTACGCCTTCGCTCGGGTGTCAAACTCCTCCCCGCCGCGTGGCCGAGTCGTGACCCGGCCGGTGGTCGTTCTGTTGCGCGGGGGCCATGGGTACACTGGAGCCACGGTTCGGGGCTCCCGGGCCGCTTCCCTGCTGGAACGTGAGAGTCATGCGGCTGGTCGACTACACACTGGTGAAGCGCGCGACCCTGCGCGACCTGCGCGGCGGGCGCGTGTCGCGCCAGGAGGTCTGCGACGCCCACCCGGAGCTGCTGCGCGCCGCGCGCAACGTCGGCGAGGCGACCCTCTCCCCCTGCCCGGTGTGCGCCGAGAGCTCGCTGGTCCACGTGACCTACGTGTTCGGCGACTCGCTGCGGCAGCTCTCCGGCAGGGTCTGGCCCAGCGACGGCCTGGCCGACCTGCACCGCTCCGTCGAGGAGTGCGCCTGCTACGTGGTCGAGGTCTGCACCGGCTGCTACTGGAACCATCTGACCCAGTGCTACCTGCTGGGCCGCAGGCATGCCGGCTGAGCGCGCGACACCTCGCTGACCGCGCGGTTTCGGCGTTTCCGCAGAGCTGGGGTAGAGTCGTTCGGCCATGGCCGCACGACCGCCCACCGTCACGCCGTCGCGATCGCCATTGCCCTCGCGAGCGGCACGCCACGCGCCACCCCCCGAGCGCTCCCGCTTCCAGCGGATCCTGCGCTGGGCGCTGTGGCTGATCGTGCCGTTGCTGGCCATCGTGGCCGGCTCACTGGTTGGGCTGGTCTACGCGTTCGCGAAGGTACCGGTGCTCGACCAGGTGCCAGCGGCCCAGACCACCGTCTTCCTGGACCGCAAGGGCGCCGAGATCGCCACGCTCTCCCCCACCGAGAACCGGCGGATCGTGCCGCTGTCGACCATCCCCAAGAACATGCAGCTGGCGGTGCTGGCGGCCGAGGACCGCGACTTCTACAAGCACGGCGCCATCTCGTACAAGGGCATGCTGCGGGCCACCCTCGCCAACCTGCGCAACGCCGGGGTGAGCCAGGGCGGCTCCACCATCACGCAGCAGTACGTGAAGAACGCCTATCCGAGCGTCGGCCGCTCGCGCAACCTGTTCCGCAAGCTCAAAGAGGCCGTGATCGCGGTCAAGCTCGAGAAGAAATACACCAAGGACCAGATCCTCGGCTTCTATCTGAACACCGTGTACTTCGGCAGGGGCGCCTACGGCGTCGACGCCGCCTCGCGCACGTTCTTCAAGAACCGCCCGGCCAGAAAGCTCACCCTGGCCCAGTCGGCGCTGCTGGCGGCCACCATCCGGGCGCCGGAGTTCTACTCCAAGAAGGAGAACTTCAAATCCACCAAGATCCGCCGCGACTACGTCCTGCGGGTCATGCAGGAGCGCGGCTGGATCACCGAGAAGCAGGCCACCGGCGCCATCAACACGCCCGTCCACGAGAGCTCCTCGGCGCCCTCCAGCGGCATCGCCGAGTCGCCCGCGCCCTATTTCCTCGAGAAGGTGCGCCAGTACCTGCTCGACAAGTACGGCGCCACGCGGCTCGCGCAGGAGGGCTTCCGGGTACAGACCACCATCGACCTCGGCATGCAGAAGGAGGCCGAGCAGACCATCCGACGGGTGCTCGACCAGACCGGCGACCCCAAGGCGTCGCTGGTGGCGCTCGACCCCAAGACCGGCGCGGTGCGCGCGATGTACGGCGGTAAGGACTTCGCCAAGGAGCCCTTCAACTACGCCACCGACGCCCGCAGGCAGGCCGGCTCGACCATGAAGCCGTTCGTGCTCGAGGAGGCTCTGAACGAGGGCTACTCGGTGAACTCGGTCTTCCCCGGCCCCAACAAGTTCACGGTGCAGGGTCACGAGTACAGCAATTTCGGCACCGAGAGCTTCGGCCCCATCACCCTGATGGACGCGACCAGGCACTCGGTCAACACCGTGTACGTGCAGCTCATCGAGAAGGTCGGCCCCCAGAAGGTGGCCGACCTGGCGATGCGCACCGGGCTGTCGGACACCATCGAGGACGGGCGCTTCTCCCCCGAGCGCAAGCCCGTGCTCGACCCGAAGGTCCCGCTCGCGCTGGGCGCCAGCGACGTCTCGACCCTGCAGCTCGCCTCCGCCTACGGGACCTGGGCCAACCAGGGCGTCCACCACCAGGCGTACCTGGTCGAGAAGGTCACCAACTCGAACGGCCGGCTGGTTGAGCGGCACCAGGACCCGGGCACGCCGGTCGTCAGGCCGAACATCGCCAACACCATCACCGCCGCCCTGCGCGGAGTGGTGGAGGGCGGCACCGCCACCGCCGCGCGGCTGCCCGACCGCGAGGTCGCCGGCAAGACCGGCACCACCAGCAACTCGGTCGACGCGCGCTTCGTGGGCTACGACGCCAACTTGGTGACCTCGGTGTGGATGGGCTACGAGAACAAGAACCCGAAGAAGCCGCCGAAGCGCCTGACCGGCATCCACGGGATCGGCGAGGTGACCGGCGGGTCGTTGCCGGCGGTCATCTGGCGGCAGTTCATGGAGCAGGCCACCGCCAACCTGGCGCCGCTGCCGTTCCCCGACCCGACCTTCGACGGCATCGTGCTGAACCCGACCACCACCTCGGCGACGACCACCACGACCACGGCGCCCCCACCGCCGCCGCCGACGGTCACCCAGCCGACCTTCCCGCCGCAGACCACCCAGCCGCCGCTGCAGCCGCCGAGCTCGACCTTCGGGGTCGTCCCGAGCAGCACCTTGCCGGGTCCGGGCGGCACCAACCAGGGCGCCCCCCAGCTGGGACGGGATCAGTCGACTGATCCCAACAACAGCGGGTAAGCGATGGCCGTGCGCACCGCAACCGCCGAGCTGTCGCCTCGGAGACCGTCCGAGTCACGCTGGTCCGTGCGGCGGGTGGTTCCCGCCTTCGTGTGGCTCTGGCTGATCACGCGCGTGCTGCTGCTGGTCGTCTCGCTGAACCCGCGCTTCTACTCCTCCGGCGTCTACGGCGACGTCCGCGCCTACGGCGCCAAGGTCGAGCGGATGTTCCAGGGCGAGCTGCCCTACCGCGACGTGGCCATCGAGTACCCGCCGGGCAGCGTGCCGTTCACCCTGGTCCCGGCGCTGCTGGTCGGCACCGGGCCGGGCTATCGGCTCACCTTCGCGCTGGAGATGATCCTGGTCGATGCCCTCGGCCTGTACGCGGCCTGGCGGCTCGCCAGGACGGCCGACCGGGGCCGCACCAGGATCCCGCTCGCCTACGTCCTGGGGATGGTGATCATCGGGCCGCTGCTGGTGCTGCGGTTCGACCTCATCCCGGCGGTGTGCGTGCTGCTCGCCGCCGCCCTGGCCGCGGAGGGCCGAGCCGGGCCATCGGCGGCCGCCCTCGGTTACGGAGCGGCGGCCAAGCTCTTCCCCGCGGTCCTCGCGCCGCTGCTGGTGCTCGGGCTGGTGCCGACACAGGGCTGGCGGCGGGCCCTGCGGCGTACCGTGCCGCCATTCCTGCTGGCCTTCGCGGTCACGCTGGTCCCCGCGCTGATCGTCTCCGTGTCGGGCACGGTCGGCTCGCTGCTCTACCACATCAAGCGCGGGGTGCAGATCGAGAGCCTGCCCGCCAACGTGATCGACCTCGCGCACCTGGCGTTCGGCGTCGCCGCGCGCTCCGCCTACGGCTTCGGCGCCTACGACCTCCTGTCGGGCATCTCCGGGGCGCTCAAGCTCGCCTCCACCGTGGCCACCGCCGCCACCCTGCTGGGCGCCGCCTGGCTGGTCTGGCGCCGGGCGTCCGGGGCCGCGTCAGGGGCCGGGACGGCGTCCGGGGGTGAGGCCGCGTCGGGCGGCCGCGGCCTCCAGCCAGCCGACTGGGCCGGCGCCTTCGCCATCGGCGTGTTCGCCTTCGTGCTGCCCACCCGGGTGCTCTCGCCGCAGTACCTGGTGTGGCTCGCCGCCCCGGTCGCCGGCCTCGCCGACCGTCCCCTCGGCCGCCGGGCCATGTGGACCCTGGCCGGCGCCGCAGTCCTCAGTCAGCTCGAGTTCCCCTTCCGCTACACCCAGCTCCGCCACCTCCACTCGTTCGACATCGGCGTCCTCACCTGCCGCAACCTTCTCCTCGTCGCCGCCACCATCCTGGTCGTCCGCGCGTTCCGGGCCGGGCCGGTGGAGGTCGAGCGGTCCCCCGCCGAGGAGGAGGGCCGGGAGCGGGTCCCCGCCCGCCCGGGGTCGCCGTAGCGCCGCCCGGCTTCAGAAACCGGCTCGCCCGCCCGCCGGGCGGCGGCGGCCGGTTCCATGCATCCGCCCTGCTCACGGCCTCTGCAAGGGGGTGTGGACAACGAAATTCGGCTGTCACACCGAAATGGGAAGATGCGTGCATGGCTGGGAGCACATGACGGATCGATCAGCGGAACGGTGTGGGAGCGCCGGTCCGCCGAGGGAGCACGCCGCGCGCGTTGCCGATGGCGGCGGTCGGCTGCTACCCTCGGTCGGCTTCACGCTCCTGCTCCCGACCGTCGGGGGCCGCTCAGTCCAGAGGAGGTGACATGCGTCATTACGAAGTCATGCTGATTCTCGACCCCAGCCTGGAGGACAAGGACGCCAAGGCGGCGGTCGACAGGCATCTGACCACGGTCAGTAGCCGCGGTGGCGAGATCAAGAACGTCGATCACTGGGGCAAGCGCCGGTTCGCGTACGAGATCCGCCACATCAACGAGGGCTACTACACCGTGGTCGAGATGGAAGCCGAGCCCGAGGCGGTCGACGAGCTCTCCCGAGTGCTCGGTCTGGCCGACGAGGTGATCAGGCACAAGGTGGTCCGACCCGAGGCCGCCTGATCAGCCGGCCGGCAGCGTCTCCTTCCCCGCCTGGCCCGCGGGTTCTCGCCTCCCGGCAGCTCGATGCAGGGATCCGGATCGATCCGCGGCCCGTTCTACCGGTTCGTGTCCGGCCGCAGGCCGGCGCGGGATGCGCAACGAGGTGTTCTTCGAGTGGCTACCGATAACCAAGTGACCCTGGTCGGCAACCTGACCGACGACCCGGAGCTGCGGTTCACGCCCAACGGCGCGGCCGTCGCCAACTTCCGTCTGGCGGTGACCCCGCGTGTCCGCGACGGGGACAACTGGAAGGATGGCGAGACCTCCTTCTTCCGGGTGAACGTCTGGCGGCAGATGGCCGAGAACGTCGCCGAGTCGATGACCAAGGGAACCCGCGCCATCGTGGTCGGGCGCCTGCGGACACGCTCCTGGGAGACGCCCGAGGGCGAGAAGCGCTCGGTGACCGAGATCGAGGCCGACGAGGTCGCGCCGAGCCTGAAGTTCGCGACCGCCAAGGTCGAGCGGGCCTCCCGCGGCGGCGGTGGCGGCGGCGGCGACTGGGCCGGCAACTCCGCCGGCGCCTCGCGGAGCAGCGGTCAGTTCAACGACGAGCCGCCGTTCTAGCGGGTCGCCCGATGGCCGCCGTGGTTCGGCCCTGGACCTTGGGTGCGGGTCTGCCGCACCTCGCCCAGGGTCCCGAGCGCGCACCTCGGGCCGGTGACGCCGGAAATGGATCGACCACAACTGGTCAACGGGATTTCAAACGAGTGACGGCCGGCCGCGGACACGGAGCCCGCGGCCCGGTCAGGAGGTAATCAACTGCATGCCCAAGAGCACGTTCCAGCGCAAGCCCAAGCGCAAGTTCTGCCAGTTCTGCGCTGACAAGCAGGACTACATCGACTACAAGGACGTGAATCTGCTGCGGAAGTTCATGAGCGACCGCGGCAAGATCCGCGCCCGCAGGGTCACGGGCAACTGCGCGCAGCACCAGCGCGACGTCGCGACGGCGGTCAAGAACGCCCGCGAGATGGCGCTGCTTCCATACACCATCCGCTAGCGCGAGGTCGACGACGACGTGAAGATCATCCTCAACCAAGAGGTCCGGGGCCTCGGCGGCCCGGGCGACATCGTCGAGGTGGCCGACGGCTACGGGCGCAACTACCTGCTGCCCCGCAACCTGGCGCGGCTCGCCACCCCAGGTGCGGTGCGCCAGGCCGAGGGCATCCGGGCCCGGCGGATCGAGCGCGAGATCGCCGATCTCGAGCAGGCCAGGACCGTGGCCGCCCACCTCGAATCGCTCCGGGTCGTGATCCCGGCCAAGGCAGGCAAGGAGGGTCGCCTGTTCGGCTCGATCACCACACCGCAGATCGTCGACGCCGTGGCGAAGACGGGCGGGACCCAGATCGATCGGCGGCGCATCCACCTCGACACCGCGATCAAGAACACCGGAACCCACCAGATCACCGTCCGGCTCCACCCGGAGGTCGAGGCGAACATGACCGTGGAGGTCGTACCCGCGTAGCAGGGAAGCGTAAGGAGGCTCGATCGCATGGCCATGCGCTCCGTCCCCGACGGAGGTCACCGGCCCAACGCTTCCCCAACCTACGACCGCGTCCCCCCGCACAACATCGAAGCCGAGGAGTCGGTTCTCGGCTCGATGATGCTGTCGCGGGACGCCATCGCCGAGGTCCTCGAGCTGCTGCACGAGGACGACTTCTACCGGCCCGCGCACCGCACAGTCTTCCGGTCGGTACTGGAGCTGTACTCCCACGGCCAGGCGGTCGACCCCGTCACCACCGCCGAGGACCTGCGGCGCAGCGGCGAGCTCGCCGACATCGGCGGCGCGCCGTTCCTGCACACCCTGGTGTCGAGCGTGCCGACCGCCGCCAACGCCGGCTACTACGCGCGCATCATCAAGGAGGCCGGCATCCTCCGCCGCCTGATCGACACCGGCACCCGGATCGTGCAGCTCGGCTACGAGACCCCCCAGGACACCGAGCGCGCCGTCGACCTCGCGGAGACCTGGATCTACCAGGTCGCCCAGGGTCGCGTCACCGAGGACTACCAGAGCCTGCGCGAGGTGCTCACCAGCACCCTGGAGGCCATCGAGCAGCTCCACAACGACAGCCGCGAGATCACCGGCGTGTCCACCGGCTTCCCCGACCTCGACCGTCTGACCTCGGGTCTCCAGCCGTCCAACCTGATCATCGTCGCGGCCAGGCCCGCCGTGGGGAAGGCGCTGGCCCTCGACACCCCCCTCCCAGCCCCCACCGGCTGGACGACCATGGGGGAAGTCGAGGTCGGGGATCAATTGATCGGCGCGGACGGCAGACCGACAACCGTCGTGGCGGTGACCGATGTCATGCACGCCCGACCCTGCTACGAAGTCGAGTTCTCGGACGGGACCGTCATCGTCGCCGACGCGCAGCACCAGTGGCTGACCGAGACCCGGGCATCCCGCAGGTCGGCATGGGCAGCCGCCCGCCGGTACAACCGGATGCGAACCCAGCGGGTCTTCCCTTCCGTCAAGACCACCGAGGAGATCCTCGCGACGCTTCACTGCCCTGGCGCCGAGCGGAGACTGAACCACGCCGTGGTCAACACCAAGCCGCTCGAGCTGCCGGATCAGGAGTTGCCGCTGCCCCCGTATGCACTCGGGGTGTGGCTGGGAGACGGCAACAGCGCAAGTGCGAGGTTCACCACCGCGGACCCCGAGATCGTCGTCCACTTGGAGGCGGACGGGCTCCAGGTCGAACCCCCGACGTGCCCCGACTGCGGGAAGTGGTCCAGCGGGTTCAGGCGATGCCAGGCATGCCGGAACCACCACGGCACGGTGCAGGGAATTCTGCGCGCCTTGGGGGTCCTGAACGACAAGCACATACCCGCGACCTATTTGCGAGCCTCAGAGGCGCAACGCCGCTCGCTCCTCGCCGGGCTGCTCGATACCGACGGGACCGTCGCCGGCGGCGGAGCGGTGCAGATCAGCCTGACCTCACGGCGTCTCGCGGAGGACACGCGCGAGCTCATTGTCAGCCTTGGCTACCGCTGCCCGCTTGCCCGGAAACGAGTCGAGGGACGTACGGAGGCCTCCTCCACGGCGTACACCCTCACGTTCTCGACGAGCGATGAGGTCTTCCGCCTGGAGCGCAAGCGGCTGACGCACAAGGAGCGGCGAGGTCCAGGCCGCACGGGCAAGCGCTTCATCGTCGCTGTGCGGCCAGTTCCCAGCGTGCCGGTGCGCTGCGTCGAGGTCGACAGCCCCGATCATCTCTACCTCGCCGGCCGGTCGATGGTGCCAACGCACAACTCCACCCTCGGCCTGGACATCGCCAGGCACGCTTCGGTGCGGTCGAGTGTGCCCACCGTGGTCTTCTCGCTGGAGATGAGCAAGACCGAGCTGGTCCAGCGGCTCATGTGCGCCGAGTGCTCGGTCGACATGCAGCGCCTGCGCACCGGGCGCATGGAGGACACCGACTGGACCAGGCTCACCCGCTCGCTCGGCAAGCTCGCCGACGCCCCGCTGTTCATCGACGACTCGGCCGCGCTGACCATGATGGAGCTGCGCGCCAAGTGCCGCCGTCTCAAGCAGCGCCACGGGCTCGGGCTGGTGGTGGTGGACTACCTCCAGCTGATGCAGCCGAGCAAGCGTGTCGAGAGCCGCCAGCAGGAGGTCAGCGAGATCTCCCGCACGCTCAAGCTGCTCGCCAAGGAGCTGACCGTGCCGGTGATCGCCATCTCCCAGCTCTCCCGCCAGACCGAGGCGAGGTCCGACAAGAAGCCGATGCTCTCCGATCTGCGAGAGTCCGGCGCCCTGGAGCAGGACGCCGACATGGTGATGTTCATCTACCGCGAGGACCTCTACGACCCCGAGTCCCCCCGCAAGGGCGAGGCCGACCTGATCGTCGCCAAGCACCGCAACGGCCCCACCGACACCGTCACGGTCACCTTCCAGGGCCAGTACTCGCGCTTCGCCCCCATGGCGGCCCGCAGCCTCTAACGGGGCCTCGACGCCAGCCCGTACCGACCATCACGGCTGTCGGACGACGTCCTGGAGGTGGACGGGCTCGTAGTGGTCGGCGAACAGCCGGGCGACCAGCTCGCCGCGGCTGTTCACGCCGACCTTGGCGAAGATCGCCTTGACGTGGTCGCGGACGGTATGGGCCGACAGGAACAGCTCCTCGGCGATGTCGGCCGTGCCCGCGCCGCGGGCGATCAGGCTGGTGATCTGCCACTCGCGATCGGTCAGGTCGTAGGCCTGGACGATGATCGGGGCGACCTCGGCTACCGGAAATGGCCTCACCCAGGAAGCCGGCCGGCCGGGCGCGCATCCGGAGCGCCTCGCCCAGAGGGGCCGAGAGGCTGGCCACCAGCTCGATCTCCTGCCGGGAGAAGGCGGGCTGGCCGCGGGGGCGGGCAGGTTGATCGCGCCCCAGGGGCTGTCGCCCACCCGAAGCATGGCCCGCAGCTCGTCGGTGAAGCCCATCGGGTCCAGGAACTCCCGGTGGCGGGCGCTCTGCCGAGGGTCGGCGACCGTTGCCCGCAGCGACGCGGCCGGGACCGACGGCCGCCACGACCTCATCGACAGTGTCCTGCCGCGGGCTCGATGACCCCGCTGCACCTGCACACCCGCTACGAAGAGCGTGTGTACGTGATCTCCGGTTCGCTCACGGTCTGGGTCGGCGAGGACAAGCTGACCGTGGGCTCGGGCGGCTACTACCACATCCCGCTCCACGTCCCCCACACGGTGCGGGCCAACTCCGACGACACCCGCGCCCTGCTGATCAGCTCACCGGCCGGGTTCGCCGAGCTCGTCGCCCGCGCGGGCACGCCGCTCGCCTGGCCACCCCGGAGACCGAACTCGACCTGGAGCTGTTCATGGCCGTCACCACCGAGCTCGGCGACGTCATCCTCGGCCCGCCGGGAACCACCCCCGCCGACCTCGATGACCGCGCCGCGCCACCCGGGTCTCCACCGGCTGGGAAGGCGACCGAGCCCGGCCAC
>Ga0268241_10000059_pt1 | contig 13408 bp, 8 predicted proteins | sample BulsoiAmnAmmetaG_FD_200248 | JGI IMG/M metagenome (GOLD analysis project Ga0268241, IMG submission 200248) | Bulk soil microbial communities from Mexico - Amatitan (Am) metaG (v2) (version 2) | ecosystem: Environmental > Terrestrial > Soil > Agricultural land | place: Mexico: Amatitan, Jalisco...
CGCCGCGACCGCCGCCACCACCGCGGCGTCCGAACGTCGAGTCCTCCTCTTCCTCCTCGCCGCCGACCTCGCCGGTCTCGGCTTCCTCGTCTTCATCGTCGACGTCGTCGGTGCTGTCCCAAAGACTCTCGCTGTCGTCCTTGTGGAGCGTGCCCCAGCCACCGTCCTCCTCATCGTCGTCGTCGAACGACGAGCCACCGCCGCCGCCGAACCCACCCTCGTCGCTGTCGTCGTCCCGGTCGGAGAACAGGAGCTCCTCGTTCAACTCGTCACCGCGCGGCATGACCGCCTCCCTGGATAGTGTGGTGCCAGCTCTGATAGCGCTGCGTGTCGCCTGAGTTGTGCCCGGCGTCGCTGCACGTCGCGTGCCTTGCGACGTCGCGATACGCACGCGCGCGTCGCACGATGAAGCGTACGACGCGCGCGTACCACCGAATACAACGACTATCGATGCGCGTCAAGCATGAACGCGCACACGCATGATCAATCGCCCGACGCGGGGGCGGGCACCGGTGCGTGATGACGCGCCGCGTCGTCGGCGGACTCGCCACCCCACTTCCGCGCGAGCCAGGCGCTGAAGTCGTCGAAATACGTGTAGACCACGGGGACGACGAAGAGGGTGAGCAGGGTGGAGGTGAGCAGTCCGCCGATCACGGCGCGACCCATCGGCGCGCGCTGTTCGGATCCTTCTCCGAGGGCGAGGGCGAGGGGGAGCATGCCGAAGATCATCGCGACGGTGGTCATGATGATCGGACGGAGTCGCGTCCGCGCCGCCATGAGCAGCGCGTCGCGCCGCACCATTCCCTTCTCGCGCTGCTGGTTCGCGAAGTCGACGAGCAGGATGCCGTTCTTCGTCACGAGGCCGAGCAGCATGATCAGCCCGATCATCGTGAACACGTTGAGGTTCCCCTTCGTGAGCAGCAGCGCCAGCGCGACGCCGATGAGGCTGAGCGGCAGAGCCAGCATGATCGCCAGCGGCTGGAAGAAGGAGCCGAAGAGCGAAGCGAGAATCAGGTAGATGAAGATGATCGCGAGGACGATCGCCTCGAGCACGTAGCCCTTGGTCTCCTCGAGATTCTGCACGTCGCCGCGGAAGACGGTGTGGTAGCCCGCGGGAAGTCCCTTCGCGTCGATGGCGGCGCGAGCGGCGTTGGCGACGTCGCCCATGCTGTAGCCGGGCAGCACGCCGGCCGAGAGGGAGACCTGCCGCTCGAGCTGACTGCGCTCGATCTGCTGGGGACCGGTGCCGATGTGCACATCGGCGACCTGAGCGAGGGGAACGACGACCTGACGGCCGCTCCGCGGATCGACGTTCGTGCTCGGCACCGGGATGCCGGCGACATCGGCGGCCGAAGTTCGCAGCGAGTCGGGGTAGACCACGACGACGTCGTGCGAGTAGCCGAGCGGGTCTTCCCACTGCGTCGCTCGCGAGCCGGTGAAGAGCGGCTGGAGGGTGCTCGCGATGCTGCCGATGCCGACCCCGGCCGACCACGCCTGCTCGCGGTCCACGTCGACGTTGAGCTGCGGGATGTCGCCCTCCTCGCTCGACGTCGGCTCGGCGAGACCGGGGACGCCCTTCAGCGTCTCGAGAACCTCGGCGGCGATGAGCTTGAGGCGCGAGGGCTCGGGTCCCTGGACGTTGACCTGAATCGGCTGGCGGTAGCCGCCGAAGATGGTGGGCGTGCCGGTGATGTTCGCACGCGTGCCCGAGATCTGCGGGAGATCGCGACGGAGGTCGCCCTGGATGTCGAACTGCGACTTGGAGCGCTTGTCCTTCGGCTTGAGTCGAACGTAGATCTGCCCGTTGCTCGGGGTACCGCGGAAGCCGCCGCCGACGGAGAGGTAGGTGTAGTCCACCTCCGGCTTCTGCCGCAGCATCGCGACGATCTGCTGCCCCTTGTCCACGGTGAACTCGAGGCGGGAGCCGGGATCGACGCGGTAGTTGACGTTGAACTCGCCGCCGTCGAAGTCGGGAACCCAGGTGAAGCCGAGGCGCGGGAGGATGAGGAAGGCGACGACGATGGAGAGCGCGGCGACGCCGAGGATGGTGCCGCGGCGGTCGAGCGCCCAGCCGAGCCAGGAGGGATAGCGATCGGCGACCTTCTCGAACCAGTCGTTGAAGGCGAGCGCGGCGCGCCGGATCGGATTCCTCGGGCGCGGCTTCTCCGGGTGATGCTGGTGCGTCTTCGCGCTGCCATGTCCGACCTCGACCTCGGGGTCGTACCACACGCTCGACAGCATCGGGTCGAGGGTGAAGGAGACGAACAGCGAGACGGCGACGGCGGCGGCGACGGTGACGCCGAACTGGAAGAAGATCTTGCCGATCTGGCCGCCCATGAAGGCGACGGGGATGAACACCGCGATCACCGCGAAGGTGGTCGAGACGACGGCGAGACCGATCTCGCTGGTGCCGTCGCGCGCCGCGGCGTGGTGGTCTTTCCCCATCTCGAGATGGCGGACGATGTTCTCGCGGACGACGATGGCGTCGTCGATGAGCAGCCCGATCGCGAGGGAGAGGGCGAGGAGCGTCATCGTGTTCAGCGTGAAGCCGAACACCCACATCGCGAAGAAGGCGGAGATGATGCTGATCGGGAGCGCGAGACCGGTGATCACGGTCGAGCGCCACGAGTTCAGGAAGAAGTAGATGATGAGGATGCAGAGCGCGGCGCCGAGCATCAGCTCGTGCTGCACCGAGTCGAGCGAGGCCTTGATGCGCTGCGAGTCGTCGCGGATGACGTTGAGCCGGACGTCCTGGGGAAGCTGCTGCTGCAGCGTGTCGACGGCGGCGCGCACGCGCTGGGCGACGTCCACCGTGTTGGAGCCCGAGATCTTGAGGACCTCGATGGAGAGGGCGCGCTCGCCCTTGAAGTAGGCGGCGCTGCGCTGCTCCTCGGTGCCGTCGACGACCTTGCCGACGTCGGAGACGCGGACGGGAACTCCGTTGCGGACGAGGATGGCGATGTTCGCGAAGGCCTTCGGATCGACGATGCGCCCGGTGACGCGCACGAGGCGCTCGCTCGGTCCCTGCCACACGCGCCCCGCGGGCACTTCCTGATTCTCGCGGCGGAGGGCGTCCATCACCTGCTGCGGCGAGATGTTGTAGGCGCGGAGGGCGGCCGGGTCGAGCTCGACCCGGATCTGGCGCGCGGCGCCGCCGACGATGTTGACGCCGCCGACGCCCGGGACGGCCTCGATGCGCGTCGAGATCTGCTCGTCGGCGAGGTCGGTGAGCTCACGCAGCGGACGCTCGTTGCTCTGAACGGCGAAGGAGATGATCGGCCGGTCGTTCGGGTCGAAGTGCAGGATGACCGGCTCCTGGATGTCGGGCGGGAGCTGGCGCCGGATGCGGGCGACCTTGGCCTGCACGTCCTGCTGTGCTTCGGCGACGTTGACGTCGAGCTCGAGCTGCAGGCGGACGAGGGAGGACCCTTCGAAGGAGGTCGAGGTGATCTCCTTGATCCCCTGCACCGTGTTCAGCGCCTCCTCGATCGGACGGGAGACCTCGCGCTCCATGACCTCGGGTGAGGCGCCGGGATAGGTGGTCTGGGCGACGACGACGGGATAGGTGATGTCCGGATACTCGTCGACCGCGAGGCGCTTGTACGAGACGACGCCGAGGACGACGAGCGCCAGCATCATCATCGTCGCGAAGACGGGGCGCCTGATGGAAACGTCGGAGAGGAACATCGCTGGGTGCCGGTGACTGCCTAACGGCCGGAGCCGCCGCCGGGGGCGGCCCCGGCGCGGCCGCCGCCCTGCTGGGCGTCGGTGCCGATGATCGTGACCTTCATGCCGCGGCCGAGCGTGCCGACGTTGCCGACGACGACCTGGTCGCCCTCGCGGAGGCCGCTCGCGACCTGCGTCAGCGCGCGCGCCTCGTCGACGACGCCGGTGGCGACGTCGACCGGCTCGAGCTCCTGCTCGGCGATGCGGTAGACGAAGCGCTGGCCGCCCTCGGCCTGCTGCCGCACGGCGCCGCTGGGGACGACGAGCGCGTCGGAGACGGTGCGGAGGACGATGCGGCCGGTGGCCGCGGTGCCACCGCGGATCGCCCCGCTCGCGTTAGGCACCTGGACGTAGACGGTCACCGAGCGGCTGGCCGGATCCACCGTCGGGCTGACGCGGGCGACGCGGCCGTCGAGGTCGCGGCCGCCGGCGTTGAAGTGCACCGTCTGGCCGGCGCGGATATCGTTCGACTGGCGCGCCGGCACGGCCGCCTGGAGCTCGAGCACGTCGGTGCGGACGACGGTGAACATGCTCGTCCCCCGCGGCACACGCTCTCCCGGCTCGACCATCCGCTTCGCGACGACGCCGCTGGTCGGGGCGAAGACGCGAGTGTCGGACTCGCTCTCGCTGGTCGCGCGGACCTGCGCCTCGGCGGCGGCGAGGCGGGCGCGCGCGGTGGCCACCGTCTGCTCGGCGACGCGGAGATCGCGCTCGGGGATCGCGCCGGCCTTGAAGAGCTCCTGCGCCTGATCGTAGTTCCACTGCGCGGTCTGCAGGTCGCCGCGCGCGGCGACCTGCTCCGCCTCGGCGCTCTTGCGCTGGCTGGCCTGCTGCGTGGACTCGAAGGCGGCGATGAGCTGCCCGCGGGCGACGCGGTCGCCCTCGCGGACGAGCACCGACTGGAGATTGCCCTCGAGCCGTGCCTTCACGTCCACCGTCTCGATCGGCTGCAGGTCGCCGGTGATCCCGACGGTCTCGTCGATGGCCATGCGCACCGCGCGCCCGATGTCGCTCTGGGCGAGGGTGACCGACGCGGCGCGCCGGCCGCCCGGGCCTCCCTGCCCCGCGGCCGCGGCGCCGTTCCCTCCCTTGGAGCAGGCGGCGAGAGTCGTGAGGGCGAGAAGGATCGTGGTCGAGCGAAGCGGGCGAATCACGGAAGCAGTGATGAAGTCGAAGTGGCGCGGGCCGGCGAGGGCGCGCTGGGCGGGAACGGGATGGGGCGACCGAGCGCGTACGCGAGCTCCGCAGTCGCGAGGTACAGATCGACGGCGGCGCGGGCCTCGTTCGTCTCGGCGGTGAGCTGGGCGAGCTGCGCGTCGCTGACGTCGAGCTGTGTGCCGAGGCCGCGATCGTAGCGCAGCGAGGCGAGGCGGAAGGTCTCCTGCGCCTCGCTCGACGCCTGCTGTCGCGCCTGGAAGAAGGAGCGGGCGCGCTTCAGCTCGGCGCTCGCCTGCGCGATCTCGAGCGCGGCCGCCTGACGCTGCCGATCGTACTCGATCTCGGCGAGGTTCGCCTGCGCCCGGGCGAGATCCACGTTGCCGTGGACGCGGAAGATGTCGAAGACGTTCCAGGTGAGCTGCACACCCGCCGCGAGATCCTTGAAGAATCCGCCGTTGTAGCAGAAGCCGCGACCGCTCGCCGGGGCGCAGCCGTTCACGCCGGTCGTGTCGCGCTGCCCGTGGATGGGCGGGAAGCCCGAGACCGGGAACGCCGAGACACCACCCGTGACGAAGGCGGAGATCGTGGGGAGGAAGTCGGCTCGCGAGACGCCGATCACGTCGCGCCGCGCCCGCGCCGTCAGGAGCGCGGCGCGGACGGAGGGACGCGCGTCGGCGGCGAGCATGGCGTCGACCGTGTCCGCGGCGTACGAGGCGAGAGTCGCGCCGACGGCGGCGCCGTCGAGACGGCTCGTCAGCGCGACGGGCTGGTCGAGCGGCACCTTGAGCAGCTGCTTGAGCTGGAGGAGAGCGATCTCGCGGTCACTCTCCGACTGCAGCACGAGGGGCTCCGCGTTGGCGCGCTCGACACGTGCGCGGAGGACATCATAACGCGCAGCGCGTCCGCCGCTCTGCAGCTGTTCGGCCTGCGTGACGCGATTGCTCGCCAGCTGGAGGTTGCTGCGCTGGATGTCAACGAGCCGGCCGGCGAGGATCGCGAGCAGGTACGCGCGCTGAGCGTCGAGGCCGGCCGCTGTCCGCGCATCCTCCTCGGTGAGGCGCGCCGCCGCGCGAAGCCGGCTCGCGGCGCGGATCCCGAACAGCTCGCGCCCGCCCTGAAAGAGCGGCTGGTTGAACGTTCCGCCCAGGGTATACGAGTTGGTCTGGAGGAACTGCGACGAGACCGCCGCCGCGCGGGCGCTGGCGTAGGTATGCGTGTAGCCGCCGGTGATGCGCAGCGAGGGAAGGGCGGTCGCGCGCGCGAGATCGAGCTGCGCCGCGGCGACGTCGGCCTGGGCACGCGCGCTGCGAGCGGCGTCACTCAGCCGCTGAGCGCGAGCGACCGCGTCCTCGATCGAAAGCCGCAGCGTATCGCCGTGCTGCGGAACGTCCTGGGCCGCGGCGAGGATGGGAGTATAGAGGAGGGCGGCACCGAGCGCCGCCCCCGAAAGGATTCGACGAAGCATCAAGGCAATTTACGCGTACCGGACGGCGAGTGTTGGATGGCCGAGGCCGTCCTGACTGCCGCCGGGCGCGATGCGCTGGCGTCGATGAATGCCCCCCGCTTCCTTTCATCCGTTCTCGCGTCGGAACTGCCGGCGCCCCTCGCTGTCCGTACGCAGGAGCTCGTCACGATGCCGAAGGTGCTCGTCCTCTTTCACAGCCGTTCCGGTACCGCCGCCCTCGCCGAGGCGGTCGCGGAGGGTGCGGCGTCGGTGAAGTTCACGGAGGTCGAGCTGCGCCGGATCGAGGATCTCGCGTCCGCGGCAGAAAACGCGGGGACCACCTCGAGACATCGCGTGCTGGAGTCAGTGGAATCGCTCGCCGACTACGATGGGCTGATCATCGGCGTCGAGGAGCGCGACGGGCGAATGGTCGCCGAGGTGAGGGCGGTGCTCGACCGCGCGCGGCAGCTCGCGAGCCGCGGGTCATTCGTCGACAAGGTGGGCGCCGCATTCGGCGCGGGAGACGAAGGGGCGAGCGAGGCAGCCACGAACCCGATCATCGCATCGATGATGCACCTGGGGATGCTGATCGTCCCCCCGGGCTCAGGCGATGCGAAGGGAGCGCGGGCGCTCGGCGCGCGCGTCGCGAAGGTGACCGAGTGGGTGCGACACGCGAAGTCACACGAGCACGGGCACAAGCACGCGCATTGAGGGGTCAGGGGTCAGGCGTTAGGCACGGCGTCAGCGGCAGTCGACGCGGTTCCTCACGTCCGGCCCCTGGCCCCGACCCCCGCCGTTCAGCCGTGCACGTCGTCGATGAAGACGAGTGTCTGGCGGCCTTTGACGATCTTCTCGAGGGCGGTGAAGACCGCGGGATCGAGCAGGCGGCCGGACTGGGCGCGCAGGAGCTCGATCGTGTCCTCGGGGGTGAGCGGATCGCGATAGGCGCGGCGCGAGGTCAGCGCGTCGAAGGCGTCGGCGGCGGCGAGGATGCGGCCGCCGATCGAGATCGCCTCGCCGGTGAGCGCGCGCGGGTAGCCGCTGCCGTCGAAGTGCTCGTGATGGTCGTGCACGAAGCGGAGTGCCTTGCCGAGGTGCTGGAGCGGGGCGAGGATCTCCATGCCGATGGTGACGTGCTCCTTGATGTGCTCGAACTCGTCCCAGGTCAGCTTGCCGGGCTTGTTGAGCACCTCCTCGCGGATCCCGATCTTGCCGACGTCGTGCAGGCGGCCGGCCAGGCGGATGTTCTCGACGGTGTCCTCGTCGAGCCCCATCGCGTCGGCCATCGAGGCGCCGAGCTCCGCGACACGCTGCGAGTGGCCGCGGAGGTAGACGTCCTTCGCCTCCATCGCGTTGATGAGCGTCTCGGCGACGTTCACGGTCAGCGCGCGGAGGGCGGCCTTCTCCTTCTCGAGCTCCTCGGTGCGGATCGCGACTTCCTCGCGGATCAGCCGCTCGACGTTCCGCTGCTCGATCGACAGCTCGCGCTTGTGGAGGGCGCGCTCGACGGCCGTGTGGAGGTCCTCGAGCTCGATCGGCTTCATGAGGTAGTCCATCGCGCCATGCGCGAGGGCGTCGGTCGCGGTGGGCGCGTCGTTCACCGCAGTGAGCATCATGATCGCCATCTCGGCGTCCTGCCGTGCTGCCTGCGTCACGACCTCGACGCCGGACATGCCGGGCATGCGCACGTCGCAGAGCATGAGCGTGAAGCGCTGGCTGCCGAGGGTCGCGAGCGCCTCCGGCCCGCAGTCGGCGGTCGCGACGTCGAAGCCGCGCGAGCGGAGGAACTTGCCGAGCGCGAGGCGGATGGTCTCCTCGTCGTCGACGATCAGGATGCGCTTCGCCCCCGCCTCGCGAATCGCGTCGAGCGAGCGCGTGGGGCGGGTGGACGAGGTAAGTGAGCTGTCGATCATGGGACGCGTCGTGGAGAATGGGACCGGCGCGAGACGCCGGGCGCGGCCCTCCGAGTCGGAGCCGCGTCGATCCCTGCCGCCTGTATTGACGCGTGATCGAGAGGCGCTGTCACGCCGCCGCGCCGTCCCGACGCGGCGCGGATTACGAATAGTTCAGATTATGAAATCTTCATCAGCGGCGGCTGCCTAACGCCACCCATGCGGGGGGGCGGCGACGGGTCAGGACGCGCCGCGCCCGCGCGCGCCCTCGACGGCGCGCGCGATGTCGTTCGCGTGCTGCTGGTACTCGGCGAGCCCGCGCTTCTGCTCCGCGGGCAGCGCGGCGAGGAGGCGCCGGTCGTAGCCGCGCGCGACGCCCTCGTCGCCGCGCATCCGCGCTCCCTGCGCGGCGAGGATCAACCCGAGCAGGTTCGTCGGCTGCTGCTGCAGGATCGTGTCGGCCTGTGCGCTGGCGAGCGTCGCGACTCCGGTGACGGCGCCGATGCGGCCGAGATGATAGCGGTCGTCGATCGATTTCTTCGGCAGCCGCTGGTATGCCTCGACGGCCATCGGCGCGAGGAACTGCACGCGCGCGGTGTCGCCCTGCTCGAACAGGGTCATCACCCGGTTGAAGAGGCGCTCGGCCTGCTCCTCGGGGGTGAGGTTCGAGATGTCGGGGGCGCGCACGGGCGACTGATCGGCGCCCGCCGCGGAGGGCATGCCCTGCGCGGCGTCGGCGGTCGCCGCGGGCTGCTCGGCGGGGCGGGAGCGGGCGAAGCGCTGGCCGGCGACGAGGGCGACGAGGGCGAGCAGCGAGATCGCGGCGACGGCCCACGGCATCGCGCCGGCGAGCCCGCGCTCGCCGACGGGGCGCGGCGCGCGCTCACCGACGGGGGTGCCGCAGCGATGGCAGAACTTCGCGCCGGGCGAGAGCGCGGCGTGGCAGCTGGCGCAGGTCGTATCGCCGAGCGGAGTTCCGCACTCGGCGCAGAACCGCCCCGTCGCGGCGGTGCCGCAGGCGGGGCAGGTGGTGGTCTTCGGGGGGGCCATGCGGGAAAGCTAACGGGGGTACGGGGCTCGGGAGTACGGGAGTACGCAGCCGCCACACGGCGGCACCGTACTCCCGTTGAGCCGTACTCCCGCTCAGTTCTGGTGCCGTCCCCCCGGCTCGGAGATCCGCTCGACGGTGTTCTCGGCCTTGCGGTCGCTCGACGCCTTGCGGACGACGTCGGCCTGCGAGACGATGCCGACGAGCTCGTCGCGCTCGTCGACGATCGGGATGCGGCGCACCTGCTCGCGGCCCATGACCTTCATGACCTCGTCGACGTCGTCGCTCGCCTTCGCGGTCGTGGCGCCCTTCGACATCGCGTCCTGCACGGTCGCGGAGCCGAGGTCGCGGCCGTCGGCGACGACGCGGATGGCGATGTCGCGGTCGGTGACCATCCCGACGAGGCGCTTCGAGCTGTCGCTCTCGACGACGGGGAGGGCGCCGACGTCCTCGGACTTCATGAGGCTCGCCGCTTCCTGGATGCTCGTCCGCGGGGTGACGCACCGCGGGTTCTTCGCCATGATCTCCTGCGCTTTCATTCCATCCTCCGGTGATTGGTGAGCCCGGGATCGGGGGGCAAGCGGGATGCCATGCGACGACGCCGGGGCCTGGGCCTTGGGCCGCTGCCTATCGGCCGTTAGCCTTTAGCCGTTAGCGTTGAGGCACGGCGTCAACTGCCGGGAGCCGCCGTCAACGCAGTCTCTCAACGCTAGTGCTAATGGCCAAGAGCCCCGCGAAGGACAGGCACGATCGCTCGATCACCCCCGATCTCGGCGGAGCGGCGGCGAGCGACGTGCTGGAGCTCGCGCGATCGCTTGGCGTGCGATTCCTGCGGCTCCAGTTCACGGACATCCTCGGCGTCAACAAGCACGTCGAGATCCCGGCGTCGCAGTTCGAGAAGGCGCTGGCCGGGGACATCATGTTCGACGGCTCGTCGATCGAGGGGTTCGTGCGGATCGAGGAGTCGGACATGCTGCTCGCGCCCGACCTCGGGACGTTCCGCGTGCTGCCGTGGGGAAGCGAGGACGCGCGGGTCGCGCGGGTGATCTGCGACATCAACATGCCCGACGGCACCCCGTTCTCCGGGGATCCGCGCGGCTGCCTCAAGCGGCAGCTCGCGCGCGCGGCCGCGTCAGGCTACACGATGAACGCCGGGATGGAGGCCGAGTTCTTCCTCTTCAAGCCGGGGCCTAACGGGGAGCCGACCACGGCGACGCACGACGTCGGCGGCTACTTCGACCTGGCGCCGGTGGACCTCGGCGAGGACGCGCGGCGCGAGATCGTGGACGTCCTCGAGCAGATGGGGTTCGAGGTCGAGGCGGCGCACCACGAGGTCGCGCATGGGCAGCACGAGATCGACTTCCGCTACGCCGACGCGCTGACGACGGCGGACAACATCGCCACCTTCCGCTTCGTGGTGAAGCAGGTGGCGCGGCAGTTCGGGCTCGTCGCCTCGTTCATGCCGAAGCCGATCTTCGGGCAGAACGGGAGCGGGATGCACACGCACCAGTCGCTCTTCCACGGGAAGGAGAACGCCTTCTGGGACGAGAAGGCGGAGTGGCAGCTCTCGCGGACGGCGCTCCACTACATCGGCGGGCTGCTCAAGCACGCGCGCGGCTCGTGCGCGATCACCAACCCGCTCGTGAACTCGTACAAGCGGCTGGTGCCCGGCTACGAGGCGCCGGTGAACGTCGCGTGGTCGCTGCGCAACCGCTCGCCGATGCTGCGCATTCCCGACCGTCGCGGTCTCGGCACCCGCGTGGAGCACCGCGTCCCCGATCCGGCGGCGAACCCCTACCTCGCGCTCGCGGTGATGCTCGCGTCAGGGCTCGACGGGATCGAGACGAAGGCCGACTGGCGCGAGCCGGTGAACGCCAACATCTGGGAGATGAGCCACCGCGAGAAGCGGCGGCTGCGGATCGACGACCTGCCGCACGATCTCAACGAGGCGTGCGACGAGCTGGAGAAGGACGACGTGATCCTCGCCGCGCTCGGCGACCACATCGCGCGACAGTTCCTCGAGGCGAAGCGGCAGGAGTGGCGCGAGTACATCACGCAGGTCACGCAGTGGGAGCTGGACAACTACCTGCTGAAGTACTGACGGTCCGCTGACGCACGATCGCGCGCGCACCGTTGCCTTTGCGCGCGCGCACCAGGCATATTCCGCATCCTCGGCCGCCGCGCGCTCGTTCCCTCCCCCGCGTGTGCCGCCGAGTGGTGCCGTGCTCCGCGCCGGCGCCTCGCCGTTCCCCGCTCCTTCCGCAGGAGCGATCGCCATTCCCTCACATCAGCCGGTTCGGTTCATGTATCTCTCGCGTCTGTTCAGGTGGGCCGGAGCGCTCGCGCTCGGGTTCGCCACGCTCGCGCCCTCGGTGGGCGCGCAGCAACAGGGCTACACGCTGCGTGGTCGCGTCGTCGAGGCGCCGGCCCAGCGTCCGCTGCCCGGAGTCACCGTGACGCTGCGCGGTACGCGTCTCGGGACGCTGACGGGCACCAACGGCGAGTTCGTCTTCCAGGCGCCGGTCGCGGCGGGGACGTACGCGCTCGACATCACGCACATCGGGCACGCGAAGGTGACGCGCGAGCTGCAGCTCGGCGCCGATCGCGACATCGACGTCGGCACCGTCGCGCTCTCGGTCTCGGTGGTGGAGCTCGCCGAGGTCGTCGTGACGGGCGCGGGCGCTCCGACGGAGCGGCGGCAGCTCGGCAGCACGGTGACCAGCGTCTCGGGCGAGCAGGTGAACGAGGCGCCGGCGGCGCAGTCGGTGGACAAGGCGCTGCAGGGGAAGGTCATCGGCGCGGTGATCAGCCAGAACAACGGCCAGCCGGGCGGCGGCGTCAGCATCCGTCTCCGCGGCACCGGCTCGATCCTCGGCGGCGCGGAGCCGCTGATCGTGATCGACGGCGTGCTCGTCGAGAACAACTCCGAGGCGCTCGTCAGCCTCGGCGCCAACGCGAGCCGCGGCGGCGCGGCGCTGTCGAACAGCCTCTCGGACATCGCGCCCGGCGACATCGACCACATCGAAGTCGTGAAGGGCGCGGCCGCGGCGGCGCTGTACGGCTCGCGCGCGAACAACGGCGTCATCCAGATCTTCACGAAGCGCGGCCGCCAGGGCGCGTCGCGCGTGACCTACCGCGCGGAGGGGACGACGGGGAAGGCGCCGCGCTACTTCGACCTCAACACCTCGCCGGTGGCGGGACGCGGCGACGTGCTGTACGGCGGCGCGTCGGCGATCGGCGTGCCGGTGACGCGCTACAACTATCAGGACGAGATCTTCCAGCGCAGCTACGGGCTGACGAACCAGCTCACGGCGAGCGGGGGGAGCGCGGCGACGACGTACTACGCCTCGGCGCTCTGGCAGAACGAGACCGGGATCATGCGCAGCACGGGGCTGAACAACATCAACACCCGCCTCTCGCTGACGCAGCAGCTGTCGAGCAAGCTGCTCTTCACCGTGAACGGGAACTACATCCAGAAGCGCACGGACTTCGTTCCCGAGGGCGAGCAGACGCAGGGCGTGATCACGACGCTGATCTTCACGCCGACGACGTTCAACCCCGAGTACAACCCGACGCTCGGCCGCTATCCCTACAGCCCGATCCTCGGGACGAACCCGCTCGACGTGATCGCGAACTGGGAAGCGCGCGACAACGTGAACCGGTTCATCGGCAGCTTCAACACGAACTGGACGCCGGTGTCGAGCGTGACGGTGAACTACCTGTTCGGCTTCGACCGCGACAACGAGGCGTTCACGTACTACCAGCCGCCGCGCTCGCTGAGCAGCGCGTTCACCGGCTCGGTGAGCAACCCGACGCGGGCGATCCAGCGCTTCAACAACGACCTGACGGTCACGCACGAGCTGCAGGCGACGAGCTTCCTCCACGCGACGACGACGCTCGGTGCGCGGCAGACGGTGGATCACAGCGACGTCGTCTCGGCGACGGCGACGGGGCTCTCGCCGGGCCAGACGACGGTCGGCGGGGGCGGCGCGACGCCGACGACGGCGCAGAGCATCGTCGAGCTGCGCACGTTAGGCGGCTTCGCGCAGGAGCGGCTCGGCTTCGGCGAGCGGCTCTACGTCACCGGCGGTCTGAACTACGAGGCCTCGAGCGCGTTCGGGCGCGATCAGCGCTGGCAGC
>Ga0268241_10000060_pt1 | contig 13335 bp, 13 predicted proteins | sample BulsoiAmnAmmetaG_FD_200248 | JGI IMG/M metagenome (GOLD analysis project Ga0268241, IMG submission 200248) | Bulk soil microbial communities from Mexico - Amatitan (Am) metaG (v2) (version 2) | ecosystem: Environmental > Terrestrial > Soil > Agricultural land | place: Mexico: Amatitan, Jalisco...
CCGGCTCAAGGCCCTGGTGATGGACGGCCGCCATAGCGGCGCGCGAGCCAAGGCGCTTGCCGAGCTGATCGACCTGTACCTGGAGTGGCGTGAGCAGAACGACAAGCCGATCGGGCCGCGCACGCTGCAGGGCTACCGGGCGCTGGCCGAGGCCCGGATCAAGCCGGGGTCGGCAAGCTGCGGCTGCCCCAGGTCGATCCGCCGGCACTGGATCGCTTTTACATGGCGCTGCGCAAGAGCGGCAGCCTCCGCAAGCCTGGTGAGCCGCTTTCGGCGAGCCGGCTGCGCGACGTGCACGCGGTGATCTCCGGCGCGCTTGGCTTGGCGGCCCGGTATGGCTGGATTGCCTACAACCCAGCCGCGCTGATGAAGCCGCCGGCGCCCGACAGCACGAAGCGGCCGATGCCCACCAAGATGCAGGCGCGACAGGCGCTCCAGGCGGCCGCGGCCAAGGACCCTGAGCTGTACCTGTTCCTGAGGTTGGAGGCGACCACCGGGCTTCGGCCGGGCGAGGTCTGCGCGCTGTGGTGGCAGGACTTCGACCTGGACGCTGGCGAGCTGCTAATCGGCCACAACGTCGTGCACGCCAAGGGCCTGCCGGATGGGTATGTCCGCAAGCGCACCAGGAGCCGCCACGGCGACGATCGGCCGATCGCCCTCGGCAAGGCCACGACGGCGCTGCTGCGTGAGCACCGGGCGCGCTGCGAGGCCGGGGCGGGGGAGTGGGATGGCGAGCTGGCGACCGATTCCTACGTGTTCGCCGCCGATCAGGCCGGCCGGCGGCCGCTGCGGGCGGACACGATGACCCGCCGGTTCGGCAAGCTCGCCAAGGAGCTGGGACACGGCTACAGGCTGTACGGGTTCCGGCATTTCGTGGCCACCCAGCTCGGCGCCGTGGTGACCGCCGCCACCGTCCGCGAGCGGATGGGCCACGGCAGCCTCCAGGCGACCAGCGGCTACGTGCACCGGGTCAGCGAGGCCGATCGCCGGGCCGCCCGTCACATGGACGCGCTGCCTGACGGCAAGCCGACGAAGCGGGCCACGACCAGCCGCCGGCGGAGCCGACGGGGCGAGGGCCAGGCTGGCGGTGGCCTCCGAGTGGGTTCCGTTGGTTTGTAGGGAAAGCGCGAGCCAAGCAAGCCGCTGGAGAAGTCGGCGAAGACAACACTTGTTCACGGTGCTCGGTCCTGTGGCAACGATACGGGCGATGCTCAAAGCGATCCGCTGTACACGGCGGCCAAGTGGTCGGAGTCTTTGGGCGCCGCACGGGCGGGCAGACGCCGCCTCGCCAGCCTCTGGGAACCGACGACGCCTGAGCACAACGGCTCAGGGTGACGAGGACAGATGATCGAGGAGGCCGACGAGGTGGTCTGGACGGCATCCACAACTCTTCGCCGGTGAGAACGCCTGTAACGGGTACATCACACTCTTATCTCAACCGCCTACTCCCGCTTGTATGGGTGCCTGCCGCATCGCTTTAATTCGGCCCGTTTGGTGCGAATGCCCCCAATCCGTTCCACTTCGGGTGCTCCGGCCCGTGGCACCGTCGCGGTAGCCCGATATCCCCTGAAGGAGAGCCCGTGCGCAATTCCTGGTTGCGCTGCTGGGTGTGCTGGTCCTGGCCAGGCGACAGAGCCTCGTGCCGGCCATAGCCTCAAGGCCACGGCCTCAGGGGTGTAACGAGCGGGCACCAGCCAGCGGTTTTCCGTTTTGAGCTTGGAACCGACATTACGTCGCCTTGAGGGCGATCGTGCCGATTCTTCACCGATGAGGCAAAGGGTGGGGAAGGTATGGGGAGATTGCGGACGTCGAGGATGAAGGTCTTGCTGGGGCTGGCCGCGGCGGCGGTGCTGGTGGCCGCGTTTGGTGTGACCCAGCTCGCGCTGGCCGCGGCTGACGGGAACCAAGGCACGGTCAACCTCCACGAAGGGAAGGGGGAGCCGAGCCAGCCAGAAACCAACGACGAGACACATGTCTGCATGTTCCACATCCATGCCTTCTTCTTCGATGCCCGCCAGACGCGGCTCTACACAATCAGGATCTGGTTGCCCAATGGTGATGGCCCGGAGGTCCACAGCGGAGCCATCTACACCGATGCAAACGGTGAGGGGCGCGACCCAGCGATAGGGGTGCTCTTGCTGCCCGAAGGGCACTACCGCCTCACCATCGACGGCGGCTCCGACGGCCTGGCAGACGACCTGCACAAGGAGTTCTGGGTCGAGTGCCGGGAGGCCACCACCTCGACCGGCAGGGGGACGACCAGCTCCTCTGGGGCGACCTCGACCTCGGGCGAGACCAGCACCTCCGGCGAGACCTCGACCTCGGGTGAGACGAGCACCTCGGGTGAGACCTCGACGTCGGGCGCGACCTCGACGTCGGGTGCGACCAGCACATCCGGGGAGACCAGCACGTCGGGTGAGACCTCGACCTCGGGTGAGACCTCCACTTCGGGTGAGACCTCGACCTCGCACGGTGAGACGTCCACTTCGCACGAGACCTCGACCTCGCACGAGAGCAGCACCTCGGGCGAGACCTCCACGTCCAAGCACGAGACCACCAGCTCCTCGGCTCCGAGTAGCTCGGTCAGTGGCTCGAGTTCCTCGGCTCCAAGTAGCTCGGTCAGTGGCTCAGGCTCCTCGGCTCCGAGCAGCTCGATCGCGTCCTCCTTGGGTCCCAGCAGCTCGTTGGGCTTGGGCGCGGTCGCCGCGAAGCGGCGCAGCGGGCTGCCCGGCACCGGCGTCAACGCGCTGCCAGTGGTGATCGCAGGTCTGCTGCTGCTCGGGCTCGGTGCCGCGGCCGTGCGGGCCGCGCGTGGCCGCAAGGCGTAGCAGCGGAAGGTCGGGACGCGTGACGGCGCTGACTCCCGCAGCGCCGGCTAGCAAGGGTGGAGCCTCCCCGGCCACCTTTGCCGGGCCGCCCGGTCCTTGACGACGACGCGGGCGCCGTGGTGGGCAACGCTCCGACGGCGCCCGCGTCCACCTTCACGGCGACCCTGACGCTGGTCCTGCCCTGCTACAACGAGGCCGACCGCCTGCCGCGCACGCACACTCGGGATCTACCTGGACCGCCTGCCACGGAAGCCCGATCAGGTCGAAGTGCTGGTCGTAGACGATGGCTCGACCGACGGCACCGTCTCCGTGGCGAGCACCATCGCCGCCAGGGATGCGCGCGTCCGGTGATCCGTTCCGAGCCCAATCGGGGCAAGGGGTTCGCCGTAGCGGCTGGGCGGGTCCCGCAGGGGATCCCGGTGCGCACCCGGAACACGATGCCGTTGAGGACCTGGCGGTGGTCACGCCAGCGGCCACCCCGCCTGGGGGTGGTGGCTGTCAGCAGCGGCGCCAGCCGTGCCCATTCGTCGTCGGTGATCTCAAATCGCCGGTTCACGACGAGCTTCTACCCCCAACCTCCACACGCAGCTCAACTCGCCGACTCATCCGAGCTGATCTCCAAGTGCGCGGCACCTGAGGCGATCTCGATCTCGTAGCAGTCGGCGCGCTGTCCAGCAGCCGCGAACAGCACGTGCTGGTCCGCACAGCGCGTGCGACCTTGCCCGGCCTCAGGGTGGATAAGCTCTGAGAGACGAATGGACATGCGCACCATCAGCAGGAGGTGGCAGAGAACATGGCCGAAGGTGGATCTGAGCTGCGCCAGGAAGCGGCTGCATCCGGGGCCCGCTTCCTGACCGCGGTGTCCTTGCCGGGGACGGCTTCATAGCGATGCGCAGCTACGTGATCGCCGATGTCTTCACCGACACGCCGCTGGAGGGCAACCCGGTGGCGGTGTTCACCGATGCAGGTGACCTCTCCTCCGAGCTGATGCAGCGGATCGCCAGGGAGATGAACCTGTCGGAGACCGTCTTCGTGCTGCCTGGAGACGGCGACGCCGACGCGCGGATCCGCATCTTCACCCCGTCCACCGAGCTGCCATTCGCCGGGCACCCCACGCTCGGGACCGCGCTGATCCTCGGCGAGCCCACCAGCAAGGACATGATCACGCTGGCGACCGGTGCCGGCCTGGTCCCGGTGCGGTTCGAGCGAGCCGACGGCCGCATCACCGCCGGGCGCATGCGGCAGCCGATCCCGACCTGGGAGCCGTACGAGCACGCCGACCGGCTGCTGGAGGCGCTCGGCGTCAGTGCCTCACAGCTTCCGGTCGAGGCCTACCGCAACGGGCCGCGGCACGTCTTCGTCGTGCTCACCAGCGAGCAGGCGGTTACGGCGCTGGAGCCGGACATGACCGCGCTCGGCAAGCTGCCCGACATCGGCGTCAGCTGCATCGCCGGGTCCGGCACGCGCTGGAAGTCGCGCATGTTCGCCCCCGCCTACGGCGTCGCCGAGGATCCGGCCACCGGCTCGGCCGCCGGGCCACTGGCGCTGCATCTGGCGCGACACGGCCGCATCGCCTTCGGCCAGGAGATCGAGATCCACCAGGGGGCCGAGGTCGGCCGCCCGTCGACGCTCTACGCCCGGGTGGAGGGCACCGGCGACCAGGTCGAGACGGTCGAGGTCGCCGGCTCCGCGGTGGTCGTCGCCAACGGCGAGCTGCGTGTCTGACCTGAATTCGAGTCCCCGTCGAACAGGAGCTGTGATGGACAAGACCATGATCACCGCACCGTCGGCCCCGCCGGCGGGGCCGTACTCGCCCGGCCTCGCGGTCGGCGAGTGGGTCTTCCTCGCCGGCCAGACCGGCGCGGGCTCCACTATCGAGGAGCAGACCGAGCAGGCGCTCAATAAGGTCGTCGCGCTGCTCGAGCAGGCCGGCTGCACCGTCGCTGACGTCGTGTCCTGCCTGGTCCACCTCACCGACCTGTCGACGTTCCAGCGCTACAACGTGGTCTACGAGCGCTATTTCCCCGAGCCGCGGCCGGTCCGGACGACCGTGGGCGCCTCCCTGCTCGGCGGGGCGATGGTCGAGGTCACGGTGGTCGCGCGGCGCCCGGCGTGACCCACCGGCTTCCGCTGAGGCGCACGTGAGGTTCCCGCTGATCGCCGTGACCGCGGCGCTCGTCCTGGTGAGCATCGTCGCGCTCGGCGGGTTCGCGGTGGCCGGGCCCATCGCCCACAACACGCTGATCCCCCTGATCACGAGGGGTCCAGGCACCTCTACATACAGCACATGGCGGGGGAGGCGCATGGAATGAAGCTCTACTTTGCACGCCCCGCGGTTGGGAGACAGCTCCTGCATCCCGGGAGCTCGCTGGCTGTTCCGGCCTTGAGCGACGCGGCGCTGGGGGAATCTTGGGCTCGCTTGCCGGACGACGGGAAGGAGCGTCTAGGTGGGTCTCCGCGGCTGGATATGCATGATGGATGGACCGGCGTCAGGGTCCGGCTTACAGACGACGAGCTGCAATCGTTGTCCCGAATCCTGGGAGAAGGATTGACAGTCCCAACCCAGCGGCCAACCTTCATGCCGATTCACGGCTGGCCGTACGTGCGCTTCCGCCCTTGGTCGCTCGGCAGGGTTCGGTTCAGAATCGCCGCCAGGTGGCGGTAACCAATGGCCTCATAGCCCACCACTGTGACCGCCGGGGCAAGCGTGACCACCAGCAGGCACCACGTCATGGGCACGCCGGCGGTGGCCATCCAAACCGCAGCGGCGAGAACGACGGCGGTTCCTACGAGCAGGCTGAGGTGGAACGGGTCGCCTTCTCCGACCAGGTAGGTGTGGAGGGCGTAAACCACGAGCACGAACAGCCCAACCGGGATGGCCACGCTGAGCACCGTCGCTACACCACCGATACGAGCCTGGTCCTCGATGAAGGACGCGGCGACCTGCAGTCCGGCACCCGTGGCCGCGATGGCGGCGAAGATCAGGATGTGGGCATATCCCCACCGGAACGCGCGTTCGCGGTGCGCCACCAAGATAGGGGCGGATGGCAGGAGGAAGTACGTCCACCACATGCCGAAGGTCAGCCCCGTTCCGGCCACGCCAACCAGGGCGGCGTCCAGGCTCCAACCCTGGCGTTCGACCACAGCGGAGAGCGAGGCGACGGTGCCGGTGACGCCCTCCCCGAGTGCGATGATCGCCAGCAGCGAGTAGCGCTCGGCGATGTGGTGGGCGTGCCAGGGCGTCCCTCCCTTGCGGGTTTCGGCGATCCACGGGCCGGAGAGCTCAATGAGGATCAGCGGGACTATCAGTAGGAAGTACGTCAAGATCGACGTCTCAACCAGCAGCAGCAGGACCCAGCCGACCTGAGCGACCAGGATCGTCGTCATGTAGGTGACGCAGGCGCTCCGCCGCGCGGGGTCCTGGGTCGCGGCCCGGGACCACTGGAAGACCATGGCGACGCGCATCACCACATAGCCCGCAACCATGATCGTGTTGTCCACGTGGTGACCCTCGTCGAGGGAGCGGAACAGGTCCGGCAACCCGAGGCTGAAGATGAGCACGCCCACCATCTGGACCATCGTCGCCACCCGGAACGGCCAGTCCTCGGTGTCATAGGCCGAGGCGAACCATGAGAAGTTGACCCACGCCCAGCACACCCCGAACATCGCGAAGCTGAACCCGATGAGCCCGCTCGCCAAATGTCCCTCGGCGAGCAGGTGGGCGAACTGCTCAGCGGCCACCCCGAAGGCCACCACGAAGGTGAGGTCGAACAGCAGCTCCAGCGGGGTCGCGACTCGGTGCGGCTCGTCGGGATCGCGCCCGGTCATGCGGACGACGCGATGGGCGAGCGACCGGGGCGGCGGCGGTCCGGGCTCAGACATCGACAGGGCTCACTCCGACTTGAACCACCGGCTCACAAACGTCATCACGTTCCATCCTTGACAGGGTCGTGTCCACCTTGACTGTCGGCCTTCCTGAGCCGCGCTACTCTGCCAGCCTTGCGCATGGTTGCCGGGCGGCGCTGTCCTCATAATCGGCGGGGTCGGGGGTTCGAACCTCCCCTCGGGCTCCAGGTCGAAGCACGTTTCCCTTGCGCTCAGTTGATCGGCCGGGTCAACGATATTGCCGATTTCGTGGTTGCCAGACCTTGAGGCACGTCGTGATGCGTCCCCGCCGCGGCGCCGGCGCCTCCGACCCGGTTCCGTTGGACGCCCTGCCGACCTGGGAAGAGTGGACCGACGACCTGCGGGCGGTCCTGGACGCGGTCGGGTCCCAACGGACCGCGATCTATGCCGAGCTGGACGCGGGGCCGGTCGCGATGATCTACGCGGCGACCCACCCCGAGCGCACCTCCGCACTCATCCTCGACAATACGTCGGCACGCTACGCGCAAGCTGAGGACTACCTGGAAGGCTTCTCCGCCGAGGCGGTGGAGGAGAGCGCCGAGTGGTTTCGGGCCACATGGGGAACCGAGGAATTCGTCGCCAGGACCTTCCCCAGCATGGCCAATGATCCCGCCTTCCTGCGCTGGCGGGCCAAGCTCATGCGGGCGACGGCCACCCCACGCACGGCGGAGGCGCAGTATCGCTACATCTTTGGGTTCGACGTGCGTTCGGTGCTTTCCACCATCGCCGTCCCGACCCTGGTGCTGCACCGGTCCAACTTCTCCCGGGTCCCCATCCAGCACGGCCGCTACCTCGCCGACCACATCCCCAACGCGAGGTTCATGGAGGTCGCCGGGGGCGACGCCTGGTTCTTCACCAAGGACGCCGAGGAGGTCCTGGACGAGGTGGCGGAGTCCCTCACCGGAATGCGGCCGCCGGCCGCGCCCGACCGGATGCTGGCGACCGTGCTGCTCAGCGACATCGCCGGGTCCACCAAATGGGCGGCACAACTGGGGGATCGCAGCTGGCGAGCGCTCCTGGACGCCCACTACCAGATCCTTCAGGAGGAGCTGGATCGGTTCGGCGGCCGCGAGATCGTCACCACTGGTGACGGCCTGTTCGCGACCTTCACCAGTCCCGCCCGGGCGATCAGCTGCGCCTTGGCGATGCGGGATGCGATCCGGACGTTGGGCATCGAGATCCGGATCGGCCTGCACACCGGGGAGGTCGAGGTGGACGGTGCGGATCTGGCGGGCATCGCGGTCCATATCGGCGCCAGGGTGGCAGCCGCGGCGCAGCCCGGCGAGGTGCTCGTCTCCCGGACCGTCGCCGACCTGGTGGCCGGCTCTGGCATCCCGTTCCGGGATCGGGGGGTCCACCGGCTCAAGGGCGTCCCCGGGAGGTGGCAGCTGTACGCAGTCGACAAGTGAACACCTCGACCACAGGCGCGCGCCGCCGCCGGCGCCAGCTCCAGGGAAGGAGAAGTGCCATGCACACCGAGCCCACTACGACCTCCCGCCGCCGGACACCATCGACGAACCCGGGACGCTGGTCGGCAGCGACGCGGCCAGGTTCGCCAACGAGTTGCGCGCCTGGATCGACGTCCAGGACGGACAGATCACTGCGTTCGGGCAGGGCGGACACGGCCACATCGGCGCCACCCGGATGCGGCTCGGCGGCCTGCGGATCCGGTTCAGCGCGGCCGCCTTCCCCGACCTGGCGTTGACGATGCGCGTCGACGGTTCCAGCGACTTCGAGCTGGTGGGAGGAGCTGTTGCTGCTGTTCGACGGGGTGCTCGCCGTCGAGCGGGACGGCGAGTCGATCGCCGAGGTGGGGCCCGGCGCCATCCTCGGCGAGATGGCGCTGCTCGAGGGCGGGAGGCGGACAGCGACGCTGCGGGCGGTGACGGCGTGCCGGGTCGCAGCCGTCCCCAGCGACCGGGTCGATGGCCGCAGGCTCCAGCACCTGGCCGAGGGCCGCGAGCAGGAATCCCACGGCGAGGGCACGTCCCGCTAGGATCCTCGGCGCTCCTCCGGAGCAATCACCGGAGCGGCCACGAGGGGCGACCGCGCGGGGTCGGGGTTGGGAATGGAGCGGGCGGGCGCCGCGGGGAGATGGACGCCCTTCACCACCAGCCACACCACGAACGCCCCCTCTCCGATGCCGGCAACGGCGAGAAAGGTCGAGCCGATGCCTGCTGGAGCGTCGGGGGTGAGGAAGGTCGTGAGCAGCCACCCGAAGTAGGCGAAGCAGCCGATGATCGGCAGGACACCCAGCGCCTTGGGGAAGTACCCCGATTTGATCACGAGGTAGCCCAGCGGTAGCAGCCACGGGCCGTACCAGATCGCGTTGGCGGTGTTCCCGTTGCTGAACATGTCTGCGAACAGCAGGGCAAGTGTGTCGGCGCCCGCCTTGCCGAGGCTGCGGGTATACGCGTCGCTGGTGGCGATGGTGAGCGCGGTGTACTGGTTGAGGAGGTTGAGGCTGCCGACTGCGACGCTGACCGCGACGAAGGTGACCATCGCGGCGGCGACCAGCTCCTGGACGTGCCTGAACAGCAGGTACAGGGCCATGGCCGTCAGCAGGTAGACGAGGTTCGCGCTGAGGTCGACGACGAAACTGACGCGGAACAGGGTGGCCGAGGCGCGGATGTTGTCAGCGGTCGCCGCCGCGGCGTGCGGCTCGACGATGGCGGAGCGCACCGACAACGCGAACGCGGCTGCCACGATCAGAAGCAGGTACAGCGGTCCGGCGATGCGTGCGAGCTTCCTTGGTGGGAGCATGACGAGGCCTCCTTGGGCTGTCTGGGCTGGCCCGACCGACGGCGTGAGACCGCGGCCGTCGATGGCCATCGACCCGGCGGGCTTGCGACGAGGCGACGGCCGCGGCTTGCCGACCGCCTCGACGCGTCGGTCACTCTCCGTCGACCGTGCGAAGGATCTTTTCGATCGAGGTCGCGCGCGAGCGGAGCTCGGAGAGGTCGGCGGCCGCCCGCTGCTGGGCGTCCAGAGTGGTCTCGGCGAGCTGCTCGTAGCGGTGCACGAGCTGCCGCAGGTGCTCGTCCTGGGCGGCCGCGAGCTTCGTCTTGCGGAGCTCGACGAAGACCGCCATCGAGATACCGATCAGGAACATGGCCGAGAACAGGACGCCGAGGAGCGCCGCCGCGTCCGGCCAGGTGAACGCCGCTACCGTGCCGAGGTGCATCAGGAATCCTCCTTGGGTGCGGGACCCTGTGCCGGGTCCCCTCTGGTCAGGGTCTTGGCTGCCTCGGCCAGCGTTGCCGCGGACAGGTGCAGGTCGAAGTCCGTGACCTCGTAGAACTTCATGGCCTTGCCGTCCTGGGAGAGCTCGAGGCTGCCGACGATCAGGCCGGCGGCCTCCAGGCGCTGCAGGTGCAGGTGGAGCAGGGGACGGCTCACGCCGATCTCGCGGGCCAGATGGCTCACGTAGTCACGGCCGCCGGCCAGCCTGGCGACGATGCGCACCCGCAGCGGGTTGGCGAGGGCCGCCAGCATCTCGACCAGGTCGTCGCCGGTCGGCCGGGCTTGCGTCATGCCGCTCCTTCACGTGTAAGCTTTTTCTTTCCTACCATAGGGAAGCATATCACCTGTACGAATACAAGAGACATGTAGACCGAATCCTGAACAACGTCCAGCCATGGGCTATGTGCGTGCGCGGCTCCACGAGCGGCTGGCCGGGGAGATCAGCCATCGGTACCTGTGGTGGGTTGCCTCCCGGGCCAATCCGAATGGTGGCGCCGGGCCGAATACCCGTCAGCAGACGCGCTCCGAAGGAGGCCAGCATGACTCGAGGTAGAGCCGCGATCGCCGCCGCGGTGGTTGCCGTCGCAATGGCGCTGGCGGGTGCGGGGATCGTCGACGCCGGCCAGACCAGGGCCACCCAACCGGTGGTGTCCGACCGGTCGGTGGCGGCCGAGCTCGACGTCTCGGGCGACAAGGCGGTGCTCGTCGCGGGAGACATCCGGCGGGGCGACGATGAGGAGCAAGCCGGACACGAGATGAGTTCGTAGCTGAGCACTCTCGGTAGAGCGGCGTCATCGGGATGAGTAGGCATTGTGGACGACCCGGCTGCTCTGTCCTACCGGGGCAGCCGCTCCTACTCGCTGACCAGCGAGTCACACATGGAGCTTCACCGAGGCCTCATGAGGTGAGCGACCAAATTGCTAGGAATGGGCCTTCGGCACGCTGGGTAGCCCTGCGGGAAGCGAATGAGGGAGTGCAGCGATGCCGCAGCAGAGGAGAGCCCAAGCTACGGAGAACGAGGACCCGGCCAAGCCTCTTCGTGACGAGACAAATTGGGAGCGCGACGAGGAAGAGGGCGAGCAGTCGCCCGACGCGCAGCGGGAGCGCGCCCACAAGGAAGAGAGCGGGGAGCCTGGCGACGGTGCGCAGGGGGATGGGGACGGCCGGGGAGACGGCCGCGTGTCCCAGCAGCACGGCAGGCGTGCCGCGCTGGCGGGTCGTCAGCCAAGTCCCGAACCCGACGTCTTCATGGACGTCCCCAAGGCCAAAATCGACGAGGTCTACCTGGACGTCGAGGGTCTGGATGCGCATCTGTCGCTGCGGACCAAGCTGGCCAACCTGGTGCAGTTGGTGGCGGGCGTCCACGTGCACGTCGGGAAGGTCGAGGTCGATGTCAAGGGGGTGGAGGCCGAGGCGCTGCTCAAGGTCCGGCTCGAGAACCTCTACGACATCCTGGACCGCGCCCTGACCACCATCGACCGCAACCCGCAGATCCTGGAGGCGCTGCTCAAGACGGTCGACACCGCCGTCGACGACATCGGCCAGACCGCACAGACGGCGCTGGGACCCCAGGGCGCGGTGTCCCGGACCGTCGACCAGGTCGGCCAGACCGCTCAGAGCGCGCTGGGGCCTGGCGGAGCGGGCACCAAGGCGCTGGACCAGGTGGGCGGGGCCGCCAAGCAGGCCGTCGGCCCGGGCGGTGCGGTGACCCAGACCGGCAAGCAGGCGGGGCAGGCGCTGGACCAGGTGGGTCAGGCGGCCGGGCAGGCCGTCGGTCCCGGCGGGGCGATCACTGAGACCGGCAAGCAGGTGGGCGTGGCCGCCGACGATACCGGCAAGGCCGTTGGCGGTGCCGCCGAGCAGGTTGGTGCCGGCGCGGGGCAGGCAGCCAGCCAGGTCGGCCAGGCGGCCGGGCAGGCAGCCGGCCAGGTCAGCCAGGCGGGAGCACAGGCGACCGGGCAGGTGCAGCAGGCGGCGCAGGACGCGGCCGGGTCCTCACAGGGCGCCGGCCAGGATGCCGGGCAGCAGGACGCCAAGCCGCGGCGTGCACGCAGCGGCGAGACCAAGCGCGGCTCGAAGCGCGGCAGCCGACGCTCACCGTCTTCGGACGATGAGGACGACGGTGAACGTAGTCGCCTGATCAGCCGTGCCTCACAGGTGGGCCACGTGGCGCAGCAGGCACTGGGTCGCCTTGCCGGTGGAGGCGCGAACAGCGCGGCGGCGGAGGCAAGCGAGCAGGTTGGCCAGGCCGCCGATGAGGCCGTCCAGCACGTTGGCCAGGCGGCCGCTGAGGCCGTCGGGCACGTGAGCCAGGCGGCCGAGCAGGCAACCGAGCATGTGGATCAGGCCGCCGTCGAGGCAGGGGGCAAGGCGATCTGGACACCGAAGAAGACGGCCGAGGCGAAGCGGGGCGGCGGCCAGCGCCGCCGTTCAGCATCGCGCGGCTCGGGCGAGGGGCAAACCAAGCGGGGCTCCAAGCGTGGCACGCGCACACGGGCCGGAGGGTGAGCGAGTACCGAGCGCCAGCACCAGTCGGAGCCTCGGCGGTGACCGCGGCCGGCTCGACGTGTCAGAGTGGGGAGGGGTCGCCGAGGCGTTCATCTCCGCGCTCGTCCTTGAGGGTGAACCCCTCGGAGGTGATCGCGAATTCCCTGATCTGCGGCTCGTGCAGGCTCGCACGCGTCTTGAGCACGGTCACGGTGCGCGCCACGCTGGCCTGCCGGCGCAGGTACTGCAGCAGCACGACGTTGTCGGACACATGTGAGATGCCCAGGTCCGACAGGCGGGTGACCTGGAACAGATCGGGCAGCTCGAGGGTCATCAGCAGGCTCACCCCCTGCCGAGAGCAGCGCTGCACCAGCGAGTACAGGTATTCGCGGGAGCGGACCTCGTCGCCGGCCGCGAACGCCAGATCACCGAGGCTGTCGATCAGGATGCGCTGCGCCCCCGTGCGCTCGATGGCGGCGAGCAGCTCGTACACCCACTGGTCGACGAGCAGGTCGACCGGGGACCGGTACAGCAACTCGACCCCATTCTCGGCAAGCGACCACCCAAAGCCCTGGGCCACCCGCTCGAGCTGGATGGGGTTCTCCTGCAGGGTCGCGATGATGCCCGGCTCGCCCCGGCGGGCGCCACTGACGACGAAGTGCAGGCCCATGAGGGTCTTGCCCGCCCCGGACGGACCGGCGACCAGGGTGGCCGCCCCGGGCCAGTAGCCATCAGCGAGCATCGCGTCGAACGCCACGATGCCAGACGAGATCCGTTGCGCCGGCAGCGCGTACGCGCTGGGATCCACCGGGTCGGCCAGGCGCGGGAAGACCTCGATGCCCGCATCGGAAAGCCGGTAGACGTGCCTGCC
>Ga0268241_10000061_pt1 | contig 13322 bp, 17 predicted proteins | sample BulsoiAmnAmmetaG_FD_200248 | JGI IMG/M metagenome (GOLD analysis project Ga0268241, IMG submission 200248) | Bulk soil microbial communities from Mexico - Amatitan (Am) metaG (v2) (version 2) | ecosystem: Environmental > Terrestrial > Soil > Agricultural land | place: Mexico: Amatitan, Jalisco...
GATGTGGACCTGGCGTCCGGGAGCGTGCGGCTCGCGGCCCAGGCCAAGGGCGCGGGGATGATCTCGCCGCGCTTCGCCACGATGTTCTGCTTCGTGCAGACCGATGCGCAGCTCGACCAGGCGACGCTCGACCTCCTCACAGGCGTGTGCGTGGAGCGCTCGTTCGACCGGATCAGCGTCGACGGCCAGCTCTCCACGAGCGACACGGTCTTTGCGTTCGCGAACGGCGCCTCCGGCGTGCGAATCGAGCCGCAGACCCCGGACGAGATCGCCCTTGGAGAGGCGCTCGACGCGCTGATGCGGCAGCTGGCGATCGAGATGGTGGCCGACGGCGAGGGCGCGGAGCGCGTGGCACGGGTCGTCGTGCGCGGCGCGACCGAGCTTGTGGACGACGTCGCGCGCGCAGTGGCCAACTCGCCGCTCGTGAAGACGGCGCTGCTCGGCGCCGACCCCAACTTCGGACGAATCCTCCAAGCCGCCGGGCAGGCGATGGCCGGCCGGGCGCCGTTCTACGTCGACCTCAGCATCGAGGGCCGCGAGTGCGTGTCGGGCGGTGCCGTGGTGGACGTGAGCGGCGAGGCACTGCGCGAGCTCGAGGAGCTCGTCGCGAAGCCGGAGGTGGAGTTCGAGCTCACGCTGCCGGGCAGCGGCGGCGAGACCGAGGTCTTCTTCTCCGACCTCTCGCACGGCTACGTGTCACTCAACTCGGAGTACTCGACATGAGAGATGTCGCAACCCTGCTCGAGGCGCTGCCGTACATCAGGGAGTTCCACGGCAAGACGGTCGTGATCAAGTACGGCGGCGCGGCGATGACCGAGCCGCAGCTCAAGGAGGAGTTCGCCCGCGACGTGGTGCTGCTCAAGTACGTCGGGCTGAACCCGGTGGTCGTGCACGGCGGCGGGCCTGACATCACGCGCTACATGGAGCGGCTCGGCATGGACGTGCGCTTCGTCGGCGGCCTGCGGGTGTCCGACGAGGCCACCGTCGAGGTCGCGAAGATGGTGCTCGTCGGCAAGCAGAACAAGGACATCGTGCTGCTCTTGAACCGCCACGGGCAGCCGGCGGTCGGCCTCTGCGGCGACGACGGCCTGCTGTTCCGGGTGCGCAAGCAGCAGGCGGACACCGACGAGGACCTCGGTTTCGTCGGGGAGATCGAGCACGTGAACGTGGACGTGCTCAACCACATCGCCGAGGACTACATCCCGGTGATCGCGTCGGTGGGCGCCGATTCCGAGGGCCACTCCTACAACGTGAACGCCGACGCCGCCGCCGGCGCTGTGGCGGCCGCGCTCGGCGCCTACAAGGTGCTCTTCCTCACCGACGTCACCGGCTGGATGCGCGACCCCGAGCGCCCGGACAGCCTCGTGTCGCAGGCGAGCGCGGACGAGGTCCGCGCCGGCCTCGACGGCGTGAGCGGGGGGATGCGCCCGAAGCTCGAGGCCTGCCTCGCGGCGGTGGACGGGGGCGTCGTCGCGGCGCACATCGTGGACGGCCGGCTCGAGCACTCGCTGCTGCTCGAGCTGTTCACCGACCAGGGCATCGGCACGAAGATCCGCGCGTGAGCGTCTCGGAGCTGCAGCAGCTCGAGCGCGAGCACGTGATCGGCACGTACGCGCGCAACCCCGTCGAGTTCGTGCGCGGCGAGGGCACGAGCCTGTGGGACGACGAGGGCAACGAGTACCTCGACTTCCTCGCCGGGATCTCGGTCGTGCAGATCGGCCACTCGCATCCGGCGCTCGTGGAGGCCGTGCGCGAGCAGGCCGGGCGGCTCATGCACGTCTCGAACCTGTTCTACACCGAGCCGGGAATGAGGCTCGCCGAGCGGCTCGCCGCGTCGTCGCTCGGCGGCAAGGTGTTCTTCTGCAACTCCGGCGCGGAGGCGAACGAGGCGGCTATCAAGCTCGCGCGCCGCCACAAGCGCGAGGGCGAGATCGTGGTGCTCTCGCACGGGTTCCACGGTCGCACCTACGGCGCGCTGTCGGCCACTCCACAAGAGGCGAAGCAGGCGCCGTTCGCGCCGCTCGTGCCGGGCTTCGTGGTGGTGGCCCGCGATGACCCACGCGCGCTCGAACAGGCGGTCGGCGAGCGCACCGCTGCAGTGCTGATCGAACCCGTGCAGGGCGAGTCGGGCATCCACCCGATTGCGGCCGAGGTCCTGTTCACCGCCCGCGAGGCGTGCGACCGCCACGGCGCGCTGCTCATCTTCGACGAGGTGCAGTGCGGGATGGGACGCACCGGAACGCTGTGGGCGTACGAGCAGACGGGTGTGCGGCCCGACGTGATGACGGTCGCGAAGGGCCTCGGCGGCGGGCTCCCGATCGGCGCCTGCGTCACCTCCCCCGAGTACGCGGACGTGCTCCAGGCGGGCGACCACGGCTCGACGTTCGCCGGCGGCCCGGTGCCGTGCGCGGCTGCGAACGCGGTGCTCGAGGTCGTCAACGATGAGTCGTTCCTGCGCGAGGTTCGCGAGAAGGGGGAGGAGCTGGTTGGGGGCCTGCGCGCGATCGGCGCAGCGGGCGTGCGCGGCCTCGGACTGATGCTCGCGTTCGAGGTGCCCGACGCGCCCGAGGTGGCGCGGCGCGCGCTTCTCGACGAGCGCCTCGTGGTGAATGCGACCGGGCCGACGACCGTGCGGTTGCTGCCGCCCCTCACCGTGACTCGCGAAGAGATCGCGGAGGCGCTACGGCGCCTCGAGCGGCTGCTCGCGGTCTGATTGACCCAGTTGTCCGCGGGCGGTTAGCGTCGCTTCCAGCGACCGAAGGAGGGCGGAGATGCCCAAGACTTCAAAAGACACCGCGCCGCAGACGGACCACGGGCCGGTGGTCGAGTGGACCGAGGAGTTCGACGGCCAGACCGTGAACTTCCTCCAGTTCCGCGAGGACATCGACGCGACGGCGCTCCTCAAGGGGCTGCCGGACGGTCAGTGCCAGTGCCCGCATTTGGGCTACGTGCTCAAGGGGAGCATGCGATTCCGGGTCGGTGACCGCTAGGAGATATTCGACGCCGGCGACGCCTTCTACCTTGGGCCGGGCCACATCCCCGTCGGCAACGCCCCAGGCACGGAGTACCTCCAGTTCAGCCCGAGCGAGCAGCTCAAGGAGGTCGCCGACACCATCACTCGGAACATGCAGGAGATGCAGTCCCAGGCGGGCGGGTAGCCGCTCAGCCACGAAATGACGTATGGCGGGCAAACGTCCGGAAGCTCCTGACGACTGACCGAGTCCCGACGAAATACATGCTCCTGAGCGCGGGCAAACTGAGGAGGTGCGCGCGGGGGGCGCTGACGATACGGCGCAACTCCTGACTTTGGTTCTCCTATGCGGAACCAACCTCAGGAGGTGCCGCCAGGCGCGCGCGAGGCTTGCCCACGCGGGCACTCTTCTCATCTGTGCCATTTGCGATCCTGGGAGGCGATGGCGACTAACACCGAGCTGCTCCACGCCGGGTACGACGCGTGGAATCGCGACGACCTCGATGGCTGGCTGGAGCTTCTCGATCCCGACATCGAGATCCGTACGGCGGGCGTCTTTCCGGACCTCGCTCCGGTCTACCGCGGGCACCAACGGGCCGCCAAGTTCTGGCGCCAGATGCGCGAGCCGTGGCAGGAGTTCCACATCGATGTCGACCAGATGGAAGAGGACGGCGACTGCGTGACGGCGGCGATCAGGTTTCGCGCCCGCGGCCACAGCGGGGTCGATGTCGACATGCGCTTCGGCAACGGCATCCGGGTGCGAGATGGAGTTGCGACCGAGCTCGTCAACCGGCGCACGAGGGAGGAAGCCCGCGAGGCGCTGGGTCCAAAGCCGTCGCGTGTGCCCAGCGAGCGGCGCTGATTCGCCGGCGCCGCTTGGTTGACTTTCCTGCTCGGAAAGTTATGCTCTGCTTTCCAACTTGGAAAGTGAGCCCCTTGATGGAACACCCAGTCACACCAGCCGAAGCTCGCGCAGCGCTCGAGACGGTCGAGGGCGGCCGGCTTCGCGTCATCGACGAGATTGATCTGCCCAGCTGGTACTGGTGGGGCCTGGCGCTCTGCTGGATCGGGCTCGGCTTCATCGCCGACTTGAACCATCCTTGGATCACCGCGGCGGCCACGTGTGCCTTTGGGGCCGCCCACTCGGCAGTCGCCCCGCGCGTCGTGAGCGGCCGCCACCGGACCCGCCGCCTGAGCGTCAGCGCCGCCGTCGCCGGCTGTGCCACGCCGCGTCTGGTGATCGGGGGCCTGATCGCGCTCGCGGCACTCACGGTCGCTCTCGGATTTGCCGCGAATGCCGATGGCGCTCGCCACCCGGCAACCGTCGCCAGCGTCGTCGTCGCCGTGGTCATCGTGCTCGGCGGCCCCCGCCTTCTCGCGGTGGTCCGGCGCAACGCGGCCAGGTCCGCGACGGCAACATGACCGTCGCCCGTTTCGACGAGCTGATCCACCCGAGCACGCGACTGTCGATCGTCGCGTTGCTCGCGGCTGCCGACTGGGTCGAGTTCGCGTTCGTCCGGGACCAGCTCGGTTTGTCCGACTCGGCGCTGTCGAAGCAGTTCTCCACCCTCGAGGAGGCAGGCTACGTGAGCATGGAGCGGCCCGTCAGTGACCGTCGAAGGCGCGTGAGGGCGCGGCTCACTCCTGAAGGCAGGGAGGCGTTTCAGGCGCATGTCGCGGCGCTACGCGCGATCGTGGGAAGCGCTGACTCCGCGAGCGCGGTGCTTTAAGCGGTTCTCCGGTTACCCGCTGGCCAAGGCCTCGAAGTTCTCGTAGAGCCGAGGCTCGCCAAACTTCTCGCGCGCCCGACGAGCTGCCGGCCCCACGCGCGACCAGAGCCCCTCGACCCACAGCCAATCATGGACGAGCTCGGCACTCAGCAGGTCGCGCTTCGTCAGCGTGCCGATCGACTCACCGAACACGAGGATCGTTCGGACCGGCGGGTCGCTCATGTCAGCGGTCTCCGGGTCGAAGTCGTCCGCGAATACCTGTCCCATGGCATCTCCGATGCCAAGCGCGGTGCCCCACTGGGCGATCTGGACCATGAGCTGTGCGTCTTCACGGGTCGGCGAAGCCATGATTTGCCTCCTCATCGGCGCTGCATCGGTGTCGAAGCCAGCGCACCATAGACCGATGCGCGATTCTGTACGCGATGGAACTGCTTGCGACGACCGGTGATGCGTTCGTGAAGGTAGGCGCGCACGAGCGCCTGCAGGGTTCGGGGGCGCAGTGCCTGGCGCTCGACGGGGACACCGTCTACGTGGGGTGTCGCGGAAGCGGGCTGAAGCGCAGCACCGACGGCGGCGACACTTTCGAGGACGTGCCGTTCCCGGAGCCGGACGTGTTCAGCGTCGCGGTGAGCGCGGCGGACGGCGCGGTGTATGCGGGAACGGAGCCGAGCCGGCTGTTCCGCAGCCGCGACGGCGGCGAGAGCTGGGAGGAGCTGGTCGCGCTTCAGGAGATCCCGTCGCGACCGGAGTGGAGCTTTCCGCCGCGCCCCTGGACCTCGCACGTGCGCTGGATCGCACCGAGTCCGCACGATGCCGAGGTGGTGCTGGTAGGGATCGAGCTTGGCGGGCTGATGCGCACGGACGACGGCGGCGCCTCGTTCAGCGACCACCGGCCCGAGGCCGCCCGCGACGTGCACTGCCTCGCCTGGCATCCGAGCGCTCCGGGCCGCGCCTACGAGGCCGGCGGCGACGGCGCAGCATGGAGCCGCGACGGCGGCCGAACCTGGGACAAAGCGGACGCCGGGCGAGACCGCCGCTACGCCTGGGCCCTCGCCGTCGACTCGGCCGATCCGGACCGCTGGTTCGTCTCGGCTGCGCCCGGGCCATTCGACGCACATGGCAGCCGCCCATCCAACTCCGCGATCTACCGCTGGGAGGGCTCTGGCCCCTGGCAGGTGATCGAGGGCCCGCTCGACTCGCACGTCTACGCGCTCGCGACGGGAGACGGCCAGCTCTTCGCGGGCCTGGGCGACGGCAGGCTGCTCCAGAGCGAGGACGGCGGTGAGAGCTGGAACGAGCTGGGGGAGCGGCTCGGCCGGATCAGCGCGCTGGCCGTGAGGTGAACGCAAAGCGGCGGGCCGACGGCTGGCGCCGTGACCCGCCGCCTCACGTGCACAAGGGTCCGTCAGCCGTTCTGGCGAGCGAGCTCCGAGGGGTCGGCGGCCGAGGACGGACCGCCAACCGGCTGCACGAGCCGGAGGTTGTTGCCGAACGGATCGCGGAGACCGCAGTCGATGCCGTAGTCCCGCTCGGTCGGCTGGTCGACGAACTCCACGCCGCGTGCCTTCCACTCTTCGTACGTCTTGTGGACGTCGTCGGTCTGGATCCCAAGTGCGAAGCCGGTCGCACCCTTCGTCAGGAGCTCACGCACCTGCTCCGCGGTCGCCGGGTCGTGCGCGGGCGGGCCGGGGAGCTCGAGCAGCACCTGGCGGTCTGGCTGGCCAGGTGCGTTGACCGTGAGCCAGCGCATGAATCCCAGGTCGACGTCGGTGTTGACCTCGAACCCGAGCTTGTTGACGTAGAAGTCGAGTGCCTGGTCCTGGTCGAGTACGAAGACGGCTGAGTGAGTGATTTTGATCATGCCGGCGACGCTAATCGACGGCGGCCACCTTGGCTTCTCCAAAACTGCTCGGTCGCGTCCAGACCATCGTGAAGCAGCCCGGCACGGCCTCCGGCGACGAATGCGACCGATAGGCGCTTGGCGATTCGCCCACGATCGCGCTGAAGGTGCGGCTGAAGCTGCCGAGGCTCGTGAAGCCCACGTCGAAGCAGATCTCGGTCACGCTGCGGTCGGTCTGGCGAAGCATGAACATCGCGCGTTCCACGCGGCGCCGCTGCAGGTAGCGGTGAGGCGTCTCGCCGAAGGTCTCGCGGAAGGTGCGGATGAAGTGCGCCTCTGACATCAGCGCGACGCGCGCCACCGCGGGCACGTCGAGCGGCTCGGCGTAGCTCCGGTCCATCGCGTCGCGGGCGCGGAGCAGCCGGCGGTTTTGATCCTCGACCGCCCGGCTCATACCTCGGCCTGCTTGGCGCGCAGCAGTCCGAGCGCCGCGACCGTCGTGTCGTCCTTCACCTCGCCCGACGCGATCGCCCGCTCGAGCTCGGCGGGCGTCAGCTGGACGACCTCGATCTGCTGCTCCTCGATGCTCACGTCGGGCTCGCCCTCGAGCAGGCCGGTGGCGAGATAGATGTCGTAGCCCTGCGACGAGTAACCGACCGCCTTCCAGAGGTGGCCGAGCCAGGTCCAGCGGGTCGCGTCGAGGCCGGTCTCCTCCTTCAGCTCGCGCCGGGCGAGCTCCTCCGACGGCTCATCGGCCTCGCCGTGGTGGTCGCGGCTTCCCTGCGGGAACTCGACCGTCGGCGCGTCGACCGGATAGCGAAACTGCCGCACGAGCCAGAAGCGTTCGCCGTCCCAGGGCAAGACGCACGCGAAGTCGGGCTTCTCGACCACGCCGTAGATGCCGGCGGAGCCGTCGGGGCGCTCGATGTCGTCCTCGCGCACGGTCATCCACGGGTTGGTGTAGACGACCCTCGACCTCTCCCTGCGCCATCTGGTCACCCGACGGATGTTAGGTGTTAGCTTCCCGCGCCCAGATGGCCGAGCGGCACGAGCGCACGATCCTGAAGAAGACCGCCTCCTACGAGGCAGAACCGGGCGAGGTCGGGCGCGTCCTGCTGCTCTACTCCGGCGGCCTGGACACGAGCGTGATGCTCAAGTGGATCCAGGACGAGTACGAGGCCGAGGTCGTTGCGCTCACCGTCAACCTCGGCCAACCCGGCGAGGAGTTCGACGTGGTGAAGGGAAAGGCGCTCCAACTCGGAGCGCTCGACTGCCACGTGATCGACGCGCGCGAAGAGTTCGCCGAGAACTACGTGCTGCCGGCGATCAAGGCGAACGCGCTCTACGGCGGCGGGTATCCGCTCTTCACCGCGCTCGGCCGCCCGCTGATCGCGAAGCTCGCGGTGCAGTACGCGCGCGAGTCGGGTTGCGACACGATCGCGCACGGCTGCACTGGCAAGGGCAACGACCAGGTGCGGATCGAGGCCACGGTGGCGGCGCTCGCGCCCGAGCTGAAGATCATCGCGCCCGTGCGCGGCTGGCAGATGGGGCGCGAGGAGGAGATCCGCTACGCGCGCGAGAACGGCATCCCGGTCAAGGGCGGGACCGAGGCGCCGCCGTATTCGATCGACGACAACCTCTGGGGCCGCTCGTCCGAGGGCGGCCCGATCGAGGACATCGGCGAGCCGCCGCGCGACGACGTCTTCAACCTCGTCACGAAGCCCGAGGACGCGCCCGACGAGGCGCAGCTCGTGGAGATCGAGTTCGAGCGCGGCCGCCCGGTGGCGATCGACGGCGAGCGCGTTGGCCTCGTCGAGTTGCTCGAGCGCGCGGGGGAGATCGGCGCCCGCCACGGCGTCGGCATCGTCGACCACATCGAGGACCGCATCGTCGGGCTCAAGGTGCGCGACCTCTACGAGGTCCCGGCCGCGGAGATCATCCTCACCGCCCACAAGGAGCTCGAAAAGCTCGTCGGCACGATCCACCAGAACAACTTCAAGCCGGGGCTCGACCATCAGTGGGCGTTCCTCGTCTACGCCGGCCTCTGGCAGGAGCCGCTGCTCGGCGACCTGAACGCGTACATGGACTCGGTCAACGAGCAGGTGACCGGCGGGATCACGCTGCGGCTCTACAAGGGCAAGGTGACGCCGGTGGCGCGGCGCTCGCCGAACGCGCTCTACGACCCCGAGCTTGCCGGCTTCGGCGAGTCCGGCGGCCTCTTCTCGCAACAGGCGAGCCCGGGCTTCATCGAGCTCTGGAGCCTCCAGTCCCGCATGGCGTACGCCATCAGGAACCGGGGTAGGAGCGAGGAGTGAGCACGAAGGCCTACACATTCCTGGGCCGGGTCGTGTGGCACAGCGCCATGGTGTTCGGCAAGTGGAAGTTCCAGCAGAACCGCGCGAAGATCCGCGCCGCCGGCGTGGTCGCGCTCGTGCTGCTCGGCGGAGTGGCCGCCGCGAAAGCTTCCTCTTCCGGCGACTAGCGCCGCTGCTCCGGCTCGCGCGGAGGAACCTCGAACTCCGGCACGTCGGTGAGATCCTCGCCGCGCCGGAACCTCCGACGTTCGCGCTCGGCGGGGCGCGGCTCCCGCGGCTGGCGCAGGCCCTCCGGCGCGTAGCGAGTGGCGATCGAGAGCAGGAGCCAGAACACGCCCATCGCGATGAAGAACACCGTCGGGGCCGTCTCGTCGTCGAAGCCGACGAGGAACGGCATTGCGACGAAGAGGATCGCAAGCAGGTAGTCGAGCAGCGCATGGGCGGCTATCGGGATCGACTTCGAGAGACCGGTCGAGAACTCGCTGAAGCCGGCGAACAGGAGCACGACGACGCCGGCGGCGATCGAGACCGCCTTGGCGCCGTTGTCGTCGAAGCTGAACAGGAACGGCGCCACGATGAAGAGGACTGCGGCCGCGTACTCGAGCAGACCGTGGGCCCACGCGGGGATTGGTCCCTTGCGGAACATGGTTTGACGTTACCCGTTCAGCTCACGGCGTAGCGCTCGCTGCCCATGATGTGGAGCGAGACGTAAGGCTCGTCGCCGACCACCCAGCTGTCGTGGCCCGGCGGGATGTAAAAGAAGTCGCCGGCGCGCATCACGACCTCCCGGCCATCGTCCATCTTCGCCGCCGCCTGTCCGCTCAGGACCAGGCCCACGTGCTCGACCTGGCACGAGGACTCGCCGCTGGCCGGCCCCACGTGCTCGCTCCAGCGCCAGCCCGGCTCGTAGGTCGCGCGGCCGAGCGTCATCGGGCCTACCTCGTACACCTCGAACCGGCCTTTCTCGAAGGTGCGCGTCTCGGTGGGATTGTCGAAGTTGACGAGGGAGAGGTCCATCACTGCGTGAGCTGCACGGCGATGAGCGTGTTACCGGAGACATCGCGAAAATGAAAGGAGCGGCTTCCGTCGTCGTCGCGGTCCTGCCACACCTTGACTCCGGCCGCCTCGAGTCCGGTGCGGGTCGCCTCGATGTCGTCGGTGTAGAGCACCAACAGGGGATGTGCGCCCGCTTGGCGCCCCACGAGCGAGCGCGTGCCCGAATCGTTTGCCGGCATCAGCCAGATTCCGGGCCCGCCCCAACCGGGAAGCCCGACGTGCAGGTAGCGGAAGCCGCCGTCCTCGGAGTCGTGCAGCACCTCGAAGCCGAGCACATCCCGGTAGAAGGCGAGTGCCGCGTCCTGGTCGTCAACGAGCACCACCACGCGCCCGAGCTGGGTGAACGGAGCGGCCATGGCCGCGCAGTATCTCCGAACTTGACCGGCGTACGGCTCGCGCGCGAGAGTCTCCCCAGCGGCGAGTGAGCGAGCAGATCGGGATCAGCGTCAACGGCCAGGCGCACGAGATCGACGTGCGCGATGACGAGTCTGCGGTCGAGGTGCTGCGCGAGCGTCTCGGGTTGACCGGAACAAAGCTCGTCTGCGGGGAGGGTGTCTGCGGGGCGTGCACGGTCCTTGTTGACGGCGTGCCGTTGGCCAGCTGTCTTCTCCCGGCGACTGCGCTCGACGGCCGGACGGTCACGACGATCGAGGGATTCGGTCCTGAACTTCATCCCGTCCAGCGGGCGTTCGTCGCCAACGATGCGCTGCAGTGCGGGTACTGCACGCCCGGCTTCGTCGTCGAGGCGATCGCCTTCCACGACCGCTGGCGCTCCGAGCGCGGCACCGAGGAGCCGACGCGGGAGGACGTAATTGCCGCGCTGGCAGGCCACCTGTGCCGCTGTGGAGCCTACGTTGGCATCATCGCCGCGGTGCGCGACGCCTGCGCGGGCCGCTTCGACGCAGCCGATCCGCCCGCGCCGCGCGTCGAGGCGCGCGTGAAGGTCACCGGGCGGGCGATCTACACGGCCGACGTCCGCCAGGACGGACAGCTCGAGGGTGTGATCCTGCGTTCGCCCCACGCACACGCCCGCGTCCTCTTGCTCGACCTCGATGCGGCTCGCGCGGTCGACGGAGTGCGCGCCGCCGTCGACCTGCTCGACGACGAGCGCGTCGTTCGCTACGTGGGGCAGGAGGTCGCGGCTGTCGCCGCGGTCGACCGGTCCACCGCCGAGCAGGCGGTCGAGCGGATCGCTGTGGAGTACGACTCGCTTCCCGCCGCTATTGGGATGGAAGCGGCACGGGACAGCGGCGCGCCGCAGGTCTATACCGGGCTGCGCCGACGGGCGCCCAGCTCCGCCGAAGGGCCGCTGTTCCCGGCCAGGTGGCGGGGGAACGTTCGCGGTCCCTCGAGCTTCTCGAAGCGAGGTCGGGCCGCGCGCCGGCTCCTCACACAGGCTCGTGCAGACGGGGACCCCCTGCTCGTCGAGGGCCGCTGGCGGACCGCGGCGCAGGTGCACACCGCGTTCGAGCCCCACGCGTGCGTCGCTCGCTGGGACGACGGCTCCCTGCAGGCGCACGTGTCGACTCAGGCCGCGGCGCACCTGGCACACCAGATCGCGGAGCGCTTCGAATTGCCGGAGGAGCGCGTGCGCGTGATCGCCGAACACGTGGGCGGTGGCTTTGGCGCGAAGCTCGCGCTGACCCAGGAGATCGTGGCGGCGATCGAGCTTGCGCGTGCGGCCCGTGCGCCGGTGCGGGTCGTACTTGGTCGCCACGAGGAGCTGGCGGTCGCGGGCTATCGCCCGCCGGCTGAGCTCGACCTCGCCCTACTCGCGAGCCGGTCGGGGGGCCTGCGCGCGCTTAGCGTGCGTGCACACGCCGACTCCGGGGTGGCGGTTGGCTCCTCGATCGCCGCCCTGTGCCGCTTCATCTACCCCGCGCCGGCGATCGAGCTGCTCGACCACGATGTCGTGAACCACATGCCTCCGGGCAAGCCCTTCCGCGGTCCCGGAGCGCCGGTCGCCGCTTGGGCGCTCGAGCAGGCCGTCGACGAGGCGGCCCACCGCTTAGGCGAGGATCCGCTCGCGCTGCGCCGTCGTCTGGATCCCGATCCGCTGCGGCAGAGGCTGTACGAGCGGGCGCAGGGCCTCGATGTGTGGCGCGGACGATCCCAGACGGGGTCGCAGAGCGGCCGCTTCCGGCGCGGGGTCGGCGTCGCCGCGGGGAACTGGGTCTACGTGTACCAGCTCGACTGCACGGTCGAGGTCGGCATCGAGGGCGGTCGCCTGTTCGTGGCCACCGCTACGCAGGACATGGGGACGGGAAGCCGCAGCGTGCTCGCAGACGTGGTTGGTCGAGCGTTCGGGCTCGAGTCCGCGGACGTCGAGGTGAGGATCGGCGACTCGCGCCAGCTGCGCGGGCCGACGTCCGGAGGGAGCCGAACGACGGCGACCATCGTCCCGGCGGCGCTCGAGGCGGTCGCGCGCCTACGCGCCCAGATCGTGCAGGCTCTCGGGCTACGGGACGCGCGGGAGGACGACACGGGGATCCGACACGCGGCCGGCTCGATTTCCTGGAAGGAGGCGATCGCGTCCGCACCGGACGTCACGGCCGTGGCGGACCGGCCCGGCGACGATCACACGGCCTCGAACGCCGCCGGGCCGCTGGCCGGAGCGGGTCCGGCCGGGGCCGTGATGCGCTGGGCGATGCGCAGGTCGATGACTCTCGAGGTGGGGCGCGGCTCCACGGGCGCGGTGCACGTGAGCGAGATCGAGGTCGACACGATGCTCGGGAAGGTGCGGGTACTTAGAGTGGCCGCCGGTGTCGCGGCCGGTCGGATCGCCGCGCCCGCCCTCGCCCGGAGCCAGTGCTACGGCGGCGTCATTCAAGGGATCGGCTACGGGCTGTACGAGCAACGGCAGGCCGACACCCGCGACGGTCTCGTGCTGACGGCCGGGCTCGAGGACTACCGCATCCCCGGCATCGGTGACGTGCCCGAAATCGACATCCATTTCATGGAGGACGGCTTCGAGCACGTACCCGGCGGTGGCGTGGGCCTGGGCGAGCTCTCGACCATCGCCGTTGCCGCGTCGGTCGGCAACGCCGTCTACAACGCGACGGGGTGGCGCCCGCGCGAGCTCCCGATCCGGCCTGACCGGCTTGTCGCCGGACTGTCATGAGCGCGTCGCCGCCGACGATCGAGGGCGCGCTCGCGGCCACCGGTGAGTACCGGGCCGGCGGCACCGACCTTCAGCAACGCCTCCGCAGCGGCGTCTCGCACGGGCCGGTCATCGATCTTGCGGGCCTACCCGGCCTCGACGCGATCGAGTGGGATGAGCAGGGCCGAGCGACGATCGGCGCGCTCGCGCCGATCGCGGCACTCGCGACTGATCCCCGCGTGCTCGCCTCGTATCCCGGCCTCGCGCTTTCAGCGGGTGCGCTCGCGACGCCGCAGATCCGTGCCGCGGG
>Ga0268241_10000062_pt1 | contig 13232 bp, 12 predicted proteins | sample BulsoiAmnAmmetaG_FD_200248 | JGI IMG/M metagenome (GOLD analysis project Ga0268241, IMG submission 200248) | Bulk soil microbial communities from Mexico - Amatitan (Am) metaG (v2) (version 2) | ecosystem: Environmental > Terrestrial > Soil > Agricultural land | place: Mexico: Amatitan, Jalisco...
GTCGGAGGCGCTGGCGCCCTCGTCGGCCAGCCGCTCTCCCCAGGGGCGGTCGCTGCGTGGATCCATCCTGCTGTGCCTTCCCGTGGGAACCGCTGCTGTCTACCAGCCTATCCGTTCCCAGCCGAGATGGCCTTCACGCCCGCGGCGGGCTACCGGGCGGCGCCGAAGCCGCCGGTGGAGCCGAAGCCACCCCCGCCGCGCGTGCCGGCCCGCTCGGAGCCGAGTGGCGGCAGCTCCTGGACCGGCACGAAGCGGGCGCTGACCACCGGCTGCACCACCAGCTGGGCGATCCGGTCGCCGCGCCGCACGGCGAACGGCTCGGCCGGGTCGGTGTTGAGCAGGATCACCTTGACCTCGCCGCGGTAGCCGGCGTCGATCGTGCCAGGGGCGTTCACCACCGAGATGCCGTGCCTGGCCGCCAGCCCGGAGCGGGGGTGGACGAAGGCCGCGTAGCCCTCGGGAACCGCGACCGCCAGGCCGGTGCCGACCACCGCCCGGCCGCCCGGCGGCAGCAGGACGTCCTCGGCGGCGCACAGGTCCGCCCCGGCGTCGCCCGGGTGGGCGTAGGCGGGCAGCGGCTGGTCCTCGGCGAGCTGGCGGACGGCGACCTCGACCTCGCCCATGGCGGCCCTCCTTGCACTGGAGCCCTCGGACATGGAAAGGGCCCCGGACCACGCTTCCCCTCGCGGCCCGAGGCCCATCCTCGTCTCCAGCCAAGCCCACGCGACGGATCCGGCCGGAGAATTACAGCGCTGTGATTCTACACCAGGCGCACAGCGGGTGGAAGCATAGCGCGTCTCGACGCGCATGGCGACGACCCTCGGGCGGCCGCGCCGTCCCGGGCGTCACGCCGAGCGGCGACCGCCGCGGGTGCGCAGGTAGTCGCTCACCACGTAGTCGCCCAGCCGGTCGGTGGCCGGCGCGAACACCCGTCCGTGGTTGAGGCGCGCCAGGGTCTGCACGAAGCGGATCAGGCGCGGCTCCTCGTCCAGCATGAAGACGTTGATGGTGGCGCCCCGCTTGGTCAGCCGCAGCACCTCGGCCAGGGTCAGCTCCAGCGTGCGCGGCAGCGGCGGCCACTCGAACCAGGGCCGGCCGCCGGGCTCGATGTGGGCGGTCGGCTCGCCGTCGGTGATCACCAGCACGATCGGGTCGGCCTCGGCATGCCGGTCCAGGTGCCGCCCGGCCAGCATCAGCGCGTGCTGGAGGTTGGTCCCCTGCACCATGTCCGGCTCCAGCTCGGCCAGCTCGCCGGGTTTCAGGTTCCGCGCCATCGCGGAGAAGCCGATGATCTGCAGCGCGTCCTGCGGATAGCGGGTCGAGATCAGGCTGTTGAGCGCCAGCGCGGTGGCCTTGGCGGCCCCCCAGGCGTCGCGCAGCACCATCGAGTAGGACAGGTCGATCAGCAGGCAGACCGCGGCGGCGCTGCGCTGCTCGGTCTCCAGCACCTCAAAGTCCCCCGCCTCCAGGCTGAGCCTCGGGCGCACCGCCGTGGCCGCGCCACCGGAGCGGCCGGGCAGCTCGGGCCCCTGGCGCAGCACGGCGTTCTTGAGCGTGCCGACGATGTCGAGCGGCTGCTCGTCGCCGAACTGCCACGGCCGGGTGGCGCCGGTCGGCTCCCCGGCAACGCCGGCGCCCGCGGTGTCGTGGTCGCCCCGGTCGCGCGCCTCCAGGTGCCGGAAGATGCGCCGCAGCGCGGTGGCGCCGATGCGGCGGATCGCCTTGGGGGTGAGCTTGAGGCGTCCGTGCTCGCGGGTGAGGAAGCCCTGCTCGGTGAGCTCGCGCTCCAGCGCGCGCAGCGCCTCCACGTCCTCGACCGCGCGCGGGCCGAGGTTGCGCCGCAGCGCGTCGAGGTCGATGTCGTCCAGCGCGGCGCCCGGGTAGTCCTGCCCCAGGGTGGCCTCCAGCGCCTCCAGGTCGGCCAGCTCCTCCAGCGCGCTGGTGGCGTCGCCCAGGCCCAGCGGCTGGTCCCCGCCCATCGCGGCGCGCTCGCCCCAGGGCAGGTCCGGCCGGCGCTGGCGCAGCGCCTGCCCGAGCCGGTCCAGCTCGTACTCCAGCCCGAGGTCGCCCAGGGCGGCCTGCGCCAGGCTGGCCAGCTCGGCGCGCTGCTCCGGCGACAGCGAGGCCATCAGCCGGCTGGCGGCGGCCGCCCGCCGGGCCAGCGAGTCGATCAGCTCCTCGAGGTTGCGCGGGTTCTCAGGGAAGAAGTCGCCGTGGCGGCCCATGAACTCGTCGAAGCGCTGCTGCGTGTCCTCGCCGCGTGCGTCCGCCTCCAGCAGCTCGTTCAGGTCGGCGAGCATGTCGCGCATGCGCTGCATCTGCTCCGGCCCGGCGCCGGCGAGCGCGTCGCGCATGCCGCGGAACTGGGTATCGAGCACCTCGCGGCGCAGCAGGTCACGGATCTGCTCGTAGGCGGCGGCCGCCTCCGGCGAGCGCCACTGGTAGTCGGCGAGCTGGCGGACCGCCCGGGCGGTGTCGCCGGGCAGCTGGTCCAGCTCAGCCTCGGCCAGCCGGGCGGCGTCGGACGGGTCGGGGAACAGCGCGCCGCGCTCCTGCTCGACGGCCCGGTCGAGCAGCTCGCGGACCTGCTCGAGGATGCCGCCGAGGCGGCCGCGCTCGCGCAGCTCCCGGCGCCGCTGGCGCGCCTCGCGCATCAGGTCCCGCAGCCCGCGCATGCCGGGCATGCCCCGGCGCAGCAGCGACGACAGCGCCTCGCCGGGGCGGTCGCCCTGCAGCACCCGCTCGCCGATGCGGTCCAGCGCCTCGCGGAGGTCGAACGGCGGCTCCAGCGGGTCCGGGCCGCCGAGCCAGGGCCCGTAGCGGGAGCGGCTGCTCATCGGGGCACCCTCACCTTCCGTACACGGCCCGGCCCGGCAGCTCCTCCTTGCCGAGCCGCTTGCCGAGGTGCAGGCCCTCCATGGCGAACTCCAGCGCCGCCGCGGCCACGCCGGGCGTCTCGGTCTCCGCGTCGCCCAGCCGGCGCAGCAGCTGCGCCAGCCCCGGCACCGGCCCGATTCGCTGGAGCAGCTCGGGCGCGGACACCAGCTCGCCGCTCTCGACCGTCTCGCCCTCGTCGAAGCGCCGCAGCAGCCCGGAGAGGTCCGCCCCGGCCAGGCGCGCGCGGAAGGTCTCGGCCACCGCCCGGCGCAGCAGGTGCTTGAGCAGGTCCAGCTCGCGACCCTCCTCGAGCTCGTCGAACTCGACCTTGCCGAGCGAGGTCGGCACCGCCGCCGGCAGGTCCACCACCCGCACCACCGGCACCGCCTCGCCGGTGACCGCGGCGCGGCGCACCGCCGAGGCGGCGGCGGTCTCTACCGCGGCGATGGCGAAGCGGGCCGACACGCCCGAGCGCGCGTCGATCTGCGGCGCCTCGCGCACCGCCCGGGTGAAGCGCGCGATGATCTCCAGGATGTGGTCGGGCACCACCGGCTCGCCCAGCGCGCCGCCCTGCCAGCGCAGCACGGCCTCCTGGCGGACCAGGTTGATCTCGTCGTCCAGCCGCAGCGGGTAGTGGGTGCGGATCTCCGCGCCGAAGCGGTCCTTCAGCGGGGTGATGATGCGGCCGCGGTTGGTGTAGTCCTCCGGGTTGGCGCTGGCGACCAGCAGCAGGTCCAGCGGCAGCCGCAGCTGGTAGCCGCGCACCTGGATGTCGCGCTCCTCGAGCACGTTGAGCAGCGCCACCTGGATGCGCTCGGCCAGGTCGGGCAGCTCGTTGACGCTGAAGATGCCGCGGTTGGTGCGCGGCACCAGGCCGTAGTGGACCGTCTCCGGGTCGCCCAGGGTGCGGCCCTCGGCCACCTTGATCGGGTCGACGTCGCCGATCAGGTCGCCCACGCTGGTGTCCGGGGTGGCCAGCTTCTCGCCGTAGCGCTCCGAGCGGTGCCGCCAGATGATCTCCAGCGCGTCGCCCTCGGCGGCCACCCGGCGCCGGCAGGAGGTGCAGATGGGCGCGTACGGGTGGTCGTTGACCTCGCAGCCGGCCACCGCCGGGGTCCACTCGTCGAGCAGGTGGACCAGCGAGCGGATCAGCCGCGTCTTGCCCTGGCCGCGCTCCCCCAGCAGCACCACGTCGTGGCCGGCCAGCAGGGCGCGCTCCAGGTCGGGCAGCACGGTGTCGTCGAAGCCGACGATCCCGGGGAAGCGCTCCTCCCCGCTCGCCAGCTTGCTCAGAAGGTTGTCGCGAAGCTCCTGCTTGAGTTCCTTGTAGTGGTGTCCAGAGGCGCGCAGCTCGCCCAGGGTTCCCAGGGCGGGAGCGGCTGGAGTCGTCATGAGTCTCTCCGCTGGTTGATCCCGACAGCGCCGACCTCCACCCTACGACCGATTTCCCCTGAGCGCTTCGGCCAGCAGGCGGACCGCCAGCAGCAGCAGGACCAGGCCGATCACGGCCCACACGGGCTCGCCGGACATGAAGCTGCCGCCGACCACGCCGACGCCCTGGAGGAACCACAGCAGGCCCAACAGCAGGAGCACGACTCCAGCGACGGTCACGAACGATCTTCTGCGCACCTTCCTGGCTCCTCCGGTGCAGCGCCCGCTCCGGGCGCGACCACAGCGTCCGAGGGCCGCCGGACCGGGCAGCCAGGAGGTATCGTCCCGCGCGCGGCCCGAGTTCGCTCGCGATCCGTCGCAGGTTGTGGACAACGCCCCGGACCGGCGGCTCAGCCCGGCTCCGGCGAGCGCCGCCAGGCTGCCTTGCCGAGCTGCCGGAAGCTGCCGTGGAACCGGTCGGCCAGCTCCTCCAGGCCGCGCCCGGCCAGGACCTCGGTGACCACCCGGCGGTCCAGCCGGCGGTTGGCGGCCGCCTGGTCGAGCGGCACGTCGGTGCGGATGGCCATCAGCTCGCGGTTCAGCTCGTAGGTCTGGCGGTCGCCGCGCAGCGCCTCGACCACCCAGGGGCCGAGCAGCCGCGCCACCCCGCCGGGGTCGGCCAGGGCCGCCTCCACGTCGGGGTAGGCGTTCAAGAGCTTGGCGGCGGTCACCGAGCCGATGCCCCGCACGCCGGGCAGGCAGTCGCTGGAGTCGCCGCGCAGCGCGGCGAAGGCCGGGTACTGCTCGGGCCCGACGCCGTAGCGTGCCCGCAGCCAGCTCGGCGAGACGTCCTCCAGGCGGCCGCCGGCGATCATCAGCAGCACCCGCACGGTGGGCCGCACCAGCGCGAAGGCGTCCTGGTCGCCGGTTGCCAGGGTGGCCGCGACCTGGCGGCGGGAGGCCAGCGCCGCCGCGGAGCCGAGCACGTCGTCGGCCTCCAGCCCGTCGGGGGTCACCACCTCGAGCCCCAGCGACCGCAGCAGCTCGGGCAACTCGTCGAGCAGCTCGATCAGCTCCATGGGCTTGGGCGGCCTGGCGGCCTTGTAGGGCGGATGACGGTCGCGGCGCCGGCTGTGGACCGGGTCGTCGAAGCCGATCACGCAGGCGGTCGGCCGCGCCTGGTTGGCGATCCTGGCCAGCATGCCGAGCACCCGCTCGACCGCCTCGCCCGGCTCGCCGTCCAGGCCGCCGACCGCGTGGAAGGCGCGGTGCACCAGCCCGTTGCCGTCCACCGCCAGCAGCATCGGGGTCGGGCGTCCTGGCCGGGAGCGCGGCCGCGCGCGGCGGGCCGCGGTCGCCAGCGCCCGTGCCGCATCGCCGTTCTCCGGCACGGAGAACAGCCGCAGGTCCTCTGGCACGGCGGGCAGCATGCCGACACGATCCCCGCTCCTCCCCTACTCGCGCAAGTGGCGTCTATTCCCTTTTGTGGCAAGCGCGCAGTAGGCTCTGGTGCCCGAAGAAGCGGTGCTCTAGGGAGGAATTCCGTGAAGGCGAAACTCCGCCTGCTTGTCCTTGTGGCGCTGGTGGCCGCCACGATCTTCAGCCTCGTGCCCGGCGCGAAGGCCGACGACGTCAGGACCTTGACCGGCACGCTGGCCGATGGAGCCACCTGGAAGGCGGAGGTGCCCGCCAACTGGAACGGCACCCTGCTGCTCTACAGCCACGGGTACCGCTTCCCTGGCGACAACCCGGCGCAGGACGTCGGCGACCCCGCGACCGGCGCGTTCCTGCTCGCCCACGGCTTCGCACTGGCCGGCTCCTCCTATGCCCACACCGGCTGGGCGCTCCAGGAGGGCATCGGTGACCAGCTCGGCGTGCTCGACGAGTTCAACCGGCAGGTCGGCAAGCCCACGACCACCATCGCGTGGGGCCACTCGCTCGGCGGCATCATGACCGCCGGCCTGGTGCAGGCGGCCCCCGAACGCTTCGACGGCGCGCTGCCGATGTGCGGCGTGCTGGCCGGGGGCGTGGGCACCTGGAACGCCGCGCTGGACGGCCTGTTCGCCTTCAAGGTGCTGCTCGGCGACGACGCCCTCCAGATCGTGCGGATCAGCGACCCGACGGCGAACTTCCAGCTGGCGCAACGGATCCTCCAGACGGCGCAGGCAACCCCGCAGGGCCGCGCCCGGCTCGCGCTGGTGGCGGCGCTGACCGACTCCCCCGGTTGGACCGACCCGGCCACGCCGGAGCCGGACAGGACCGACTACGCCACTCGGCTGGCCAACCAGATCAACTCGATCGCCACTCTCGGCCTCCCGTTCGGCTTTTTCGCCCGCGCCGAGCTCGAGGCGCGGGCCGGCGGCAACGTCTCCTGGAACACCGGGGTGGACTACCGGGTCCAGCTGGCCTTCTCGATCGACCGTCGCGAGGTCGCGGCGCTCTACGAGAGCGCCGGCCTGGACCTCGGCGCGGACCTCCGCACCCTGAACAGCGCCGAGCGGATCAGCGCCGACCCCAACGCGGTCGACTACCTGACCCAGCACGTCTCGTTCAACGGGAACCTCGGCAACGTGCCCGTGCTGGCGATCCACACCACCAACGACCCGCTGGTCGACGTCGAGCAGGAGCAGGCCTACGCCAGCGCCGTCCTCCGCGCCGGCGACGCCGGCCTGCTGCGGCAGGCGTTCGTGCACCGCGCCGGCCACTGCACCTTCACCCCGGCCGAGCAGATCGCGGCGCTCCAGACGCTGCTGGACCGCGTGCAGCGGCACTCCTGGCTCGGCGTCCGCACCGACCCCGCCGCGCTGAACGACCGCGCCGAGGCGCTCGGCCCGCAGCTCAACATCCGCGCGCCGGGCACGCCGGCCGGCCCGTCCTACAGGTTCTTCCTGCCGGCGCCGTTCCTGCGCCCGTTCGACCTGGCTCCCGGCCACCCCGTACTCGGCGAGGCGGCCTAGGAGCTCAGTCCCGCGGCCAGACCCGCTGGGCGCCGACCCAGGTCTCCAGCACGGGGACCGCATCGAGCTTGCTCGGGTCGACCTCCAGCGGGTCGCCGCCGAGGACCACGAAGTCGGCCAGGTAGCCGGGGGCGAGGCGGCCCTTGACACGGGACTCGCCGAAGGCCGCCGCCGACCCGGTGGTGTACAGCTCCAGGGCCTCCCGCGGGGTGATCCGCTGCGAGCCGCCGAGCACGCGGCCGTCCTCCGCCTGGCGGGTGACGCAGCTGCGCATGGCCAGCAGCGGCTGGTACGGCCCGCAGGGATAGTCCGACGAGCCGGCCACGGTGATGCCCGCGTCGAGCAGCGTGCGGTGCGCGAACATCCGCTCCAGCCGCGCCTCGCCGTACCAGTCGAGCAGCTTGGCGCCGTGGTAGGCGACGTAGCCGCCGAACGGCACCGCCACCAGGCCGAGCCGGCGCATGCGCGCCACGATCTCCGGCGTGATCACCGTGCAGTGCTCGATGCGGTGGTGCGCGTCGCCCCTTGGCCAGCGCCGCTCGGCCGCCTCGTAGGCGTCCAGCAGCAGCGCGATCGCCCGGTCGCCGTTGGCGTGGATGCCGAGCCGGCTGCCGGAGCGGTGCACGTCGGCCACCAGGGCGTGCAGCTCCCCGGTGGAGGTCCTCTGCATGCCGTGGTCGTCGCTGCCCTCGAAGGGCTGCTCCAGCAGGCAGGTCCTGCCGGCGATCGCGCCGTCCACGAACGCCTTGACGCCCGCCAGGCGCAGGCGGTGGGAGCCGATGCCGGTGCGCAGGCCGAGCCGGCGCAGGTGCTCGAAGCGGTCGTGCAGCAGCAGCATGTTGACCCGCATGCTGAGCTGCCCGCGCCGCTCCGCCTCCTGGAACAGCTCCAGCCCGGCGCCGTCCACCAGCGCGTCGCCGACCGAGGTCAGCCCGGCCGCGTGGAACAGCTCCAGCGCCGTCGCCAGGCCGCGCAGCCGGTCGGCCAGGCTGGTGGCCGGCATGGCGGCGAACACCCGGTCCATCGCCCGCTCGTAGACCACCCCGTTGAGGTGCCCGGCGCCGTCGCGACCGTAGGCGCCCCCGGACGGCGGCTCGCTGTGGTCGTCGATCCCCGCTGCCGCCAGCGCGGCGGAGCTGGCCACCGCCCAGTGGCCGGCCACCTGGACCACCAGCGTGGGACGGCCGCCGGTCACCCGGTCGAGCTCGTGGCGGTCCAGCGGCGTGCCGCCGCTGGTCTTGACGTGGTCGTAGCGGCTGCCGCGCACCCAGCCGCCGGGTGGCACCCTGGTGGCCTGCTCGGCCAGCGCGGCGCGGAGCTGCTCCGGCGAGCGCACCCGCTCGGCCGACAGGTCGAGGTGCAGCAGGTCCTCGGCGGTCATCGAGGGGTGCATGTGCGCGTCGTGGAAGCCGGGCACCACCACCCCGTCGCCGAGGTCGACCCGTTCGGCCTCGGGGAACCGGTCAGCCAGCGCGTCGGCCGTCCCGGTGGCCGCGATCCGGTCACCGACGGTGGCGAACGCATGCCGGTCGGGGCCGGTGTCGCCGGCCATCGAGTGCATCCGCCGGGCGCGGAAGATCCGCACCGGGTGCACCGCGGGCTCTGGCGGGGGCGTGGGGCCGCTCATGTGAGCGTGCCGCCAGGGACGGGCGGGGGGGCCGAACCCGCCCCTGGCGGCAACTCTGTCGCGCCGGCGTGACCTGCCCGGCGCGATGCTCTATGCGTCCGAGCCGGCAGCGATGGTCTCCTCGACCTGCTGCACGCGCTCGGCGTCGAACTCCTCGGCGACACGCTCGTCGTTGGCCATGAGGCTCTCGACGTCGACCTGCTCGAACCCGAGCACGCCCATCTTGGCGAAGGCATCCCTGACCTTCGGTCCGAAAAGTCCGATGTCGCGCAGCGTCGGCACGATGCGGCTGAAGAGCATGCTACGGAACTGCTGCAAGGTCTCGCTCTTGGAGACGTAATCGACGCATTCGTCGGCATCGAAGTCGAGTGTGCGCCATATCTCCTCGCCGGTAAAGCGATCCCGCATCAGCAGGCACGCCTCCACGCAGAATTCCTCGCGCTCGTCGCGCTCGGCCTGCGTGAGCTGGGGGTAGAGATCACGCAGCGCCAGGCGACCGAAGGCGACGTGCCGCGCCTCGTCCTGCATCACGTAGGCGTTGATCGCGCGGCCCAGGGGGTCCTGGGCGAGGTCGCGGATCACGCCGAACGCCGCCAGGGCGAGGCCCTCGATCAGCACCTGCATGCCGAGGTAGGTCATGTCCCAGCGGGAGTCGCTGACCACGTCGTTGAGCAGGGCCTTCAGGTGGGGGTTGATCGGGTAGGCGAGCTCCAGCTTGTCGTGGAGGTAGCGGGAGTAGGCCTCGACGTGCCGCGCCTCGTCCATCACCTGGGTGGCGGCGTAGAACTTGGAGTCGAGGTCCGGCACCGTCTGCACGATCTTGGAGGCGCAGATCAGCGCCCCCTGCTCGCCGTGGAGGAACTGCGAGAACTGCCACGACGCCGTGTGCAGGCGTACCTGCGCCCGCTCGCGGTCGCCGAGCCGCTCCCAGGTCGGAGACCCGTAGATCGAGATCGCCTCGTCAGGGGTGCCGAGGGGGTCGTCCTTGTCCACCGCGTGGGACCAGTCGATCCGCTCGGTGGCGTTCCACTGCCGCTGCTTGCCCTTCTCGTACAGGTTGAGCAGCCGGTCGCGGCCCTGGTCGTACTCCCAGGAGAACGACGTGGTGCCGCCTCCGGGGACGTGCCAACCCGTTTCCTCGATGGGCAGGGTGTAGATGCGTGTGGTCACGATCTCCTCCCCAGGTCCGGCCTGCGCCGCGGGCAGGACCGGTGCCCATGCTGGTATTGCTGTTCGATTACCCGATCGGCGCGAGGGTACGGGACGCTGTTACGCGACGTCAAACAACGCGTCACACGAAGTCTGCTAGGCTCCCCCGATGGCCACGAGCAGCCGAATCGAGCTCCGCGACCGCCACCGGAGGCGCCGAGCCGCGGCAGAGCGCCAGATCCTCGAGGCGGCGGACAAGCTGCTGCGTGAGCGTCCCTACCGGGACCTCACCGTGGACGACGTGATGGCCGCGGCCGGGCAGTCGCGCACCGCCTTCTACCGGCACTTTCGGGACCGCCAGGACCTGGTCATCCGGCTGCTCAACGACCTCGGCGCCGAGATGTTCGAGCTGGCCGCGGCCTGGCTGGTCGGCACCGGCGACCCGCTGGTCGAGGGCCGCGACGCCACCGCCCGCCTGGTGCAGGCATGGGCCAGCAACGGCCCGCTGCTGCGGGCGATCAGCGAGGCGGCCAGCTACGACGAGGAGGTCGAAACCGCCTACCGCGCGCTGGTGCAGGTGTTCATCGACGCCAGCGCCGGGCGGCTCGAGCGCGAGGCGGCGAGCTTCGGGGTCCCCCACGCCGACGTGCGCGAGACCGCCATCGCGCTCTGCTGGATGACCGAGCGGTACCTCAGCGTCACCTTCGCCACCCCCGACGCCGGCGACCCGGCCGTCGCCACCGAGGTGCTGCACGCCATCTGGATGCGGGCCGCCTACCGCCTCGAACCCGCCCGATAGCGCCAGAGGAGACCGATGCGCGCAGCCACCATCCAGGACGGCAAGCTCGCCGTCGTCGAGCACCCCGATCCCAGCCCCGGCCACGGCCACCTGCTGGTACGCGTCCGCGCCGCCGGTCTGAACGGCGCCGACCTGCACCAGCTCAGAGGCGGCTACCCCGCGCCGCCCGGCAGCCCCCAGGACATCCCCGGGCTCGAGCTGGCCGGCGAGGTCGCCGCGATCGGCCCCGGCGTGCTCGGCCACCAGCCGGGCGACCGCGTCATGGCGCTGGTGGGCGGCGGCGCCCAGGCCGAGCTCGCGCTGGTCCACGAGCGGCTCGTCAGCCCGGTGCCGGAGACCGTCACCTGGCCGGCGGCCGGCGGCTTCCCTGAGGTGTTCACCACCGCGCACGACGCGCTGTTCAGCCAGTGCGGGCTCCGGGCCGGCGAGCGGGTGCTGGTCCACGGCGCCGCCGGCGGGGTCGGCACCGCCGCCGTGCAGCTCGCCGCCAACGCCGGAGCGCTGGTCACCGCCACCGTGCGCAACCCCGAGCACCACCGGGCGGTCGCCGACCTCGGCGCCGAGCGGGTCGTGCTGCCCGAGGAGATGGGCGACACCGGCCCCTTCGACGTCATTCTCGAGCTGGTCGGCGCACCGAACTTCCCTGCCAACTTCGACGTGCTCGCCCAGGGCGGCAGGATCTCCATCATCGGCACCGGCGCCGGCGGCAGGATCGACCTCGACCTTCGCCAGCTAATGGCGCGCCGCGCCAGGCTGTTCGGCTCGACGCTGCGCTCGCGCCCGCTCGAGGAGAAGGCCACCGCCGCCCGCCGCATCGAGACGCACGTGCTACCCGCGCTCGCCGCCGGCCGCATCCGCGTCCCGGTCGCCGCCACCTACCCGCTGGACCAGGTCGAGGAGGCCTACGAGCGCTTCCGCGCCGGCGGCAAGCTCGGCAAGATCGTCCTCGAGGTGTAGGCGGGGACTCCTCCACCCGCCTACCCGCCCCTCACCGTTCCTTCCGGCCTTCGCCTCCGCTCAGGCGTGGGTGGCGCCGGGGACGCCGCCGGCGTGGGCGGCCTCCACCTTGGCGCGGACCTGGCGCTTCAGCCGCGACAGGATGGCGGCGATGCCTCGCAGCCGCAGGGGGGACACGACCTGGTCGAGACCCATGGAGGTGTAGAAGGTCTCGGGGGTCGCCAGCACATCCTCCGCGCTGGAGCCGTTGAGCCCCTCGTAGAGGATGCCGGCGAACCCGCGGGTCGTCGGCGCCTCCGGCGGCGCGTCGAAGTACAGCTCCACCGCGCCGTCCTCGCGCAGCTCCGTGGCCACGAAGAACGGCGTCTGGCACTCGTGGACCTGCTCCAGCACGTCCCGGTTCGCGGCCAGCTCCGGCGGCAGCGGCGGCACCTTGCGCGAGTAGTCGAGCAGCGCCTCCAGGCGCAGGTCGCCGGGCAGGTCGGCGAACTCCTCGACGATCTCCTCGAGGCGCTCGGGAAGTGCGGTCCCACTCATGTCTGGGTGACCGGCGCGCGTGTCGCCGCCTCCCGCTCGATCGGCACCCGCACCGCGTTGCCCCACTCGACCCACGAGCCGTCGTAGTTGCGGACCCGCTGGAAGCCGAGCAGCTGGCTGAGCACGAACCAGGTGTGGCTGGACCGCTCGCCGATGCGGCAGTAGGCGATCACGTCGTCGCTCGGGTCGAGCCCCAGCTCGCCCTGGTACAGGGCACGCAGCTCCTCGGCCGTCTTGAAGGTGCCGTCGTCGTTGGCCGCCTTCTTCCAGGGGACGTTGCGCGCGCCGGGGACGTGCCCGCCGCGGATCGCGCCCTCCTGCGGATAGTCGGGCATGTGCAGCAGCTCGCCCGAGTACTCCTGCGGCGAGCGCACGTCGACCAGTGGCCTGGACGCCTTGACGTGCGCCAGCACGTCCTCCTTGAAGGCGCGGATGTGGGTGTCGTCGCGCGGCACCACCGGGTAGGCCGCCCGCTCGCGCTTCGGCGCCTCGGTGACCAGCGGCCGCCCCTCCTGGATCCACTTCTGCCGGCCGCCGTCCAGCAGACGCGCGTCCGGGTGCCCGAACAGTGTCGTGACCCACAGCGCGTACGCCGCCCACCAGTTGAAGTTGTCGCCGTAGAACACGATGGTGGTCTCGCGGGTGATGCCGCGGGAGGCCATCATCTCGGCAAAGCGCTCGCTGTCGACGTAGTCGCGCATCACCGGGTCGTTCAGGTCCGCGTGCCAGTCGATCTTCACCGCGCCGGGAATGTGGCCCGTCTCGTACAGCAGCACGTCCTCGTCCGACTCGGCCACCACCACCTGCGGATCGTCGAGGTGGTCGGCCAGCCACTCGGTGGTGACCAGTCGCTCGGGATGGGCGTAGCCGCTCAGCTTGTCCGTCATTGTCTCCTCCTGCCAAGTGTCAACGTACAGACTACCCGCCCGCGCCCAAGCGTCCCCGCGGCACCGGGGTG
>Ga0268241_10000063_pt1 | contig 13161 bp, 13 predicted proteins | sample BulsoiAmnAmmetaG_FD_200248 | JGI IMG/M metagenome (GOLD analysis project Ga0268241, IMG submission 200248) | Bulk soil microbial communities from Mexico - Amatitan (Am) metaG (v2) (version 2) | ecosystem: Environmental > Terrestrial > Soil > Agricultural land | place: Mexico: Amatitan, Jalisco...
GACGCGGTCGGCCGGCAGCGCGGCGCCGGCCTCGGCGGCGGCCACGACGAGCGCGAGCAGACCCTGAACCAGCTCCTGGTCGAGATGGACGGCTTCGACACCAAGTCCGGCGTCATCCTGATCGCCGGCACCAACCGGCCCGACATCCTCGACCCGGCCCTGCTCCGCCCGGGCCGCTTCGACCGCCAGATCGCCGTGGACCGGCCGGACCTCAAGGGCCGCGTCGACATCCTGCGGGTCCACGCCCGCGGCAAGCCGCTCTCGGGCGACATCGACCTGGAGGTGCTGGCCCGGCGCACGCCCGGCTTCACCGGCGCCGACCTCGCCAACGTGGTCAACGAGGCCGCCCTGCTGTCGGCCCGCCACGGCCGCAAGGAGATCGTCAACGAGGAGCTCGAGGAGGCCATCGACCGGGTCATCGCCGGCCCGGAGCGCAAGACCCGCGTGATCTCCGAGAAGGAGAAGCGCGTGATCGCCTACCACGAGTCCGGCCACGCGCTGGTGGGGCACGCGCTGCCCAACACCGACCCGGTCCACAAGGTCTCGATCATCTCCCGCGGCCGCGCGCTCGGCTGGACGCTGGCGCTGCCGGTCGAGGACAAGTTCCTGGTCACCAGGAGCGAGATGATCGACCAGCTGGCCATGCTGCTGGGCGGCCGGGTCGCCGAGGAGCTGTGGTTCCTCGACCCGTCCACCGGCGCCTCCGACGACATCGAGAAGGCCACCCAGCTCGCCCGCAAGATGGTCTGCGAGTACGGCATGAGCGACCGGCTCGGCTCGCTGGTGCTCGGCACCAAGCAGGAGAACGTCTTCCTGGGCCGCGACTTCGGCCACCAGCAGGACTACTCCGAGCAGGTCGCCTTCGAGATCGACAAGGAGATGCGTCGCCTGATCGACGAGGCGCACGTCGAGGCCGAGGAGGTCCTCACCAGCTACCGGGACGTGGCCGACCAGATGGTCGAGGTCCTGATGGAGAAGGAGACCATCACCAAGGAGGAGCTGGCCCAGATCCTCGCCCCGGTGGTGAAGCGCCCGCCGCGCGGCATCATGGCGCCGCGCGCCGGCTACGCCCACCCCAACGGCGGCCGCAGCCACGAAGCCGGCATCGCCCGCGCCCAGGACTCCTTCCCCTCCGACTGACCGCTCGAGGCTCCGCCAAGCCATCGGCCCCAGCCATTGCGCTGGGGCCGATGGCATTTCCGGGTTGAATCCCGACCCGGCGGCAGTCAGCCCGCCAGGATCTGTTGCGCGCGCTGGTGGCTGATCTCCAGCACCTCGCCCGCGTCACGGACACTGAGACCCAGCTCGGCCAGGCATTGGGCGGCAACCCTTGCGGCCTCCGCCGCCTCCTTCTGGTCGCGTGCGACCTTGGCCCGTGCGGACTTGGCGCGCCGGACCGCCGTTTGCGCCTCGCGCGGGACGCGGATCTCCTCGTCGAACTTGGCGTCGGCGGCGTCATCCACCCAGAGGTCCAGAGCCTCCCGGATGCGGCGCCGCGCCTGCTGGAGGGATCGCCCATAGGTGTGGGCGCCGGGTACTTCGGGAACGTGTGCGTTCCATGCGCCCGACTCGTCGCGCTCGTAGATCACCGCATAGCGACCCTGGTCCACCACAACCACCCTTGCGCTTCGACGCAGTGCGAAGTCCCGCGACGATGACTCCGCCTCCGGCTGGGGAAATTCGGGAGGCTCAAGCCGGCACTGGTCCTATGCTACGGCGTGGGCCGATGCCGTTGCGAGGAGCAAGCAATGGAGCAGGGGATGGACCGGGACGAGCCCGCGGAGGCGGGTCGCGCGCGGCGATCGCCACGGCGCGCATTCGACCTCGGCAAGGTGGAGCGAGGTGTCCGGTTGATCCTGGAGGGCATCGGTGAGGATCTCCAGCGCGACGGTCTTCGCGAGACGCCGGCGCGGGTGGCCCGTATGTACGAGGAGCTCACTTCCGGGCTACGCGACGATCCACGGGACGTGCTCCAGGCGGTCTTCGAAGAGGGCCACGACGAGATGGTCATGGTCCGGGACATCCCGATGTACAGCTTCTGCGTCCCAAGCGGCCAGATGGTCAATGCCGTCAAGGGGTGTCGTCGTGCCAGAGACGTCCGTGTAGGCGATGAGTTGTGGACGCTGGACGATGGCCGTGTGAGATCAACCAACGTGACGACCATTCAGCGCCGGACCGTTCGCGAGTTGGTCGAGGTCCGCACCGAGAAGGGGACTGTCCGAGTCACTCCAGATCATCCGTTTGCCACTCCGGTAGGGTGGATGGAAGCGAAGGATCTGGAGGGCATGGTGGTCGAATGGACGGCGCCGAGGAGCCTCTGTCGTCCGAAGTTCCCACCGCAACTCGGCTACGAGTCCGGATACGCGATTGGGGCCATCTGCGCCGACGGAACGGTTGCGGGACGGTATGTCTCGCTCGTCGTCAACGACGAGGTCTACGCGAAGCGCTTCGCTGTGGCGCTGGAGCAGGCGTTCGGCGTCGATGCCCGCGTCGAGTCGGTAGAACGGCCCTCTGGGTATCTCGGCCGCCTGGCACCGGGCTTTCGGGTTCGAGTGGTCTCCTCCTACCTGGCGGACCTCTTGCGCCAATACCTGAACGGTGACGCGAATCACCTGCGGCAGAGCTTCCCGAGGGTGGTCCTCGCGGACGAGCAGGTGTTCAGCGGCTTTCTCGACGGCTACATCGAGGGAGATGGATGGCCCTTCAAGCCTGTCCGAGGTACGGCGAAAGGTAGGAAGGTCGTCAGCGCCAATGTTCGATTCCTGTCGGACCTGGCTTCGATCATCGGCGCTCGATTTACGCCCAATCGCAGCGGCAGAGCGTCGGCCCTGTATGTTGCGGACAGTTGGCTGCCACGTCATGGGTTCAAGCGCGAGTCCCACCGGACCGACTTGATCGAATCGCGCTGGGTGCGCGTCGAAGAAGTGCGGCGTCTTCATGCTCCCCTACGCAACCCATTCACGGTGTACAGCTTTACCTGCGACCCATATCCCACCTTTCTGATCGGTGGTCACCTGACGCACAACTGTGAGCATCACCTCCTGCCCTTCATCGGCAAGGCGCACGTGGCCTACGTGCCGAGCCAGGGGCGGATCACCGGGCTGTCGAAGCTGGCGCGGCTGGTCGACGGGCTCGCCAAGCGGCCGCAGGTCCAGGAGCGGCTCACCAGCCAGGTGGCCGACGCGCTGGTCGAGCGGCTCCACCCGCAGGGCGCGCTGGTGGTGATCGAGGCCGAGCACCTGTGCATGAGCATGCGCGGGGTGCGCAAACCGGGCGCGATCACGGTGACCTCGGCGGTGCGCGGGGTCTTCCGCGACTCGATGCCGACCCGCCTGGAGGCCATGAACCTCATCGGGGTCTCGCGCCGCGGGGAGTGATCGCTCCGCGGCGCGCGGGAGCGACCTTCCCGGCGCCGTCGGCGGCCCGGCGGGCTTCCGCCGGTGGATATCATGGCCGGGCCCGCTCGTCGAGGAGGTCCGCCCGTGCCGATCACGCCGCTGCGCCCGCATGACCTGCGGGTCGGGGACAGGGTCCTGCCCACCTCGACCCGTTGCCTGGTCATGGGCGTGCTCAACGTGACCCCGGACTCCTTCTCGGACGGCGGCACCTACCTGGACCACCGGGCCGCGGTGGCCCACGGGCTGGCGATGGCGGCCGAGGGCGCCGACCTGCTCGACGTCGGCGGCGAGTCCACCCGGCCGGGCGCCGCCTACGTCGACGAGCGCACCGAGCTGGACCGGGTGCTGCCGGTGATCGAGGCGCTGGCGGCCGCCACCGACGTGCCGATCTCGGTCGACACCCGCAAGTCGGCCGTGGCGCGCGCCGCGCTGGCGGCCGGTGCCGGGATCGTCAACGACGTCAGCGCCGGCCGGGACGACCCCGAGCTGTTCGGCGTGGCCGCCGAAGCCAAGGCGCCGGTGGTGCTGATGCACATGCGCGGCACCCCGGCGACCATGCAGGACGACCCCACCTACACCGACGTGGTCGCCGAGGTCGAGCGGTTCCTGGCCGAGCGCGCCGAGGCCGCCGAGGCGGCCGGCGTGCCCCACGACAGCCTGGTGGTCGACCCGGGCATCGGCTTCGGCAAGCGCGACCAGCACAACTACGCGCTGCTGGCGGCGCTGCCGCGCTTCACCCTCCTGGGCCACCCGGTGCTGGTCGGCGCCAGCCGCAAGGGCTTCATCGGCCGCGCGCTGTCGGTGCCGATGCACGAGCGGGCCGAGGGCACCGCGGCGACGGTCGTCTGGGCGGTGGAACGCGGCGCCCGCATCGTGCGGGTCCACGACGTTCGTCACATGGTCCGCACCGTGCGGATGACCGAGGCGCTGCTGGCCCACGCCGGGGAGGCGCCATGACCACGGCGGCGCCCGGCGACCGGATCCTGGTCCGCAACCTGCGGGTCTTCGCCCACCACGGGGTGCTGCCGCACGAGGCCGAGCGCGGGCAGGTGTTCGTGCTGGACCTCGACCTGTCGGTCGACCTGGAGGCCGCCGGCCGCGACGACGACCTGGAGCGCACCGTCGACTACGGCGGCCTCACCGAGCGGGTCGCCGAGCTGGTCGCCTCCAGCCGCCGCCAGCTCCTGGAGGCGGTCGCCACCGACGTGGCCGAGCTGGTGCTGGCCGACCAGCGGGTCCAGCAGGTCCGGGTGCGGGTCGCCAAGCCGCACGCGCCCATCCGGGCCGACGCCGAGGTGGCCGTCGAGCTGGTCCGCGGCCGCGGGGGTGACCGGCGGTGACCCGCGCGCACGTGGCGCTCGGCTCCAACCTCGGCGACCGCATGGCCACCCTGGACGCGGCCGTGCGCGCACTCGACGCCGACGAGCGGACCTACGTGATGGCGGTCTCGACGGTCTACGAGACCGAGCCGGTCGGCGGCCCGCCGCAGGACCCCTACCTCAACGCGGTGGCGGTGCTGGAGACCGACCGCGACCCGCACTCGCTGCTCGACCTGCTGCTGCTGACCGAGGAGCGGCTCGGCCGGGTGCGGGGCGAGCGCTGGGGGCCGCGCACCGCCGACCTGGACCTGATTCTCTACGACGGGCCGCCGGTCAGCTCGCCGGACCTGACCGTGCCGCACCCGCGCGCCCGCGAGCGGGCCTTCGTGCTGGTCCCGCTCATCGAGGTCGACCCGTTCGCCAGCTTCCCCGACGGCGAGACCGCCGCCGAGGCGCTGGCCAGGCTCGGCCCCGTCGCCGGCGTCATCGCGGTCGGCGAGCTGGAGGCGTGATGAGGTGAGTCTCGGGCGGGTGCGTTCGGAGCTGCTCCTGGGCCAGGTCCTGGAGGCGCTGCCGCGGCCGCCGGCCGGCGTGGTGGACGCCGGCGGCGGCACCGGCCAGCTGGCGGTGCCGCTGGCCCGGCTCGGCTACCTGGTGTCGGTGGTCGACACCTCCGCGGCGATGCTGGCGACCTGCGCCCAGCGCGCCGCCGACGAGGGCGCCGACCTGGCCGAGCGGGTGGTCACCGTCCAGGGCGACGTGGTCGAGCTGCCCGCCCTGCTCGGCCCCGCCAGCCAGGACGCCGCGCTGTGCCACGAGGTGGTCACCTCGGCCGAGGACGCCGCCGCGGTGCTGGGGGCGCTCGCCGAGGTGCTGCGCCCCGGCGGGGTGCTGTCGCTGACCTACGCCAACCGCGACTGGCTGGTGCTGCGCGCCGGCCGGCGGGGCGACTACCCGGCGGCGCTGCGGCTGCTCGACCACCTCGACGCGACGCCGGACGCCGGCCGGCGGGAGCAGCGGGCCCATGGCGCGGTGACCGCCGACGAGCTCGCCCCGCACGTCGCCAAGGCCGGCTTCGAGGTGATCGGCTCCTACGGCGTCAGCGTCTTCGGCGAGGGTGACGACCTGGACAGCGGGGCGCAGCGCGCGCTGCTGGAGCTGGAGCGGCGGGTCGCCGGCCGCGAGCCGTACCGCTCGGCCGCGCAGGTGGTCCACCTGATCGGCCGGCGCGCCCCCGCCGGCGCCCCGCAGGTGAGACCATGACCATCTCGACAGCTCCACGTCACGCCCGCTGGAGTGATCGGAGTTCCGATGCCAGACGAGCCGACCAGTAGGTTCTCGCCCGCCGCCGTGGTCGGGGCTGGTCGCGTCGGTCTCGCGCTGGCGATCTTCCTGCAGCGGCTGGGGCTGGAGGTCACCGTCGGGGTGCGCTCCGACCACGGCCGCCAGCGGGTCGAGGCGGCCAGCGACCTGCCGACCGCCACGCCGGCCGAGGCGGTGCGCGGCGCCAGGCTGGTGGTGCTGGCGGTGCTCGACGACGAGCTGCCGTCGCTGATCACCGCGCTGGCCGCCGAGGGCGTGTTCGGGCCCGACCAGGCGGTGATCCACACCGCCGGGGTCGACGGCCCCGAGCTGCTCACCCCGGCGTCGGCGGCCGGCGCCACGGTGGCGGCCTGCCACCCGGTGCAGATCTTCAACGAGGACCTGGAGGCCACCCTGGGGCGCATCCCGGGGACCGTGTGGGGCGTCACCGGCGACCAGGCCGGCCGCGATGTGGTCACCATGCTCGGCGGCCGGCCGATGGACGTGCCCTCCTCCGGGCGGGTCCGCTACCACGTCTCGCTGGTGCTGGCGGCCAACGGCGCGGCGGCGCTGTCGGCCAGCGCCGCCGACATCCTGCGTGCCGGCGGGGTGATCGACCCCGGCGCGGTGCTCGGCGGCCTGGTCCACGCCAGCGTCGACGCCGCCCTGGCCACCGGCCAGGCGGGCATGTCCGGCCCGTGGGTGCGCGGCGAGGGCCGCACCATCGGCATGCACGTCGAGGCGCTCGCCCGCAAGCAGCGGCTGGTCAAGGTGTACGCGGCGCTGGCCAGGCTGGTCGGCGACCGGGCCTCCGCCGCCGGCCGGCTGGACCCGGACGCGCGCCGCCGCGTGGAGGCCGCCCTGCAGGGCCACGACAACGACGGCGAGGACTCGGGCGAGCGGCGCGAGCTGCTCAGGAGGCTGGGGCGGCGTGCGCGCGGTCGCGAGCAGCGCTGAGCTCCGGGCGGCCCTCGAGGCGGCCAGAGCCGGCAACGCCGCGGTCGGCTTCGTGCCGACCATGGGCGCCCTGCACGCCGGCCACCGCTCGCTGCTGGCCGCCGCGCGCAAGCGGGACGGCTTCGTGGTCGCCTCGATCTTCGTGAACCCGCTCCAGTTCGGCGCCGGCGAGGACTTCGCCAGCTACCCCAGGGACCTGCCCGGCGACCTGGCGATCCTGGAGCGCGAGGGAGTCGACCTGGCGTTCACCCCGGAGCCGGCCGAGGTCTGGCCGCGCGAGCCGCAGGTGCGCGTCTCCACCGGCCCGATCGGCACGCGGCTGGAGGGCGCGCTGCGGCCGGGCCACCTGGACGGGGTCGCCACGGTGGTCGCCAAGCTGCTCCACCTGGTCGGCCCCTCGCGGGTCTACCTCGGCCGCAAGGACGCCCAGCAGCTCGCCATGCTCCGCCGCATGGTCGCCGACCTGGGCTTTCCCAACGAGGTGATCGGCTGCCCGACGGTGCGCGAGCCCGACGGGCTGGCGCTCTCCTCGCGCAACGCCTACCTGTCGACCGCCGAGCGCAAGCGCGCCGTCGCCCTCTACCAGGGCCTCCGCGCGGGCCTGGAGGCCTGGCTGGCGGGGGAGCGGGAGCCGGCCAAGATCGAGGGCGCGGCGGTCAGCGTGCTGGACGCCACCCCAGGGGTCGAGACGCAGTACGTCGCCCTGGTCGAGCCGGAGAGCTTCGAGCCGTCGGCCAGCGCCGCGGCGGGGCAGGTGCTGGCGGTGGCCGCCCGCGTCGGCCCGGCGCGGCTGATCGACAACCTGGCCCTCGAGGAGCCCGCGTGACGCCGCGGCGGGCGCTCGCCCCCGGCCCGGACTGGTAGGAGGAGCAGATGCTGCTGGCCCTGGACGTCGGCAACACCGAGATCACCATCGGCGTGTTCGACGCCGACAAGCTGGTGCAGCACTGGCGCGCGTCGACCGTGGCCGAGCGCACCGCCGACGAGCACGCCCTGCTGCTCGGCGGGTTCCTCGCACAGGAGGGCATGGACCTCGGCTCGGTCGGCGGGGTGGCGATCTCCTCGGTGGTGCCGCGGCTCAGCCAGGCGACCCGCGAGATGGTGCGACGCTACTGCGGCTTCGAGCCGCTGATGCTGGAGCCGGGGATCCGCACCGGCCTGTCGATCCTGACCGACAACCCGCGCGAGGTCGGCGCCGACCGGGTGGCCAACGCGGTCGCCGCCTACGCGCTCTACGGCGGTCCTTCCGTGGTGGTGGACTTCGGCACGGCCACCACCTTCGACGCGGTCTCCGGCAGGGGCGAGATGCTCGGGGTGGCGATCGCGCCGGGGATCGAGATCTCCACCAACGCGCTGGTCCGGGAGACCGCCCAGCTCCGCCGGGTCGAGCTGGTCGCGCCCCGGTCGGTGATCGGCAAGAACACCACCGAGTCGCTCCAGGCCGGCATCGTCTTCGGCTTCGCCGGCCAGGTCGACGCGCTGGTCCGGCGGATGCTCGCCGAGCTGGGCGGCAGTGCCACGGTGATCGCCACCGGCGGTCTGGCGGCCGTGATGGTCGCGGTCTGCGAGACCCTGGAGCGCCACGACGCCTGGCTGACCCTGCACGGCCTGCGGATCATCTTCGACCGCAACGACGGCCACGGGACCCGGGCGCCGGCGTGAGCGCGCCGTCGCCGGACCGGCCGGACAAGGTCGAGGGACGGGCGCTCTCGCCGCGCCCCTTCCGCCACTTCGGCATCGAGGCGGTGATGCTGGGGCCGGCGGTCCGGCAGGAGGGGCTGCTGCGGCGCGAGGGCGTGGCGGTCTGGCGGCGGCTGGAGCCGCAGGCGCTGGTGTTCGACCGCGCGAAGACGCAGGCCGCGCTGCGCGACGGCGACCTCCTCGCCGTGCGAGTCGTGGTGGCCACCACCCCGGCGCGCGACCGGGCCCTGCGCGTCCCGGCGGTGGGCGAGCGGGCCACCAGGGTGCTGTCGGCCGCCAGCGAGCCGCCGCCGACCGGCTGGCTGCTGCTGGTCGACGAGGGGCCGGGCGAGACCTGGCTGTACCTGGCCGAGGAGGACGAGCCCGCCGAGGTGCTGGCCGGCTTCATCGGCCGCCGCGGCCGCACCGACTTCGCCCGCGCGCGGCGGCGCTCGCGCCTGGGCGGGCTCGGCAGCGCCGGCATCTTCGCCGGCCTGGTGCTGATCTTCTACTCGACCGCCTTCGGCATCGGCGTCGGCGGCCAGGTCGCCGGCGCCGCGCTGGCGGCGCTCTCGGTGGTGACGCTGATCCGCGCCCGCCCGCGCTGAGGCCGCCGGGAAACCCGCAGGTCAGGGGCCTTTCTCCGGTCGCCGCGCCAGATCAGACACCGGTCCGATATGACTGAGCTTGTCAGGATTGACGACAGAGCGGATCGTCTGGACCATACCGTCGGCGACGTCGAGCGCGACCACGCTGACCACGCGCCCTTCGGCGTCGTACAGCACGGAGCCCGGCTGGCCGTTGACCCAGGCCAGCCGGAGGGAGGCGCCGAGGGTCCGGCCCCGGCGGAGCAGGCCGACGAGCAGCCGCATGACGGGCTGCCGCCCGGCCAGCGGCTTCCCGATCACCTGCGTCTTGCCGCCACCGTCCCCGTGGAACACCACGTCGGGCGCGAGCATGCCGAGCAGGGCGTCCATGTCGCCGCCCGCGGCGGCCTCGAAGAACCTGCGGGCGAGTTCCTCGCCTTCCGCCCGCCGCGCCGGGGGCGGCGCGCTGTCGCGCGCCTGCTCTCCGGCGGCGATGCGCTGCCTGGCGCGGGCGAAGATCTGCCGGCAGTTCGCCTCGGTCTTGCCGGTGATCCCCGCCACATCCGGGTAGCCGTACCCGAACACCTCGCGCAGCATGAACACCGCCCGCTCCACCGGCGAGAGGGCCTCCAGCAGCACGAGGAACGCCATCGACAGCGAGTCGGCCAGCTCGGCGTGCTCGGCCGGCCCCGGCGCGTCGGCGGGCACGACGACCGGCTCGGGCAGCCAGTCCCCCACGTACGTCTCCCGCCGCACCCGTGCCGAACTCAGGTGGTTGATTCCCAGCCGCGTCACCGCCGTCGTCAGGTACGCCTTCGGATCGGCGATCGTGGTTCCCGCCTGGCGCGCCCGGGTCAGGCCAAGGAACGCGTCCTGCATGATGTCCTCGGCGTCGCCCACGGATCCGGTCATCCCGTAGGCGATGGAGAACAGCAGCGGCCGGTACTCGGCCGCGCCCGTCTCATCCGCTGACCCAGGCACGGAATCCCTCCCGCCAGCTCGCGTACCGCGGCTCCCAGCCGAGCTCTTTCCTTGCCTTCTCGTTCGAGGACCCGCGCGCGCTGGTCATCTGGACCACGACGAACTCTCCGGCGAGCAGCCGCCCGAGCCAGGCGGGCACGCGCAGCGGCGGCTTCGCGCCCACGACCTCGGCCAGGTACGGCAGCCACTCCGCGACCGGCGCCGGGTCGCTGTCCACGACGTTGTAGACGCCAGGCGCGCCGCGGTCGACCGCAGCGAGCGTCGCGGCCGCGGCGTCGGTGATCTCGATGAACGACCAGATCCCGGTCCCGCCGCCGATCACCGCCATCTGCCGCTTCCGCACGGCGTCCACCAGGACATCCGAGGCGCCAGGCCCGTAGAAGCTGCCGTAGCGCAGCACGATTCCCTCCGGCGCCTCCAGCGGCACGGTCTTCTCCCCATACCTGGCCGCCGCCACCGTCCGCGCTGCCGACGGGACGGGCCGCGGGTCGCGCGGATCTTCTTCGGTCTTCACCGGGCCGCCGGAGCGCTCGTTGTCGCGTTCCGCGCTCTGCGCGATGACCCGGCGGGTGCCCGCCCGCGCCGCGGCCGCCAGCAGGTTGTCGGTGCCCCGGGTCCGCAGCTCGTTGGTGGCGGCGAATACCCTGTCGACCTTGCGCAGGCTCCGCATGTCCGCCAGCGCGGTCATCTGGTGCACGATCACCTCTGGCCTGGCGGCCAGCACCGCCGCGATCACCGCCTCGCGGTCCAGCCCGTCGAGGACCACCGGCTTCGCGCCCGCCTCGCGCAACCGCGCGACCTTGCCGGGCGTCCTCGTGGTGGCGGTGACCTCGTGACCCGCCGCGACCAGCCCAGGAACGAGGTGCCGTCCCAGTGCCCCGGTCGCGCCCGTGACGAAGACTCGCATGAGCTTTCCTTCCGTGTGGTGCTTTCCCTTGAAGACAAGGCACCGCCGGAAGCTGTGACATTCTTCGACCCCGCCATCCGCTACATGATCGGCGCTCCAGGCGGATAGCATGGCGGCTCAGCAGGGACGACAGCGAACGTGAGGAGCATCGTGCCGGACCCAGAGGACCGATCCGCCGTCGAGCGGGCGCGGCGGGAGAAGCTGGCCAAGCTGCGTGCCGCCGGGACCGACCCGTACCCGACCGGCTTCGGCCGCACCCACACGCTGGCCGAGGTGGCCGAGCGCTGGTCGCGCCTGGCCGCCGGCGAGGAGTCCGGCGACACCGTCCAGGTGGCCGGGCGCATCGTGCTCAAGCGGGCCATGGGCAAGCTGGCCTTCTGGACCCTGCGGCAGGGCGACGACGAGCTCCAGGCGATGCTCACCGTGCAGTCGCTCGGCGCCGGGCGCTTCGAGCGGGCGCTCGAGCTGGACCTGGGCGACTGGGTCGGCGTCCACGGCGAGGTGATCCGCACCAGGCGCGGCGAGCTCTCGGTCCGGCCCGACCGGGTCGAGCTGCTGGCCAAGGCGCTGCGGCCGCTGCCGGACAAGTGGAAGGGCCTGACCGACGTGGAGGTCCGCTCGCGCCAGCGCGAGCTCGACCTGATCGTCAACCCGGCCGCCCGCGCGGCCGCGCGGCTGCGCTCGACGATCGTGCGCAGCCTGCGCGAGTCGATGGTGGCGCGCGGCTACGTCGAGGTCGAGACGCCGATCCTGCTGCCAGTGCCCGGCGGCGCGCTGGCCAGGCCGTTCGTCACCCACCACAACGCGCTCGACACCGACCTGTACCTGCGGGTCGCCTGCGAGCTGTACCTCAAGCGCCTGCTGGTCGGCGGCATGGACCGGGTCTTCGAGCTGAACCGGGTGTTCCGCAACGAGGGCATCGACTCCCGTCACAACCCCGAGTTCACCATGCTCGAATCGAACGCCGCCTTCCAGGACTACCGCGACATGATGACGCTGGCCCGCGGGGTGATCCTCGAGGCCGCCGACGCCGCGCTGGGCCGCCGCACCATCGAGTACCAGGGCCAGGTGCTCGACCTCGACGCCGAGTGGCGCGAGGCGCCGCTGCTCGAGCTGGTCCGCGCCGCCACCGGCGAGCCGGAGCTGGCCTACGACTGGCCGCTGGAGCGGGTGCGGGAGATCTGCGACGCCATGAAGGTCCCCTGGGAGCCGGGCTGGGGCGTCGGCAAGCTGGTGCTGGAGCTGTACGAGCACCACGTGGAGGGCTCGATCGTCGAGCCGACCTTCGTGACCGACTACCCGGTCGAGGTTTCGCCCTTGGCGCATCCGCACCGCGACGACCCCTCGGTGACCGAGCGGTTCGAGCTGATCATCGGCGGCCGCGAGTACGCCAACTGCTTCTCGGAGCTGACCGACCCCGACGAGCAGCGGATGCGGATGGAGGAGCAGGCCCGCGCCAAGGCCGGCGGCGACGAGGAGGCGATGGTGGTCGACGAGGCCTACCTGCGCGCCCTGGAGCTCGGTCTGCCGCCCAACGCCGGGCTCGGCATCGGCGTGGACCGGCTCGTGATGCTGCTCGGGAACCTCTCCTCGATCAGGGAGGCTATCCTGTTCCCGCAGCTCCGCCCCGAGGAGCTGTAGGCCGCGGCCGTGGCGGCCGACTCCCGAGTTGGCTGGTCCCGGAACATCGACCGGGGTTCGGGTGTTGCCTGAGTGGAAGACCGAGACCAGCGGCACCGCAGTGGAGGACCACAACGACCGGAACTGAACGCGTCTGTACAGCCGCCTTGTTGCCTGCGGATCCCCCCGCAGGACCCCGAAAGGCCGGGTGTATAGTCGATTGGCGGCAACGTTTCTCCGCCGCCATATCCCTGGGGGTTTGGCATGTTTGAGCGCTTCACCGACCGGGCTCGACGGGTCGTCGTGCTCGCCCAGGAGGAAGCCCGGCTCCTGAATCACAACTACATCGGCACCGAGCACATCCTGCTCGGCCTCATCCACGAGGGCGAAGGCGTGGCCGCCAAGGCACT
>Ga0268241_10000064_pt1 | contig 13131 bp, 15 predicted proteins | sample BulsoiAmnAmmetaG_FD_200248 | JGI IMG/M metagenome (GOLD analysis project Ga0268241, IMG submission 200248) | Bulk soil microbial communities from Mexico - Amatitan (Am) metaG (v2) (version 2) | ecosystem: Environmental > Terrestrial > Soil > Agricultural land | place: Mexico: Amatitan, Jalisco...
CTTTCATAGACGTCGGCAGTGTAACCGCCGTACTTCCTGGCAAACGACAGTGTCGCCTCCTGCCCCATCAGGCGTCGTGCTTGTCGGAAATCGATGACGAGCGCTAGTTACGAAATTGTCGTTCTCACGATCGGATGGCGCGCCCGGGCCTCGCGGCACGTCGCATTCAACGGCATTTATCCTTAAGATGCACATCGCCAGGGGACCTGTTCGATGTGGGACGTATTCGTTTCCTACAAGGCGGAAGACCGGTCGCGGGTTGAGCCGCTCGTCGAAGCGCTCGAGGCTGAGGGCTTGTCGGTCTGGTGGGACGCACGCGTTGGCGGCGGCGAAGCCTGGCGCGAAGCGATCGCCGAGCATCTGGAAGCCGCCCGCTGCGTGATCGTCGTCTGGAGCAAGCGCTCCACTGGCCCCGAAGGCCGCTTCGTCCGCGACGAGGCAAGCAGGGCGCAGGGCAAGGGGACCTACCTGCCAATCACGATCGACAAGGTGCAGCCGCCACTCGGCTTCGGCGAGATGCAGGCGCTGTCGCTCGCCGGATGGAAAGGCGATGCTTCCGACCCGCATTACCGCGCGGTCAGCGCATGCGTACATTCGATGCTCGGGAGCACGGCACCGGTAGAGGGGGTCCACAAGGACGGTCCCATCTTCACGCGGCGCTCGGCGCTTGTAGCTGGCGGAGGCGCGGTCGTCCTTGCTGCCGCCGCCGGTGGATGGCTCCTGCTGCGCGCCTCAAGTGCAAGGGCGAACACGATCGCCGTCCTGCCCTTTGCCAACCTTAGCGGGGATCCATCCCAGACCTACTTTTCCGACGGCATCGCCGAAGAGGTGCGGAGCGCTCTCGCTGCCCTTGCTGGTGTCGAAGTGGTCGCTCGCACCTCGTCGGAAATGCTTCGCAACGCCGACGCGATCACCGCGGCGCGACGCCTCAGCGTGGCGAACGTGGTCACCGGCAGCGTACGGAGGTCGCCTTCGACCATTCGGGTCAGCGCGCAGCTGGTCGACGGAAGGAACGGGCTCGAGCGATGGTCCGAGACTTTCGACCGGCCGCTCGGCGATGTGCTTCAAATACAATCCGACATTGCCGCCAATGTCGCGAGGGCACTCAGCGTGCGGCTCGGAAACCGTTCGAGCGATCTACTGTCCATTGGCGGAACGAAGAACCCGCAGGCGCAGGACCTCCTGCTCCAGGCTACGGCAACCGAAGGAGATGACAGCGGCTCCGCCTTCCTTCGCCGCATAGAATTGTTCGGCAGGGCGATTGAGCTAGATCCGAACTATGCCGAAGCCCACGCGCGCAGAGGCCTGAATCAGGACCTCTGGGCGAACGCCTGGGCGCCAAACAACGCTGAGAAATTTCGCACCGAAGCCGAAGCTCTGCAGTCGGTCCGGCGCGCGATCATGATCGCTCCCTCCATGGCGCTCGGCTACTCGGCGCTGGGCGTCATCTATTACAACAGTCTCCAGGCAAAGAAATCGCTCGACGCCCTCGCCCGAGCGGTGGAGCTCCCGGGACCCGATATCGCCGCCTTCGTAAATTATGCGATCATGCTGGCGCGCGTGCACCGGCAGAGCGAAGCCGAGTCCATGGCCGAGCGAGCGATTGCGCGGGATCCTCTGAATGCCATTGCGCGGATGGCCCGCGCATGGGTTTTCTACGCCGGGAGGAAGTACCCGCAATGCATCGACGCTGCCCGCGAAGCGCTGAGCATCGCTCCCCAAAACCGCCGCGCGAGATCCTTCCTCGTATTTTCTCTCATGGAGCTCGGCCGCATCGATGAGGCCAGGCGCGAGTTGAATGCGCTGCCCCCAGACGATTATCGCCGGCAGGTCGGCGAAGGAGTGATTGCCGCCAGGTCAGGCGACAGGGAAGCTGCGCTTCGGGCTATCGAGGCACTCAGGAAACGCTACGGCGATACGGTGAATTATCAGTTCGCCGAGGTCTACGCGCAGCTCAGGGATACTGACAAAGCCCTGTCGGCACTCGAAGCTGCCTGGGCAACGAAGGACGCCGGCCTAGCCGCCATGCAGATTGATCCCTTCGTCGACCCGATCCGAAGCGATCCTCGCTTTCTTGCGATACAGCGCCGAGTGTTCGGCTAAGAAGTGGTTCTGCTCAGCCACAGCTCGATCGCTTGCACGACATGCTCCTGCTCTTCAGGTGTCAGCTCGCGTCCCGCCGGAATGCCGTGCCATTTGGCGAGGCACGAGCGGCAGCAGGTCGCCGTCGCGTGCTGGGCGACAAACACGGGGTGGCCGCGCCACGGCGTCTGACGCCCGTCATTCGGCGGCTCCGCCGGCGCCAGGCGCTTGCCGATGAAGTCGCGTGCATGGTCGAGGACTACCTTGATTCCCCGGCTATCGAGATAGGCGCGGTCCTTCGCCCCGAGACGGAACTTCGTCCGGAAAGGCGAGCTGGCGAGTCTCTCAAAGACCGCATCCAGGTTACGCATGGGCAGCTCTCAAGCAAAAGGGCCGGAGGATCGCTCCCCCGGCCCTTCCTTTGTGACTTCGGCGAGGCCTAGCGGCGATCGCCCATGAACCGCAGCAGAAACAGGAACATGTTGATGAAGTCGAGGTAGAGGTTCAGCGCGCCGATGACGGCCGTCTTGGCCATCGCCTCGCCATGTCCCGCGACCGCGAAATAGATGCTCTTGATCTTCTGCGTGTCATAGGCGGTCAGCCCCGCGAAGATCAGCACGCCGATCGCGCTGATCGCGAGGTTCAGGCCCGGCGAGCGCAGGAACATGTTGAGCAGCATCGCGACAAAGAGCCCGACGACCCCCATGATCAGGAAGGTGCCGAAGCCCGACAGGTCGCGCTTCGTCGTGTAGCCATAGAGGCTCAAGCCAAGGAAAGCGGCCGCCGTCGCGAAGAACGCCTGGGCGATCGAAGCCCCGGTATAGACCAGGAACAGGCTCGAGAACTGCACTCCGACGAGCGCGGCATAGACCCAGAACAGGGCCTGCGCCGTGCCGGCGGAAATCCGGTTGATCCCGAAGCTCAGCCCGAAGACGATCGCCAGCGGCGCGAACAGCGCGATCCAGAACAGCGGCGTCGCCTGCCCTGTCGCCGGATTGACGATCAGGTTGATGAGGCTGCTGTTGGCGAACAGCATCGCGACGATGCCGGTCAGCAGCACGCCCGAGGCCATATAGTTGTAAACCGAAAGCATGTACGACCGCAGGCCCGCATCGCGGGCGGCGCGTGGAACACCGACTGTCGCGGTATTCACGCCGGTCGTTCGCGGGTCATTCCATTCGGCCATTTCTACTCCTCTCGCGCGGGCGAAGGGCCCGTCGCTAACGGCAGATATATCGTGGATGCCCGGAGGGACTTCAAGCGAAACCGGGTGCCGGCCGGGAAACCGTGGAACCGTAACGCAATAGGAGGCTCCGCTGCGCGGGCCGCTCGAACGCAAGGTGGAGGATGACGGACAAGCCAATCGCGAGGAGCGTCAGGGCGGCCGGGTCGAGCGGCAGATAGGCGATGCCCAGCGCGAACTCGAACAGCCTGGTTCGCGGGAAGACCACTCCGGAGAATCCGGCCGTGAACCCAAAATAGTGGTGCGCGACCACCATCAGCGCCGCGAAGAAACGCAACGACGTGAGCGGCTTGATGAGCATCCGCTGATCGGCAACCACGCTACGCCACCCCACTGCTACGCACACATGCTTTCGCAGGCCTGCGCTCCTAAGGCGGAATGCCTAAAGTAGCGCTAATGGACGGGAGGCTGAGGCGCCCATTGCAACGGCCGTTGCGCAGTGACAGACTCGGCGACGTCCTGAGGAGGGGCTGGCCCTGTTCCACCGGATTGTCAGGTCGGCGCTGCTGCTTCTTGCGCTTCTCGCGCTTGGGCCCGCGCCAGCCATCGCCGCGCCGCCTCAGGCCCAGCGCATCATTGCGGTCGGCGACCTCCACGGCGACTATTCCGCGTGGCTGACGATCGCGCGCGCCGCAGGAGTGGTGGACGCGAGGGGCCGATGGGCGGGCGGCACGACGACGCTCGTGCAGATGGGCGACGTCACCGACCGCGAGCCGGAGTCGTTGAAGATCATCCGCAGCCTGCAGCAGCTGCAAAAGCAGGCTCCGCGAAAGGGCGGCCGAGTGGTCGTCGTCCTCGGCAACCACGAAGCCATGAACCTCGTCGGCGACCTGCGCTACACCACGCCCGGAGAGTTCGCCGCCTTCGCCGACAGCCAGTCCGCCGCCCGCCGCGAGCGCATCTACGAAGCGAACCGCGCCTCCATCGAGGTGCAATATCGAGCGAAGAACCCGGCGCTCACCCCGCAAGCCATTCGCCAGGCCTGGATGGCCGTCACTCCGCTCGGCTGGGTCGAGCATCGCCTCGCCTGGAGCCCAACCGGCGAGCTCGGCCGCTGGGCGACCGCCAACCCGGCGGTGGTCAGGATCGGCGACACCTTGTTCGTCCACGGTGGCCTCAGCGCCGAGTATGCGCCGCTCGGGATTGACGAGATCAACCGCCGCGTCGCGACCGCCATGGCCAGGGCTGACGACAGCGCTGCGTCCATCCTGTTCGATGATCTCGGCCCGCTCTGGTATCGCGGCCTCGCGACACGCGACCCGAGAGCCGATCCCGACGGCGCGGGCAAGCCCGGCACGGCCGCCAGGCCGCGCCTGCCGATCGACCAGGAGCTCGCGGCAGTGCTCGCTGCAACCGGGGCGAAGCGCATCGTCATCGCTCATACTCCTATCCTTTCCGGCATCAGCGTCGGCTACGGCGGCCGGCTCATCCGCATCGATACCGGAATTTCGCGCTTCTACGGCGGGCCGCTCACCTGGCTCGAGATCATCGGCGACCGAGTCATTCCGCACACCGCTGCGCGATCGCCATAAATCGAAGGAGGGGCACATGAGAGGATGGATCTGTCTGGCTGCTCTCGCGCTCGCGAGCTCACCACTGGCCGCGCGGCCGCCGTCCCCGCCGACTCCGCTCTTCGCGAGCGATGCGCCGATCCACATCACGATCACGGGTCCGATCTCGAACCTGGTCTCGAACCGCCGCGAAGTCCCCCGCCCCGGCACACTAACGGTGCCGGGCGAAGGCGCCTACCCGATCACCCTGACTCCGCGCGGGATCACCCGTCTCGCCTCCGACGTGTGCCAGTTCCCGCCGCTGCGTGTGGAGTTCACTCGACCACCGCCCGCCGGCTCGCTGTTCCAGGGCCAGCGGAAGCTGAAGCTCGTCGCCCATTGCAAGCGCGACCCCGATTTCCAGCAGAAGGTGCTGCTCGAATATGCGGCGTACCGAATGTACAACCTCATGACTCCGCAGAGCTTCCGCGTCCGGCTCGCCAACATCGACTATGTGGATAACGGCAAGCCTTATGTCTCCCGCCTCGGCTTCTTCATCGAGGACTTCGGCGACGTCGCGAAGCGCAACGGAATGTCGGTCGCGCACATGGGCCCGCTGGTCGCGCTCCAGCAGATCGAGCCTCGCTCCGCCGCGCGGCAGGCCGTGTTCGAATATATGATCAGCAATTACGACTGGTCGGAGCGCGCCGGGCCGCAGGGCACCGAATGCTGCCACAACAGCCGGCTGATGACCGCCGGCCCCGGAAGCCTGCTGACGACCGTGCCTTATGACTTCGACTTCTCCGGCCTAGTCGATGCGCCCTATGCGGGCCCGCCCGAAGGCATTCCGATCCGCACCCTGCGCGACCGCAACTACCGCGGCTACTGCGCGCACATGAACGAGGCGCGAGCAGCGGCGGCCGAATTCTCCGCAAAGCGCGGTGAGTTGCTCGGAGTGCTGGCCACGATCCCTGGAATGAGCGACCGCACGCGAGCGAGCGCGGCCAGCTATCTCGGCGGCTTCTTCCAGGACCTGGACAGCGGAAAAATCTTCCGCAGCTGCGTCAACTAGCCTTCTCGGGCTTCTCCGGCTTGGGACGTGCGGCAGCGTCGCGGCCGTCGTAATCGGCCAGAAACCGCTTCATCCCCTCGCGCTCGCCATATTCGGTGATCCACAGCGCAGCGAAGGTGTAGTTGAAGGCGATGCTGATGATCGCCGCCAGCTCGATCGCCCCGATCCCTGCCGCAAGCCCCGTTCCCACGGCGAGTAGGATGAACAAGGCGTCGCCCGAGCTCTTGAGCGAATTTCGGAACCTCACCGCCCCCGCAATGCCCGCGAGGCTGAACGCCAGCGCAAGCGAGTTCTGGACGATGATGACGATGCCGGTGACGATCATCGGCAGGACGATGATCGTGTTGACCAGCGACTGGTCATATTCGTCGCCCCCGCGCACCGCCATGTAGACCCAGCTCACGGGCAGCGACACGAGGATCGCGGCGATGATGGCCACCACGAGCCAGAAGACGCTCTGGCCGAAATTGGCGACATGCGCCGCCCGCACCGCCTCGCTCGCCTCCAGCGGGTTCTTGGTCGGTTGGGTGATCAGCTGCTCGACGCCGCCGATCGGCAAATAATTGCGGAGCTCGGGCCAGAGCTTCAGCGAGACGAACAGGACCAGCCCGATGACCAGGTAATAAGCCGTCAGTTCCAACAGCAGCTTCGACGCGCGCATCACTCTCCCCCTTCGTGAAGTGGCGGCGGTGCGGGAAGGCTAAGCGAAATCGAGCCGCTCCGCAAAAGCCTATTTCTTGTCCTCGTGACGGTGGTGATGGATCTTGTAGTGCGGGATCGGCTGCAGGACGCCGTAGCGCTCCTTCAACGGCTCCTGCTCGAGCGGCGGCCAGGGAATGTCCGCCAGCGGCAGGTCCGTGTCCGGTACCCGGTCGAGCAAGTCGCGCAACAAAGTTAGGCGGCCGAGCGGCTGGTCGTTGAAATCGACCAGCGTCCAGGGCGCATAGTCCGTGTGCGTCGCCGACAGCATCAGCTCCCGGGCTTCGGTGTAATCGTCGTAATGCTTGCGCGCCTTGATATCGATCGGCGACAGCTTCCAGCGCTTCATCGGGTTGTGCAGCCGGTTGGCGAACCTTTCCTCCTGCACCTCCTGGTCGCAGCACAGCCAATATTTGAACAGCAGCATCCCATCGTCCACCAGATGGCGTTCGAAGTCCGGCACCGCGTTCAAGAAGTCCTGCGCCTGGTCCGGCGTGCAGAAACCCATCACCCTCTCGACCCCCGCGCGATTGTACCAGCTCCGGTCGAACAGAACGATCTCGCCCTCCGCGGGCAGATGCTCGACGTAGCGCTGGAAATACCATTGCGTTCGTTCGCGCTCGCTCGGCGATGGAAGGGCGACGACACGGCACTGGCGGGGGTTGAGGAGCCGCGCGAACATGTCGATCGAGCCGCCCTTCCCGGCCGTGTCCCGCCCCTCGAAGACGATGACCATGCGCTGGCTGGTTTCGGAAACCCAGCGCGCCATGGCGCTGAGCTCCCTCGCCATCGGCTCGAGAAGCTTTTGATATTGCTCCTCGGTGAGCTTGCTCTTCCCGCTCATCGCCGGCTCCCTTTTGAAGTAAGTCTCGCACGGCGCATGCAAGTTTGGAACTCCCCGTCACTCCTCGACAGGCTGCTGCGCCCGCTCGCAACGGCCTTTCACAGGTTGCTCAGGAGGGCGCGGCCGCGCCCGAGCGGAGTCGGCGCGCATGCCCTCGCGCTGACGCCAGAGCGCAAGCTCATCCTCGTCAAGCTGCGCTATGCGCCCGGCTGGCGAGTCCCCGGCGGCGGACGCCATGCCGACGAGGAGCTACGCGATGCAGTTCTGCGCGAGCTTCGCGAGGAGATCGGGATGACCTCGCACGGCGCCGTTCGGCCGGCCGGCGGGGAGCTGCTGGTCGTCGAGGACGTCTGTTACGAGCCATCCAAATGGTCGTGGGAAGTCGAAGCGGTCCGCGAGGCGAGCCTGGACGAGCTTCCAGCGGATCTGTCGAAGCGCACCGCCGCCTGGATCAAGTCCGTTCGTCACAAGCTCTGAACATGAAAATGCCGGGCCCGTACGGAGCCCGGCACGACTTGCTGCGACGTTTGCGGGTTAGCCGCCAATCGGACTCGTGGTCGTCACGGTCGATCCGTTGATCCTCAGCGTCGAAGGCGCGAGGCGGAAAGTCCGGCCGGTGGTGGAGTTGGTGACGATAACCAGCCGTACATTCCCGTTGGCGTCGGTCACGACGCGGCTCACCGTTCCTATATTGGTGCCGTTCGAGTTCAGCACCTGCATGTTGATCGTCAGGCCCGTCAATGCGGTGCCGGCAACCGAGCCGCCGGCGAGCACGCTATGCGAGTTGGCATGCGCAATGCCGGTCGCCGATGCATGGAGCGGCCCCTGGCTCACGGCGATCGCCGGGTTGGCGAACGTGTTCGTCACTGTTGTGACCAGAGTAGTTCCATTCATGCTGAGCGTCGTCGGCGAAAGACGCAGAGTGCGCCCGGTTGAAGTGGTCACCAGCACGCCCAGGATGTTCCCGTTCCGGTCCGTAAGGATGCGACTGACCGTCCCGAGCGTCGTTCCCGTGCTGGTCTGCACGGTCAGGCCCGTCGCCAGTCCGGGAAGGGCGCTGCTCTGAACCGTGGTCCGACCACTCGTCGTGGTCCGGTTGAACGAGCTGTTGGCGCTGGCATGGCTGTTGATGCGCGTCGCATTGCCATTGATGTCCGCGCCCACGCCGGCACCCATGCCGCCGCTCATGCCCCCGCGATCGAGGACGCCGCCCATTCCGGCGCCCAGCCCGCCGCCCATGCCGCCGTGCGCGCCAGCTGCGCCGCCACCGCCCATGCCACCGTGGCCGCCGCCACCGCCGCCGCCGCCGCCAGCGAGAGCAGGTCCAGCGACGGCAATTGCCGCGGTAGCGACCGCTGCACTCAGGATTTTGCGGATCATGAGATTCCTCCTTTGCTCAACAATTTTAGGAAAAGCAGGTGATTCAACGCCGTTCGGTGAGGGAGGTTCGCGCCAGTCATCTCGCGTTAAGGCTGAGTCGGTGTGCCGTGCTTGTCCGGGGACAGGTCGGTCGCGCATCGGCTAAGGCGGACCCATGCACCGCCTGTTCGTCGCCATCCGTCCGCCCGACGATGTCCGCGACCTGCTGATCGATGCGATGGACGACAGCCCGGATTTCCGCTGGCAGGACGACGAACAGCTGCACCTCACGCTTCGGTTCATCGGCGAGGTCGACCGGCCGCAGGCGGACGATCTGGCGGACGCGCTGGGCCGCATCCGCGCCGAGCGCTTCCAGCTCCGAATCGTCGGCGTCGGCCGCTTCGACCAGCGCCGCGCCGGCGCCTTGTGGGCGGGCGTCGAGCCGAGAGAGCCGGTCGCGGCTCTTGCCTCCAAGGTCGAGCGTGTCTGCCAGCAGGTCGGCCTCGAACCCGAGCGGCGCGCCTTTCATCCGCACATCACCCTTGCCCGCTGGAAAGGCCGCCGGACGCGCGAGGTGCAGGAGTTCCTCGAACGCAAGCGAGGCCTCTCGTCCGAAGCGTTCGACGTCGACTGCTTCATCCTCTTCGAAAGCCGCCTCTCCCGCCACGGCGCTCACTATGAGGAGGTCGCGAGCTATCCGCTCTCCTGATTTGAGGCGTGGACCGGCCGGGAAAAACGGCCGCGCCATGAAAATATTGTTTGCTAGCTTTTTGGTTAATGCGTATTTAACAACATTGAGTCCGTTCAAGGAGGCATCCGGCAATGACAACTCCGTCCGAACCGAACGAGGACAGGCGCGACTTCCTCAAGAAGTGCGGCACCTTCGCCGCCGTGACGCCGCCGGCAGTGACCTTCCTGCTGTCGACCTCGATGAGCTCCAAAGCCATTGCGAAGTCTGGTGGAGGCGGCGGCCATCCGAACGGCAACAACGGCGTGCACAATGGGCAGGACAAGCCCCACGGCAACCCGCATCTCACCGCACCAGGCGGCGGGCCGGGGCACGGCCACGGGCACTGATCAGCAGCGGTCTCCTCCGGCCGCTGTGAGCAGTCCCGCTTCCAATAATAGTTCGTGCATGGCGCGTCTCGCCGTAAACACGCATACACTCCGGCAGACGAATCCAGCGGCTGCCGGAGTTCTTATTTGAGAGGCCACTCCCGACGCACGAGTCCGGTCCTGCGCTCCCTCGGCGGGCGAACCCTGCTCTTCAGCGAGCTGGGCCAGAGAGTCTATGAGCTCGACGATCTGACGGCGTTCGTCTGGGAATCGCTGCGGCAGGGAATCCGGGTCGAGGCGATGATCGACGAGCTGGTCGGCTCCGGAGTGGACGGTGAGGCAGCCGCCTGCGCCATTCGCTCCGCGGTGGCGCAGTTGCAGGCGATCCAGGAAACGGATGCGGCGCCCAAGTCCCCGGAAACCGGCAGCTCGCGGGAACGGATCGTCTCCTTCGTCACCGAAGTCGCCGGAGTGGCCGTTCAGCTGCACCTCTCCGAGGACCTCCTGCCGGAGATCGAAGCCACCCTCGGATATCTTCGAACGAGCGACCGCACGCCTGATGGCCAGCTTTTCGCGCGCCGCGTCGGTGATCAGGTCGAGTTCCTCCCGCCGGGCCGGCCGCTGCGGCAGTGCGACCCGTCGGAGTTCGTACCGATCCTCAAGGCCGAGCTGCTCGAGCAGGTGCTGCAGCTCGCGACCTATGAGGTCGCTCTTCACACCGCGGCGGTCGTTCGCAACCGCAAGGCCCTGCTGCTTGCCGGAAGCCCCGGAGCGGGCAAGACAACGCTGGCGCTCGCGCTGACTCGCTCAGGCTGGGCGCTGGCGGCCGACGACGTCGTCCTTCTCGATCAGGACGGCCGCATCACCGGCCTCCCCTTCCCGCTCACCGCCAAGTCGAGCTCCTGGCCGTTGATCGATGAACATTGGCCGGAGCTTTCTGCCGGTCCCGTTTTTCATCGCCCCGACGGCTTTGACGTGCGCTACATCGTGCCGGAGCCGATGGCCGGGGCCGGACCGTGGGAGATAGGCTCCGTCGTCCTCCTCGACCGCCGCGCCGAAGGCGATGCGCTGCTCGAAGAGGTCGAGCCGACCAGCGCGTTCGCCGCGCTTCTGGCCGAAGGTACGTCGCACGATCAGCAGCTGAGTACGGCCGGCTTCACCGCCCTCGTCGGCGCGCTCGACAAAGCGCAATGCCGGAGGCTCATCTATTCCGATCTGCTCGAAGGTGCGGATGTGTTGCGCGGCCTCTGTCCGTGAAGCACCGCGCGAGCCCCCTCCGTCTCCTCATTGCCGCCCTGGACGGCCGGCTGCCTGACGAATCTGCCTGGCCGAAAGTCCTCGAGACCGCGAACCGTGGCTGGCTGGTGCCGGCGCTCTATGTCGCGCTCAGGAAGCAGAACTGCATCGACGCGGTTCCAGAGCCGGTGCGCGATTATCTGGCCCTGCTCCACGACCGCAATGCCGAGCGCAACCGGCGCCTGCGCGCCCAGCTGATCGAGGCCGTTGGAGCGCTCAACCGGAAAGGCATCGAGCCGATCCTGCTCAAGGGCGGAGTCAGCCTGTTCACGGCGCCGGACGACAGTCTCGGTGCGCGGATGCTCAGCGACCTCGACATCAACCTCGAGCCGTCGGAAATGCGCACCGCCAAGGATGCTCTCGCCGAGCTCGGTTACCGCGAAAGGGCGATCCCGCGCGAGCTGGGCCGGCCGCAGGACGTGGGCGAGATCGAGCTTCACGACCGGCCAAGCCGCCGGTCCGCCGCCTACCTCAAAGGCGACTTGCGCGCTTGGACCTCGGTCATGGAGAAGGACGGCGCAAGCGCCCGCATCCCCGACCCGACCGCGCGGGCCCTTCACCTGATCGTCCACGACATGATCAAGGAAGGCGATTACTGGCGCCTGCGCATCGACCTCAGGCATCTCCACGATCTGGCCGAGCTCGCCAGGGCACCGGAGGGCCTGGATTGGCGCAGGCTCATCGACGCGCTCTCGATCGGACCGGCGCGCGCCGCGCTCGAGCTGCAGGCGATCGCGCTCGCCGATCTCTATCGGGTGAGCGTCCCCGGCGACCTCATTCGCGGCCTCCTAACGCGGCTCAGGCATTCGGCCCGCCTTGCGACCGCAACACAAGGCTTGGGAGGTTACCTGTCCCGCGCAGCTGGCAACTTGTCCTGGGGCCTGCACCGGCTTCGCGACGATTATTCGTGGGAGGGTGCGGGCAAGCTGATGCGGCGCGCGCGCGGCGTCTTCCTGATGCCGGCGAAAGGATCGCGGCTCTAGCCTGCTTCAGCTGATGAACGCGCTGACGAACGCGTTCGCCGGTTCGGCCTTCACCTCGGCCGGCGGAGCGAATTGCTGGACGCTCCCGCGATCGAGCAGCGCAACGCGGTCGGCGAGCTCGAACGCTTCCTCGTGATCGTGAGTGACGAAGATCGAGGTGAGGCGGAGTTCGTCGTGGATCTTGCGCAGCGCCTGGCGCAGCTCGCGCCGGACCTTGGCGTCGAGCGCTCCGAACGGTTCGTCGAGCAGCAGGATGCGCGGGTTGCGCGCCAGCGCCCGGGCGAGCGCGACTCGCTGCCTCTGCCCGCCCGACAGCTGGCTGGGATAGCGCTCACCGTAGCCGGCCAGCTGAGTCAGGCCGAGCAGCTCCTCGACTCGCGCTCTGATCGCCGCGCGTGACGGGCGGCTCGATCGCGGCATAACGTCGAGACCGAACGAGATGTTCTGCGCGACCGTCATGTGACCGAACAAGGCATAATGCTGGAAGACGAAGCCGATGCCTCGGCTCGAAGCCTGGGCGTCGGTGACGTCTCGGCCGCCGAACCAGATCCTCCCCTGCTCCGGCTCTTCGAGCCCCGCGAGGATTCTCAGCAGCGTCGTCTTGCCCGAGCCCGACGGCCCGAGCAGCGCGACGAATTCGCCGTCGTTGATCGTCAGGCTGACATCGCTGATCGCCGGATAAGTGGAGTAGCTCTTGGAGACATGCTCCACCCTGATCGACATCTCAGTGCATGGCAGCGAGCTCGCCCCTGTACCTCCACTCGAGCGCTGATTTGAGCGCGAGGGTGACGAGGGCCAGAAGAGCAAGGAGCGACGCAACTGCAAAGGCGGCGACAAAGTCGTAGTCATTGTACAGGGCCTCTACTTGTAGCGGCATGGTGTTGGTCTCGCCGCGGATGTGACCGGAAACGACGCTGACTGCCCCGAACTCCCCCATGGCGCGCGCGTTGCAAAGGAGCACGCCGTAGAGCAGCCCGAAGCGGATATTCGGGAGAGTGACTCGCCAG
>Ga0268241_10000065_pt1 | contig 13099 bp, 10 predicted proteins | sample BulsoiAmnAmmetaG_FD_200248 | JGI IMG/M metagenome (GOLD analysis project Ga0268241, IMG submission 200248) | Bulk soil microbial communities from Mexico - Amatitan (Am) metaG (v2) (version 2) | ecosystem: Environmental > Terrestrial > Soil > Agricultural land | place: Mexico: Amatitan, Jalisco...
GTTGGACTGACCATCGCAGACTTCATCACCGACAGGTCGGACGCGAACGCGGCGTCGAACGAGAAACTGTCGATCACCGTCACCGGCAAGCAGTGGTGGTGGGACGTGCAATATAATTCGGCCGACGTCTCGAAGATGCTTCGAACGGCGAACGAGCTGCACCTGCCCGTCGGGGTGCCGGTGCGGATCATGCTGCGCTCTGACGACGTGATCCACAGCTTCTGGGTGCCGAGCCTGGTGGGCAAGCAGGACCTGATCCCCGGCCGCGACACGGACGTTTCATTCACTCCGACGAAAGTCGGGATCTTCCGCGGCCAATGCGCCGAATTCTGCGGGGCGCAGCATGCGCACATGGCGTTCGTCGTCGAGGTTCAGCCCTATGCCGACTTCATCAAATGGTGGGAGCACCAGCTGCAGGAGGCGCCCCAGCCGACCACTCCGCTCGCGCGGGCCGGATATAATTATGTGACCACGCGGCAGTGCGCGACCTGCCACACGATCGCGGGAACTCCGGCGGGCGGCCGGGTCGGGCCGGACCTCACTCATCTCGCCAGCCGCCGAAGCATTGCCGCCGGCACTCTGCCGATGGGCGAGGGCAATCTCTACGGCTGGGTCGCCGACCCGCAGTCGATCAAGCCGGGGACCAAGATGCCGACGATGGACCTGGAGCCGAGCGACCTGCACGCGGTCGTCTCCTATCTCGAGACGCTGAAATGACCGACGCCGAGCTCCAGTCGATCGAGGAGGAGAACCGTGAGCTCGAGAAAGAACGCAAGAAGATCGCGCGGGATGGGCCGAAGCTGAAGGGCGACGCCCTGGCGGCGAGGCTCGACCGGACGTGGAAGCGGCCGCCGGGCATCATCGGCTGGCTCTCGACCGTCGATCACAAGGAGATCGGCCGCCGCTACATCGTAACGGCGCTGATCTTCCTGGCGTTGGGCGGAGTGCTCGCTGCAGTCATGCGGCTGCAGTTGGCGGTGCCCGACAACAATCTCGTCAGCGCCGCGCGCTACAACGAGATTTTCACCATGCACGGCTCGACGATGATGTTCCTCTTCGCCGTGCCGGTGATGGAGGGGGTCGCGCTTTACGTGATCCCGCTGATGGTGGGCACGCGTGCGACGACCTTCCCGCGGCTCAACGCCTTCAGCTATTTCCTCTACCTCTTCGGCGGCATGCTCCTGTGGGGCGCCTTCGTGCTCAACATAGGTCCCGACGTCGGCTGGTTCGCCTATGTCCCGCTGTCGGGCCCGCAATTCTCACCCGGCAAGCGCGCCGACATCTGGGCGCAGATGATCACCTTCACCGAAGTCTCGGCGCTCGCCGCAGCGGTGGTGCTGGTGACCACGATCCTGAAGGCGCGAGCGCCTGGAATGACGCTCGCGCGAATGCCGCTCTACGCCTGGGCGATGCTGGTGGTCGCGGTGATGATCATCTTCTCGATGCCGGCGATTGCGCTCTGCTCGAGCATGCTGATCTCCGATCGGCTCGTGGGCACGCATTTCTACAATGCGGCCGAGCACGGCGACCCGCTGCTGTGGCAGCACCTCTTCTGGTTCTTCGGACACCCCGAGGTGTACATCATCTTCCTGCCAGCGACCGGCTTCGTCAGCGTGATCGTGGAGACCTTCTGCAGGCGGCCGGTGTTCGCTTACCCGGTCGTGGTCCTCGCCCTCATTTCGACCGGCATCCTCGCCTTCGGCCTGTGGGTCCATCACATGTTCGCGACCGGCCTGCCGCGCGTCGGCTACAGTTTCTACACCGCCGCGAGCATGACGGTGGCCATACCGACGGGCCTGCAGATCTTCTGCTGGCTTGCGACCATGTGGGACGGAAGGCCGCGCTTTGCAGTGCCGATGCTCTACGTCGTCGGCTTCATCGTCACCTTCGTGATCGGGGGGCTTTCCGGAGTGATGGTCGCCTCGGTCCCGCTCGATTTGCAGCTGCACGACACCTACTTCGTCGTCGCTCATTTCCATTATGTGCTGATCGGCGGGGCGGTCTTCCCGCTGCTTGGAGCGCTTGTCTACTGGTACCCGAAGATGACCGGGCGGATGATGAGCGAGACGCTCGGCAAGATCAGCTTCTGGATGATCTTCCTCGGGTTCCAGCTCGCTTTCTTCCCGATGCACATCGCGGGCCTCATGGGAATGCCGAGGCGGGTCTATACCTATCCGGCGGGGCTGGGGCTCGAGCTTCCGAACCTCCTCTCGACGATCGGTGCGGTCGTCGTGGCGCTTTCGGTGCTGCTGTTCGTCATCAACGGGATCGTCTCGCTCTATCGAGGAGAGATTGCGTCTGAAAATCCATGGGATGCGGCGGGCCTCGAATGGGCGACCGGATCGCCTCCGCCGACATATAATTTCGCGCACATCCCGGTGGTGGAGAGCCGCACGCCGCTGTGGGACATCGACGGCGAGCTGCCCGTCGTGACGGGGCTTCGCGTCGACGAGAAGGAGTTGCTGCTGACGACGGTCGTCGCAGCGGTTCCCGACCTTCGCGAGCCGATCCCGCAGGCGAGCCCGTGGCCCTTCATCTCCGCGGTGGCGACCGCCGTGTTGTTCATCTCGTCGATCTTCTCGCCATGGGCGATCCTGTTCGGCGCCATCCCGGTGGCGATCGCGCTGACTGCATGGTTCTGGCCCAAGGAGATGAAGCGGCAGCCGGAGCCGGTGATCATATGATCCGCCCGATGGTCCGCGCCGTCCGCTTCACCGAGGACCTCTCGCACCTGCCGACGCACAAGTTCGGGACGAGCAGCCTCACCTGGTGGGGAATCCTCGGCTTCATGATCATCGAGGGCGTGGCCTTTGCGCTGACCTTCGCCGCCTATTTCTTCCTGATGGGGCACGAGCAGGGCTGGCCGCCCGAAGGCCGCGCGGCGCCGAACCTCCTCGCTGGGACGCTGTTCACCATCGTCATCTTGCTCAGCGAACCGGTGAACACGAGGATCAAGAAGGCGGCGCTGGCGCACGACGTTGGCGAGGTGCGGCGCCTCATGCCGATCATCGTTGTTGTTGGAGTGGTGCTGCTGATCATCCGCGGGTTCGAGTTCAACAGCCTCAACTGCCGCTGGACCGACAATGCCTATGCGTCGATCGTCTGGGCGCTGCTGCTCCTGCACACGACGCACATCCTCACCGACTGGTTCGACACGGTCGTGCTTTACGCGCTGATGAAGACGCGGCTCGGCTTCGAAGGAAGGCGGCTCGAGGATGTCGACGAGAACTGCATGTACTGGCGCTACGTCTGGCTCCTGTGGCTGCCAATCTACCTCATGATCTATTGGATCCCGCGGCTGTGAAGACGGACCGCATCCGCGACCGGTTCATGCCGTGGGGCGGCCTCGCGCTCGGCACCACCGGCTATTTCCTCGCGCACCAGATGGGGTCGGACTCGACCTTCCAGGATTGCCGCGTGGGAAGCCCGTGGATCGTGATCCTCGGCACGATCCTGGGCCTCGCGCTGATCGCGGTCGGCGCGCTGGCTTCATGGAGCGTTTATGGCGACCGCGACGAGGGGCCGCCGAGGCGCACGGTCGCGCTGGTATCGGTGATGGCCTCGGGCTTGTTCGCGCTCGGAGTGATCCTGCCGTTCATCGCGTCGCTGATCCTGCCGGGATGCTGGGAATGACCCACGAACATCAGCAGGCGCTCGGCTGGACGCTCGATCCGGTGCTCCTGGTGCCGCTCGGGCTGGCGCTGTTGATCTATGTGGTGGGCTGGCGGCGGCTGTCGAAGCGCGCGAGCTCCCTGCATCGGCCGACCCTGTTCCTGTCGGGGTGGACCGTGCTCACTCTGGCGCTCGTCTCTCCGCTTCACGAGGCGGGGGAAAAGAGCTTCACGATGCACATGATCGAGCATGAGCTGATCATGCTCGCCGCGACCCTGCTGCTCGCCATGTCGAGCGCGGGGGGAGTGCTTGCCTGGGGACTGCCGCGCCCGCTTCGCCGAGCGCTCGGCGGCAGCTGGAAGGCGCCGCTCGCAGCCTTGTGGAAGCGCCTGACGGAGCCGGTCACGGCAACCGTGGTCCAGGGCGTGGTGATGTGGGCCTGGCATGCCCCGTTGCTCTTCAACCGCGCGCTCGAAAGCTTCGGCTGGCACGTCGCCCAGCACGCCTGCTTCTTTCTGAGCTCGCTGATCTTCTGGTGGGCGATGCTGCATCCCCGTCGCGGAAGCTCGGGCTATGGGGTTTCGGCCGCCTGCCTATTCGCCACCTCGCTCATCGGCGGGGCGCTCGGGGCGCTGATGAGCTTCTCGGCATCGCCCTGGTACGCGGATTATGCGGCGATGGGCATGAGCGGCATCGGCCTCGATCCGGTGACGGACCAGCAGCTCGCGGGCCTCGTGATGTGGATCCCGGGCGGAGCGGTGCACGGTCTCGCCGCGCTCGCGCTCTTCTACAAATGGCTGAAAGCGTCGGAGGGAGGCCATGCACTCTCCGTCCACTAAGCTCGTTCTCGGCGCGCTGGCGGGGCTGCTGTTCCTCGCCGGGCTCGTCGGCATCGCCTACGAATATCTGCGAGAACGGTCGCAGATGCGATCGCACGCCGTGGCCATCACCGGCGGCGACCCGCGGCGGGGCGAGGCGATGTTCATCCAGTACGGCTGCGGCAGCTGCCATGCGCTGAAGAATGTGCGCACGGCTATGGGCTCGGTCGGTCCGCCGCTCGACGGGATCGCCATCCGAACGATCATCGGCGGGCACCTGGCGAACACGCCCGACAATATGCAGCGCTGGATCCGCGACCCGCAGCATGTCTCTCCGGGCACGGCCATGCCCGACCTCCGCGTAGGCGAGACTGACGCTCGCGACATCACGGCCTTCCTCTACACCCGAGCGAAATAGTCAGCGGATACGAAGCCCGAGCCACAGGGTGCGCGGAGTCGCGCGCTCGATCGAGCCGTCGCCGTTGATCGCAGCTTCGACCGTCGTGTCGAACAGGTTCTCGCCGCGCGCGACGAGCTGGAGGCGGTGAGTGATCGGCCACGCCGCATAAGCGTCGAGCGTTGTCGCGCCCTTGAGCGTGCGCGTGTTGAGGTCGTCTTCGAATTGCGCGCCGACACGGCGGAGAACCAGCTCCGCGCCTTTCCCATCCTTTTCCCAGCCTGCCGACAGGGTGCCGGCGAACTCCGGCGTTTGCGCTGGACGCAGGCCGTCGAGCGGCGCGGCTACCCCGGACGCTTCGACGCGCGCGTGCGCCCAACTGGCGCCCGCCCGGAGCGACCATGGCCCGCTCGCCCATTCAGCGGCGGCCTCGATCCCGCGCACCTTCACCGCGTCGATATTCTCACGCTTGCGGAACGCGCCGCCCGCCGGAACGAGGCCGACCTGCTCGAACTGGCCGGGCCCCTGGCCAAGCGTCACGTTGGCGACCGCATCCTTAAGGCGGTTGGCGAACCCGGTCACCGAGACGTGCAAGGGGCCCTTCTCGAAGTCGGCTCCGGCCTCCGCTCCGGCGAGGCGCTCCGGGTCGAGCGCGGCGTTCGCCGCCGTCGCGTCGAGACCGGCTCGAAATGGGCGAAAGAGCTCATTCAGCGTTGGCAGGCGCCAGCCGAGGTAAGCGGCCGAGCGCAGGCTGAGTCCGCCGCCGATCGGCAAAACAGTGCCGCCGCGCGCGGTCGGAAGCCAGCCGCCGCGTCGCGGGTCGCGCTCGTCGCGCTGGACGAAGCCGGTGGCGATCACTTTCTCGAAGAGATGACCGCCGTCGATCTGCCAGTGATCGAGTCGCGCTCCGGCGGTGAGCGTCGCCCGGCCGATGCCCGCGCTGGCTTCGGCGAAGGCGCCCGTCGTCCAGGTCTCGCCGCCCGCGAGCCGGCGGCGTGTCGGCTGGCCGGCGAAGAAGGAGAAGAGCTCGCTTGTCTCGCCGTCCGTCCGCCGCGCGTCGGCGCCGAAACGCAGCTCGATTCCCGCCGGCGTGGGCGGGCGAAGCTCGAAGCTTCCGCCGATCCCGTGCGATGGGACCGAATCCTGCAACAGCACCTGAGTGGCGGTGACTCGTCCAGGGCTTACGCTGGAAAAGCTGCTCATCAGATTGCGCCGCTGCCAGTAGGCGAGGGCGGACCATTGCCAGCGTCCCCGTCCGACCAGCCGCACCGATGCATCGGCACCGTTCGTGCGGTTCGCCGTGAAATCCGTGCCGCGGGTTCGCCAGTCGTGGAAGCCAGAGAGGTTCGCCTGCAGCTCCGTGTTAGACGCGACCGGGACGACCCAGCGGCCGCGGGCGCTCCACTCGTGGTAAGGGGCCCGTTCGTCGGCTGGCCCTCGCGTTGCCTCGGTCAAGGGGACAAAGCCGCCGCTGCGTTCGAAGCGGCCGGCGAGGCCCAGCACGCCGCCACCGACGGTCGCGCCGAGACGGGTTCGGCCCTCCACGGACCCCCGGCTGCCTGCTGCGACTTCGCCTGAGAGGCCGGCGTCCGAGCGGCTCGTCATCTCGATGGTTCCCGCAAGCGCGCCCGGCCCGTTCGCCACACTCCCGCCGCCGCGAACCACCCGCACCTGCTCGAGCGTTGACGGGTCATAGGCCGGCCAATTGACCCAGCCGCCGAACGGATCGCTCTGCGGCACCCCGTCCAGCACGAGGAGCGCTCGGCTCGAGGCGTTGCCGCCAAGCGCGCGGAGCGTCACTCCCTGGCTGGTCGGATGACCGCTTCGCGCGTCGGACCTGCGGAAAAGCTCCAGGCCCGGGACCTCCTTCAGCAGCTGGTCGAGCTCATGGCTCGGCGATTGCTCGATGCGCCGGCGGTCGAGCCGTTCGACTCGATAGACGCGCTCCGATTTCGGCTCGGGCAACGCCTTGCCGGTCACTATGATGGCCGTTTGCGGCGGGGCCGGGGGGAGCGCGCCTGGCACGCGCGTCGAGCCCTAGAGGATGTCGTAGAGGGTCGCTGCGATCGTCAGCAGCGATGTGGCGGCGACCGCGAGCAGCGCCCACGGAGCCCAGGCGGGCCATGACAGCTTATGAACTTCGTCCTGTTTCGCCATGCCCCGTGAATTGCTCCGATGGGCGTCCGTGTCCAGCCTTACTGAACTCAATCGGCGCGCGCCCGTTCCGCCATGACCAAGCCCGTGGAATGACACCAGAATCAGGCAAGAACGATATAAAATATCGTGCAAAATCAGCAGGTAAGCTGCTGCTGCTGCTCCTTCATCAAACAAGGATTCAATTGACTCTTTGTTAACCAAGAGTCAGAATCCCGACGCTTTCCAAGGCAGGGGCACATCCATGGCAACCGCTATTTCGCACAAGCAGAAGATGTATCTTGCGACCGCCGGAATCCTGGCGTTCGGAATCGCCGCTTATGGCGTTGGGCGGCTCTACAATCCGCTCGGGCCGAGCGCCGGCACGATCGCTCCTGCGCAGCGCTACGTTTCGGCCCAGGTCGGTGAAGGCGATGTCACTCTCGGCGACACCTCGGTTCCGCAGCTGATGCAGACCGATGCCTTCGAGCTGATGGTCAAGGATCCGAGCTTCCGAGCGCTGGCCGCGAGCCCCGGCTTCTCGGCGTTGGCCGCGCAGCCCCAGGTGATGGCCGCGATGATGGCCAATCCCAAGGCTTTCGCAGCGTTGGCCGCCAATCCTTCAGCCTTTGCAGGACTGTCGAAGGCGGCGCAGGCCGCCTCGGCCGCCGCTCCCCAGGCGCACCAGGCGAGCGCCGGGCTGATCAACGCGGTCGCCGCACATCAGGCCGCGTTCCAGGCGCTCGCGAGTCAGCCGCAGGTGCTTGCGGCAATTGCGGCCAACCCCGCAGCGTTTGCGAGCTTCTCGTCCAGCGCTAGCGCCTTCCAGAACCTGGCATCCAAGGGGGCAGCCGCAAGCTTCGCTCCAGGACAGCCGCATTGGGGTAACGCCGCGCTTGCCGCCGTCTCCAGCAACGCCGCGGCCTTCCAACAGATCGCAGCCGACAACAAGGCGATGAGCGCGATCCAGGCAGATCCACAGGTGTTCAGCGCGCTTGCCGCCAACGCGGCGTCGTTCAAGGCTCTTTCGGCCCAGCCGCAGGCGCTCTCTGCGGCGGTGAACAGCGCCGCGTTGGCTGCGCACCAGCTGCAGTCGGCGGGAGTTTCGAACGCCGCATTGTCGGCGCTTGCGGCGAACACCTCGGCCTTCTCGGCGCTCGCCGCCCAGCCGCAGGTGCTGGCGGCAATCGCCGCTCACGCGAACGCATTTTCCGCGCTCGCCTCGCACCCGCAGGCGCTCGCCGCGATCATGCACAACGCGTCTGCGTTCAGCAGCTTCGCTAACAATGCGAGCGCGTTCCAGAATGCCGCGTCGAAAGCCGCAGCGGACGCGCGGATGGCGAGCAACGCCAATGCGTTCCAGCAGCTCGCGGCCGACAACAAGGCGATGAGCGCGCTTTCGGCCGATCCGCGGGTCTTTTCCGCGATGGGCCAGAATGCGCTCGCCTTTGCGAGCCTCGCCAGCAATGCGCGCGCGATGAGCCCGCAACTGCTGTCGGCGATCGGCAGCAACGCCTCGGCCTTCAGCGGCCTCGCCAGCAAGGCGTCGCAGCTGAGCTCGGCGGCGCAGGCGCTGCAATCGCTCGATGCCCATTCGATGGTCGCCTCGGCGGCGGCCGCGAAGGCGCTGAACGCGAGCGCGTCGCAGGCAATCCTCGCCAATCCGCAGGCCTTCTCGGCGATGGCGGCGAACCCGTCGGCGTTCGCTGCGCTGGCGGCGCAGCCGCAGGCGCTGGCGGCATTATCGTCGAACCAGAAGGCGTGGGCGGCGCTTGCTGCGCACCCGAACGCCGCGGCGTTGATGGCGAATCCCAGCTTCTCCGCTGCGCTTAACCAAGCCAACGCAGGCGTCGCCTCCCAGTCGCAATCCAACTGACGCCGCGGTCGGGGGGCCGCATGAGTATCGAGGAGTCTGTCGGGCGCCGGCTTGCATTAGGCACGCTGGCGCTCGTCCTCGCGACCACGGCAAGCGCTGCCCTTTCCCAGACGCCCTCCAAGCAGCCGCCTCCTCCGCCACCGCCGGACGCGACCACGGTGGTGGAGAAGCCCGAGGAGGTGCCGCCTCCGCCGACGGAATCGCCACCGGCCGAACCGGTCACGCCGGCACCGACGAAGCCCAATGCTCCCGAGCAGAAGACCGAGCACGTCCCGCAGGACGCGTCGGGATTCCACCTGTCGACGCTCGAGACGAAGAATCTGTCGCTTCTCTATCTCGATCCGATGCAGACTTATTTGACGCCCTATCTCGGCCGGGCGTTCGAGAACTCGCTCGCCTTCCACGAGAGGAACCTGCACTGGAAGCCGTGGGAGCGGGTTACGATCCTGCTCAAGGACTTTTCCGACTACGGCAATGCCGCCGCGCTAGGGTCCCCAAGCGACATGGTGCTGCTCGACGTGGCGCCTTTGTCGCTGTCGATGGAGACCTTCTCGCCGGGAGAGCGCTTCTTCACGCTGATGAACCACGAGCTGACGCACGTGGGAACCATCGACGTGTGGAACCAGCATGACGCCTTCTGGCGGCATTTCCTCGGGGGCAAACCCACGCCGCTGCAGAAGCACCCCGAGTCGATCCTCTACAATTTCCTGACGAGCCCCAGGAACCTCAGCCCGCGCTGGTACATGGAAGGAAGCGCGGTCTTCATGGAGACCTGGATGGCGGGCGGACTTGGCCGCGCGCAGGGCGCCTATGACGAGATGGTCTTCCGCGCCAAGGTACGCGACCATCTGCGCATCTTCTCCCCGCTAGGCCTCGAAAGCGAAGGCACTCAGGTGGACTTCCAGGTCGGCGCCAATTCCTACCAGTACGGCACGCGCTTCTTCTCCTATCTCGCGCTCACCTACGGCACGGAAAAGACGGTCGAATGGCTCCGGCGCTCTGAAGGCTCGAAGGCCTTCTACGCCAGCCAGTTCGAGCATGTGTTCGGCAAGCCGCTGGACGAGGCGTGGAACGACTGGATCGCGTTCGAGAACAAGTTCCAGGAAGAGAATCTCGCTGCTCTCGCCAAATATCCGCTGACGGAGGTGAAGCATTTGTCTCCGCGCGGACTCGGGTCGATGTCGCGTGGCTTCGTCGACGAGAAGACGAACAGCCTGATCGCCGCTTTCCGCTGGCCAGGACGCATCGGCTTTCTCGGGAAGATGGACCTCGCGACCGGCAAGATCACGCATCTGACCGATCTCGACGGGATGATGCTCTACAAGGTGACGAGCGTCGCCTTCGATCCGGCGACGAGGACAGCCTTCTACGTCAACCAGAACTATGCCTATCGCGATATCAACGCGATCAATGTCGATACTGGCAAGAAGCGGCGACTGCTCACGGACGCGCGCATCGGCGACCTTGCTTTCGACAAGGCCGACAACAGCCTGTGGGGGATTCGGCACCAGAACGGCTTCGTGACCCTGGTCCGGATCCCGCCGCCTTACACGGACTTCAACCAGGTAAAGACGTTCCGCTACGGCGAGATCATCTTCGATCTCGACGTTTCACCCGACGGCCAGCTCGTTTCCGCGTCCTACGGCACCCTCGATGGCAAGCAGTCGGTCAAGGTGTGGAAGACGTCCGACCTCGAGCAGGGCAATGCCGACGATCCCGTCGCCACCTTGTCGCTCCCGCCGTCGATTCCGGAGAATTTTACCTTCACGCCCGACGGCAAGTCGTTGCTCGGCAACTCTTATTACACCGGCGTCTCGAACGTCTTCCGGTTCGACATCGCGACGGGCAAATATGACGTTCTGACCAACGCCTCGACCGGCTTCTTCCGGCCGATGCTTCGGCCGGACGGCACCCTGCTGGTCTATGATTATGCGGGCGACGGCTTCAATCCGTCGATCATCCAGCCGCAGGTGCGCGAGGACCTCGCGACGATTCGTCTCCTCGGCACCGAGGTCGTGAACGCCAGGCCCGAGCTCAAGCGATGGGGCGTTGGGTCACCGGCCAAGGTCCCGCTCGAGCAGCTCATCACCGCGCGCGGCTACTACGATCCCTTCCATCGGATGCGCTTCGATGCCCATTATCCGATCGTCTCGGGCTACGAGCAGTCGCCTGCGTTCGGCTATTATTTCCACCTCGCCGATCCGCTGCAGTTCCGCCAGTTCAGCGCAAGCCTCGCAATCTCGCCGTTCAAGAAGATGCCGGACAAGGAGCGGCTGCACCTCAACGTCGAATATCAGACGCCGAACTGGAAGCTCACCTACTGGCACAATCTTGCCGACGTTTACGACCTCGCCGGACCCGTGCTCCGAAGCCGCAAGGGCGATGCGGTCATTGCCAGTTATACGAAGCCGCTGATCTACGACCCGCCGCGTCAGCTCGACGTCTTCGGCTCCGCGTCCGCCTTCTTCGGTTTGAAGCAGCTGCCGGGAGCGCAGAATGTCGCAAGCCCAAAGAACCTGCGGTCAGCGGAAATCGGCCTCAGATACACCAACACGACCAAGGCGCTCGGCGGCGTCGACCATGAAAAGGGGATCGCCGGCCGCATCGTCGCCGGCTCGGACGAGGCGCAGGGAGACTTTTTTCCGAGACTCTACGGCGGCGTGGACGTCGGCACCGCCTTGCCGTGGCACAACAGCTCGGTCTGGCTGTACACCCACGCAGGGATCGTTGGCGGCAACCGCCAGAGCCCACTCGGCGCTTATTATTTCGGCGCCTTCCGCAACAACTATGTCGATGACCGCCCGGAGAAGCGCTACCGCGAGATGGAGAGCTTTCCCGGCTTCGAGATCGACGAGCTTGCGGTTCGCAAGTTCGCCCGTGCGACCGGCGAGATCAACCTGCCGCCGATCCGCTTCGCGGAGGTCGGCACTCCCGCTTTTTACCTGAGCTATATCCGGCCGGCGGCGTTCGCCGGAGCAATGGCGGCGGAGAGCCCCGACGGAAGCGGGCACCATTATTATGACATCGGAGCGCAGCTTGATCTCAACTTCACCGTCGCGCTTCGGCTGCCGATGGTGCTCTCGGTCGGAGCGGCGAAGGGCTATGCGGACGGCCACTCGCGCAAGACGGAATGGCTTGCATCGCTGAAAATCATGTAATCAACACGGCAGAATGATCGCGCTGCAGGCCATCCACTGGTTCCTTGCGCTGGTGCCGGTGCTCGTCCTGCTGGCGCTCTTCGTCTGGTTCGACGCCTTCAAGCTGATGAACCTGCGCGAGATTCTGCTGCTCCTCCTGCTTGGCGGCCTGGGAGCTCTCGCTTCCTACCCGGTGAGCGGCCGATTGCTCGACACGCTTCCGATCGGCTTTTCCAATTACAGCCGCTTCTGGGCGCCGTGGATCGAGGAGGCCATCAAGGGCGTGCTCGTGGTGATCCTGTTCCGGCTGAACCGCATCGGATTCAAGCTCGACGCGGTGATCTCCGGCTTCGCGCTAGGCGCGGGCTTCTCGGTGGTCGAGAATATCATCTACCTCATCCGCCTGTCGGAATATGGCGCGGGGACGTGGCTGGTTCGCGGGCTCGGGACGGCCGTGATGCACGGCACCACGCTCGCCATCCTCGCGGCAACCGCGCACGAGTTCGCCGAACGGGAGACCCGGCAGGCGGCGAGCGATTACAACTTCAACCTTCTGTGGTTCGTCCCCGGCTACTTCGCGGCAGCGCTGATCCACCTTGCTTTCAACCAGTTCCCGGAGCGGCCGCTGATCGCCATGCTCGGGATTTCCTTGTTCGCGCCGGTCGCGATCCTCGGCATCTTCCAGTTCGGGACGACCGAGGCGGAGCGCTGGCTGAAGCAGGAATATGGCGAGCACAAAGCGCAGCTCCAGGTGTTGCGCGCCGGACGCTTTCCCGACAACCGCTGCGGAAAACGCGTGGCCGCGCTCGCCGAGCGCCTGTCTGGCGCCGCTGCGGAGCGCATTCGCCGCTACTGGGAGGTGCAGACGTGGCTCGTCGCCGAGGCCGAGGAGACGCTGATCGAGGAGGAAGAGGGCGACGCCGCGTTCGACGGCCAGAAGATCCGCGACGCTTTCGCGGAGCTCGATGGACTGAAGCGCGCAATGGGACCGACCACCTTCGCTCAACTCAATCGCCTGCTGCCCTTCAGCCGCAACGATTATTGGGAGCTGTCCGAGCTTCGCCAGCGCGTCACCCGCGGCTGAGCTTCTTCGGCGCGCTGATTCGGTCGTAGGTCGGAGTGGCGG
>Ga0268241_10000066_pt1 | contig 13089 bp, 18 predicted proteins | sample BulsoiAmnAmmetaG_FD_200248 | JGI IMG/M metagenome (GOLD analysis project Ga0268241, IMG submission 200248) | Bulk soil microbial communities from Mexico - Amatitan (Am) metaG (v2) (version 2) | ecosystem: Environmental > Terrestrial > Soil > Agricultural land | place: Mexico: Amatitan, Jalisco...
ACCACCACGGAGGCCCCCACCACCACGGAGACGCCCACCACCACGGAGACGCCCACCACCACGGAGACGCCCACCACCACCGCCTGAACTCCCGCCGCTCTCCGGATCCGCCGCCGATCCTTCTGCCACTCGGGCTTACCGGGGTTTGTGAAAAGCCTGGGCTAGAGGAACCGATTCTGAGCGACCTTGACGCTGCCAATGCCCTCGGCTGCGACCAAGGGGCGTTGGCTAACCCGGGCCGCTGGTCCGAGTCGGTGCGCGCTGCCGTCGGCCACCAGCTGGCGTCTCAGTGGACGAACACGGCACACACGGCTTGCCCCTGGTCGGCGCCACGGGTGACCGCCAGCAAGAAGATGTACCGGCCCAGAGTCCAGGTGTACTGCGTCCCCTGGAAGGTCACCGGCACAACATCCAGCAGATAGTCGCCGTGTTGCCCGCCACCCGCCGAGGCGATCTCGACCTGCGCGCCACCGGCGGCGACGAGCTTGGCATCGATCGTGAAGTCGGCGGCGGTCAAGCCGCTGACCGGCACGCCACCGGTGTCGGTGACCGAGACGACCAGGTACAACGGGTCGCTGTTGCCGGGGCTGGCGACCCCCGACGCCGCTCCCTCCGCAGCCGTTCCCACTGCCTGCACGATCAGGCGCGCCATCAGCCACCCCTTCCTTGTCCAGACCAGGTGGCAAACCTCATCGTGAAGACCAGGCCAAGGTCAAGCAGCAGCCAATCAACTCAAGCAAGTCGACCGCACTCGACATACAGAGGAACCGATCTGAGCCGAGTGAGGTCATGGTGAAGATCCGGCTGGAGGGCACATCGCAGGAGTGCCAGCAGGCCGCGCCCAGGTTGGCCGAGGTGTTCGAGGTCGTGTCGATCAGCCAGCCGTCTCCCAACCGGGGCTGCAGCCTGCTGGTCCGCGTCTACGTGGAGGTCCGCCTCGCCCACCAGCGCGACATCAACCAGGACGACGCGACCGCCCGCCGCGGGCCACGATTGATCGGGCCGGGCGGGAGCTGCCCGTCCCCTGACCTCTGACTCCCAGCACGACCGAATAGCGCCCCCGGGTTGCCGCCGGGGCGCTTTGGTCTTTCCTGACCGTCGTCGGCTTCCCACCCCGAAGGAAGCTCGGCCGGTCACCACCTCAGTCCTTCACCCGACCCAATTCAGGCAGGAAAGTGATCAACCTCTTCGAGCCCGAGAATCTCCAAGGCCACCTTCCTCGCCCCGACCCGGCGTCAAACCAGGGTCGTGCCGCCCCGCTGTGATGCGCTAGACGGGCCTGGCGGATCGCTTGACCTGTTCAGAGGTCGTTTCCGTCGGCCGTCGCCAGTAGAGGCTGACAAGCGGGAATCCGACCTCCCGCTCCGGTCAAAGGAACCGGGATAGCCCGCCCACCAGGCATGTGGCTCGGCTGCCAGCAACGCGCGTACCTCGATGAGCAAGGCGATAGTGCCTGCGAACTGGCCGCTGAGCAGGGCGGGTCCGACCAGTTCCGGCGCCATCTCCCTGAGTTGGCCGACCATTCCTCGTGCCGCTTCGGCCGTGTGAACAGCCGCTCGTCCCAGAGCGTCAGTGAGCCCGAACGCATCAAATATGGCCTGAAGGACCAATCCGATCAGGGCTCCAGCAACGGCGGCAGCGATCCAACGCAAGGTCTTGATCAAGCGCTCCCGAAGCGCCGGGGCTCGTGGAATCTGGCCACTGAGCACCCCGGAATCCCGGATTTCCTCAAGGTGGGTAAGAATCGCTTTTTCCTGCTCGACCTGGGCGCCCGATCCCACCGGTCGACTGACTCGCTGGCCGTATACGTCAAGGAGTACTGGCAGGGCTGCTGCTAGATCATTCCGGCTTGCGACGATGTCCTCATCTGTGACCTCGCTCGCTGGACGCTCACCATGCAGGCGCTCACGCGCAGCAACGGTCCGGTGCATGAGTTCTGTCAACTGCTGCGGGTCGATCAAGAACAGGTCGGTGCGGTCACTTTCCGTGCGACCGCGGTGCTCCTGATCGACCAAACGAGGGTCGTCGCGTTCCCGCACCCGTGGCGGCTGGGTGCGCTCGCGTGGAGCCTGCGCCGTCGGTGGTCGTGGCTGGGTGCGCTCGCGTGGAGCCTGCGCCGATCCCCGCGGTACGACACGTTCGCGATCCATGCGAACAGTCTGAAAGCCGCAGGGCGTCAAGGCAAGCGCCATGGGCTTAGCGCTTGACATACAGAGGAACCGTTCTAACCGCCCACTCGCGCGCCTCGGGAGAGCTACAGCCCTCCCGAGGCGCTCTGCTCGGGGCCGCTGACCACACGTACGGACGCTTCGGGGATAGGCAATAGTACTCCAGCCGTAGATCGTGATCGTTGCTGGCGTGAAGTCGAGGTGGCTATCTGCCGAGTCCGTCGTCTGGTTGTCCTGGTGGGATGGGCGGGCATTGGTGCTGGGCACCGAACACGCTTGCGGCGTGGAGGACGGGTGCGGGGCCCACAGCGGTGTCGAAGACGAAGTGCGCGCCGGCTGGTTGGGTCCGCAGTGTGCGCGAGCCTGGGCTGTCGTTGTGGAGCGTCCAGCGGCATTGCGCCTTGTGGAGCGCGGTGGCGATCTGCTCGAAGGTGAGCTGACCGGGAGCGATCGTGATCATGCCGCCCTGGAGCGTGGGCAGCTCGATGCGCTGGCGGTGCGTCTGGATGCTGATGTGGGTGACGATGCGGCAGCGGCAGGCGACCAGTTCGATGTCTCCGTAGGAGAACAGGTGTGGCCAGCGGTGGCGCTTAGAGATGCGGCCGATGTCCCAGGGCCGGCCCAGTCGGGCGGCCAGGTCAGTCAGGGCCGCGCCAGGGTAGATCGGACCGACCTGCCCGGTCAGCCCGAACTTTGCGAGAAGCTCCAGGAGGTTCATTGGCTTGAGTATCGCAGCGGCTGCCACCACCGAGATGAAAGACGTTCATAGTGGGGCGGCTTGTCGTCGGTAGTGGCAGGTACGGGCGCGTGCCTGATGTCGACGTCGCCACACCGACCAGCGCAGCCGGTGGCCCAGATCACCGGCGGGCCGAGCGACCAGCGCCGCGAACAGGTGCTGGATCTCGTTGCAGGTCAACCCGATCAGCTCGAACGGTGTTGGCTGGCGGATGTGTTCGGTCACGGCCGCGACCACCAGGAAGGCGTGGGCGAGCATCGCCAGGGTGGCCCAGCGGTACCAAGAGCGCCAGCGCCGGAGTTGATGCTGGTCCAGGCCGACCAGACCCTTGCCGGTCTGGAAGCGCTCCTCGATGGTCCAGCGCCGCCCGGCGACGTTGACCAGGATGCCAAGCGGCACCGGACGAGGCGTGTAGCAGCGGTAGAAGGCCAGTTCGCCGGTGGTGTGGTTGCGGCGGACCATGAGCCAGTGCTGGCCAGCCTGTCCGTCGGGCGCAGGATCGGGGTGGTCCAGGCGCAGGAACGCCCACTGGTACAGGCGGTGGCCTTTGGCGCCCTTGCCGGCCGACACGCATTGCCACGCCCGCGCCGGGACACGTCCAAGCAGGACGTCGGCACGCTGGCTGGTGCCGCCCATCCAGACGCGGTGGTCACAGGCCACCGCCAGGACATAGCCGATCTGTCGAGCTTCCAGCTCGCCCCGCAGCCCGGGGTTGGCACCGTAGACCTCATCGCCGGTCACCCAAGCCGCCGGGACCCCGGCGTCCAGCGCACGGGCCAGCATCCGCGTGGCCAGCTTGGGCTTGGTCGCAAACCCCACCTGGTCAGGGACGCCAGCCGCCTGCAAGCGGGCAGGATCGTCGGTCCAGGCCCTGGGCAGGTACAGCTCCCGGTCGATCATGGCATGCCCGGTATCGGTGGCGTACACCAGGTAGACCGCCACCTGGGCGTTCTCGATCCGCCCAGCGGTGCCGGTGTACTGGCGCTGCACGCCCACGGTGGTGGTGCCCTTCTTGAGATCGCCGGTCTCGTCGATGACCAGCACCGCCTCTGGGTCGCGCAGGTGCTCGACGAGATAGGCGCGCACGTCGTCGCGGACCGCGTCGTGGTCCCACACCGCCCGAGCGAGCAGGTGTTGCATCCCATCAGGGCTGGCATCCCCGGCGTGCTCGGCGATCGTCCAGCAGTTCTTGCGCGGCAGGTCCGCCAGCAGTCCGCGCACAAACGCCCCAGCCCGTCGCCGCAGATCCACCCGGCCAAACCGTCCCGCGACCCGGCCCAGCAACTCCTCCAGCCCTGCCTGCCACCGCGCAGGGTCTACCTCTACGCTGTGGCCTGCGGCCACCGTCCGATCTTTGGTTGTCGTCACAACACCAGATGATCAGCGGTGGCCGCCCTGGTCTGCTCGCCGCCAACCCCGACCCCGCCGCCCGGCCAGCCAGGTCACGATCTACGGCTGGAGTACTAACCTGCAAGCCAAATACCTCCAGCATGCAGAATTCTGTCGTCGGCGAGTGCGTTCCGGGCAGTAGACGACCCTGAACGACCGGCTCGAGAGCGAGCCATTGTCTGGGTCGCTTCAGAATTGCCTTGCGGCCTTGGCCAAGGGGGTTCCGGTCCAGGGCCTCGGCAAGTGCGGGGTTGTCTGGATAGGCAGGTGAGGATCGGTCTGGCGTGAATGTGAGACAGGCACGGACTCCAGCGATCATGCGGGTGCCAACGCCCATGACCCCTCTGGAGACCGTGCCTGCCCCCACCATGCGGACATAGTTTCACTTGCCGAGGCCCTGCCCCACACCTGTACCGCTGCGCGCTGGCTGCGACGCGCGTCTCTCACGCCAGCCCGGGCGCTGGAGTCTGGCTCCGGAAGACTCAAGGAAGAGCGAGCGCGGCGCACAAGGCGGCCACGGCAAGAGCTTGCAGGGCGGCGCGCGCGTTGATCACGCTGTCCCACCGCTGCTGCAGCGCACGCGCGTCGGACGGGGTGTATCCGGCGAGCGCGGCGGCGGTGAGCCGGCGGTTGACTGGGGCGCTGGCGCGCAGGTAGATGACCATCCACACGGCCAGGACGAGCACGGCGGCGGCGCCAGCGGCGGCAGCAGCGGCGCGTCCGGCTAGTGCCGCGGCCACGGTGCTCAGGGCGGCGGCGAGCAGTCCGAGTGCGCCGGGAACAGGCAGACGTCGGTCGCCGTAGAAGTGGACTTGGCCCATGACGCTGGTCAACGTGCGGTCGTCCACGCGGGTGAGGGCGGGGCGCTGCACGATCGCACAGAACACGTCGGTGCCGTAAATGACGGCGGCAGCCAGCACTGCGACCGCGGCGAGTACGCGGCTGAGGACGCTCACGATGATTGGCCCTGGGCACCGAGGTCGAGCGGAGGGATCACGCCGAGCTGTTGCATCACCTCGAGCATGTTGAGCTCGTCCCAGTGCTCGACGAACTCGCCCTCCCGAACCCGCCAGATGTCGATGGAGCGCATCTCGATTGGCCGGCCGGTCGGGGCGATCCCGAAGAACGGCCCGGTGTGGGTGCCACGGTAGACGAAGCGGCCGACCACCCGATCGCCCGCCACCACGAGGTCTTCCATGGCGGCCTGCAGGTCAGGGAACGCGGCGAAGAAGCCGGCCCAGAACGCGCGGTTGGCCTCGCGGCCGTCGGGCACGAATGGATTGTGGTTGATGTAGTCGACGGCCACAAAGCGGTCGACAGCGTTGGGATCGTGCTGATTGAGCATGGCCAGGTAGGCTTCGGCAAGCTGGCGATGGTCGTCGGGCATCTCGTACCCCAATCTGGAGGGTCAGGTGTTTGCGCACCTGTTCGTCCTGCCGTCAGAGGCGCACCAGGATGCTGCTGACGACGAGGAGGATAGCGAAAGGCAGGGCCTCGGCAAGTGCGGGAATGTCTGACTCACGGGCTGGTGATGCCGAGCAGTGACAGGACTCGGGTGGCGTCGCGGGCGTTGCGGCGCAGCGCGGCGGCGATGTTGCGGTCGCCGCGGAGGCGCAGGATGGCGATGGCGAGGTTGCGTAGGCTGGCCATGGCTTGTGGGGTGTTGCCGGTACGGATCTGGGAGGCGTCCTCGGCGAAGGTGGTGTCGCGGAGGTGGTGAACGCCTCGATGCCCCAGTGTCCTCGGAGGTAGTCGGCGAGGCGGGCGGGGTGGGCCTGGGCGGCGGTGAGGCTGGTGACCGCATACACGGTCACGGTGCGCCAGCGCTGGCTGTGCAGGGACCCGACCCGGCGGGTGATGCGCAGCGCCTGGGTGGCGTGGGGGAAGTCCAGGCCAGCGACGGTGGTGACCTGCACGCGGCGGAGTTCGACCCGGCCGTGGCCGCGATTGCGGGTGTGGTCGGCGATGGGGATGGCGCGCCAGGGCAGGGCCTTGAGTTGCTGGTGCAGCGTGGGCTGGTTGCCTTTGACGACGAGCAGGTAGGCGGCGTGCTTTTGGGTGACCAGCCAGTCGGCGTGCTCACGTTGGGTGTGGATGGCGTCGGCGGTGATGACCCGCCCGGCCAGGTCCAAGCCGTCCAGCAGCGGCCGGAACCGGGCGATCTCGTTGGTCTTGCTGTCAACGTCGGTCTGGCCCAGGACGGCGCGGGTGGTGTGGTCCATCGCGGCGAGCAGGTGGACCTGCGGGTGGCCGTGGTGGCCGCTGCCGCGCAGGGTCTTGCCGTCGACCGCGACCGCCTGACGCCACGCCGCCCGGGGTTGGGGAAGTTGTTGGTCGGCCAGCCACCGCGCGATGACCAGGTCCAGCGCGTCGGCGTCGACGCAGGCCAGCACGCGGCGCACGGTGGCCTCCCCGGGTGGCCGCCAGACCCGACGCAGTGGGTGGCGGTGCACCCCGAGCGCGGCCAGGACCGGCCCGGGCGCATCCGCCGCCCACTCGCCGATCGCGGCCAGGGATCTGGCGCCGGCCAGCACGGCGGCGACCGCCACGGCCAGCACCACGCCCAGCATGTGCCGTCGGCCACGTCGCTGTCTGGGGTCGGTGATCTGGGCAAGCTCGTCGAGCAGGCTGCGGCACTGGTCAGGTGCCAGCGCGACAGGGGCATCCAGCCGCTTGGCGGCTGTGGGAATGGGAGATGATGTGGGGGCAGGCACGGTCTCCAGAGGGGTCATGGGCGTTGGCACCCGCATGATCGCTGGAGTCCGTGCCTGTCTCACATTCACGCCAGACCGATCCTCACCTGCCTATCCAGACAACCCCGCATTTGCCGAGGCCCTGACTTCTGCTCGAAGACCGCGCACTACCTCGATCGCCACGACAACCACGCCGAGTTGATCGGTGCGATGTGCAAGGTGCACTGCAGCGAGCTGATGTTCGACACGGTCTATAAGTGCATGCAGGTCGTTGGCGTGAACAGCTACGACAAGCAGCATCTGTTCGAGAAGTACCTGCGCGAGGCGGCCTGCTTCCCGATCTACGATGGGGCAATATGGGCATGCAGCGCCGTCGCATCCACGGCATTCTCGCGAGCCCGGACTTCAGGCCACGTGCCCTAATGGACAACGAGTGGGTCAACTTCACCAAGGAGATGGAGACGATCGACACCCTCCCATCCGCCGAGCTGGTCGGCATGGGCAGGTGATCGCCGGACAGGAGGTCCGCCTCCGCATCGACTTCGGTTCCGGGTGAGGCTTGCAGGTCCAGGCGCGTCGATCGCGTCCGTGCTGTCGGCGGCCTCCATCCGGGCCGTTCCTCTTGGGCTGGACAGACCGGGATCGTAGTCTTGCGGCATGCTGCTGTCTGCTGCAGAGCACGAGATCGGCCCGCGAAACGGGCACCTGATCCTGCGCACTTTCCGTGAAGGCATGGCCGCTGTGGTGGGGCACGATCTGGTCATCGAGGCCACTCGCTGGCAGGGCACCATCACCATTCCGGGCGCGCCCGACAGCCAGCCCCGCCTGGCTGTCGAGGTCGACCTGCGCTCTCTTGAGGTGCGGGAAGGACACGGGGGGGCCAAGCCGCTCACCGACAGCGACCGTCGCGAGATCGAGAAGACCACCGCCAAGCTCCTGAGGGTCGGCGACTATCCGCAGGCGTTCTTCGCGTCCACCACGGTTCGGGTCGACGGTGACAAGGCGACAGTCGACGGCGAGCTGACGCTCCTTGGTCTCACCCGCCCGCTCCGGCTCACCGTGCAGGTGACCGACGATCGCACGGTCATCGGGAGCACAAGCGTCCAGCAGAGCCGGTGGGGGATCCGGCCCTACAGGGGCTTCATGGGTGCCCTGAAGGTGCGCGATGCTGTCGAGGTGGAGGCAACCGTCACGCTTGCCTGACCGGCTGACCTTGGCCTGTGGAGCCTGAGCGGCACGGAAAGACCCGTTCGTCGAAAGCGGCCGCGGCTAGAAGCCCACCTTGAAGCTTGCCAGCCGACCAGTTGGTCGTTACAGGGCGTTCAGGAATTCGCCGGGGCGGGGCCCATCCGCAGTACACGCGGCCTCCGCACCCACCTCGCCCCGATCGCCGTCGGCGAGCTGATTGACGCAAACCTCTCATGCTCCGACAATCGGCAGATCGGGCACTCGACGGTGGCAACGCAGCGGGGGCTCGCGGACGGGAGGCCTGGATGTCGCGGGCGGCGATCCTGAACATTGACGTCTACAAGTCGTCGCTGCTCAAGGAGTCGATGAAGGGAGGCCCCGAGCCGACCGAAGAGGACGGCCCGTTCGGCGCCTACCACCAGGCGGTGGACGAGTTGGCCGAGGCGTACACGGGAGACGTATGGCTGCGCTCTGGCGATGGGGTGATCGCGCTGTTCCCCTCGGCGCGCAGAGCAGTCGCCGCAGCGCTTGATTTGCTCGACGCCGTCGGGGAGATCAACCGTCACAACGTCGCGCTGCTCAACGGAGCGGTGGTCTTCATCAGGATCGGAATGCACGTGACCGACGATTCGCTCGCGTCGGTGCCGCCCGAGCATCGGGGCAAGATGGACAGCGCCGACCTCGACCTCGCCGGCAAGTTGCAGAAGTACTGCCCGATCGGTCGCATCGCCATATCGCAAGAGGCCTACAGCGCCATCAGCTTCCACCGCCCCCTGTTTCGGCCCACGCTGATCGAGGAGGTCCGGGACAGCCCCATCCTCGTGCTGACCGAGCGCCTGATCACGCCACAGGAGGAGGCACTCTTCAAGGGCCTGCACCCGCGCCAGAAGCAGGGTATGCCGCCGATCCCGTTCCCGTCGTGGAGCCAGGTCCGGCCAGGTGGCAAGCTCGGGCTGCGCACCGTTCCGGAACTGCTCCAGGAGCCCCTGCTGGTCATCCTCGGGGAATCGGCGCCCGAGCACGGCCCACTCGCGCCGGCGGCGACCAGCGACGCCGTCGGCGTGATGGAGGCGCTGGCCGCGCTGCGGTCCAACCCCGACGTCCGTGTGGCGGTCGACGTCTGGCCCGGCACGGGCGACTTGGTGTCCAGCCGGCGAAACGTGGTCCTCGTTGGCGCCGGTATGGTCAACGCCTACTCGTTCGCGATCAACGACATCATGCCCCACCTGCGGTTCGCCAAGAGTGGCGAGCGCATGTTCGGCCAGCTGATGCTCGCCTCCAGCGAAGAGGAGTTCCGGATGGGCGCAGATACCGGCGACAGACGGGATGCAGGCTTTGTCTCCGTGTCGCGGAGCCCGTTCAACGCCTACCAGCGGCTCATCTGGGTCGCGGGCATCAACGACAAGGGAACGCAGGCGGCGGCGCTGCTGCTCAAGGACCTCGTGCTCGACGCTGAGGAATGCCTGGGCAGCATGGGGCTCCGCGGGTCCAACCCGATCGGCTGCGTCGTCGTGCCACGCGTCGAGCCAATGAGCGGTGGCCGCGCTCCTGGCGAGGCCCCGTTCACCAAGTGGTGGATCAAGCGCTACAAGCCTGTCTGGGCGGTTGACGACGACGGGCGAAGCCTCAGGATCGCTGCGGGTCAACCATCCCTGTTGGAGTAGCTCGCATAGAACTACTTGGCGCGCTGGAGATCGACCGTGTCGGGGTGGTCAGGTCCCAAGCTGCGATTGTTGCATTGGCTGTGACCGTGTTCGAGCAGCGAGACTGGCGCCATGAGAACTCGTCGCCCTCGTCTCGCTCCAATCCCGCGGTCCGCCTTCGCCGGCTTCCGGTTTCCACCCGAGGTCATCGTCGTCGCGGTGCGCTGGTACCTACGCTTCGGCCGGTCGTATCGCGACGTCGAAGAGCTGCTCATCGAGTGAGGTGTCGAGGTCGGCCACGTCAGTGTCTACCGGTGGGTGCTGCGCTTCACGCCGCTCCTGGCCGAGGCGGCCTGACCATGCAGACACCTGGTGGGAGATCGCTGGCAGGTGGACGAGACGTCGTGAAGGTCGCCGGGCAGTGGCGCTATGTATACCGCGCGATCGACCAGTTCGGCCAGGTGATCGATGTGTTGGTCGCTCCACATCGGGACGTGCGAGCAGCCCGCCAGTTCTTCCAGCAGGCGAGCGGCGCTACCAAGGTCACACCCGCCGAGGTCACCACCGATCAGGCGCCGGTCTACCCGCCCGTGCTGGAGGCGCTGCTGCCCGCGGCATGGCACCGCACCGACCGGTACGCCAACAACCGGGTCGAGTGCGATCACGGCCGGCTGAAGGCCCGGCCGCGACCGATGCGTGGGCTCAAGCGGGACCGCAGCGCCAGGGTGATCATCAGAGGTCACGCGTTCATGCAGAACATTCGGCGTGGACATTACGAGCTGGGGGATTGACGAGCTAGCGAGCCGGCGCTTGGCCGTCGCGTTCCAGGAATAAGCCTTGGCGATCCGATCCTGGGTCGAGGTCCAGCCTTCAGCATGCCGCCGACTGACTCAACGCAACAGTCGCTCCAGGAGGTATCGTGCCGTTACCCGGCATGTGCCCTGGTGGAATGACTAGTGGAATGATCAGCGCCGCTTCCCGACTCCAAACTGGGCTCATGGGACTGCCAGCTCACTCCCTCCAGGCTGGCTAGCGCCACGCGACGCGGGCGATGCCGCTGCCTGCCCGAGGACGGCACGCGGTCACTGCCGACAGGTCCTCCATCCGCGGAGATGTCGAGCCTCGCTTCCGGAAGGGGGCCGAGCTCCGTGCCAGCCTGCGTCGGTGCGGTTCGCGAGAGCCGGTGGTGCGGCCGAGGCAGTCCTCGCCAGGTCGATGCGCAGCGACCGCGAGGCCTGCCAGCGACGATGAAGCGGCTGAAGGCGTCCATGACCAAGGTTGCATGAACGGCCGCCCTGGCATCTCGACGCCATCTTCCCAGGAGCGTGGCATCATCCGGGGAATGAACTGCCCTGGGTCGGTCGAGGCTTACTTGGCTCGCTGGCTGGGCGGCTGACCCCTGGAAGCGGCGGCTGACCCGCCCGTGCGGGAGGAGGGGTGGATGCGAGCGTTGCAGTTCAGGGCGTACGGGGGCCCGGAGGTCCTGGAGTGGGCGGAGGCTCCTGATCCGCACGCGGGCCCTGGGCAGATCCGGATCGCTGTGCGTGCGGCCAGCGTGAACCCGATCGACTGGAAGATCATCTCCGGCGCTTTGTCCGGTGGCAAGCCGATGGAGGGCATCGGGTACCTCGGCTCCGACGCTGCCGGTGTGGTCGACGAGGTCGGCGACGGGGTCACCGGCGTCGCTGTGGGTGACGAGGTGTTCGGCCGCGGCCAGCACACCCAGGCGGAGGACGCCGTGCTGGGCTCCTGGGCGGCCAAGCCGCCGTCGATCGACTGGGCGGTGGCCGCGGCGGCGGGCGTGGCCGGTGAGACCAGTGAACGCGGTCTTCGTCTGCTCGACGTCAACGCTGGCGACACGCTCTTCGTCGACGGCGGTGCGGGTGGCGTGGGCGCGGTCGCCGTGCAGATGGCGCTGGCCCGAGGCGCCACGGTGATCGCCTCGGCCAGCGAGGCCAACCACGACTATCTGCGGGAGATCGGTGCGACCCCGGTGCGCTACGGCCAAGGCCTGGCCGAGCGGGTCCGGGCCGCTGCCGGCGGGCCGGTCGACGCGGTCTTCGACGTCGCGGGCAAGACCCCGGTCGAGGAGCTGATCAGCTTGGCACCCGAGCCGTCCCAGGTGCTCAGCATCGCCAACTTCGCCGCCGGTCAGGCCGGAGCCCGCGTCACCGGTGGCGACGCCGACAGTCACCCCATGCAGGCTCTGGCGCAGGTCGCCGAGCTGCTGGCACAGAACAAGCTGGTGATCAAGGTGCAGACCTTCCCGTTCGGCCGCGCCGCCGAGGCCTACCGCATCAGCCAGTCCGGCCACGTCCGCGGAAAGCTCGTTCTGGTCCCCTGAAGAGCACCCACACCGTGGTGGCGGTCGATGAGTTCGGGCGCAGGTTGGCCAAGAGGACGTCTGGGACGCCGAGGGCCACCTTGACCTGGTGCGCTGGTCGTTCCAGTTCGACGAGGTCCTGCTGATAGGCGGCAACCGCAACGACATCACCGAGGCCACGCACCGGCCGTAGGCGCGCCTTCAACCGGCCGTGATCTGCCTCGACGCGGTTGTTGGCGTACTGCTCGCCGCGATGCCATCCCGCTGGCAGCAGCTCCTCCAGCACGCCCGGATAGACCGCCGCCTTGTCAGTGGTGATCTCGGCAGGCATGACCTTGGTCGCGCCAATCGCTTGCTCGAAGAACCGGCGAGCCGCGTTGGCGTCCCGCTACGAGGAGACGAACACGTCGATGACCTAGCCGAACTGATCAATCGCGCGGTAGATGTAGCGCCAGCGGCCGGCGACTCTCACGTAGGTCTCGTCTACCTGCCAGCGGGTGCCGACCCGGTGGCGGCACGGCCTGGCGGCGTCGGTCAGCAGCGGGGTGAACCGCAGCACCCACCGGTAGACGGTGACGTGATCCACTTCGACGCCGCGCTCGGCGAGCAGTTCTTCGACGTCGCGGTAGGAGAGGCCGAAACGCAGGTACCAGCGGACGCAACGACGATGACGTCGGGTGGGAAGCGGAAGCCGGCGAAGGCCGAGCGGGCGATGGGAGTGGGGCGAGGACGGCGGGTTCTCATGCGGGGGAGTCTCGCTGCTCGCACACGGTCATGGCGAACGCAACAGCGCCCCTGGGGGACGAAGCGCGCTTACTCGTGCGCCGGGCTTCGGTGGCCAAGGGCGGCGGTCGCGTGACGGTCCCAAAGGGTGCGGAAGCCTTGGGGTGGTGAGCGCTGGTCGATGGCGCCGGTCCGCACGTCAGGTCTCCAGGGGCGCAACCCTGAC
>Ga0268241_10000067_pt1 | contig 13045 bp, 11 predicted proteins | sample BulsoiAmnAmmetaG_FD_200248 | JGI IMG/M metagenome (GOLD analysis project Ga0268241, IMG submission 200248) | Bulk soil microbial communities from Mexico - Amatitan (Am) metaG (v2) (version 2) | ecosystem: Environmental > Terrestrial > Soil > Agricultural land | place: Mexico: Amatitan, Jalisco...
TGGCGATCAAGATCCTGCTCGCCCAGTACGCCCACGACCCGGCGTTCCTGGCCCGCTTCCGCCGCGAGGCCCAGGCCGCGGCCAGCCTGTCGCACCCCAACATCGTCGGCGTCTACGACACCGGCTCGGACGGGGACACCTGGTTCATCGTCATGGAGCTGGTCGCCGGCAACACGCTGCGCGACCTGATCCAGCTGCACGGCCCGGTGCATCCCGCCCGTGCCGCCGAGATCTGCTCCGAGGTGGCAGGGGCGCTGGCGGTGGCGCACGCCCGCGGGATCGTCCACCGGGACGTCAAGCCCGCCAACGTGATGCTGACCACTGAGGGCAAGGTCAAGGTGATGGACTTCGGCATCGCCCGGGCGAGCGCGGTCCCCTCGATCACCCAGACCTCGACGGTCATCGGCACGGCCCAGTACATCGCGCCCGAGCAGGTCCAGGGGCTGGAGGCCGACGCCCGCAGCGACCTGTACTCCCTGGGGTGCTGCCTGTACGAGATAACCACCGGCCAGCTGCCCTTCGGCGGGTCCACGCCGGTGGCGATCGCCTACAAGCACATCCAGGAAGAGCCGATGCCGCCGCGGGCGTTGAACCCCGGCCTGCCCGGCTCGCTGGAGCGGGTCATCCTCAAGGCCATGGCCAAGCGCCCGGAGGACCGCTACCAGACCGCGGTCGAGATGCAGCGGGACCTCGAGCGCGTCCGAGCGGGAGAGCCGGTGACCGCCGCGATCCCGCGTGCCTCCCAGCAGACCACCCGGGCCATGGGCGCCGTGGGGGGTGGGCTCGCCGACCGCCCGACCAGGGTGATGGACCGCGGGGCGGTCGCGCCGAGCCGTTCCGCGCGGTACGCGGCCGAGACCGCCGCCCCGCCGGCCGCGCGCCCGCGCCGCGGCCGGACCGCCCTGTTCGTGCTCGCCACCATCCTGCTGTCGGTGGTGGTCGCCTTCGCGGTCGTCAAGGCGGTCCAGGTGCCGGAGCCGGCGGCGACCACCCTGCCGCCGATCAGCACCGAACCGCCCAGGCCGCCGACCACCGACTTCCCGACCACCGAGCCGCCGACCACGGAGGCGCCCACCACCACGGCGGCGCCGACCACGGCGCCGCCGACCACCGAGCAGCGGACCACGACCTCCGCGGCCGCGCTGGTCGAGGTGCCCGACACGCGGGGGATGCGGGCGCGCCAGGCGAGGGATTTGCTCCGCCGGCGGGGCTTCCAGGTCAAGCAGCAGGACTTCCCGGTCACCGATCAGCAGCAGGCCTTCCGCGTGGTCGAGCAGGTCCCCCGCAACGGCCAGATCCCCAGAGGCTCCACGGTCACCATCGTCGTCGGCGTCCCGGTCAACAACGGCTGACCGGCGCCATCCGGGCGGCCGCGCGTGCCCCCAGCGCCATCACCGGCGGGCGGCGTTCACCAGCGCCGCCATGAGCTCGAGGGCGGCATCCTGGGACAGGCGGCTGTGGCGGACCAGCGACCGCCAGGTGTGGAAGCCCAGCGCCAGCTCGACGGCGGCACGGACCCGATCGCCACCGCCGAGCCCCTCCACCAGGACCTCGCGGAGCGCAGCGATGGCCAGCAGTGCCGTGGAGGCCATCTCCCGGGTCAGCGGGTGGACCTCCGCGTCACGCAGCACGTTGGCCAGCATTGGCTCGTTGGCCTGGTAGTAGCGGTACAGCTCGGTCAGCCCGTGTCGCAGCCGCTGGTCGGGATCGGTGACCGCTCGCCAGGCGTTGGCATCCGGCAGGGGGTTGCGCTGCAGGTACAGACCCGAGCAGGCCCGCATCAGCGCCCGGTCGTCGGGGAAGTGGCGGTAGTACGTCTGCCGCTCCACGCCCGCCCGCTCGGCGATGGCGCTGACGGTGGTGTGGGCGGGGCCGAGGGTGGCGTGCAGGCAGATCGCCGCCTCGACGATCCGCCGCCGGGTCGCCTCGACCGCCTCGGCACGCTGCCGCATCTGGTACTTCCTGGCCATGCCAGCAATTGTTCCACAGTCCTGTCTTCTCAATTGACGCACCCGTCCGACGACGGTAGTGTTCGCAACACAGTAGTGTCTACTCAAAGGGGGGACGATGGGGCCGACGACGGCGAAGGTGCTCGACGCCCAGGATGGGCGGCTCGGCTTCCTGGGCAGCATCGGGGTGCGGTTCATGATCGACGGCGACGAGTCCGGCGGCGGGTCTCGCTGGTCGAGCACCCGATGTCGGCGGGCGCACCGGCGGCGCCGTTGCACCGCCACACCCGCGAGGACGAGTACAGCTACGTGCTGGAGGGAAAGGTCGGCGCGCTGCTCGGCGACCAGACGCTGGTCGCAAGCCCGGGACAACTGGTCTTCAAGCCGCGCAACCAGTGGCACACCTTCTGGAATGCCGGTGACGAGCCCGCACGGCTCCTCGAGATCATCTCGCCCGCCGGCTTCGAACGGTTCTTCGCCAGCCTGGTGGACCTCGGCGGGGTCACCCGGGCCGCCCCCGAGGCGCTGATGGAGCTGTGCGATCGGTACGGGCTGGAGATCGACCCGGGAAGCGTCCCGGGGCTGGTCGACCGCTTCGGCGTGCGATTCCCCGGCGAGCCGATCTAGGGCATGGCTCCCGCCCTTCAGGTTCCTCAGCGCGACCTGGGGCTGCGGCGCTTTGGGGGCCGTGGGGGGAAGGGGCGGCCGCTGTTGTGCTCCGCGGCGAGGCGGTGGAGCTCGGCGCGGAGGGCCTCCTCGGCGAGCTCGCCGAGGGTGACGCGCTCCTGGTCCTGGGACAGGTAGGCGGTGGCGTCGCGGACGGCCTCGAGCAGCTCGGCCTCCACGCGGAGGCTGACGCGCGCCTTGGCGGCGGGCGGCTCGGGCTGCAGGTCGTCCAGCGGGTTGTAGGTGCTGAGGTGCCTGGACTCTCGGCCGCGGCGGTCGCGGGGCCGGTCGGGCACCAGTTGCAACCGCCGGCGCGCGGCCATCGGGCCGGGCAGCAGCTCGTCGAGCGCGTTGAACCCCATGGTCCCGCGCGCCTCATCGGGCTCGGCGCGCGGCTCGCGCCGGCCGCGCTGTCGCTCTTGGCTCCACCCGGCCTCGGGTTCCGGCTCGCGCTCGGGCGCGCGCCGGCCGCTCACCGCCCCGAGCGCGCGCGGCTCGGGCTCCGAGTCGGGGCCTGGCAGCAGCTCGTCAAGCGCGTTGAACGCGCCCATCCTCCGTGGCCTTGCCATCGGCCGCACTCCTTGCGTCGAACTCGAGGGCGGCAGCCCGGTAGTCGGCGGCCGCGGAGCTGTCTGGTGCGTAGACGCCCACCGGCTCCTTGTGGCCGGGCGCCTCGGCGACCCGCACGCTCTCACGGATCACCGTCTGCATGACCAGGTCGCCGAAGCGGTCGCGCAGCGCCTCGACGATCTCGCGAGACAGCGACGTGCGCAGGTCGACCTGGCAGGCAAGCACGGCCGACAGCCGCAGCCGCCGGTTGAGCCGCACGCGGATGGTCTCGATCGTCTGGGTCAGCGCCACCAGACCCGCCAGTGGCATGACGCGGGTCTGCACCGGGACCAGCACCTCGGTCGCCGCGGCGAGGGCGGAGTACGACAGCAGCCCCAGCGCCGGCGGGCAGTCCATCAGCACGATGTCCCAGCGGTCCTGATCCAGCTCGTCCATCGACTGCTTGAGGATCATCTCGGCGCCGGCCTGGGTCGCGGCGTTCCGCTCGGCGCGGGTCATCCATGAGGACGACGGGACCAGCTCGAGGTTGTCGACGTCGGTGGGCCGCACCGCCTTCTCGAGGGGGGTTCCGTTCTCGAAGACGTCGTACAGGGCACGCGCGTCGACCGAGCCGAGCCACGTGCTCGCGTTCGCCTGCGGGTCCAGGTCGATGACGAGAACGCGGCGGCCGATCTCGGCCAGGGCGGCACCGAGGTTGACCACCGTGGTCGTTTTCCCGACGCCGCCCTTCTGGTTCGCGACGGCAACTCGTCGCATGGGCACCACCTGTCCGCCGAGGGGTCCGAGCATTGGGAGGTTACAACACCGAACCGTCGCGACCGAGGGGGCACGGCGATTTACGAGCCGGTGAGCACCACCTTCCCGGTGACCTTGCGGTCGTAGAGATCGCGGACCAGGGACAGCGCGTCGCTCAGCGGAGCGGTCGCCTGCACGGTGACCCGCAGGCGGCCGGCGGCGACCTCGTCGGCGAGCGCGGCGAGATCCTTGACCGCCTGCTCCGGCGGCACGGACTGGAAGACCCTGAAGCCGTAGATGGTGATCGCCTTGGGATAGAAGTCCTCGACGCGCAGGGTGGACTCCGCGTCCGCCGAGTTGCCGAAAACCACCACGCGACCGCGCATCGTGGTGGCGCGCAACAGCGGGCCGAACATCGGTCCACCGATGCCGTCGATCACCACGTCGAATTCGCCCTCCACCGGCGACCCGTCGCCCGGATGGATCAGCGCCTCGGCGCCCAGCTCACGCACGGTGGCGGCGCGCCGCTCGCTGGACGCCTGGCCGGTGACGGTGGCCTTGGCGTCGTTGGCCAGCTGGACCGCCAGCAGGCCGACGCCGCCGGCGGCGCCGGTGATCAGCACGCGGTCGCCGGCGTGGACACGGGCCAGCCGCAGGACGTTGATCGCGGTGATCCCGGCGACCGGCAGAGTCGAGGCGACCACACTGTCGACGCTGCTCGGCAGGGGGATCGCCCACTCGGCCGGCAGCGCCACCAGCTCGGCGAAGGCCCCCCCGCCGGGATTGACGCCGAGCACCCGCTCGCCGACCTGGAAGCCGCTCACACCGTCGCCGACGGTGACCACCGTCCCGACCACGTCCCAGCCGATGGTCGTCCCGGGCGGCTGGACGCGGGCGGTGCGGATCTCGCCGCGGTTGATCGAGGCGGCCTCCATCCGGACCACGAGCTGGCCCGGGCCGGCGGACGGCTCGGCGACGTCGGCCAGGGCCAGGGCGGGCGCTGCGGAAGGGTCGGCGACCAGTGCGAGCATCGGTTGCTCCTTACGAAACGGTTGCGGCGTGCGGGGTGCAGAGGTCAGGGTCCGCCTCCCACGCGGGTCCTTCAAGTCGCCGTCCCCACCCCGGTCGGGGCTGCGGCCACCGGCTGATGGTGCGGCGGAGGCGTGGTATCGTCGCTGGACCGCGCGTCCACAGGTGGGCGGGTGGTTGCTGGTGCTCGGCTTGACAGTGCCGGTAGGATGCCAGGCAAGCGTCGACCCCGCAGGAGCCAGAATGCCCTGTCACATGAGCCTCGTACTTATTACCTAGCGCGGACCGCAGTTCGGGTCCGCGCGGAGCCTCCTATGCCAAATGGCAGGAGGTTTTTTGTTTGCCCGGCAACGGGCGCCGCGGAGCCGCACCCCACCACATCAGGGAGCCATCGTGAAGGTCACCGGAGCGCAAGCGCTCATCCGCAGCCTCGAGCAGGTCGGCGTCAAGGTCGTGTTCGGCCTTCCCGGCGGCGCCATCCTGCCGGCCTACGACCCGCTGCGTGAGTCCAGCGTGCGCCACATCCTGGTACGCCACGAGCAGGGCGCCGGCCACGCGGCCGAGGGCTACGCCTGGGCCACCGGCGAGGTCGGGGTGTGCATGGCGACCAGTGGCCCGGGCGCGACCAACCTGGTCACCGCGCTGTCCGACGCCTACATGGACTCGGTGCCGATGGTGGCGATCACCGGGCAGGTGTCCAAGCCGGTGATCGGCTCGGACGCCTTCCAGGAGTGCGACACCACCGGCATCACCCTGCCGGTCACCAAGCACAACGAGCTGGTGCTCGACCCGGCGCGCGTCCCCGGCGCGATCGCCGAGGCGTTCTACGTCGCCCGGACCGGCCGCCCCGGCCCGGTGCTGGTCGACCTCCCCAAGGACGTGCTCCAGGCGACCACCGAGTGGTCCTGGCCCGAGGTGCTCGACCTGCCCGGCTACCGCCCCACCGTCAAGCCGCACGCCAAGCGGGTGCGCGAGGCGGCGGCGCTGCTGCGCCAGGCGCGCCGGCCGGTGCTGTACGTCGGCGGCGGGGTGGTCAAGGCAGGAGCCCACGAGGCGCTGCTTGCCCTGGCCGAGACCGCCAGGGCGCCGGTGACCACCACGCTGATGGCCCGCGGGGTGTTCTCCGACAACCACCCGCTGGCGCTCGGCATGCCGGGGATGCACGGCAACTACGCCGCGGTGGCCGCCCTCCAGGAGGCGGACCTGATCCTCGCCCTGGCCGCCCGGTTCGACGACCGCGTGACCGGGGACCTCAAGACCTTCGCCCCGCACGCCCGGATCGTCCACGCCGACATCGACCCCGCCGAGATCGGCAAGAACCGGGCCGCGGACGTGCCGATCGTCGGCGACATCCGCATGGTGCTCGAGGAGCTGGTCGGCTCCTACCGGGCGCTGGTGGCCGAGGAGGGGCCCGCCGACACCTCCGCCTGGCTCGAGCAGCTGGACACCTGGAAGCGCCGCTTCCCCTACCGCTACGCCCAGCGGCACGACGGCCGGCTCAAGCCGCAGTACGTGGTCGACCGGGTGTCAGAGCTGACCGCTGGCAACGCGGTGCTGACCTCGGGCGTCGGCCAGCACCAGATGTACGCGTCGCAGTACTTCCGGTTCTCGCGGCCGCGCTCCTGGATCAACTCGGGGGGCGCCGGCACGATGGGCTTCGCGGTGCCCGCGGCGATGGGCGCCAAGGTCGGCCGGCCGGACGAGCTGGTGATCGCGATCGACGGCGACGGCTCCTTCCAGATGACCGCGCAGGAGCTGGCCACCTGCACCATCGAGCGCATCCCCATCAAGGTGCTGATCCTCAACAACGGCCACCTTGGCATGGTGCGCCAGTGGCAGGAGCTGTTCTACGACGAGCGCTACTCCGAGGTGAACCTGGGCTTCGACTGGCCGGACTTCGTCAAGCTGGCCGAGGCCTACGGCGGCGTCGGCCTGCGCTGCGAGCGGCCCGAGGACGTCGACGCCACCCTGGAGAAGGCCTTCGCGGTGGAGGGCGTGCCGGTGGTGGTCGACTTCCGGGTCGACTCCCACGAGGGCGTCTTCCCGATGGTGCCGGCCGGGCGCTCCAACGACGAGATCATCCTCGGTCCGGAGTTCTCGCCCGAGGAGCAGGCCGCGGCGACCCGGCGGGAGGTGCGCGCATGAGCGTCCACACCCTTTCGGTCCTGGTCGAGAACAAGCCGGGCGTGCTCGCCCGTATCGCCGGGCTGTTCAGCCGGCGCGGCTTCAACATCGACTCGCTGGCGGTCGGCCCCACCGAGGACGAGACCTACAGCCGCATGACGATCGTGGTCGACTGCGCCTCCAGCCCGCTCGAGCAGGTCGTCAAGCAGCTCAACAAGCTGGTGAACGTGCTCAAGATCGTCGAGCTGGAGCCGAGCCGGTCGGTCGAGCGCGAGCTGGCCCTGGTCAAGGTGCGGGTCGAGGCCGGCAACCGCCAGCAGGTGGTCGAGCTGGCCGAGCTGTTCCGCGCCCGCGTGGTCGACGTCGCGCCGGAGAGCCTGACCATCGAGGCCACCGGCGACCAGGGCAAGATCGAGGCGATGCTCGAGATGCTGGCGCCCTACGGCATCCGCGAGCTGGTCCGCACCGGCAGGGTCGGGCTCGCCAGGGGCAGCAAGGGCATCACCGACCGCCCGGTCCGCCTACAACGAAGCGCCTGACCTGACAGAGAGGAATGACGAACCCAATGGCCACGGTCTACTACGACGACGACGCCGACCTCGGGCTGGTCCAGTCCCGCAAGGTCGCCGTCCTGGGCTACGGCTCCCAGGGCCACGCCCACGCCCTGTGCCTGCGGGACTCCGGCTGCGAGGTGCGGGTCGGCCTCGCCGAGGGGTCCAGGAGCCGCGCCAAGGCAGAGGCGGCGGGGCTCAAGGTGCTGGCCCCGGCCGAGGCGTGCGCCTGGGCGGACCTGATCATGGTGCTGGTGCCCGACACGGTCCAGCGCCACCTGTACGCGAGCGACATCGAGCCGAACCTGCGCCCCGGCGACGCGCTGTTCTTCGCCCACGGCTTCAACATCCACTTCGGCTACGTCACGCCGCCCGAGGGCATCGACGTGGCGATGGTCGCGCCCAAGGGCCCCGGCCACCTGGTGCGCCGCCAGTTCGAGGAGGGCCAGGGCACGCCCTGCCTGGTGGCGGTCGCCCAGGACGCCTCTGGCAAGGCCTGGGACCTGGCCAAGTCCTACGCCCGCGGCATCGGCGGCACCCGCGCCGGCGCGCTGGTCACCACCTTCCAGGAGGAGACCGAGACCGACCTGTTCGGCGAGCAGGCGGTGCTCTGCGGCGGCGTGACCGCGCTGATCCAGGCGAGCTTCGAGACGCTCGCCAAGGCCGGCTACCAGCCCGAGGTCGCCTACTTCGAGTGCCTCCACGAGCTGAAGATGATCGTGGACCTGATCTACGAGGGCGGACCGAAGTGGATGCGCTACTCGGTCTCGGACACGGCCGAGTACGGCGACTACACCCGCGGCCCACGGGTGATCGACGACGCCGTGCGCGCCGAGATGGAGCGCATCCTGGTCGAGATCCGCTCGGGCGACTTCGCGCGCGAGTGGGTGGCCGAGGACGACGCCGGCCGTCCCAACTTCAACCGGCTCCGGGCCGAGGCCCGCGAGCACCAGATCGAGCAGGTCGGCGAGCCGCTGCGGGCGATGATGTCCTGGCTGCGCCGGCCCGAGGACTGATCGCGAGCAGATGGCACGAATCCTGATCGCGGAGCCGCTGGCCGAGGCCGGCATCGAGCTCCTGCGCCGCGACCACGAGGTCGACGCCCGCTCCTCGATGACTCGCGAGGAGCTGCTGGCGGCGGTGGCCCACGCCGACGCGCTGATCGTGCGCTCGGCCACCAGGGTCGACGCCGAGGTGCTCGAGGCCGGGCGCGAGCTCAAGGTCGTCGGGCGGGCCGGCATCGGCCTGGACAACGTCGACGTGCCGACCGCCACGCGCCTTGGCGTGATGGTGGTCAACGCGCCGCAGTCCAACGTCATCTCGGCGGCCGAGCACACCATCGCGCTGATCCTGGCGCAGGCCCGGGCGATCCCGCGGGCCGACGCCGCGCTGCGCGAGGGCCGCTGGGAGCGCTCGCGCTTCCAGGGCGCCGAGCTGTACGGCAAGACCCTCGGGGTGGTCGGCCTCGGCCGCGTCGGCACGCTGGTCGCCCAGCGGATGCTGGCCTTCGGCATGCGGCTGGTCGCCTACGATCCGTACGTCAGCCGGGAGCGCGCCGCCCAGCTCGGCGTCGAGCTCGGCAGCCTGACGGAGGTGCTGGCGCGGGCGGACGTGATCAGCGTCCACCTGCCCAAGACGCCGGAGACGGTCGGGCTGCTGGGGGAGCGCGAGCTGGCCGCGGTCAAGCCGGGCGCGCGCCTGGTCAACACCGCCCGCGGCGGCATCGTCGACGAGAACGCGCTGGCCAAGGCGGTCGAGTCCGGCCACCTCGCCGGCGCGGCGCTGGACGTGTTCGCCGAGGAGCCGACCACCTCGAGCCCACTGTTCGGGCTCGACAACGTGGTGGTCACGCCGCATCTGGGCGCCTCCACCGCCGAGGCGCAGGACAAGGCCGGCGTGACCATCGCCGAGCAGGTCCTGCTCGCGCTGGCCGGCCAGTTCGTGCCCAACGCCGTCAACGTCGACGCGGGCCCGGTGCCGGACGCGCTGCGGACCTTCCTGCCGCTGGTGTCCAAGCTGGGCCGGCTCTACACCGCGCTGGCCAGCGGCGGGCCGAGCGGCCGCGCCGCCGCGCTGGGCGCCGGCCGGCTCCAGGTCGACTACGTCGGCGGGCTGGCCGACGAGGACACCCGGGTGCTCAACCTGGGGATCCTCAAGGGCCTGTTCACGCCGGTGGTCAGCGAGCCGGTCACCTTCGTGAACGCGCCGCTGCTGGCCGCCGAACGGGGCATCGAGATCACCGAGACCAAGAGCCGCTCCAGCAAGGACTGGGTCAACCTGGTGGCGCTCTCCGGCGAGGGCGCCCGCGGACCGGTGAGCGTGGCCGGCACCACCGTCGGCCCGCGCGACGCCGAGCGGCTGGTCGAGATCAACGGCATCCCGGTCGACCTTGCGCCCGCCGACCACATGGCCTTCCTGTTCTACGAGGACCGGCCGGGCGTGATCGGCAAGGTCGGCACGATCCTCGGCCAGGCCGGCGTGAACATCGCCAGCATGCAGGTCGGCCGCCGCCGCGCTGGCGGCGAGGCGCTGATGGCGCTGACGGTCGACGACGTGATCCCACCCGGGGTGCTCGACCGGGTGATGGCGGAGGTGGGTGCCCACGACGGCACCTTCCTGAACCTGAGCGAGCCGGGACGACCAGATCCCGGCGCCGCTCCGGGGGCGGGCGCGTGATGCGGACGAACTCCGTGGCGCCGAGCCTCCTGCTCCTTCGCCGCCGTGGGGCGGCAGAGTGCCGGCCGCCCCACGGCGAGCTCCACGAACCAGGCGCGAAGGAGCGGGAAGCAACGTGACCAGAGGAGGACGGCGGTGTCCGACCGCATCGTTATTTTCGACACGACCCTGAGGGACGGCGAGCAGGCGCCAGGCATCAACCTGAACGCCAAGGCCAAGCTGGAGATCGCCGAGCAGCTCGCGCGCCTGGGCGTCGACGTGATCGAGGCCGGCTTCCCGGTCGCCAGCCAGGGCGACTTCGAGGCCGTCCGGGAGATCGCCCGGAGTGTGCAGGGCCCGACCATCGCCGGGCTGGCGCGCGCCAACGCCGGCGACGTCGAGCGCTGCTTCGAGGCGGTCAAGGACGCCGAGCGCTCGCGCATCCACGTGTTCCTGTCGACCAGCCCGAGCCACCTGGAGCACATGCTGAAGATGAGCTCCGACCAGGTGCTCGAAGCGACCAGGTCGTCGGTCGGGCGCGCCGCCGAACTGTGCTCCGACGTCGAGTTCAGCCCCCAGGACGCCACCCGGACGCCAATGGAGTTCCTCATCGAGGTGCTGCGGGTGGCGGTGGCGGCCGGCGCCACCACGCTGAACATCCCGGACACGGTCGGCTACGCGATGCCCTGGGGCTTCGCGGAGATGATCCGCCGGATCCGCGCCGAGGTCCCCGGCGACTACGTCCTGTCCTCCCACTGCCACAACGACCTGGGCCTGGCCACGGCGAACTCGCTGGCCGCGGTCGGCGCCGGTGTCCGCCAGATCGAGGTGTGCGTCAACGGCATCGGCGAGCGGGCCGGCAACGCCTCGCTGGAGGAGGTCGTGATGGGCCTGCGGACCCGGCGCGACCAGTTCGGCGGGCTGGCCACCCGGGTCAACACCGAGGAGATCGTGCGCACCTCGCGGATGGTGTCGCGGCTGACCGGCTATCCGGTGCAGTACAACAAGGCCGTGGTCGGCAAGAACGCCTTCGCCCACGAGTCCGGCATCCACCAGCACGGTGTGCTGTCGGACCGCTCCACCTACGAGATCATCGACGCCCGCGAGGTCGGCGGCGAGGCGGCCCAGATCGTGCTGGGCAAGCACTCCGGCAGGCACGCGGTCGCCGACGCCCTAGCCAAGCTGGGCTTCGAGCTGGACCGGGCGGGCCTGGACGGCGCCTTCGCCCGCTTCAAGGAGCTGGCCGACAAGAAGCCGCGCATCACCGAGGCGGACCTGGAGGCCATCGTCAGCGACGAGGTGCTCGCCGACGAGGAGACCTGGACGCTGATCGGCATCCAGGTCGCCGGCGGCACCGCGCTGTCGCCGACCGCCACCGTGCGGGTCGGCCACGAGGGCGGCGTCATCCAGGAGTCAGCCATCGGCGACGGCATGGTCGACGCCGCCTGCGCCGCGATCGCCAAGGCGATCGGCATCGACGCCACGCTGGCCGAGTTCAACGTCTCCGCGGTGACCGGCGGCAGCGACGCGCTCGGCGAGGTGACCGTGCAGGTCGAGGCGGGTCCCGGCGCCGGCGCGGCGGCCGGCACCCGAGTAACCGGGCGTGCCGTCGCCACCGACATCGTGGAGGCCTCGGCACGCGCCTACCTGCAGGCGGTGAACAAGCTCTCCCGCGCCCAGAGCAGCCGGGCGGCCGCGAGCACAGCAAGCAGCAAGGAGCAGGACCAATGACCAGGAGACCAGCCAGCACGCGACCGCACCACGCCGACGAGGCGCACGCCGCCATGGCCAGGGTGTTCGGCGTCAACGTCCAGCCGGGGGAGGCCCCGCCGTCGGAGTCGACCGCGCCGGAGCCCGCGGTCGAGGAGGCCGAGCGGCGCGCCGCCCTGGGCCGCGTCTTCGGAACCGAGGCCTGATGGCGGAACGCCGCCACACCGTCGCCTGCATGCCGGGGGACGGCATCGGGCCCGAGGTGGTCGCCGAGGCGCGCAAGGCGGTCGACGCCGCCGCGGCGCGCTTCGGCTTCGCCATCGACTGGGTTGACTACGACCTCGGCGCCGACCGCTACCTGCGGACCGGCGAGGTGCTGCCGGACACCGTGCTGAAGGAGCTCGGCGAGGCCGACGCGATCCTGTTCGGCGCCATCGGCCGCCCGGACGTGCCGCCCGGCGTGCTGGAGCGCGGCCTGCTGCTCAAGCTGCGCTTCGAGCTCGACCTGTACATCAACCTCCGCCCGGTGCGGCTCTACCCCGGGGTCGCGCCGGCGCTGGCCGGCAAGGGCCCCGACGACATCGACATGCTGGTGATCCGCGAGAACACCGAGGGTCCCTACGTCGGCGCCGGGGGCAGCGCCCATCGCGGCACCGCCGCCGAGACCGCCACCGAGACCTCGCTCAACACCCGCGCGGGGGTCGAGCGCTGCATCCGCTACGCCGCCGGCAGGGCGCTGGAGCGCGCGGGGCGGCTCACCATGGTCCACAAGACCAACGTGCTGACCCACTCCGGCGACCTGTGGATGCGCACCGCCAGGGAGGTCGCCGAGCAGACCGGCGTGCGGCTCGACTACTGCCACGTCGACGCGGCCTGCCTCTACATGGTCAGCGACCCTGGCCGCTTCGACGTGGTGGTCACCGACAACCTCTTCGGCGACATCCTCACCGACCTGGGCGCCGCCATCGCCGGCGGGCTCGGCACCGCGGCCAGCGCCAACCTCAACCCCGGGCCCGGCGGCGGGGCCGGCGCGGGCCCCGGGCGGCCCGGCCCGTC
>Ga0268241_10000068_pt1 | contig 12989 bp, 11 predicted proteins | sample BulsoiAmnAmmetaG_FD_200248 | JGI IMG/M metagenome (GOLD analysis project Ga0268241, IMG submission 200248) | Bulk soil microbial communities from Mexico - Amatitan (Am) metaG (v2) (version 2) | ecosystem: Environmental > Terrestrial > Soil > Agricultural land | place: Mexico: Amatitan, Jalisco...
GGCGATCGTGATGATGGTCGGCCTTGCGTTGTTCATCGCCAGGACCAGGACGGGCAAGGCGATGCGGGCGGTCGCCGAGGACAAGGAGATCGCCAGCCTGATGGGAATCAACATCAACCGGGTCGTGGTGACCACCTTCGCCATTGGCGGGATCCTCGCGGGCGTGGCCGGCGTGCTGTTCGCCCTGACGTTCTCTGAGGTCGACTCGTTCATGGGCTTCGTTCCCGGCATCAAGGCGTTCACGGCCGCCGTTCTCGGGGGTATCGGCAGCGTCCCCGGGGCCGCCATCGGCGGCCTGATTCTTGGCGTGGCCGAGTCGATCGGGCCGGTGCTGCTGCTCACCGGAATCCACGTGCCCGCGACGAACCAGCTCAGAGACGTGGTCGCGTTCACGATCCTCGTCCTCGTCCTGGTCTTCCGGCCTGGAGGGATCCTCGGGACCGGCGAGCCAGAGAAGGCATAGGACGGCCGCCGTGATTGCTTCCAAGCTGCTGCGCAGGGCGACAGCCGCAGGCCTGATCGGCGGTGTCGTCGTCGTCTACCTTGCCCTGGTGGGAATGGTCGAGAAGTTCGAGGTGCGCCACCTCGTCGGCGACTGGCTCAACCTGGGCAAGCTGATGCTGGCGTTGGCGCCCCTTCTGGCCGGCTATCTGGTCACCCGGCCCCGTGTGCGGGGCGGCCGTCTCGTGCAGCCCTCCCCGGGTCCCTCCACGATGGCGGGGCTGATCAGCGGCGTGCTCACCGGAGGGCTGGCCGCGCTCGGGGTGGCCTTCGTGCAGCTCTTCCCCGACGGCGCGGTGCGCAACATCTTCGTCGCCGTCTCGCCGACGCTGCTGTCGATCATGACCTTCGGCAAGAGCCTGCCGGTGGGGGCGTTGCTGCTGGTGGCTGCCGGCGCCCTGCTCGGCGCGCTCGGCGCCACCTACCGAACGCTGCCGGAGCGCCTGCGGCACCCGCTGAGCGTCGGCCTGGCGACGACGTTCCTGTTCGCGCTGCTGCAGCGGATCATTCCGCAGCTGCTGTTCTACCTGAACCTCGACTCGACCTGGCTCTACAGCACCAGCTTCGGCGGTCTGACTCCGATTGGCGCGGTGGTGGTCCTGGTCGTCGCCACGGGCCTGCCGGCGCTCTGGGCGGCGCGAGGCCCCCGGATCCGGGAGCGCGTCGCGCAGCTTCCGCCAGCGCGGCGGCGGGCGCTCAACCTGTCGCGGTTGCTGCTGCTGGCCCTGGTCCTGGCACTGCTGCCACGGTTGATCGGCTCCACGCTCTCGCAGGTGCTCGGGCAGATCGGCGTCTTCCTGCTGATGGGGCTCGGACTGAATATCGTGGTCGGCTACGCCGGGCTGCTCGACCTCGGCTACGTCGCCTTCTTCGCCACCGGCGCCTACCTGACCGCCCTGTTCACCGGCGCCCATCTGGTGACCTCCCTGGGCGCCGTCGCGTCCCCGGGTTTCGTCCTGCATCTCAATTTCTACGCGGCCGTGCCACTGGTGATCCTGGTCGCCGCGTTCATCGGGCTACTGATCGGTGCCCCGGTGCTGCGACTACGGGGCGACTATCTGGCGATCGTCACCCTTGGGTTCGGGGAGATCGCAAGGGTCCTGGTGGCGTCGAGCTGGCTGCAGAAGTTCACCGGAGGGCCGCAGGGACTGCGCGACATCACCGACGCGCACATCGGCGGCGTGGGCTTCCGCGACCCGCAGCCGTTCTACTACCTGGTTCTGGCGTTCTGCGCCCTCGCCATCTTCGTGTCCGCACGACTGGCCGACTCCCGGGTCGGGCGAGCATGGAGCGCGATGCGTGAGGATGAGCTGGCGGCCGAGGCCATGGGTGTCAGCACCGTCAGGTACAAGCTGCTTGCGTTCGCCATGGGCGCCGCAGTCGGCTGCCTGTCGGGCACCCTGTTTGCGGTGCAGATCGGCTCGCTCACGCCGGACAGCTTCACCATCTTCGTCTCGATCACCGCCCTTGCGGTGGTCGTGCTCGGCGGGATGGGGAGCATCCGGGGCGTCCTCGTCGGCACGATGCTGCTGATCGGCCTGCCTGGGCTGCTCGATGAGTTCGAGGAGTACCGCCTGCTGGTCTATGGCGCGGCGCTCATCGCGGTGATGATCCTGCGGCCACAGGGGCTGATCCCCAACGTCCGCCGCATGCGCGAACTCCAAGAGGAGGAGGTCGCCCAGGACCAGTGGCTCAAGGAGGAGGTTCCGGCGGCGACCGTCGCCGGCGGTGGAGGTGGCTCGTGAGCGCCCTGTTGGAGATCCGTGGGCTCGTCAAACGCTTCGGCGGCCTGAACGCGGTCGACAGGGTCGACCTGGACGTCGAGGCGGGTGAGATCCTGAGCGTGATCGGCCCGAACGGAGCCGGCAAGACGACCTTGTTCAACGTGGTCACCGGGCTGTATGCGCCGGACGGCGGGTCGATCGTCTTCGACGGCCACAGCCTGGTCGGACTCAAGCCCAATCAGGTCTGCGGTCTTGGGATCTCACGCACCTTCCAAACGGTGCGGCTGTTCTCGAACATGACGGTGCTGGAGAACGCGATGGTCGGCCAGCACTGTCGGACGCGCTCCGGGGTGCTCGGCGCGGTGCTGCGCCTGCCCCGCACGAGAGCCGAGGAGCAGGTGGTGCGGGAGCAGGCGCGCTCGGCGTTGTCGTTCTTTGGGAGCCGCCTGGCCAGCTTCCGGGAGGACCAGCCGGCGATGGCGCTCTCGTACGCCAACCGGCGGCGGCTGGAAATCGCCAGAGCCATGGCCACGAACCCGAAGCTCATCCTTCTCGATGAGCCGACCGCGGGGATGAACCCCAAGGAGACCGAGGAGATGATCGGCCTAATCGGCAAGCTCCGGGACGAGCGGGGCTTCACGATCGTGGTGATCGAGCACGACATGCGCTTGGTGAGGGGGGTATCGGACCGGGTCATCGCCCTCGACTACGGGCGCAAGGTCGCCGAAGGCACCTTCGACGAGGTGGCCAGCGACGTGCGCGTGATCGAGGCGTACCTCGGCAAGGGGGCGGTGAAGGCCGGATGAGCGACCGGCCCATCCTCGAGCTGCGGAACGTCAGCACGCACTACGGCCTCATCGCGGTTCTCCGTGAGGTGAGCCTGGAGATCTATCCCGGGGAGATCGTCTGCCTGCTCGGCGGGAACGCCAGCGGGAAGTCGACCACGCTGCGGACCATCCTCGGCATGGTGACGCCCAGCGAGGGTGAGGTCTGGTATGACGGCAGACCGATCAGCGGCCTGCCCACGATGGAGATCGTCAGTCAGGGCCTGACCATGGTCCCCGAGAATCGCCGCCTGTTCGCGCGCATGACCGTCCGGGAAAACCTCGAGCTGGGCAGCTATCTGCGGAAGGACAGACCGAAGGTCAAGGAGGACCTGGAGCGGGTGCTGACGCTGTTCCCGCGGCTGCGGGAACGACTGTCGCAGAAGGCGGGGACGCTCTCCGGCGGTGAGCAGCAGATGGTGGCCATGGGACGGGCGCTCATGGCCGCCCCCAAGGTGCTCCTGATGGACGAGCCCTCCATGGGCCTGGCCCCTGTCCTGGTGGAGCAGGTGTTCAAGACCATCCAGGACGTCAATCGGATGGGGACCACGATCTTCGTGGTGGAGCAGAACGCCCACATGGCGCTGTCGATCGCGCATCGCGGCTATGTCCTGCAGACCGGCCGGATCGTGCTGGGCGAGACCGCCAAGGGCCTCATCGAGAACCCCCAGATGCAGAAGGCATACCTCGGCGAGGTGACCTGAGCCGGCACCGCCGGCTCGGCGACGCCAGGGAGAGGCAATGGTCAGGCCGAATGGAACCGATCCTTCCCGCCGCGTGTAGAGGTGGAAGGACACCGGATCGCCGAGGTGCGGGTCATGAGGATGCGCTGGTGGCAGATGGCGGTGGTGCCGTTGGCCGCGGCACTGGTGGTCGTCGGCGGCTGCGCGGTCGGGGGAAGCCGCGATGCGTCGACCAGATCCAATGCGGTGGTGCCGTCCACCGTGACGGTGCCGTCGGCGCCGTTGTCGCGGACGGTGGGCGGGCCGCTGGTCGGTGCGGTCTCCAGCGGCGAGCTGGCGACCGAGCTGGCCCGGCTGGACCCGAGGACGTTGCGGCCCCTGCCGGGAAGCCGGCTCACGCTGCAGGGGGCCTGGCCGATGCTGGCGGTGGCCTCCGACCGCTCGATCGCGGTCATTGGCAGCGAGACAGGTGAGCTCGCCGTCATCGACCTGGTGCACCTGCGACGACTCGGCGCCGTGCGGACCGACGTCGCTGGCGAGGGCGTCTTCGGCTGGGGTTGGGTCGGGCCGTCGCGCCTGCTGCTGATCGGCACCGTTCAAGAGTCGGCCACGGAAGTGCTGGCGGTCGACGTCAACACCCGGCGCGTGGTCCGCCGCCAGCACCTCGACGGCCTCGTCCAGGGGTACGCGCGCCTCCCGAACGGGCTGGCGCTGCTGGTCAGCCCTGCCAACGCGATCGGCCGGGCCCGGCTGGTGGTGTCGGACGCCGACGCCGGCCTTCGCACGGTGACCCTTGCGGAGATCAACGCCGGCTTCAAGCAGATGGACGACCCCGATGGGTCGGGACCGCGGATCGAGCAGGCCGTGCCCGGGATCGCCGCCGACCCTACCGGCCGGCGTGTCTATGTCGTCTCGGGCGTCGGACCACTGGCCGAAGTCGACCTGGCCAGCCTGGCGGTCACCTACCATCGGCTCGGGCAGTCAGCGTCCGCGCTGCGGCGGCTCGCGCGCTGGTGGGCCCCGCCAGCCGAGGCGAAGATCATCTCGGGTCCTGCGCGCAACGCGCTCTGGCTCGGCGACGGCCAGCTCGCCGTCACCGGCTCCGACGGGTCCGCCAAGGGGCACCATGTGGAGATCCCGTCCGGCCTGGAGCTGATCGACACCGCGACCTGGACCAAGCGCCGGGTCGACCAGCACTCGAGCGGTGCCGTGCTGGCGGCCGGCAGGCTGTTGGCCTTCGGGACCGCCTTCGGGACGGGCCACAACGGTGCGAATCAGGGCTACGGACTGACCTTGTACGGGCCGGGCGACCGCCAGCCGGTGCACCGGTTCGGCGCACAGCAGGTGAGCTGGATCCAGGCCGACGGCGGCCTCGCCTACGTCCAGCTGATGGACGCCAACCTCGGCGACATGGAGAGCTACGCCGTGGTGGACCTGCAATCGGGGCGGGTGCTGTACCAGGGTACGGGGACCGTCCCCGAGCTGCTGGTCCCCGACCGGCAGCACTAGCGCCTCAGCGGCGCCGGGGCGACGCCGGCAGCCTCGTCTGCGCCGGGCCGTTCCCCACCGGTACCAGCCGTGTGGATTGGTGCTGAAGTGCCGGTGGAGTCCCACCCGCGCGCGCAGGTTCGCGTCGGTGTGGTACTGCCCGGCCCGCGGCCTGGATGGGTCCTCGGCAGGGTTCCGCACCCGCTATCGCCACTCGGCAAGGCGCCGCAGGCCCTCGAGGAGATCGTCCGACCTGGTGGCCAGGGAGACCCGGGCCCAGCCCTGGCCCGCGGGGCCGAACGCCGTCCCGGGCGCGACCGCGACCTGTCGCTCGCGCAGCAGTCCCAGCGCCCACTCCTCCACGTCACCGTGGCACCGGTCGCGCACGTCGATCCAGAGGTAGAAGGCCCCGTCGGGCATCAGGAAGCCCGTACCGGAGTCGCGCAGGACCTGTGCCGCGGCGTCACGGCGTCGCTGGTAGGTGCGCCGCATCACGTCCACGACGTCTTGCGACCCCTCGAGCGCGGCCAGGGCGGCGTACTGGGCCGGGGCGTTCACGCACGAGATCAGCGGCTCCTGCATCTTGGCGGCCGTGGCCGCGACCCCCTCGGGCGCCACCAGGTAGCCGACGCGGAGGCCGGTCATGGCGTACGTCTTGGAGAAGCTGAAGCAGCTGATCACGCGCTGCTGCCGGTCGTAGGCCGCCGGGCTGACATGCGGCACGTCGAAGGTGATGGCGTCGTAGCACTCGTCGGAGACGAGCCAGAGGTCATGGGCGTCGGCCAGGCGGCACAGCCGGGCGGCGAGCTCGGCGCCGAGGACGGCGCCGAGCGGGTTGGACGGCGAGTTGACCATGATCGCCCTGGTCCGCGCGGTCACCAGCCGGTCCAGCTCGGCGACGTCCGGGAGGAACGAGTTCTCGGGGCGCAGTGGGTAGCGGACGGGCGTGGCCTGGAGCAGCTGCACGGCCATGGCGAAGTTCGGCCAGCCGGGGTCGGGGATGAGCACCTCGTCGCCGGACTGCACGGTTGCCGACAGCGCGACGTGGAGCGCCTGCACGCCGCCGGCCGTGACGATGACCTGGTCCGGGGAGGCGGCGATGCGGTTGCGCCTGGCCAGCTTGTCGCTGATCGCGTTCCTGAGCGGCGTGATGCCGGCGTTGGGCACGTAGCGGGTCTCGCCCCGGTCGAGCGCATCGGCGGCCGCCTTGCGCACGTGGTCGGGGGTCGGGAAGCTGGGCTCCCCGACGTGGAGCCCGATGACCGGCTGGCCGAGGCTCCAGGCCAGGTCCATGATCCGGCGGATTCCTGAGCGGGGCATCCGCTCGGCGTTGGTCGCCAGGTGTGGCATCAGTGGTCCTCGACGGGTCGGAGGTGCGGGAAGAGGCGCAGGGCCGTGCCGCCCTGGATGTCGGCGAGCTCGGCCGGCGAGGCCCGCGGGAAGGTCGCGCGGGGCAGGTCCAGCAGCGCACGATAGCCGGGAACCTCCCGCGTCCAGGGATCGTCAGAGGCCCAGAGCATCCGGGAGGCGCCGAACGCGCCGGCGATCTCGTGGACCACCTCGTCGAGGTCGCTGTAGGGCGGTTGCTGGCGTGAGAGGGCGTACTGGCCGGAGAACATGACGTGCACGTTGGGGCGGCGGCTGAGCCGTTGGAGCTGCGCCCGCGTGGTGGCTGGGAAGGGATCGTCGAAGGCGGGCCGGCCGTGGGAGTCGACGCGCATGTCGTGCGGGCAGAAGCCGAGATGGTTGAGGACCATCGTCAGCGAAGGCAGCTCGCGGGCGAGCTCGTCCGCCAGCGGGAGCTGGTCGGGGACCAGGTACGTCCACAGGCAGAGCCCATCGTCGGCCAGTACCCGCAGCACCGGGAAGAACGGCGACTCCCGGATGGGGCGTCCCGGGATTCCCAGCCACTGCGTGCGGAGCGCGTGGAACCCGAAGGCGTCTCGCCGCTGTCGCAGGCGGTCGACAGGGTTGCCATGCCCGCGGCCCTGGACGGCGGCGTCGGCCACGGCGACGGCGGCGAACCGTCCACCATGGGCTCGCAGCACCTCGCGGACATAGTGGTCGTGCTGGTCGAGCGGGACCAGCACCGCCGCCCCCACGCCGTGTTCCGCCATGACCGACAGGAGGTCCTCGACCGGGGCGTCGCGCTGGGCGGGCGCCAGCGCATCGACGCCGCGGGGGCTGATGCCGGCCGGACGGAAGACGTGGACGTGGGCGTCGACGATCACCGGGGCCTCATCCGGCGCGGGCCTCGGTGACCTGCTTGGAGACCGTGCGGGCGCGCCGCGCGATGGCGTCGAGCTCGGTCTCGGCCGGAACGGCCGGCACCAGGTCCGAGCCGAGACCGACCGCCACCGCGCCCGCCCGCAACCAGGCGCCCACCTCGTCGTGGCGGATCCCTCCGGTGGGCACGAACAGCCCGTCCCGGAACGGGCCGAGCATCGCCCGCAGGTAGCCGGGGCCCAGCGGCCCGGCGGGGAACAGCTTGATCAGCCGCGCCCCGGCATCGGACGCCGCCGCCACCTCGGTGGCGGTCTGCGCGCCGGGAACCGGCTCCAGGCCCGCGTCGATGCAGGCGTGGATGAGCCCCGGATCCGTATGGGGGCTGACGCAGAACCGTCCGCCGGCGTCCCTGCACTGCGCGACCTGCTCGGTGCTGCGGACCGTGCCGGCACCGACCAGGGCACCGGCGGGGAGCTGGTCGACCATGGACCGCAACGCGGCGGGCGCGTCGGGGTGATCGAAGGTGACCTCCATGACCGGCAGTCCGGCGTCCAGCAGGAGACGGCCGATCCGCACCGCCTGGGTGTGCTCGCGCAGGCGCAGGATGGCGACGGCGCCCGCTCTGCGCACAGCGGCGACGATCTGGCTCTCGGACACGGCGCGGTCGCTCATCGGAGGATCCTCCAGGTCTGGCCTCGGGCCTCCAGGTCCGCCGCGCGGACCTGCCAGGCGTCGCCGACCACGGTGTGCTGGAAGGCGCACGCCCAGGCGCTGGCTTCGAGGGCGGCGGCCAGCCCACCGCCGGTCAGCCAGGTCGCGATGAACGCGGCGAGGGCGGCGTCGCCGGCGCCGAACGCGTCGACCACCTGGGCCTCGTGCGCACCGCTGGTGAGGACCTCCCCGGTGGTCAAGGCGGTCATGGTCACGGTGACGCGACCGGGGGCCGACTGGGCGTTGTCCCGCAGCACAACGACGCGATGCCCCCACTCCTTGATCGCCTGCCGGGCCAGCTCGACGGTGTCCTCGGCGGCCGTGGCGCCCGCCACCAGGTGCAGGAGGTCGTGACGGCTGGTGAACAGGACGTCGACCTTCGGGAGCACGCGGCGGAGGACGGGCACCGCCTGCTCCCAGGTCCACAGGCGGGCCCGATGGTTGACGTCGAACACGGTGTGCACGCCCGCTTCGCGGGCGGCGGCGAGGAAGCCGCCCACCGCCTGCGCCGGCTCCGGTCCGAGCCCGCAGGTGATGCCCGTCGACAGGGCCAGCCTGGCGCCGTGGACCTCCTCGGCCCACGGGAAGGTGGACGCCGTCAACCTGGTCATCGCGGTGGCGGACCGGTCGTAGAGCACCTCGGACGGCCGCGGGGGCGCGCCGTGCTCGACGAAGTAGAGGGGGGTGCGGGCGTCGGCGTCCCAGTCGACGGCCGGCTCGACGCCGTGCTCCGCGGCGTGCCCGGCGATCCGGCGGCCGAGCGGATTGTCGGGCAGCCGGGTCAGCCAGCGGCAGCGGAAGCCGAGGGCCGCCAGGCCGATGAGGCCGTTCATCTCCGCCCCGCCGACGTGCACGTCCAGGTGGCGGATCTGGGTGAGCCGCTCGTGGCCCGGCGCCGAGAGGCGCAGCAGCGACTCACCGAGGCCAACGGCCAGTGGTGCGGCCTGGACGTCGTGGCTGGTCATCGGCGGGTCCTGGTCACGAAGATGGCCGCGGCGGCGAGGATGACCAGGCCTCTGATCAGGTCGGTGAGGGTGGCCGGGAGCTGGAGCAGCGTGAAGGAGCTCTCGACCAGGGCCAGCAGGGTGACGCCACCCAGCGTTCCCACCAGGCTGCCGCGGCCGCCGAGCAGGGAGGTGCCGCCGACGACCACCACGGTGATCGCGGACAGCTCCAGTCCCTGCCCCGCGGTCGGGGACCCGACCGTCGCCCGGGCGGCCAGGACGACGCCGGCGAGCGCCGCCAGGGCCGCGCCGGCTCCGTAGGCGAGCACCAGGGTGCGAGACACCGGTACCCCGTTGGAGCGGGCCGCCGCCCGGTCCCCGCCAACGGCGTAGACGTGGCGGCCGAACGCGGTGCTGCGCAGGACCCCGGCGACCAGCGCCGCGGCAACCACCAGGATCGGCAGTGACCACGGGATCGGCCCGCTCCGCCGCAGCCCGATGCTCGTCAGCGCGGACGTGACCTGGCCGGTTGGCGTGGTGCTGATCATGAAGGCGACGCCCTGGAGCAGGTAGAAGGTCGCCAGGGTGACCACGAAGGGCGCCAGGCCGGCGCGGGAGACGAGCAGCCCGTGTCCCAGGCCCACCAGGAGCCCGAGAACGACCATGGCGAGGACCACCGGGAGGGTGCGGATCGGGTAGCCGTTGATCAGGATGGCGGTGAGCAGGGCCGACAGGGTTGCCATCGAGCCCACCGACAGGTCGATGCCACCGGTGAGGACGACCAGATGCTGGCCCAGCGCGGCCAGCCCGAGCACGACCGTGCCGGTGAGGACGTTGGCGATGTTCGCCGGCGCCCAGAAGCCGGAAGGGTCCTTGACGGTCAGCCCGAGGACGAGCAGGGCGACGATCACCCACGCCGCCAGGCCGCTGCGGGCGGCGGTGGCGACCGACCAGCGCGATGTTCGCGCGCCGGGGGCGGCGGACACGGAGCTCACGACGCCACCTCGCCGAGGCCGAGCGCCAGGTTCATGACCTTCTCCTCGGTGATGTCCGCGCCGGAGAGCTCGCCGACGACCCGCCCCAGGCGGCAGACGATCACGCGGTGTGCGAGGCCGGTCACCTCTGGCAGGTCGCTGGAGACCACCACGACCGCCATCCCGGCGGCGGCGAGCTCGCGGACGATGCGGTAGATCTCCGCCTTGGTGCCCACGTCGATGCCGCGGGTCGGCTCGTCGAGCAGCAGCACGCTGGGCTGGGTGCGGAGCCATTTCGCGAGGACGATCTTCTGCTGGTTGCCCCCGGAGAGCTGCCAGGTTCCCTGGTCCGAGCCTGCCGCGCGGATCTGCAACCGACGCTGCTCGAGGTTGAACGCCTCGCGCTCACGGCGTGCCGACAACCACCCTCCCGTGGTCACGCTGCGCAAGGAGGCGAGGGTCGTGTTCGCGCGCACCGGCAGGGGCAGGACCAGCCCGTCGGTCTTGCGCTCCTCAGGAACCAGCGCGATGCCGGCGGCGACCGCGTCGCGCACGGAGGCGCGGACGCGCCGTCCGGCCACCTCGACCGTGCCGGCGTCTCTGGGATGGGCGCCGGCCAGCGTCCGCAGCAGGCGGCTGCGCCCGGAGCCGACCAGTCCCGCCACCGAGACGATCTCGCCGGCCCGCACGTCGAGATCGATCGGCGGGACCCCGCCATGGCCGCCGGCGGGGACCAGTCCGCGGACCTTGAGGACGACCTCGCGTCCCGGCTGGGGGAGCGCCGGGAAGACGGTGTCGACGTCGCGACCGACCATCTCGCGGATGATGCGGGTTGTGTCGTAGCCGGCGGCGTCGCCCGAGGACACGTCCCGCCCGTCGCGCAGCACGGTGATGTCGTCGGCCAGTGCGCCGATCTCCTCGAGGCGGTGGCTGATGTAGACGACGGCGACGCCCTGGCGTGCCACCGTGCGGACCACCTCGAAGAGCGACTCCAGCTTGTCCCCTGACAGGACGGCGGACGGCTCGTCCAGGATCAGCAGCCGGGTCTGGCGTGCCAGGGCGCGGGCGATCTCGACGAGCTGCTGGTTGGCCAGCGAGAGCGTCTCCGCCCGGGCGCCCGGGTCGACGTCCTCCAGCCCGACGCGGGCGAGCACCTGGCGCGCCACCCGGCGCTCGTCGTCGCGCCGGAGCAGTCCGCGCCGGGTGCGTTCCTGGCCCAGCAGGACGTTGTCCAGCACGGACATGTCCGGCAGCACGGTGAGCTCCTGGTAGACCGCGGTGACCCCCATGGCGAGCGCGTCCCGCGGGTCGTGGAACCTGACCGGCCGCCCCTCCAGGAGGATCTCGCCGGAGTCCGGCGCCATGTTGCCGGTGAGGATGCGGACGAGCGTCGACTTGCCCGCTCCGTTCTCGCCGACCAGGGCGTGCACCCGGCCCCGCCGGCAGGTGAGGTCGACCTCGTCCAGGGCGCGGACGCCCGGGAAGGTCTTCACCAGCCGGCGGGCCTCGAGCAGCAGGGGTGCGGACGTGGGACTCACCCTCAGCAGAGCTTGAGCCTGGTGAGCAGCTCGTTGGGCAGCGACGACGGGATCCAGAGGTTGTCGCTGCACTCCGGGCGGACGTACTTGTCGATCTCGGCATTGGTGAAGGCCGCGGACTCGACGTTGACGACGTTCGGCACCGGCTTGCCGGCCAGCGCGTCCAGCGCGACGTCGAGGCACTTCATGCTCTGCTCGGGCGGGAAGGCCGACAGGGCGAACTTGACGTTGCTGCCCTTGACGGCCTTCAGGAAGGCGTTGGAGGAGTCGCCGGTCATCGGCGGAGCCTGCTTGCCGGCCTGCTTGTAGGCCTCGACGACGCCGAGGTCGCTGATGGCCGAGTCCGACCAGATGCCGTCGAGGTTCGGGTACTTGGCGACCAGGTTCGCGGCCACGGTCTTCGCCTTGGTCGGCGACCAGTCGGTGTACTGCTTGGTGACGATCTTGACGTCGGGGTGCTTGGCGAAGACCTGCTCCGCGGCGGTCTTCTGGAACTCGGCGGTGGGAACGCCGGCGATGCCGGAGAGCATGGCGACGTCGCCCTTGCCGCCGAGCTGCTTGACCAGCCACTCGGCCCAGAGGGTGGCCTGGAGCTCGTAAGAGCGCGCGACCGTGGACACCGCGCCGGAGTCGGCCGGCAGGCGGCCGGCGCACAGCACCACGGGGATGCCCTGCTGCGCCGCGGCACGGACCTGACCGGTGATGCCCGGACCCATCGGAACGACCACCATCGCGTCCGGGCTCTGCGACGCCAGCTGCTGGATGTTGTCGACCTGCTTGGTGGCGTCGCCGTTGGCCGACGCGTAGAGGACGTCGACCCCCCGCTGCTGCGCGTGGTACTTGAGGGCCTCCTCGTTCTCCAGCGCCCAGGAGTTGGTCGGCCCCTGTGCCGCGAAGGCGATCTTGTACCTGCCGTTCTGCGGCGACTTCTTGTACTTGGAGGTGTCGACTTCACAGATGTTCTGCGCCGGCGGCTGGAGGCCCGAAAGGCCCAGTTGCTGCTCCGCGGTCTGCCAGGTCTGGTTGTAGGCCTGCTGCGCCTGCGCGGCGTTGGCGCAGCCGGAGGCGGCGCCGCCCCCGCCGCCCCCGCCGCTGGAGGTGCCCTCCTTCTGGCTGCTGCACGCCGCGAGGAGCAGCAGCGACATGGCGATGGCAACCGGGATGCCGCGCCGAGGGCGCATGACGATGAGTGACACGGTTATCGCTCCCCTTCCCGTTGTCGTGGCCGTAGGAATGAACCGCCGCGCTGGAGCCATGCGGCGAGCAGGATGGCCGCACCCTCGACCGCGAGCTGACCTCCGGGGCCGGCGCCGAGCTGGACCATCCACACCAGCAGGACGGCCAGGAGCAGGACGCCGGAGATGGTCTGCCCGATG
>Ga0268241_10000069_pt1 | contig 12878 bp, 12 predicted proteins | sample BulsoiAmnAmmetaG_FD_200248 | JGI IMG/M metagenome (GOLD analysis project Ga0268241, IMG submission 200248) | Bulk soil microbial communities from Mexico - Amatitan (Am) metaG (v2) (version 2) | ecosystem: Environmental > Terrestrial > Soil > Agricultural land | place: Mexico: Amatitan, Jalisco...
CACGGCCTGCGGATCGTGTTCACCACCGCGGCCCTGCTGTGCGTGATCGCCGCGGTCGCCTCCTGGATGCGCGGCGGCCGCTACGTGCACGTCGAGGAGGGCGAGCGCGGCATGCTCTCCGAGCCCGAGGAGTCGGTGTCGGCATGACCGGCTGCGCGGGCGAGCTCCGCATCGGCGAGGCGGCCGCGCGCGTCGGCGTCTCCAGCCGCACCCTGCGCTACTACGAGGAGCTCGGCCTGCTGACCCCGTCCGGCCGCACGCCCGGCGGCGCGCGCCGCTACACCGACGACGACATCGCCAGGCTGGAGCACATCCGGGAGCTCCAGGAGCTGATGGGCTTCAACCTCGACGAGATTCTCGCGGTGATGCGCATCGAGGACCGGCTGGCCAAGCTGCGCGCCGAGTGGCAGGCCGGCCGGCCGCCGGAGCGCCGCGCCGAGATGATCGAGGAGGCCCTGCGCCACAACGCCGACCTGCGCGCCCGAGTGGAGGCCAAGATCAGCCGGCTGCACGTGTTTCTCGACTCGCTCGACGAGAAGCGGGAGCGCTACCGCAGGGCGCAGCGCGAGATGGACGCGCTGGTGCCCTCCCCCAAGTAACCGTCCCCTACACGCGCGGCTCCCGGTAGTTGCGCTCGGTCCCCGCCAGCGCCTCGGTCGCGAGCGCGCCGATCGCCTTCAGGGCCACCTGCGCCTCCTCGGCCGGCGTCCTCTCCGCGACCACCCGAATGGTCCGTAGGGTCTGGCGCTGGAAGTCGCTCTCAGCTTCCAGCGCGGCAATGTGCTCCTCCTCGGTCGGCCGCATGGCTCCCCCTCCCGCTCAGCCACGTCGCAACCACCCCAGCGAGGCGCGAACCCGGATCGGCGTGCCGCGTTCGGCTCTGCCTCCATGGATGGCCACTGCAACACTCATCCAACCCTCGGCGGGGGATTCCGATTCCAGCTCGTTGCCTGACCGGCGGCGACCGCCGGCGCGGGTCAGTGGACCACCAGGAGGGGGTGGTGGCGGCGCAGCAGGCGGGTGGCGACCGAGCCGCGCAGGATGCAGCGGAGCAGGCCGCCGCCGTGGGTGCCGACCACGATCAGGTCGGCGTCGACGTCGGCGGCGACCTCGGCGAGGCGGGTGGCCGGGTCGCCACCGCCGATCCACAGGTTCCAGGAGACACCGGCCGGGTCGAGCATCCGGGCGACCTCCATGCCGACCTCGAACTCGAGGTCCTCGCGCCACTGCTCGAGCATGCAGCCCCAGCCGGGCATCAGCATGCCGACGGCCGGGCCACGGGGGCGGACGTGCACGACGGTGACCTTCGCGCCGGTGACCTGGGCGATCTGCGCGGCCATGCAGGCGGCGTTGAGGCTCGGCGAGGAGCCGTCAACTCCCACCACGAGGTGCCTGATCCCCTTGCCCCCGCCGCCCGTCAACCACAGGGCGGGGTCCGTGGGCATGGACCTGGGCACCGAGCGCCGTGCCATCGCCCGAGCCTCCTTCCAGCCATCGACGTGACTGGTGGCGCCGTGCCTGATCATCCTCGTACCCAGCGCCGAAGCGCGCAAGCATGACCAGGAAGTTCGCTCGCCCCGACCCGGCTGTTCAGCGCTCGGCGGGACGCATGCCGGGAACCTGACGGGCGGCGAAATCGAGCAGCAGCCCGGTCTGGCGGATGCGCTCCTCGGTGACCAGCGCGCCGTGGCCGGCGTCGAAGCGGTCGAGCTCGAATGACTTGCCCTGCTCCTCGAGCCGCTTGGCGTAGTTCAGCACCTGTTGCAGCGGGCAGCGGGTGTCGTTGTCGCCCACCATGATCAGCACCGGGGTGCGCACCTGGTCGACGTAGGTGATCGGCGAGCGCTCGCGGTACAGCTCCGGCTTCTCCTCCGGGCTGCCGCCGAACAGGCTGCGGTCGAACGCCTGGAGGCCCTCGGACTCGTCGGCGTAGGCGGACAGGTAGTCGGCCACCGGCACGATCGCGACCGCCGCGCGCCAGCCCTCGGGGACCGTGCCGATGCCCAGCAGGGTGACGTAGCCGCCCCAGGAGGAGCCGGCGATCATCACCCGTTCGGGGTCGGCGATCCGCTGGGCGATCAGGTCGTCGCGGCCGGCGGTGACGTCCTCGACCTCCGGCCGGCCGGGGTTGCCCTCCAGCGCGTCCTGCCAGGCCTTGCCGTAGCCGGTGGAGCCGCGGTAGTTGACCAGCGCGACCGCCCAGCCGTGGTCGACCAGCGCCTGCACCTGCGGGCTCCAGGCGTCGGCGTCGTGATGGGTCGGCCCGCCGTGCACCAGCATGACGGTCGGGTGCGGGCCCGGCCCCTCCGGCAGCACCAGGAAGCCGTGGACCTGGTCGCCGTGCCGGTTCTCGAAGGTCCAGCTCTGGTACGCCTGGCCGCCGGGGGCGGGCTCGCCGGGCGGGCGCAGCACCGGCTCGGGCCGGGCGACGGCACGCACCTGGGGCGCGGCGGCGCCCGACGACCAGCGGAACCAGACCTCGCCGTCGGGCCGCACGGCGGCGCCGGTGATCGACCCGTCCGGGTGGTCGAGCCGCTCCAGCCGCCCATCCCCGAGGTCCAGCCGGTACAGCTCGTCGCGGCCGGCGTAGGTGTGCGCCAGCAGCAGCGCGCCGCCGTCCGGCCACCAGTCGGCCACCTCGACGCTGCCGGGCAGGTCCACCTCCAGGTCGGTGCGCTCGCCGCTGGTCGGGTCCCACACCCCCGGCCGCGGCAGGCCCCCACGTTCGTGCTGGAACGCCAGGCGGTGGTCGCCGGGCACCGGCGAGAAGCGGCTGGCCCAGAGGCCGTAGCCCCTGCCGTCCCAGAGGTCGGCGAGCGTCTCGCCGCGGTCCAGGTCGAAGGCGCGCAGGGCCGGGTGCAGGTTGTCGCCGTGCTCGGCGTGGTGCACCACCAGCAGGCGCCCGTCGCGGCTCAGGTCGGCCACCTCGACGGTCTGCTCGTGGCGGTACAGCTCGGTGGTCGGCCCGCCGACGCTGCCGACCCGGACCGCGAAGCCGGTGCGGTCGGCGATGCCGATGGCCAGCCGGCCGTCGGCGGCCAGCGACAGCCCGGCGCTCCAGGCCGGCTCGACGTCGGGCGCCAGCGGGACGGTCTCGCCGCCGTGGAACGGCTGCAGCCGCCAGACGCCGATCTCGTCGCCCTTGGAGTCGTCGAACCACAGCACGCCCTGGCCGTCCGGGGTGGCGCCGCCGTGCATCACGCCGGTCGGGTGCTCGGTGACCTGCCGCTGGCCGCCATCGCGCCGGTCCCAGGCGTGGATCTGCCACGAGCCTGAGCGGTTGGAGGCGTAGACCAGCCGCTCCGGGTCGCCGATGGCCCAGCGCGGCAGGGTGAGCGATGGGGCGCGGAAGCGGCGCTTCCAGCGTGGCTCGGTCATGGTGGGATCCTCTCAGCCTGGTCCGGGTGCGCGAGCCGGCGCAGGGTCGGCCGGCCGCCGGCGGCCAGCCAGCGCTCGACCATCCGGAGCGCGAGCCAGCCGAGCGCGGCGCCGAGGGTGTTGGCGAGCACGTCGTTCACGTCGGTGCGCCGGATGCCCGGCATGCGCAGCTGGTACAGCTCGATCGCGACCGAGCTGCCGAGCGCCGCCAGCACCACCCGGCTGCCCCGGTCGAGCCAGCCCACCACCAGCGGCAGCAGGAAGCCGGCCGGCAGGAACAGCAGCAGGTTGCCGCCGACCTGGGCGATCGAGAGCAGGCGGTGCTGGTCGCTGAGGACGCCCGCGACCACCGGCGCGACCGGGACCAGCTGGGCGCGGCGGTTGTCCGGCCAGCGGGCCAGCTCGCTCGACCACTGGATCGGCAGCAGCGTCACCGCCAGGACGAAGGCGACGTAGGCGGCGGCCAGCACCTGGAGCGCCGCCCGCGGGAATGGCGCGCCGCCCGGGAAGGTCCTCGGTGATGTCATGCGCCTGGCCGTCCACGGCTGCTGGCGGGATGCGGGGAACGGCGCGACTCGGGCATGGTGCAACCCAGCATACCGGCCGGGTTGGGATGCCGGTCCGGCCGCACGGACGAACGGGGGCCTGGATGCAGGGGGATCGGGACGGCCTGCACCGACGGTTGCTCCATATGATCGGCAACGCCCACATCGACCCGGTCTGGCTGTGGCGCTGGCCTGAGGGCTGGCAGGAGGTCGGCGCCACCTTCCGCGCGGTGGTCGAGCGCATGCGCGAGTACCCCGAGCTGCGCTTCACCTGCGACTCGGTGGCCCAGCTCGCCTGGGTCGAGGAGGCCGACCCGGAGCTGTTCGAGGAGATCCGGCGGCTGGTCGAGGAGGGGCGCTGGGAGGTGGCCGGCGGCTGGTGGGTCGAGCCGGACTGCAACCTGCCCTGCGGCGAGTCGTTCGTGCGGCAGGGCCTGCACGGGCAGCGCTGGCTCCAGCGCCACCTCGGCCGCATGGCCACCGTGGGCGCCAACGTCGACCCGTTCGGCCACAACGCCTCGCTGCCGCAGATCCTGCGGGGCAGCGGGATGGACACCTACCTGTTCCTGCGGCCCGGGCCGCACGAGCTCGACCTGCCCGGGCAGGCCTTCTGGTGGCGCTCGCCGGACGGCTCGGCGGTGCTCGCCTACCGCATCCCGCACGAGTACCAGACGGCCGGGACCGGCCTGGACGAGCACCTGCGCGCGGTGGTCGCCAGCCTGCCGGACAGGTGGGACGAGCTGGCCTGCCTGTACGGCGTCGGCAACCACGGCGGCGGCCCGACCCGCGCGAACCTGGACAGCATCCGGCGGCTCTCGCGGGCCGGCGAGCCGGCGCGGCTGGAGTGCTCCACCGCCCGGCGCTTCTTCGACCGCCTGCTGGAGCGTGGCGACGAGCTGCCGGTGGTCTCCGGCGAGCTGCAGCACCACGCGGTCGGCTGCTACTCGGCCCACGCCGGCATCAAGCGCTGGAACCGCCGCGCCGAGCGGCGGCTGCTGGCCGCCGAGACCTGGGACGCGGTGGCGTCGGTGGTGGCCGGCACGCCGCCGGCCGGCGCGGCGCTGGCGCATGCCTGGCGGCAGGTGCTGTTCAACCAGTTCCACGACGTGCTGGCCGGCACGGCCGTCGAGGAGGCGTACGAGGACGCCCGCGACCAGCTCGGCGAGGCGGTGGCGATCGCCGGGCGGGTCGAGCACCGCGCGCTGCGGGCCATCGCCCGTCGGGTCGGGATCGAGCTGGAGCCGGGCGGCTGGCCGCTGGTGGTGTGCAACCCCAACGCCTGGCCGGTGCGGGCCGAGGTCGAGGTCGAGCTCCAGGCCGGCCCCGACGGACCGCCGGCCCGGCTGGCCGACGAGCACGGCCGCCACGTGCCTGTGCAGCCGGTCCGCCCGTCGGCCACCGTCCCTGGCTGGCGGCACCGCGTGGTGTTCCCCGCCGAGCTGCCGCCCCTGGGGTATCGCACGTATCGCCTCCACGCGGCCGGGGCGGCGGGAACGGCGGGGGTGAGCGGCGCGGCCGGGAGCCAGGCCGTGCGGGCCAGGCTCCAGGGTGGGGCGGTGGTGCTGGAGTCCGCCCGGCTGCGCGCCACGGTGGACCCGGAGACCGGGTGGCTGGCGAGCCTGCTGGACCTGGAACGGGGCGCCGAGCTGCTGGCCTCGTCGCCGGGCGCGCACGCGGCCGTGCTGGCGGACGCGACCGACACCTGGAGCCATGGCACCTCGGCCTACCACGACGAGGTCGGGGCGTTCGCCCGCGAGTCGGTCCGGCTGCTTGAGGACGGGCCGGTGCGCTCGGTGGTGCGGGTGGTCTCGCGCTACCGCCGGTCGACGCTGACCGAGGACCTGGTGCTCGGCGGCGGGGGATACCTCGAGGTGCGCGCGACGCTCGACTGGCACGAGCGGCTGGCGCTGCTGAAGCTGCGGGTCGCCAGCGCGCTGCGCGGGGTGAGCGCGACCTTCGAGATCCCCTACGGGCACGTGCGGCGGCGGCCGGACGGCGGTGAGGAGCCGGTCGGCGCCTGGGTCGATCTCGGCGGCACCCTGCCCGACGGGCGCCGCGCCGGCCTGGCGGTGCTGAACGACGGCAAGCACGCGGTCGACGTGCTGGACGGCCGCGTCGGCCTGACGGTCGCCCGCAGCCCGGTGTACGCCTGGCACGAGCCGCGCCGGCTCGACCCCGCCGAGGACTACGCCTGGCTCGACCAGGGCGTGCAGCGCTTCACCTACCGGCTGCTGCCGCACGCGGGCGACTGGCGCGCCGCCGGGGTGGCCCGCGCGGCGGCGGAGCTGAACCAGCCGCCGGTCGCCCTGCTGGAGTCGTGCCACCCCGGACCGCTGGAGCAGCGGGGCTCGTTCGCCTGGGCGGAGCCGCCGTCGGTCATGCTGACGGTGCTCAAGCACGCCGAGGACGAGGGCGGCGACCTGGTGGTGCGCGCCCAGGAGACCGCCGGCCACCCGGTGCCCCGCGCGACCATCGGGCTGGAGCTGCTGGGGCGCAGGATCGAGACGGGGTTCGGCGCCCACCAGATCAAGACCTTCCGGATCCCGGCCGGCCCGGGCCGGCCGGCGGTCGAGACCGACCTGCTGGAGCGGCCGCTGCAAGCGGGCCCGCCGCCGTGACCCGGAGCCGCCGCCGTGACCCCCGGGCCGGCGCCCTCAGCCGGCCGGGCGGTGGGCGGCCCCGAGCACGTGCGGGGCGGTGATGAATGGCACCTGGTTGTCCGGAAAGCGGAAGCGCTCGACGCGGTCGACCACGAACCCGGCCGCGACGATCGCGGCGAGGGTGTCGCGCGCGCTGTGGCAGCCGCCGCCGATCGCCTGCCAGACGGGGTCGAGCAGCCGCTGGACCCGCGCCAGGCCCGGCTCGGGCGCCAGCACGTGCTCGTAGAAGCGCAGCTCGCCGCCGGGCCGGATCACCCGGTGCAGCTCGGTGAGCGCGTCGCCCTGGTCGGGCACGGAGCACAGCACCAGCGAGGCGACCCCGGCGTCGAACCCCGGCTCGACCGGCAGCGCGTCGGCCGTGCCGTCGAGCACCTCGACCGGCACCGGCGCCTGCCGGGCCGCCTCGACCGCCAGGGCGCGCAGGTACGGCTCCGGCTCGACCGCGACCACCCGCTCGACGCTGGACGGGTAGTGCGGGAAGTTGAGGCCGTTGCCGGCGCCCACCTCGATCACCCTGCCGGCGAGCCCGGCGAGCAGGCGCCGGCGGTTGCCGGCGACCTCGGGCTCCATCCCGGCGCTGAGCCGCGCGTAGACGCGGGCGTAGATCGGGTGGCGCACGGGCCTGCCTCGCTGCCTGGCGGTCAAGGCTCCTCCCTGGTGGCGCGGCACGACCCAGGCAGGGTAGCCCTCCCGGCCGTGCGCCCGTCGGCGACTTGACATGGTTGCCCGGCGGCGGCGAGCCTGCCGGCGATGATCGGCCCCGGTTTCGATGAGGTGATCGCCGCCGCCAGGGGCGGGGACGAGCGGGCGTTCGCGGTCCTGTGGCGCGACCTGCAACCCGCGTTGCTGCGCTACCTGCGGGTGGTGGCACACGCGGCCAGCGAGGACCTCGCCTCGGAGACCTGGCTGGAGGTGGCCCGAGGGCTGTGGCGCTTCCGCGGCGACGAGACCGGCTTCCGCGCCTGGGTGTTCACCGTCGCCCGCCACCGCATGGTCGACTGGCGCCGGCGCGAGGCGCGCCACCCGGTCACCCCGCTGCCGCCGGAGGAGTTCCTCGACCGGCCGGAGCGGGACGACGCCGCCGCCCCGGTGCTCGAGGCGATCTCCACCCGGGCGGCGCTGACGCTGATCGCCGAGCTGCCGCCCGACCAGGCCGAGGTGATCACCCTGCGGGTCGTGGCCGGGCTCGAGGTCGCCCAGGTGGCCTCGATCGTCGGCAAGCGGGCCGGCGCGGTGCGGGTGCTGTCGCACCGGGGCCTGCGCCGGCTGGCGCAGCGGCTCGGGACGGGCGTGTCGAGCGCGGGGCGTGGGGGGTAACGCCATGCCGCACGACGACGGTCTCAGGAACGAGATGCCCATTCGACCAAGCCACCCCGCCTCGGAGCCCGACGCGCCCGCGCTCGACGAGCGCGCGGCCGAGCGGCTGCTCGCCGGCCGTCCCGGCTCCGCCGAGGTGCCGCCCGACTACGCGCGGGTGGCCGAGCTGCTGGCCGCCGCCGCGGCGCCGCCGAGCTCCGACGAGCTCGCCGGCGAGGACGCGGCGGTGGCGGCATTCGTGTCGGCGGTTCGCCCGGTCCCCCCTCGGGCTGGCCGCCGGCACCACTCCCCACGCCGCCGGCTGGTCGGCGTCAAGCTGGCCGCCGCGGTGGTGGTCCTGCTGCTGTTGCTGGCAGGGGTCGCCGCCGCGGCCACCGGCACCCTGCCCGACCCGGCGCAACGGGTGGCGCACCGGGTCCTCGGCGGGGCCGGCGTGCCAGGTCCGGACGAGCGCCGCAACCCGCCGCGCCGCGCCACCTCGACCAGCCAGCGGCCCGGGCCGACCGGCAGCACCGCCGCGGGCCCCAGCTCCTCCTCCGGATCCGGCGAGCAGCCACGCGGCGGCCATGGCATCCCGCCGACCACCCGGTCCGAGGACCGGCGGGACGAGGACCACGGCCGGCGCGCCACGTCGACCACCGGGTCCGACAAGGGGCAGGGCCAGGGCGGCGACCAGCAGTCCGGCGGCCAGGGCGGCGGCGGGGGCAACGGCGGCGACGGCGGCGGCGGCAAGGCCGAGGGGAACGCCACCGTCCACGCCAAGTCCCCGAAGGCAACCACCGAGCCGCAGGGCAAGAGGGACTGAGCAGCGGCGCGTCAGGGAAGATCTCGGTGCGGTGCACCACCCGCGAGTAGCTGGGCGAGTCCGGGTCGACGTCGACGGTCGCCAGGAAGTTGGGCTCGTCCACCCCGGTGCCGCTGTGCAGCGCGGCGACGTGGACGATCTCGTCCCTGGTCGCCAGCCCCGGACGCGGTCAATCCGGCTGTGCGCAGCGCGTACACTATGGCCGGACCATCGGACGATCGGGTTCGAAGCATGCCGACCAGCACCGACCGGGACTTCATCCAGTCGCTCGACCACGGCCTCGCCGTGCTCGAGGCGTTCTCGGCCGCCACCCAGTCGCTGACGGTGAGCCAGGCCGCCGAGGCGACCGGCCTCACCCGCGCCACCGCCAGGCGCGTGCTGCTGACCCTCCAGCAGCTCGGCTTCGTGCGCTCCAGCGGCGAGCGCGAGTTCGCGCTCACGCCGCGGGTGCTGCGGCTGGGCTTCAGCTACCTGTCCTCGCTGGACCTGCGCGAGCTGGCCGAGCCGGTGCTGGCCGAGCTGGGCGAGCGCACCGGCGAGTCGGTCTCGCTGACCGTGCTGGACGGGACCGACGTGGTCTACGTCGCCAGGGTCTCGACCCGGCGGGTGATGGCGCTGACCACCAAGGTCGGCTCGCGCGTGCCCGCCTACGCCACCTCGATGGGGCGCGTGCTGCTGAGCCACCTCGAACCGGAGCGGCTGGACGACTACTTCCGGTCGGTCACCCTGGCGCCGCTGACGGCGCGCACCATCACCGACGAGCGACGCCTGCGCGAGCTGCTGGCGGTCGTGCGCAGGCAGGGCTGGTCGCTGGTGGACGAGGAGCTCGAGGAGGGGCTGCGCTCGATCGCCGCGCCCATCCGCGACGCCGCCGGCGAGGTGACCACCGCGATCACCATCTGCGGCCACGCCGGCCGGGTGAGCGCCGCCCAGCTCCGCGACGACTTCCTGCCGCACCTGCTCCGCGCCGCCTGCGAGCTCTCCGACCTGGCCGCCAGCGCGTCGCCCGCCACGATCGGCTGAGCCCCTGACCATGCCGGCGACGGACGCGGCCTCGCCGTGGGCCGGCTGGCCGAGGCGCGCCGCCGTACGGGCCGGCGCGAGCCCGGCGGCGAATGTTGGGCCGACAGGGGCCGCCCCTAGAGCGCCGACGATCGGTTCCGGCGCTCGGGGGACGAGGCGGCCCCTGTCGGATGCCCCCCCGTTCTCCGCCGCGGGCGCGGCGAAGCCTTTCAGGATCGTGGCTGGTCGTCCTCCAGCCGGTCGGTCTCGATCAGGAAGCGGATGGTGTAGGCGCCCTCCGACCACTGCCCGTCGCAGTTCGGCAGCGAGGAGGGGATGCGGCTCCGGTAGGCGTGCTCGCCCCGGCCCCAGCCGTCCAGGCCGAGCCAGCGCTCGCAGACCACCCCGCCGGACTGGGCGCTCACGCCGGCCCCCGCAACCGTCACGGTGACCGGCTGGTTCGGCGCCAGCAGCAGCTCGAAGCGCTCCTCGACGTCGAAGGTCTTGCCGTCGGAGACGTCGAGCGGTCCGTCCTGGGGCCACTGGACGTGCTGGCCGTTGACCGCCAGGCCGAGCGACAGCTTGCCGCCGACCGCCTCGGCGTCCTCGACGGTGGCCTCGATGAACCGCACCATCACGCGCGTGTCGCGCTCCGGTGCGATCGCGGTGACGCCGAGCTGCCCCATGGTGCCCGGCTCGGCCGGCGGCAGCGCCACCAGCGAGCCCTGCTCGGAGCGGTAGGCCGCGGTGAGCTCGTAGCTGCCCGGCGTGGTGCCGAAGCTGACCACCGCCTTGAACAGCGCACGCTCGGCGCCCGGCTCCAGCGGCGTCGGATCGCCGTCGCCGCCGAGCAGGTGGTCGAGCCGCTCGCCCGACGGTCCGCGCACGGCCACGCACAGCTCGGACAGCCTGGCCGGGTGGTCGCCGTAGTTGCGCACGGTGTACTGGGTCACGAAGTGGCGCCCGAGCGTCGGCGTCCAGGAGTTCACCCAGATGCCCCGCGAGATGGCGAGGTCCTGGTACGGCGGCCGCTCCGGCACGTAGTCCTGCACGAAGCAGCCCCGCCAGCGCTCCCCGGCGACGCTGGAGCGCAGGTCCGGGCCGCTGCCGTCGAGCTCCAGCACCACGTCGGTGTCCAGCCGGTCGGGGTCGTAGACCCGGATGCGGATGCTGCCCGCCTCGTCGTCGGCCTCGTAGGCATGCGCCACCACCTGATGGTTGGCGGCCAGCTCGTCGAGCGACGACGCCGCCACCAGGCCGAGCACGACCGGCCGGCCGGCGTCGATCGCGCGCCGCATGCTCGGCAGCTGCTCCTGCCGCGTGCGCGCGGTGACGCCCGGGTCGGCCCAGGTCTGCTCGTCGTTGGCCAGCGCCCAGGTGACGAACTGGCGGGCCGTCCAGGTGGCGAAGCTGTCAAACAGTCGCTTGTAGAGGTAGTCCGACAGGCGCGAGCCGTCCTGCGGCACGCCGGTGCTCTCGAAGTCCTCCGCCCGGTGGGTCGGGACCGGCAGCCCCGCGTACCAGTAGTCGAGCGTGGCGAAGGCCATCCCGCCGCCGCGGCCCCTGGTCGGGACCTCGCCGAAGCCCGGCACGATGACCTGCTTCCCGGCGAAGTCGTTGCGGAAATGGAACCCGTGTCGTGAAGGGTTGAACCCGGTTGTCGGCACCAGCCCCCCCTTAGAGCGACGCCTCCAAAGCCCGGGCGGCAGGGCATGCCTCCGCCGCGAGCCGCCAGGAATCGTCGTTGCTGGCGCAAGTGCGACGCAATAGCCAAAAACGCCTGGTAAGAAAGCACGTAGTCAAGGGAGCGGTCCGGACGTCCCCCATCAGGACCTCAGCGTTCCCCCGATCGGGGCCGTCCGGCCGGCCGGCCGGTCATCACCTCGCGCCATGCGAACTTGATCCATTGTGGCCAGCGATGACCACGGGCAGCCGGTTCGAGCCGAGAGATAGATCGGGCCGATGGATACACCTGGGGCATTACGGATTTCCAATCGGACGCATCGGTTATGCTTCGCGCCGGCGCACGGACGCCAATCGTCGGACATTCAGGAAGGAGACCATATGCCTCCAAACGGTCAGCGGGGCGGCCAGACCGACCGAATGCGCGACCTCGCCAAGAGGTTTCGGACTGACTCCAGCCAGATCAAGGGGCTCGTCAAGGGCCTCGACGGTGACACCACCGGCAGCACCGACATCTGGATGGGGCCCGCGGCCGACCGTTTCCGTGGCGACTGGAGCACCTTCAAGCCGACGCTGGACAAGCTCACCGTCGCACTCGACGACGCCGCACAGGCGATCGACAAGAACGCGCAGGCGATCGACACGGCGACCAGCTGAACAGTCGCGCTCCGCACGTCGCGGCCCCGGCCATCGGCCGGGGCCTTCCGCATCCGGGCCTTCCGCTTGGCCGCGGGAGGAGGGCCCCGCCCGTCAGGGGAGGGCCGCCTGCACCGGCGTGATGGTCCCGCCCTGCACCAGCAGTCCCCTGCCGGGGGGGCCGGCGGCCATGTTGCGCGGCAGCCGCACCCCGAGCAGGTCGCCGTCGGCGCCCGACTGCGGCGAGATCAGCAGGCCGCTGCGCGAGCGGCGCAGGTCGACGGTGAAGCCGCGGTACTGGGCGCCGAGGTCGTCGGTGGTGCCGGCGGCGACCACCGCCTGGTCGGCGTCGCGGGCCTTGCGCACCAGCGTCTCCAGGGTGTCCGCCATCGGCGTGTCCAGCAGCAGCTCGGCGTCGTCGACCAGCACCACGTGGCGCTCCAGGCCGTCCAGCAGCTTGTCGAGCTGCTCCACGTCCTCGGCCTCGACCCCCACCACGCCCAGCACCCCCGGCAGGGGCGCCAGCGAGCGCAGCGGCGAGCGCCGCGGGGTGACCAGCGCCACCGGCACGTCGCGCCCGATCAGCGAGCGCGTCATCACCTCGAGCACGGTGGAGCGGCCCGAGCGCGGCGGGCCGGCGATCACGAAGCCCGGGCTGGTCTGCAGCAGGTCCACCCCGACCGGACCGAGCGCGTCGCCGCCCGCGCCGATCAACGCCCACAGCGGCGACGGCGGCACCAGCTGCGGGTCGAGCGCCAGCGCCTCGGCCACGGTGACCCGCGGCGGCAGCGCGTCGACCCGCAGCGGCCGCAGCGGGCGCGGCAGGTCGCGGTGGCGCTGGGCGGCCGCCCG
>Ga0268241_10000070_pt1 | contig 12838 bp, 17 predicted proteins | sample BulsoiAmnAmmetaG_FD_200248 | JGI IMG/M metagenome (GOLD analysis project Ga0268241, IMG submission 200248) | Bulk soil microbial communities from Mexico - Amatitan (Am) metaG (v2) (version 2) | ecosystem: Environmental > Terrestrial > Soil > Agricultural land | place: Mexico: Amatitan, Jalisco...
CGGGGCCGCAGGCGGCAGCAGGGCGACCGGAGCGAGCACCTGCCAGTAGTAGCGCAGCCGGTCGGGCTGGGTGGCCAGATGCAGGATCCGGCTCGGGTGGAGCACCAGGTTGCCGAGGATGGCGCCCGCCGAGTCCCCGAACCCGGGAAAGAACTGCTGGTAGTAGTACGGGCCGGTGCCGCCGCCGGCAAGCGGGATGATCACGTCGGTGGCGATCAGGAACCAGCCCACCCCTGCGGCCGCCGTCAGCGCCCCGGCCCGTCGCTCGCCGCGCAGCACCAGCAGCAGCCCGAGCGCGGCCACGGCGAGCGCGGCGTCCTCCTTGCAGGCCAGGGCCGCCGCGACCGCGATCGCGAAGCAGCCCCAGCGGCGCCGCCGAGCCAGCCAGTACGCGAACAGCAGCGGCGTGATGACCAGCGCGTCCGGGTGGAACTGGAACCAGTTGATCCACTCCAGCGACGGGTTGAGCAGGAAGGCTCCCGCGAGCGCGACTCCGAGCCAGGAGCTGCCCAGGCGGTCCCGGGCGAGCAGCCACACCGGCACCGCGCCCAGCGCCATCCAGACCGTCTCGACCAGGTAGAGAAAATGCGGGCCCGCGCCCAGCCAGTAGGCCGGCACGAACAGCAGGGTGATCGGATTGACGTGGTGGCCGAAGAAATTGAGCCCACGCCCGGTCAGGAACGGCTCCTTGAACCGGGAGAGCAACCAGATCCCCTGGTCGTAGAGGCCCATGTCGAAGCCGTACGTGCCGAAATTCGACTGCTGTGCCCAGGTCAGGCTGCCGAGGATCAGCACGTACGCCGCCACCGACGCCCCCAGGACCACCTCGGGCACGACGACCAGCCTCCGGGTTCGTCGTCCGGAGGCTGGCTCGACCGCGTCTGGCCCGGGCGCTCGGTTGTCGGGGTCGCCTGGAGGTTTCCCGAGCTGATCGGACCGCTGAGCGTGGGGGGACATCGCCGGTAGTGTAAGCGGTCGCCCGACCCGCACAGGCGGCCCACCACGCGATCGCCTCCGCGGCGGCCACGGATGTAACGTCGCACGCCGATTGGTCGCTCATTCGCCAGGACGTGTTCTCCGTTCGCGCGCCTCCCCACATCGCGCGGACGCGGTCGCCGCTTCTCGAGCCAACGGAGGGATGCCTGTGTTCGGTCTGGTACGAAAAATGGTCGCCAAACGATCGAGCAGATTGCTGCTGATCGGCGTGGCGCTGCTGCTGGTGGGCGGCGCACCCCTCCTGGCGGGGCTCGCCTCCGCCGCTCCCAACCCGGCGGGCAACAACGGCACGATCAAGGTCGACCGTGAGCCGTTCGACGACGCCCCCAACAACGAGCCGCACGTCGGTTGCACGTTCCAGGTCGACTTCTACGGCTACGACCAGGGCAACCTCAACGCCGACGTCACCTTCACGGCACACCCGCCGACCGGCGACGAGCAGGTCCTGCTGACCGACAGGGTCTTCATCGGCCAGGACGACAACTCCGGCGGTGGCAGCGAGGCCGGCCTCGACGCCTCCAAGGAGTACACCCTGGACCTGACCGGCATCGAGCCCCACCCGAACCAGGGCGTCCACGTGAAGCTGACCATCCACGCGGACGGCTCCGAGGGCGCGGACACCAAGCACAAGGTGTTCTGGGTGACCGGCTGCGAGACGTCGCCCACCACCAGCACCACCGTCGGGTCGACCACCACGACCACGGTCGGGCAGACCACCACCACCACCGCCGGTGCGACCACCACCACCGCCGGCGCGACCACCACCACCGCCGGTGCGACGACCACCACGGGCGGGGCGACCACCACCACCGCCGGGGCCACGACCACGACGGCTGGGGCCACGACCACGACCGTCGGCGCGACCACCACCACGTTCCCGCAGACGACCACCACGACGCCGTAACAGCCGCACGCCATGGGCCTGGAGCCCTCCCGGACCACCGGGGGCTCCAGGCCCATCCGTGTGCGGGGTGGAACGGCCCGGCGTCCCGGTTCAGTGGGGGTCCTGGCGCTGCCGGTCCAGTCGCCGCCGAGCCCTCGGCCGGCTGGCGGCGGGCTCCACTGTCACCTCGCCCGACGGCGGCGGAGCCGGCGCCGTCCCGCGCTCCAGCGCCGCGCCGGTCAGCCGCGCCATGCGCTCGCAGGCGTGGCGGGCGAAGCGTCGCTGCACCGTCCGGCCGAACAACCGGAACCCCAGGCGGATCACCGGGTTGGGGATGTGCGCCGCCTTGGAGACGACGTGGATGCGGAACTCGACCGACCCGCTGTCGAGCCACTTCCAGACCTCGTAGTCCATCTGCCCCATCTCGAGATGGCCCTGCAGCGTCCGGTAGTTCCAGCCCCACACCTTGACGGGGTGCCCGTCGACGTCACGCAGCTCGTCGTTGACGCCGCCGACCCGGCAGCCGAAGGTGAACCGCAGGCCGAGAAACCTGCCCTCGAGCAGCATGTCGCGCTGCTCCAGCGGCCGATCCGGGTAGTAGATCGCCCGCACGATCGACGGATCGGCGAAGGCATAGTCGCGCATGAGCCGCCGCGCGACCCGCCAGCTCCCGTCCGGCAACGGCTTCCCGGGCGGCTCGGCGGGGAGCGCCTGGCAATAGTCGTCGACGTGCCAGCCGTTCTCCGGGGTGAACTCGCCGCGCCGCTCCAGATCGAAATTCAGGCCCTTGTCGTGCAATTCGTCGAGGGCTTTCCGGGCCGCCGGGTTGCCGAACCGCGGCGCCTCATCCATCCGGTAGCCGCTCCACGCGGCGCGTGTGGATCTGGACGCCGCCGCGGATGCGTCCACCGGCGAGGCGGGCGATGCGCTCGCAGAAATGCGTCCACATGTGCAGCTGCATTTCCTTCACGACCCGAACCCGGTCGTACAGCAATTCGGAGAGGCGGTCGCCGCTGCGCGCCCAGGACTCGATCTCGAAGCGCAGCGCGCCGTCCTCCCTGCTCGCGCGGAACTCGATCTGCCCAGCCTCGAGGTGGCCGCGGAGCGTGGCCAGCCGCACCGAGGTGGGGCCGCGGTCGATCACCCGCACCGGGCCGTCCCAGGGTCCCGGCATGCGCACCATGTACTCGTCCCCGACCCGCATCGGACCGCGCGCACCGCGTGTCTTGTGGAAGATCGCCACCTCGACCGGCGCCGCGCGGTTGGGGTTCTCCGCGATCAGCCCGATGACCTGCTCGGGTCGCATGGACGAGTCCTCGATGCGTACCCTGTAGCGGCGGCGAAACAGCGGTCCCGCGCCGCTGGAGACGCCCTGCACCCGCTGGTCGAGCAGGTCGTCGGGGATCGGCGGGCCGACGTCGTCCGGGGTTCCCGCCTGGTCGACCCGGTGCAGCGGCGAGGTCCGCCACAGGTATCGCCAGGACGCGAGGCCCATCCCCAGCGGCCAGCGCCCCACGGTCCCGATCCGACGCGCGAGTCCCATCTGCCTGCCCCCCTTCCCGCTGGCCGCCTACCCGAGGACAGCGGCGTGGAACCCGGTGAGCGCGGCCGCTCGAAGGGAAGACGGAGGACCGAGCGGCCGGGACGGGAGGCTGGCCGGAAGCGGATGAGGGGGACGATGCTCGCCAAAGGACTGTACCGCCTGGGGGTGCGCAGCCTGCACCTGCAGCTCGCCTCGCTGGGGTCGATCGTGCTGTGCCTGTCGCTGTGGATCCGCGCCAAGACCATCGACCAGGAGGAGCGCGGCAACGCCGAGCGCCGCGCCATCTTCGTCGGCCTGTGGCCACCGATGTTCTGGCTGATCGGCGACTCGATCCAGCAGCACGAGCGATAGCCGGCTGCGCCCCGGCGTCCAGCCGCCGAGCCCACGGCGCCGCTTGCGAACGACCTACGACTCCGCGTCGCCGGGTTCCTCAGGATGGCGGCGGGATCGGCTGCGGGTCCTGTTCGAGGTGGGCATAGCCGGCCGAGTGCACCGCGACCCCGAGCAGGCCGGTTGCCTCGACCAGGAACGACCTGCTCGTCCGGCGGCGGAAGACCTCCTGGCGATTGACCACCAGCAGGGCAGCCAGGAGCGGGATGGCCACGGAGAACGCGGCCACGCAGATCCTGACGGCCACCTCTTCCCAGCCCTCCGGTTACCCGGCTCCCTGATCGCCCCAGGCGTTGTCGATGACGTACAACCAGCTGCCGTCGGGCTGGCGCCTTGCGACCTCCGCCGTGGTGGCGCCGAGGGCGAGCGGCTCGCCGTCGGGACGGGTGCCCTCCAACAACCAGGTGTTGGAGAGATAGGCGAGGTCGCCGACGGTGACCACGAGCTTGGTGTCCAGGCTGATGCGTCCCCCGAGCGCCAGGTAGGCCTCCAGCGCCGCCCGCACCTGCTCGGTGCCCTTGGCGACGCTGCCGGGCTGGGGGACCAGCGCCGAGTCGGGCTCGTACAGCGTCATCAGGCCGTCGATGTCGCCGGCGTTGAACATCTCCTCGAACAACCGGTGGATCTGCTCGGGCGTGGTCGCGGGCATGGCATCCCCTTCCGTCAGCGCCACCTGCGGCTCGGCTGCGCCTCAGCACGAGGACCCAATGATCCCTCACCGGGCGCCTGGCCGTTCGGCCAACGGGGCCTCGCGGCTGTCAGGCGCGGGCCAGGAGGTCCCGGACGATCAGCGTCGCGGCGGCCGGGGCACCCTTGACGAAGCCGAAGAACGGTCCGAAGTCCTGGGTCGCGGTGAAGCCGGGAAGGTAGAGCCCGGAGAGGCTCGCCCCGATCGCCTCGTCGAGCACGGGAAAGCCGTCGGCCACCCGGACCTGATCGAGGATCCCCTCCAGGTAGGGGACCCGTGCGACGTCGGCGCGGTAGCCGCAGGCGAAGACCACCTGATCCACCGTCAGCCGCTCGCCGTTCGACAGGCCCACCGTCAGCTCGCCGCCAGCGGTCTCCTCGAACTGGACGACCTCGGTGCCGGGCCAGCGACGAATGGACCGGCTGGTGAGCCTCGGGGTGAGCCACCACTCCAAGGTGAGCCGGCCAACCTCCCAGAACCGCCTGGCGATCGCGTCCCGCTCGCTGGCCGGGAGGTCGCGCCACCAGCCCCGGACCCGCATGGTCGCTTCCACGAGCGGATCCACGAACCGCCAGCTCACCCGGTCGAACCGTGGGACGTCGTGGCGGTGGGCGAGGTCGATCCGCTCGGCGCCGTGCTCGGCCAGCAGGGCCGCCCACTCGTACGCGCTCTGCCGCCCACCGACGATCAGCACCCGGGCTCCGGCCAGGTCCTCGAAGCGCACGAGGTCACAGGTGTGCGTCGCCCTGCCGGGCGGGACCGACACCGCCCAGTCCGGCAGGCTGGCGAAATGGCGGATCCCTGGCGCGGCGGCCACGGCGTCGGCGACCACCCGGTCACCGCCGTCCAGCACGGCGACGAACCGGCCGTCGGGCTTGTCGAGGTGGGCGACCAAGTCCTCGTGGACCTCGATCCCCTTGGCCTGCTGGAACCATTCCACGTAGTCCAGGAACACGCCGATGGGCAGGGGATCGACGTCCGTCGGGGCGATGGCACGCTCCTCAAGGAACGCCTCGAGGGTGTGGACGCCGGCGGCGTCGAGGTGCCAGTCTGGCCCCGAGCGGAGGAACATCCCCGCAGGCATGTGCTCCCGCCAGAAGCCCATGGGCTTCCCGAGGACGACCGTCTCGATGCCGTGCTGCCTGGCGAGCGCGGCCGTCGAGAGCGCATACGGTCCGGCCCCGATGACCAGCAACGACGTGGTGGTCGTCATCAGCGCCCCCCTGCATTCGCTGGCTGACCCGACCAGCGTAGACTCGGCCGCAGGATGGTTCCAGACATGCCACGCTCGGTGATCGTCGCCGCCGTCAGGACGCCGGTCGGTAGGTTCGGCTCGGCGCTGCGGTCCCGCTCGGCCGTGGACCTGGGAGCGGTCGCGATCGCCGAGGCTGTCGCCCGGGCGGCGGTGCCGCCAGGCGAGGTCGACTACGTCCTCATGGGCCAGGTGCTGCAGGCCGGAGCGGGCCAGATCACCGCCCGCCAGGCCGCGATCGCTGCCGGCATTCCGATCCAGACGCCGGCGATCACCCTCAACAAGGTCTGCCTGTCGAGCCTGACCGCCGTTGCCCTGGCGGACCAGTTGATCCGGGCCGGCGAGATCGAGGTGGCGGTCGCCGGTGGGATGGAGTCCATGACCAACGCCCCCTACGTCGTCCCCGGGGCCCGCTGGGGCGTGCGAGCGGGACCTGGCGAGCTCGTCGACACGATGATCCACGACGGGCTGTGGTCGACGTTCACCGGGCAGCACATGGGCGAGTCCTCCGATCAGGTGAACGCGGCGCTGGAGATCTCCCGGCGCGACCAGGACGCCTGGGCGGCCCACTCGCACCAGCGCGCGGCGGCGGCCTGGGCGTCCGGGCGGTTCGCCGGCGAGGTGGTCGGCGTCCAGGTGCGGGACCGTGCCGGCGCGACCGCCGTGGTCGAGCGCGACGAGGGCATCCGCCCGTCGACGACGGAGGAGTCCCTCGCCGGGCTGCCGCCGGCGTTCACCCCGGACGGGACCATCACCGCGGGGAATGCCTCGCAGCTCTCGGATGGCGCGGCCGCGATCGTGGTGATGCGCGCCGATCGCGCCGAGGCGCTCGGCGTCGAGCCGCTCGCCGAGATCGTCGCCCACGGCATGTGCGCCGATCGATATGCGTACCTGCACACCGTTCCGGCGATCGCGCTGGAGAAGGCGCTCAAGAAGGCCGGCAGGGACGTCCACGACCTCGGCCTGCTCGAGATCAACGAGGCCTTCGCCTCGGTCGCGGTGCACGCCGCCCGCATGCTCGGTGCCGACCAGGAGATCGTCAACGTCAACGGCGGCTCGGTGGCGCTGGGCCACGCCCTGGGATCCACCGGGGCCCGAATGATCGTGACGCTCGTGCACGAGCTGCGCCGCCGCCAGGTGGAGTATGGCGCCGCCACCCTGTGCGGCGGCGGCGGCCAGGGCGACGCCCTGCTGCTCCGTCTCCCCACCCGCTGACACCAAGGCAACCCAAGTCCGCGTGTGCCGCGGGCTGCTCACGTGGCGGCGCTGGCTCGCGCCGCGGTGACCACGAGGGTGGTGTAGCGCATCGTGAAGCTGCCTCCCAGCGCGTCGACGGCGGCCCCGATGCCCTCCAGCACCTCTTGGAGCTTGGCGGGCGGGAGCTGGCTGTGGTCGCTCTGGGTGGGCAGCTGGTCCAGCCACTCGTCACGGGTGTCCTCCTGGACCACCTCCTCCGCCTCGTGCAGGTCTGTCGTGACGAGGAAGAGCTGGCCGAGAAGCCGGTCGACCGTCCCGGCGTAGAACTCCTCGAACGAGCGCCTGCCGATCGCCACCCTCCTCCCTCCGCCGGTCGCTTCGTCCTCGCCGTGACAGGCACACCTCCGGCGCGGGCTCGAGGTGGCAGCCGGCCGAAAATGCCGGCGGCGCCGGACGTAGGGCAGGTCCGGTGCCGCCGCAGGTGACCAGGCGCAGGGCCTGCCCGGCCATGGCGCCGAACATGGCCTCCCTGGGTAAGTCGGCCTTCGGGTACCGGTGGACGCTGGAGACCTCGAAGCGAAGGGGGCGTCGCAGGGGAATCAGCATGGTGGAGGGTACGCCGGCGCCCCGACAGCCCAGCTCGTAGCGATCGTGCTCGCAGGAATCATGCGTTCCTAGCGCTGGTGGGTGACGAGGTCCGCTGGACCCTGGTCAGGGGCGACCACGAGTGGCACAGCTGTGTGCTCGGCACGAGCTACCCAGGCTCGTCGTTGGACGTGGATGTGGAGATCCTCGACCTCGACGGGACGGAAGGGACCGCGGCTGGATGGGTGGCGCTGCGGCGGGGCCGGCTGGCGATCAGCGTTGGCCGGACCCAGGAGGTGGCTGAGCCCGACTGGAAGACGGGTCGCCAAGCGGTCTGGATGCCTGCCGAGGAGCATCATGCCGATTGGCCTGCCGGCGTGCCGGAGACGGTGGGTGTCGTCCTGCGCATTCGTTCCGTCCGCTGCCACGTTGCGCCGGAGGCGCCCGGCAACAAGGTGCTGCGGCCAGTGCAGGGGACGGCGACCCTCACGGACATGCTCCGGGTGCCGGCGGGAGCGGTCGAGCCTTCCGATGGCGTCGACGACCAGGGGTCGGCCCTCGCGCGCCAGTTCGTGGGCTATCTGGTCGACCTTGAGGTCGCTGAAGCGCGGGACGGTGGCTTGCAGCCAGCAACGACCTGAGCAGTGGCCGCGCCGCAGGGATGGCCGTGCAGACCACGACAGTCGAGTTCCAAGGCGCCCAGCTCGAGGCGCGATGGCGCCGTAGCGACCTGCGGCTGCGAGACAAGACCTTGTGACAGATGACATGAAGACACGATAGGGCGGCAAGTTGGGCCCACTGGAGCTGGCGTGCCGCCGGCGCGGTGCCCGCGCGGCTCACCCGCGCCTGCTGACTGGGAACATCCGGGCCTGATTTGGCCGTTGTCCTCACGGAAATCTCGCAACGACCAGAAACGGACTCGACCATGACAGCAGCGACCGGCATCGAGCCAGATGCGTCAACCAAGGACCGTCTCGAGATCCGCCGCGGCCTGAAGGTCGCCGGCTACGCCGCCGCGGCCTGGTGCATCGGGTTTGCCGGCGTGAGCGCCTGGCAGCTCGCGACCGGAGGCGGCCTGGAAGACCAGTTCGCCGCCTACGCCTCCGGGCTCACCGCGATGGTGGCCCTCGTGCTGATCCTCAAGCTGGCCGGGGCGGTCTTCGCGCTGGCCGCCATCTGGCCGGGGCAGGGGTGGATCTCCCCGCGCCACCTCGCGACTGCGCTGTGGGGAGCCTTCGGCGTGCTCGCGCTGTACTCAGCCGGGAACATCTTCATCACGGTCACGACCGTCACCGGGCTCATCGGACCATCGGCCGCCTGGACGGCAGCCGGCGGCGTCACGCCCAAGGCCATCCTCTACGTGCTGTTCTGCTTTGCCGGTGCTGCCTCGTTCGGGACAGTGGCGGTCTCCTACGGCCGCCGGCACCGCACGCCGTGGACAGCGGCGTGGATCGGGCTGCTGGGCGCGCCGCTGCTGCTCGGGCTCATCCTCGCCGTCGCCCCGGCCATCCTCCGCGCCCTCGGCCTCATGCCCGGGTAGCGCCGGTCGCCGGCCCGGTGGGGCCAGGCCAGCACGTCTGGGGGCAACAACGAACGCGGGCAGTATGACAAGGGGGCTACGGAGCTTCGCGATAGTTGGTGATTGCCGTGGCTATGCTCGGCGGTATGAGCCGATCAGCCGTCTCCCCCAATGGCCGGGTGCTGCGACACCCGGGAGATCTGCCATGGTTGGAACGCCGCCGGCTGCAGGCCGCCGACCTGTTCCAGCAGGGAGAGTCCAAAGGCGAAGTCGCTGGTTACCTGGGCGTCTCGGCACAGACTGCGGGCCGCTGGTGGCGCGCTGGCGTGATGGCGGCGTGGTCGGGATGCGCACCGCCTGCCAGGGCAAGCCGGCACGGCTCGGCCCCGCCGAGCTGGCCCGCATCAGGCGGGTGCTGGACCGCGGGGCAGTGGCGGCCGGGTTCGACAACGACCTGTGGACGCTTGCGCGGGTCGCCGAGGTGATCGAGCGGGTGACCGGCGTGGCGCACCATCCCGGGCACGTGTGGCGCATCCTCCAGGCGATGCGGTGGAGTCTGCAGGGCTCGATTCGTGCGTCGTCACCCGGACTTGCTGCGCAGCTTGCTTGCCAGGACGGGCCTCACCCTATGAATCATCAACCACCGCTGAGCACCACCATCACCAGCGCGTAGCCGATCCCGAGGAGCGCGAGCACGCCCACAAACCAGAGCGCCGCCAGGCCCAGGGCTCGCCACCACCCCGGTGTGTCGCTTCGGACGCTAGCGCGCAGCCAGAGAAGCGGCCCGACGGCCACCGTGAGGAAGGCCCACAAGAACAGGGCCGCCGCCAGCGGCATCCCCCGCGCCAGGCCCAAGGCCCACAACCCGAGGCAGGCGACCAGCAGCAAGGGCGCGATCCAGCGCAGCTGCCGCAGGTAGCCGCGGATCGAGATGTCGTCGCGGTCCTCGGCGCTGGCAGCGGTTGTCATCTGAGGGGAGCCGCGGCTTGGCGCGGCTGAGCTTGGATCCGACGGCCGTCGTGGTTTGTGAAGGAACCTGGGCAACCACCACCACGGTCCCCGCAGCCGCTCGGTCTCAGCACGCAACCGCTCGGTCTCGGCGCTGAGGATGCCGCCCACCGTGTGTTCCACCAGCTGCTGCTCTTGCGGCGTGAGCGTCGCCGGATCTCGCTGGAGCAAGGTGAAGATGCGCCGGCGGAGATCCGGGTCTCGGATCTCACGGGCGAGCAGGTCCAGGATCTCCTGATCGTCGTCCATCTCGTTCCACGCCGACCTGCGTTGACCAGACCGAGGGTGTCGTGGTGCCGCACGCGCCGGGCAGGTGGGACCGGACTATACCAAGGCATTCACCTTCCCCACCGGTCTGGTCGGATTGTCATCCTGTCCACGTTCGTGGCCGGCCACCAAGGTCCTGGCCTGACTGGGCGACCGCCTGGCCCACCTACTGCCACGCCGCCCACCCCGGGCGGGCGGCACCCTGGCCTCCTGCGTTCAAGGTTCGCCTGGACGCCATGACCACAGCCCAGGGTCTGAGCCAACCACAAGGGCGTACCACGCCAAGCGCCACGTCCACACCCGCCGCCCGGCCGTGGCAGGAGGGTGCAGGTGCCGCCGGATTACACGGTTTGCCGGTGTGCGATGCGGGTGAGGGGGTGTGATGTGGGACGTCGCCGGGCCTTGGCGGCGCGAGCAGAGGAGGTGGCAACGGTGGATGGTTCCTTGTATGAGCGCCTCGGCGGAGTCGATGCCATCACGGCAGTCACCCGCGCCGCTGTAGATCGCCAAATGAAGGACGACCGCATCAACCAGAAGTACGCCAGGACCAACGTAGACCGGCTGATCAAAGAGTTCGTCGACCAGATCTGTCAGGCGACCGGCGGGCCGTGCACCTACACCGGGCGCAGCATGACGGAGGCGCATCACAACATGGGGGTGACGAACGGCGAGTTCCAGGCCTTCGTGGAAGACGTCGTCGCGGTTCTGGACGGCTTCAAGGTCGGGAAAGCTGAACAGGACGAACTCCTGAACATCCTGGCGCCCCTGCAGGGAGAGATCGTCGAAGTGGATTCGGACCAGGTCGGAACCCCGCTGCCGTCCGCGTTCGCACCGGCACCGGCCCTGTGAGCTGCGGCCACTTCCGCGACGGCTGCAGAACAACTACCTGAGGCCGTTGTTGTGCCGGGGAGGAACGACCGGGAGAAAAGCAGGTAGCGGCCAATCCCGCTCGTGATCACGAGACTGCCCGGGAAGAGCCACTCGGCCCGGTACAGCAGCCGGACCCTGGAAACTGTCAACCATCACCTGAAACCGCCACGTCAACCATCAGTTGGACCTAGGCATGACTCGCTCACATCGGCCTCAGGTGCCACGATGACCGCCATGGACCCTCGGCCGCTGACCAGGCGTGAGCAGGAAGTGCTCGAGGCGCTGTTGTCCGTTGACTTCCCAGGTGTCGACAACCTCCGCCGCCAGGCGAACGAGGTACTCGTCGTTGGTGAGTGCAGTTGCGGCTGCCCGTCCGTTGACTTCCAGCGTGGCCGCGGGTTGGGAATGACCATTCGCGTGAATGCTGGGCTCCCAGTCTCCTACGACGGCCTGTTCCTCTACACCATTGAGGACCCTGACCTTGGGGAGATCCTCGGCGGGATCGAGTGGGTCGGCGTGGGTGAGACCGATCCGGTCGAGCTTCCAGAGCCTTACTTGCTCAGCGTCGAACCTGCTTGATCCGGCAAATGGCGATGGTGGCGTCGTCGTGGTCTTTGCCGCGGGGCCATTGGTGGCCGTGGGGATCGGTGTACTCGGCTTGGCGTACCTGGTCGATGAGGGCGTGTGGGCCGTGCTGGTCGACGAGGTCGAGGGCGTCGGGCCAAGTGGCGAGGTGGAAGCGCTCGACCAGGCGGGCGGCGCCGTCGGTCGTCAGGGCGGCGCGGTTCAGTTGCTGGCGTGCGACGGTGCCGGTGATGGCCTGGTAGGCGGCGCCGGGGAGGGTGCTGGCGACCCAGTAGCCGCCGGGGCGGTTGCGGTGCTGGCGTTGGGCGTCGACCAGGCGGCGTAGCCCGGTGGCGTGGTCCTCGGCGCCGGTCTCGTGCTGCCTGAGGCGTGCGCGCCAGGTCGCGGTCCCGCTGCCGCAGCTCGGCGCCGGGCCGGTGCGGCTGGCCCGCTGGGGCTCCCAGCTCGACCTGCGGCCGGTCCAGACCCGAGGCGAGCTGACCGCCGAGGCGGTGGCCGGCTACATCGCCAAGTACGCCACAAAGGCGACCGAGGACTTCGGCCCCGCGCTGGACCGTCGCCTCAACGAATGCGAGATCGACGGCCTGGAGGTCCCGCCACACGTGTTGGAACTGGTGCGGGCCTGCTGGCGGCTGGGCGGCCACCCGAGGCTCAAGGACCTGCGGCTGCGGCAGTGGGCGCACATGCTCGGCTTCCGTGGGCACTGGCAGACCAAGAGCCGCCGCTACTCGATCACCTTCACCAGCCTGCGCCGCGCCCGCGCGGAGTACGGCAGGCGCCGGCGGCTGGGCGGCGCGGTCCCGCTGGACGCCTGGGGCCGCGAGCTCGACGACCAGACGGTCATCGTCCTGGCGGACTGGACCTATGCCGGTATCGGCTACCGGACCCTCGGCGACGCCTGGCTGGCCGAGTCCGCCGCCGCCTGGGCACGCGAGCAACGCCAAACCGCACGAGAGGAGGCCCGAACCCACACGACCCACATCGCCTGAACCAACCCCGTCCGGTCCATGGAGGGCGCGAACGCACGATGGGCAAGCTGTTGACCTGGACGAGGC
>Ga0268241_10000071_pt1 | contig 12799 bp, 13 predicted proteins | sample BulsoiAmnAmmetaG_FD_200248 | JGI IMG/M metagenome (GOLD analysis project Ga0268241, IMG submission 200248) | Bulk soil microbial communities from Mexico - Amatitan (Am) metaG (v2) (version 2) | ecosystem: Environmental > Terrestrial > Soil > Agricultural land | place: Mexico: Amatitan, Jalisco...
GCCGAGACCGGATCGCGGACGGCGGGGGGGTGCTGCGAGCGGCCGGCCGCGACCGGCGGCTCCCGCTGTGGCTCAGTCCCTCGCGGTGATGACCACCACTGGCAACCCGCAGCCGCGGCGGACCTGCCGTGGAAGGTCCATCCGCAGCCATCGCGAGATCGGCTGCGGCAGGGTGGAGAGGATCACCTCGTCGAACTGGCGGGTGGCCAGCGCCTGGCCGATGGCCTCCAGCGGGTCGGCGTGTCCCAGCTCGCCCTCGGCCTTGGCGCCCAGCTGGTGCAGCCTGTCGAGGAGCTGCTCCAGCCGGCTGCGGGCCTGCGCGGCGGCCTCCTCGTCCATGGCCGGCGCGCACTCGGCGATCACCGCGCCCATCGGCACGTGACCGGCCGCCGCGGCGAACGAGTAGTAGTCCCGCGCCCGCGTGTTCGGGACCAGCACGTAGAAGTAGCACGGTTCGCCTTCGAGGCGCTTCCGGATCTCCTCGCTGAGCTCCGCGCCCCCCAGCGTCTGGTTCGCAACCACGAGGTACCTGCGCACGAGGACCACTCCCTCGGCTTTCGTCCCAACCCCGCCGAATTCCTCATCGTACAAGCTCTCGCCGCGGGGCTGAAGGGCTATGCGGCCGGCTCGGCGGCGGTGAGGCTGTGCTGTTGGGCCAGGGCGACGTAGCCGTCCTCGAGGGTAGGGGCGACCGGCTGCGCGTCGGCCGACGGCGGCGTCGCCGCGACGATGCGGTAGCGGATCATCCCACCGGCCGGGAGGGCCGAGAGCACCGTGCCCGCCGAAGGCGGCGGGCCGCTGCTGACCATCGACCAGACACGTCCGGTCGCGCGCTCGGTGAGGTCGGCGACGGTTCCGCGGTAGATCAGCCTGCCCTGCCCGAGCACGGCCAGCTCTGTGCAGGTCTGCGCGACGTCGTCGACGATGTGCGTGGACAGCACCACGGTGCGGCGCTCGGCGAGCTGGGACAGCAGCGTGCGGAAGCGGATGCGCTCCTCGGGGTCCAGGCCCGCGGTGGGCTCGTCGACGATCAGCAGCTCGGGGTCGTTGAGGAGCGCCTGGGCGATGCCGAGCCGCCGTCGCATGCCGCCGGAGAAGCCCCGCAGCTTGCGCTCGCCGACGTCGGCCAGGTGCACCAGCTCCAGCAGCTCGCCGACCCGGCGGCGCCGGTGGGACCGGTCGTCGAGGCCCTTGAGCAGGGCCACGTAGTCGAGGAACTCCCGCGCGCTGAGGTCGGGGTACATGCCGAGGTCCTGCGGGAGGTAGCCGAGCACCCGCTGGACCGCGAGCCGTCCCTGCGCGGTGGCCATGTCGTGACCGCCGATGGTGATGCGCCCGCTGTCCGGGCGGATCAGCCCGGTGAGCAGGCGCATCAGGGTGGTCTTGCCGGCGCCGTTGGCGCCGAGCAGCCCCATGATCCCCGGCGGGATGGTCAGGCTGACGTCGTCGAGCGCGCGGACCTTGCCGCGGAAGGTCTTGCTGACCTGGTGGATGTCGAGGCGCATCGAGGCTCCTTACTCGCTGACGCGGAAGCGCAGCGCGCGGGCCGCCGCGAGGATCGCCGCGGCGATGGCGAGGATCAGGGCGAGCGACAGCAGGGCGGTTCCGACAGTCGGCTCGGGCCGCAGGACGTTGAGCGCGGCGCCCTCGAAGGGGCCGGCGGGGTCGCGCGAGCCGAAGAAGACGTGCAGCGGATAGTCCATGGTCAGCGACAGGACCGACGCCGCCAGCGAGGGGAACTGGCTCTCGACCTCGGTCGCGCCGGCCCAGAACCAGATGCCGACGATCAGCGTGCGGAACAGCGGGGTGGGCATCAGCTGCGGGCCGAGGAAGGCCAGCGCGCCGGTGAGCAGCAGCAGCGGCACCACCACCGCCGCGAAGGTTGCTGCGGCCCACAGCAGCGCCGTGGGCCGGTCCCGCCAGATCGCGAAGGTCGCCCCGACGATCAGGTAGACCAGCGCGACTGGGATCGCGGTCGCGGCGCAGGCGCCCAGGTATTTGCCGAACAGCCGCGCGCTGCGGTTGCTCGGGGTGACGTCCAGCAGTTGGGCGACACCCAGCTTGCGGTCGCGCACCAGGCGGTCCGCCAGCACGAAGCCGAACACCATCGCCAGCAGCGGCGTGAACCAGCCCAGCGACGCCGCCATCCAGGTCTTCGGATCGGTGTCCTGCGTGAGGCGCTCCAGGTCCTGCGTGCCCATCGTGGCGAGCACGGCGTACAGCCCGTAGGGGATCACGGTGGCGATCCAGATGGCCGGCTTGCGAAGCTGCATGCGCAGCTCGTAGCTGGTCGTGGCTGCGAACGCGGTCATTCGGTCTCCTTGGTGAGCAGCCGGCTCGGGTGGCGCAGCAGCAGCCACCCGGCAGCGGTCATCGCCGCGCCGGCGGCGAGCAACGTCAGCCGGTTGGCGGTCCAGTCGTCGTGGACCGTGCCGCGGGTGGTGGCGAACAGGTAGAGCAGCCGCGACCAGCGGTGCTGCTGCAGCAGCCCGGCGGCGGCCAGGTCGAAGAACCACACCGCGACGACCGCCGCCGTCGCGGTGGCTGGGCTGGCGGACAGCGCGCCGACCAGCAGGCCGAGGCCGACCAGGCACAGGGTCGGCGCCAGCCAGGTGAGCTGCCCGGGCAGCGCGTCGTGCGCCGAGGGCCAGCGGTGCCACCAGCCGCTGGCGACCATCGCGACGGCGCTCGTCAGCGCGATCACGGCGACCCAGCCGGCGCTGATCGCCAGGCGTCGCAGGATCGTGGTCCGGTACGCGGTCGGGAACGTGAGTTGCAACTCGACCGCCGGGTCGCGGCCGACCAGGCTGGCGGCGGCCATCCCGGCGGCCAGCGGCAGCGCCAGCTCCAGCAGGGACTGCAGGACGAGCGCGATGCCCCGACTCGGGTAGTTCAGCCGGACGGCGCCGTCGACCGCGACCAACACGAGAATCCCGGCGGCCAGCACGGGCGGCAGCAGCGCGACCCATCCGGCCCGCCGCACCTCGTGACGCCACAGCGACAGTGGTCTCATGCCGATGGGTAGCGCCGGGTCGGTCGGTGGTTCACCGGCTCACCACCGCAGCGGGCCCGGCCAGCCGCCGGGACGCAAGTGGTGACGGCTCAGCACCACGGCCGCGGCCAGCAGCGCGAGCGTCGCCGCGACAGTGCCTGGACTGGTGACCCAGACCTCGCGCATGGCGGCGGCGAGCCACCCGCCGGTCAGTTGCGGGATCCCGCCGGTCAGTACCCGCAGGACCCACAGCGAGGCGGCCACCGCCATCGACACGTTCGGGCCGACCCACATCGCCAGCAGCAGGCTGAGCGCCGACAGCAGCGCCATCGGGCCGAGCCATCCGGCGACCAGGGCGGCCAGCCCGACCCGCGGGGCGCCAAGCTGGACGACCGCCGACGCCGCCACGGCCAGCACCAGGTCGTAGGCGAAGACCAGCGTCACCCTGGCCAGCAGCACCACCCGCGGCGACGTCGCCGTGACGGCCAGCGCCTCGAACGCCGGGTCGCGCTCCGGCCCGTAGACGCCGGCGACCCCGGCGACGGCGACCAGCGGCGCGACCAGCGAGAGCACCGTCGCGCCGGCGCCGTTGCCGGCCGTCAGCGCGAGTCCCACGGCACAGGTCATGACCAGGACCGAGGCGAGCCACACCGAGGGGCGCACCAACCGCAGCTCCGCGAGCAGCAGCTCCCCGGCGAACGCGGCCCGCCGGCGGCGGGCCGGCGGTGGCTGCGGGGCGAGGGCGGCTTGTGTCAACGCCGCGCGGACGACGGACGCGGGCTCCGGGGGGGTGCCGGCCGGAGCGGTCATCGCCTCGGCGACCGCGGTCCAGCCCCCCAGCGCCCCGCGGCAGGCGGCGCAGTCGAGCAGGTGCGCCTCGATCGCCGTTCGCTCCGGCCCGGCCAGCACGCCGGCGGCGTACTCGGCCAGCGCGTCGGGACAGTGCCGTCCCGCCTTCCCGCTCATGGCAACTCCTCGGCGTATCCACGGTCGGCCAGCACGCGGGCCAGCGCGGCCCGAGCGTAGTGCAGCCGGCTCTTCACCGTCCCCACCGGCACGCCCAGGATCTCCGCGACCTCGCGATGGGTGATCCGGGCGGCGAAGGCGAGCGCCAGCACCTCGCGCTGCTCGAGGCCGAGCCCGTCGAAGGCCTCGGCGATGACCTCGCGGTGCGCCGCCGCGAGCGCCCGCTCCGCCGGCCCCGGGGCCGGATCGGCCCAGCCGGCGACGCGGTCCAGCGGCACCTGCTCGGGTGCCCGGGCCCGCAGGCGGTTGTGCGCCTGCCGCCGCGCGATCCCGAACACCCAGGTCCGCACGCTGGAACGCCCGGCGTAGGCGTGCGCCGAGCGCCACACCGCCAGCAGCGTGTCCTGGAGGATCTCCTCGGCCAGCATCCGATCGCCCGCGTAGCGCTCCAGAAAGCGGAACAGTCCCACCCGGTAGCGGGAGTAGAGCGCCGCCAGCGCGGCCGTGTCGCCATCGGCCACCCGGCTGACCAGGACCTCGTCGACCTCCGGCACCGGCGGGTCCCCGGGGCAAGTCGCCTCACGGGACCGCCTCCGCAGCCGATCCGGAACTGGCATCGCTCCCGCACCCGTGTCCATCACCCGGTGAGTAGCGGGGCGGGACCGCATGGTTCACGGTCGGCTGGGCACCGCACAGCTCAGCGGTGAATCGTTGGGCTCTGCATCCTACGAGAAGCTGGCACAGTCGAGTGGTCGACCTGGAGGGCTGAGGAGGAGCTCGTGCGCTACATGCTGCTGATCTGCGGTGACAGCGAGACCGCCGCCTCCAGCGCCGCGGACGGCTCGATCATGGCCGGCTGCGCGGCCTGGACCGAGGAGATGCGGCGCCGGGGAGTGCTGCGGGCGGTCGAGGGGCTGCGGCCGCCCAGCGACGCCACCACCGTGCGCGTCCGTGGCGACCAGGTGCTGCTGACCGACGGGCCGTTCGCCGAGACCAAGGAGCAGATCGGCGGGTACTGCCTGATCGAGTGCGCCGACCTGGACGAGGCGATCGAGGTCGCCTCGAAGCATCCCTGGGCCAAGGTCGGCATGCTCGAGGTGCGGCCGGTCGGGCAGCCGTGACCTCCGAGGCCCAGGCGGCCGTCGCGGCGGCGTTCCAGGAGGAGTGGGGCCAGATCGTGGCCACCCTGATCGGGGCGACCGGTGACTGGGACCTGGCCGAGGAGTGTGCCCAGGACGCCTTCGCGCAGGCGCTGGAGCGCTGGCCGCGCGACGGCATCCCCAGCCGGGCCGGCGCCTGGCTCACCACCGTGGCGCGCAACCGGGCGACCGACCGGCTGCGCCGCGAGGCGATCGGCGCCGCCAAGCTCCGCCAGGCCGTGCGGCTCGCCCCGACGGAGCCGCCCGGCGACGACGACGCGGCCGTCAGCGGGGTGCGCGACGACCGGCTGCGGCTGATGTTCACCTGCTGCCATCCGGCGCTGGCGCTGGAGGCGCAGGTGGCGCTCACCCTGCGGACCCTGGCGGGGCTGACCACCGCCGAGATCGCCCGGGCGTTCCTGGTGCCGGAGGCGACCATGTCCAAGCGCCTGGTCCGCGCCAAGCAGAAGATCCGCCACGCCGGCATCCCCTATCGGGTGCCGCCGGCCCACCTGCTGCCGGAACGCACCGCCGGGGTGCTCAGCGTGCTGTACCTGCTGTTCAACGAGGGCTACGCCGCGACCGCCGGCGCCGATCTGGTCCGCGAGGGGCTCTGCGCCGAGGCGATCCGGCTCGCGCGCGTGCTGGTCCGGCTGCTGCCCGACGAGCCGGAGGCGAGCGGGCTGCTCGCGCTGATGCTGCTGCACGACGCCCGGCGTGTCACCCGGGTCGACGGGGCGGGCGTCCTGGTGCCGCTGGAGCGCCAGGACCGCTCCCGCTGGGACGCGCGCGAGATCGGCGAGGGCGTCGAGCTGCTCGACAGGGCTCTGCGGCTCGGGCATGCCGGCCCATACCAGCTGCAGGCCGCCATCGCCGCCTGCCACGCCAGCGCGGCGGACGCCGCCGACACCGACTGGGCCGAGATCGCCGCGCTCTACGGGCGGCTCGTCCAGCTGGTCCCCTCCCCGGTGGTCGAGCTGAACCGGGCGGTGGCGGTCGCCATGGCCGACGGGCCCACCGCGGGCCTGGCGCTGCTGGAGACGCTGGAGGCGTCCGGGGCGCTGGCCGGCTACCACCTGCTGCCCGCCACCCGCGCCGACCTGCTGCGCCGCCTGGGCCGTGGTGCCGAGGCGGCGGCCGCCTACCGCGACGCGCTGGCGCTGGCGGCCACCGAGGCCGAACGCCGATACCTGCGCCAGCGCCTGCGCGAGACCGCCGCGAGGTCCTGACCACCGGGTCGCTTTCTTGGAGAACCTGTCCCTCCGCAGCGCGCCCGTTCGTCGGTTGGGCGACCGACGCACATCGCTTCTCGATGAAGGGAGATCCCATGAAGACCGTGCGTTCGAGCGACGGCACCACCATCGCGTACGACCAGTGGGGCGAGGGGCCGCCGCTGATCCACGTCGGCGGGGCGCTCAACGACCGCTCCACCGGGGCGGGGCTGGCGCAGCTCCTGGCGCCGCGGTTCACCGTGCTCTCCTACGACCGCCGGGGCCGCGGCGGCAGCGGGGACACCGCGCCGTATGCGGTCGAGCGCGAGCTGGAGGACCTGGCGGCGCTGATCGACACCGCCGGCGGGCCGGCGTTCGTCTACGGCCTGTCGTCCGGCGGCGCCCTCGCCCTCGAAGCGGCCGCGCAAGGGCTGCCGATCGCGAAGCTGGCGGTCTACGAGGTGCCGTTCGCCGGCGACGAGAGCCGCCAGCAGCGGGCGCGGGAGTACCACGCCAAGCTCACCGAGCTGCTGGCGGCGGATCGCCGCGGCGACGCGGTCGAGGCGTTCATGACGATGGTCGGGATGCCGGCGGAGATGATCGGCCAGGCGCGCCGCTCGCCGATGTGGCCGGCGCTGGAGGCGCTGGGGCCGTCGCTGGGCCACGACTCGGCCGTCATGGGCGACGGCACCCGGGGCGCCGCACCGCCGACCGAGCGGCTGGCCGCCATCACGGTGCCCACGCTGGTGATAGACGGCTCGGCGAGCCCGCCGTGGATGCGCGAGATGGCACGGCGGGTCGCCGGCATGGTCCCCGGCGCGCGGCACCGCTCCCTGGAAGGGCAGACGCACGACGCCAACCCGGCGGTGCTCGCTCCCGCCCTGGAGGAGTTCTTCGCCGGTTGAGCCGGGCGGCGGCTCACTCCTCGCCGGAGTGAGCCGCCAGCCTGGCGAACTCCGCCATGCCGCCGTTGAACATGAAGTCGCTGGTCTGCGTCATCACGATGGCGATCAGACCCTGGCTCGGGTCGTTGAACCAGGAGGTGCCGCTGCCGCCGTCCCAGCCGTAGCGGCCGGGGACGGCGGACACCTCGTCGGGCGCGACCGCCACGGCCATGCCGAGGCCCCAGCCGCGCCCGCCGAGCACCGGACCTGCCCCGGCGATCTGCTCCGGCGTCAGGCGGTTGCTGGTCATCAGCTCCACCGACCGCTCCGACAGCAGCCGTTCACCCTGGTACACGCCCTTGTCGAGCAGCATGCGGGCGAACGCCAGGTAGTCGTCGACGGTCGAGAGCAGGCCCGCCGTGCCGGCCGGGAACGGCGGCGGCGTGGTCCATTCACTCGGCGGCGAGAGCGTCTGGAGCTCGAGCTTCCCCGTCTCGAAATTGGTCATGTAGAAGCCCGGCAGCCGGCCGACGCGCTCGGCCGGCATCCAGAAGCCGGTGTCCTTCATGCCCAGCGGCTCGAAGAGGCGGGTCCTGAAGAGGTCCCCGAGCGACTGGCCGGCGGCGCGCGCGGCCACGACGCTCAGCACCAGCGCGCCGGCGTTGTACTGCCAGCGCTCCCCGGGCTGGTACATCAGCGGCAGGGTCGCGAAGCGCCGCATCCACTCGTCCGGCTCGTGCGGCGTGCGCGGGTCGGGCGGCCCCATGACCAGCTCCAGCTCGGCGGCGGCGTTGATGACCGGGTACGGCGGCTCGAAGCTGGGCTCGAACACCATGCCGTAGCCCATGCGGAAGCTCAGCAGGTCCTCGATGGTGATCGGACGGTTGGCCGGGACGGTGTCGTCGAGCGGCCCGTCGATGCGCCGCAGGACCCGGCGGTCGGCCAGCTCGGGCGCCAGCCGGTCGACCGGCTCGTCCAGCGCCAGCTTGCCGTCGTCCACCAGCATCATCGTCGCGACGGCCAGGACCGGCTTGGTCAGCGAGGCGATCCGGAAGATGGCGTCCCGGCGCATCGGCTCCTCACCGTCGAACGCCATGGTGCCGATCGCGTCGACCGCCACGTCGTCTCCGCGCGCCACCAGCGTCACCAGGCCGGGCAGCTCGCCCTTGGCCACGCGAGCCGCCATGGCATGGTGGAGGCGGTCGAGTCCCGCCCTCGAGTTCGAGCGATGCATCTCCATACCTCCATATCCTCATGGATTCCTGTCGACAAGGACACTTCCGGGGCCGGAATCGGGCGCCTGTGCGGCGGGGATGCCGATCGGGTCGGGCTTCTGGTACCCGTGGTACCCGCGCCGTTGCCCAAATGACCCGGACGTCAGCGGATTCGAGGACATGACTGGAACGCAGCACGAGGACCAGCCGAACCGGATCAATCCCATCGCGATCATCGCCGGAGCGCTCGCCTCGCTCTCGGCCGCCGTGGTGGCGTCGTACTTCGGTGTCGCCGGCACGCTGATCGGCGCCGCCGTCGTCAGCCTGGTCAGCTCGCTGGCCGCCGCGCTCTACGCCGGCCTGCTCGGTCGCGGCCGGGGTCTCGTTCAGCACACCGCCACCACCGTCCTGCACGCGTCCGATCGCACCGGGAGGCACTCCACCCACGACCGGCCAGCAGCCGGCCCACCCGAAGACGCCGCCGAAGCGTCGGCTCCGGGCTCCGGGGAGGGCCCGGCGGGGGGCCGGACCTCGGCTCCGGGCTCCGGGGAGGGCCGGACCTTGGCTCCGGGCTCCGCAGAGACCTCCGCGGAGACCTCGGCGGGGGGCCCCGCCCCAACGACCGCCTCCGGCACCGCCGCCTCGCCCTCCGGCGGGTCGCCTCGCGCCGGCGGCCGGATCGGGTGGCCGTGGCGGCGTTCGGTGGTGGTGATCGGGGCGGCGGCGCTGATCTTCGCGATCGCGATCGGCGCGGTCAGCGGGATCGAGGCGGCGATCAAGGAGCCGATCTCCACCGCGCTCGGCGCGCGCGACAAGGGTCAGGCGCGGACCTCGGTCGGGGTCGCGATGGACCGCGCCGGGGGCTCCCCGACCACCAGGCAGCGCACGCCGTCGTCGAGCACCCAGACGCCCCCCACGAGTGGGCAGCAGGGCCAGGCGCCGTCGACCACCGGGGCCGCGCCGTCGACCACGGAGCCGGGGCCGCCGAGCACCGGCGGCCAGCCGCCCTCGACCACGCTGCCGCCGAGGACGTCGCAGCCGTCGAGCCCCGGCTCGTCGAGCGGCGCGACCCCGGGCGGCTGACGGCCGCCGCCGGAGCCCCTCGCCGCCACTGGGCCGGGACCGCGTCCCTCCGGGGCGCCCGTCCCATGGGTCAGGCGGGGGAGCTGGCGCGGCGGAGGAGGTCGTCGGCGGTCGCCAGCTCGGCGACGACCTCGGCCGCGGGGCGGGGCCGCCGGATCAGGCCGACGCTCTGGCCGGCGTAGATGTAGGCGGTGTCGAAGTCGTGCCGCTCGACCGCCGCCAGCAGGTCGGCATGGGCCCGGTCGTCGCCGGCCAGCTCCGGCTCGCGGCCCTGCCAGTGCTCGAAGAAGGGGTTGCGCAGCGCGCGGCCGCCGTACTGGGGCGGCCAGGCCTGTCGCATGCCGACGTCGAACACGCGGCCGTAGTTGGTGTCGGTCTCGGCCGCCGCGACGATCCGGTCGCGGGCGGCGGGAGTGACCGTCGCCTCGGGACAGGCGAGGAACGCGGTGCCCACCCACGCGCCGGCGGCACCGGCGGCCAGCACGGCGGCCACGCCGCGCCCGCTGGCGATCCCGCCCGCGGCCAGCACCGGCAGGCCGACGTGGTCCAGCACGGCTTGGAGGAGCGGCAGGGTGGCGACGTCGTTGCGGCCGTGGCCGCCGCCCTCGCCGCCGCGGGCGACGATCAGGTCGACGCCGGCCCGCTCGGCGTCGCGGGCCTCGGCGACCGTGCCGACCTGGGTGGCGACCGCGCTGCCGGCCTGCTTGAGTCGCTCCACGTGCCGCTCGTACGGCCCGAAGCTGACCGAGACCAGCGGCGGGGCCAGCTCGGCCACGGCGTCGAGCTGGGCGGGATTGTCCGTCAGCGCCCACGCCAGCAGGCCGATGCCCCAGGGGCGGCCGCCGGCCGCGGCGACCCGCGCCTGCTCGGCGATCCAGGCCGGAGTGGCGCTGCCGGCGGCGCCGATCATGCCCAGCGCGCCAGCGGCCGAGATCGCGGCGGCCAGCTCCCCGCCGGCGGCTCCCGCCATCGGCGCGCCCACCACGGGGACGGTCAAATCGAACCGCTCGGTCAGCGCCGTGCGCATGCGCTTCTCCTCCTTGTCCGTGCGCCATCGGATGGTCGGCGACAGCTCGACCGACGCTGACCATACCGGCGATCACGGGTCAGGCGACGGCGAGCACATGGCTCAGCACGACGGTGCCGTCGATGACGTGCAGCGCCAGGCCGGGGGGCTGGCGGTGCATCGACTCCGTGAGGTCCCAGGGAGAGGCGAGCGATGAGGCTACACCGGGCGCGACCACCAGCGGCCGCCCAGCGAACGAGGTCACGCTCGCCAGGTGGGCGTGCCCGGCCAGGACGGCCACCACCCGCCGGTGGCGGTCGAGCAGCGCCGCCAGACGGGACGAGCCACGCTGCGGATAGGGGCTGACGGCCTCGATGCCGGCCTCCTCCGGCGGGTGGTGCAACGCCAGGACGGCCGGCACCCGCGGTTCGGCGTCGGCCAGCGTCCGGTCGAGCCACGCGAGCGTGCCGTCGGACAGGTAGCCGTGGTCCTGGCCCGGCACGGTGGAGTCGCAGGCCAGCACCAGCAGCCCGCCGACGTCGACGGCGAGGTTGATCGGGGCGTCCCCACCTTGCCGGGCGTCCACCCGCAGCACCCGACGCAGCGCCGCCCGGTCGTCGTGATTGCCCGGGCAGATGACCACCGGGCGGTCCCAGCGCAGCAGCGACCGCACCAGCTCGTACTCGTCCTCGGCGCCGTGGTCGGCCACGTCGCCGGTGACCACCAGGGCGTCGACGCGGGGCGCGAGGGTGTCGAGGTGGCGCACCACCCGGGTGACCCGCTCGGTGGCCGCGCCGGTGCCGTCGACGTGCAGGTCGCTGATGTGGGCGAGCGTGGTGGGCATGGTCGCGGTCTCTCCCGTTGAAGGTGACCGGTCGATGGTCCTCCGGACTGGTACGGTTTCACAGACCAGTTTCGATCATGGATTCCATACCAGGCATGCGCGATCTGCTGCTCGACCTGTCGCGGTTCGAGGGGCCGCTGCACGCACGTCTCAGCGCCGCGCTGCGCGAGGCGATCGTCTCCGGCCGCCTCGACGAGGGCGCCGCCGTGCCGTCGAGCCGGGCGCTCGCCGAACGGCTGGGCTGCTCCCGGTGGGTGGTCAACGAGGCCTACGAGCAGCTCACGGCCGAGGGGTATCTGGCGAGGAGGCCGAGAAGCGGCACCTGGATCGCTGGCTCGGCCGGGCTGCGGCACCGCGCCGCCGATGGCGGGCCGGGCCGCCAGCCTGCCGGTCCGGCCGCGGCGGGCCCGCGGCTGTCGCCGGGACTGCCGGACCTGGCGTCATTCCCTCGCGCGGCCTGGGCGCGGGCGGTCGCCAGAGCCTGCCGGGAGCTGCCCAGCGACGCGCTGGGGTACCTGGACGTGGCGGGGCATCCCCGGTTGCGGTCGGCGCTGGCGGAGTACCTGCATCGCGTCCGCGGGCTGCCCACCACGGCCGACGACGTGATCGTCACCCCCGGGACCAGCCACGGCCTGCTCGCGCTCGGCCGGCTGCTCAGGCTGGGAGGAGCCCGGCGGGTGGCGGTCGAGGACCCGGGCTGGCCGCGGCTCCCGCACCTGCTGCGATGGAGCGGCCTGGAGCCGGTGCCTTGCCCGGTCGACTCCGACGGCCTCGACGTCGCCGCGCTCTCCCGCCTGCGGGTCGAGGCCGTGGTGGTCACACCGGCGCACCAATGCCCGAACGGCGCCGTGCTGAGCCCCGCCCGCCGGGTCGCGCTGCTGCGATGGGCACGCGAGCGGGACGCCATCGTGATCGAGGACGACTACGACGCCGAGTACCGCTACGACCACCGGCCCTTGAGCTGCCTCGCCGCCCAGGGCGGCGGCCAGGTGATCCACCTCGGGTCGACCAGCAAGACCCTGGCGCCGGCCTTGCGCCTCGGCTGGATGGTGCCGACCCCGCCGCTGCGCCGCCAGCTCGTCGAACGGACCGGCATCCTGACCGGCGCGGTGCCGACCGTCGACCAGGCCGCCTTCGCGCACCTGCTCCTCAGCGGCGCCTACGACCGGCACCTGCGGCGCATGCGGCACGTCTACCGCCACCGGCGCGCCCTTCTGGTCGCCGAGCTCGCCCGGGCCGTGCCGGACGCGCGGCTGCTCGGGCTCCCGGCGGGCCTGCATCTGATGGTGCTGTTGCCGCCCGGCGTCGACGAGGGCGAGGTGGTGCGCCGCGCCGCGTCGGATGGCGTCGACCTGCTGGGCCTGGCCGGCTTCCGGCGGACCGCCGGGCCGGCCGGCCTCGTCCTCGGCTTCGGTAACCTGCCGGACCGTGAGATCCCCGGCACGGTCGAGGTGCTGGGT
>Ga0268241_10000072_pt1 | contig 12796 bp, 10 predicted proteins | sample BulsoiAmnAmmetaG_FD_200248 | JGI IMG/M metagenome (GOLD analysis project Ga0268241, IMG submission 200248) | Bulk soil microbial communities from Mexico - Amatitan (Am) metaG (v2) (version 2) | ecosystem: Environmental > Terrestrial > Soil > Agricultural land | place: Mexico: Amatitan, Jalisco...
GGGTCAGCCCTGGCAGGCAGGCGGTGAAGAAACCAAGCTTCAAGCTGGCACCTCCTCCCAGCGTTGGCTTGCCGCGGATTCGAGCACGGCCTCGGTGATGCGCGCGGCGCGCCGGCCGTCGCCGAAGCGGGGAAGCCCTTCGGGCTCGTCGCCGCGGACCGCTGCGTAGGTGTCGGCGACGAACGCGTCGAAGCAGTCGCGGTATCCCTGTGGATGGCCGGCGGGCAGGGTCGCGTACGGTCGTGCCGGGGGTGACAGGACGGCCGGGTCGCGCAGGACCAGGCGCGGTCCGGACCGGCTGCCCAGCCACAGCGTCTCAGGCTGCTCCTGGTCGAAGGCCAGCGCCGCGCGCTCGCCGTCCAGCTCCAGCCACAGGTGGTTCTTGCGGCCCGGTGACACCTGGCTGACCACCAGCGTGCCGATCGCGCCCCGGTTGGTCTCGAACAGCACCGTGGCCGCGTCCTCGGTGGCGACCACACGGTCGCCGCCGCCGCCGCTGGCCCCGGCGAACGCCTGCCGGTGCGGGTCGTGGGCCCGCTTGGGCACGGTCGTCACCACGCGGGCGGCCAGGCGGGTGATGCGGTGCCCGGTCATCCACTCGGCCAGGTCGCACCAGTGCGAGCCGATGTCGGCGAACGCCCGCGAAGGACCTCCCAGGGCGGCGTCGACCCGCCAGTTGTCGTCCTCCGGGTTGACCAGCCAGTCCTGCAGGTAGCAGCCGTGGACCAGCCGGATCTGGCCGGCTTCGCCCGCCTGGACGCGCGCCCGGGCCTCCCGCGCCGTCGGGTAGTAGCGGTAGACGAACGGCACGGTGGCGACCACGCCGGCCGCCTCCGCGGCCGCCACCAGCCGCTCCGCGTCGCTGTGACTGGTCGCCAGCGGCTTCTCGCAGACCACGTGCTTGCCCGCCGCCAGCGCCCGCTCGACCAGCGGGGCGTGCAGGTGGTTCGGCGTGCAGACGTGGACGACGTCGACCGTCTCGTCGGCGATCAGCGCCTCGGAAGAGTCGAACCAGCGCTGCGCGCCGAGCTCGATGGCGGCGGCCCGGGCGCGCTCGGCCGTGGACGCGGAGACCCCGGCGAGCGTGGCGCCCGCCAGCAGCGCCGCCCGGGCGTGGACCCGCCCGATGAACCCGGTCCCGGCGACGGCGACACGCAGCGGTCGGTCCAATTGCCGTTGAGCTTCGTTCACCACGAGGCAGGACGTGACGGTGCGTTCGCGAAGGCCTGGACCAATGCGTCGTAGGCCGGCTTGGGCTGCAGGTTCGCGTCGAACGGCAGCGGCCGTCGCTCCGCCCCATCCTTCCGCGGGAAGTCCTCCTGCAGCCAGGTGTAGCGATCCGAGAGCCCGAACGTCATCAGGACCTTGACGGCAGGCTCGTCCAGTGCGACGTCCAGGTACCGGCGGTACACATCCGCGACGCCCGCGTCCCGAGTGGTGGGATTGGCCTTGAGGCCGTCGTCGAGCACGTCCATCTCGGTGATCATGATGATCAAGCCGCGGGCGGCCACGCTGGCCAGGAAGTTGCGGTAAGCCGTCGTGTTGAACTGCCGCGCGAAGTTCCGCCACTGCAGGTGCGCCTGGATCCCCAGGGCGTGCACTGGAACGCCCTGGCCGAGGAGGAAGTCGATCACCTGCAAGACCGTGGCCCGCCGACCGGCGGCGGATTGACCGGTCTCGAACCCGAACTCGTTGAGCACCAGAATGGCGGCGGGATCCTGGGCGTGCGCGAGCTGGAAGGACTCGGCCACGTAGGAGGGGCCGATCGTCTGGTACCAGGGCACGTTGTCGCGCAGCCCGTTGGGGTCGCTGGTCATCGGGTCGGTGACCTCGTTGGCCACGCTCCAGGCGTCGACCCGTCCCGCGTAGCGCGAGACCTCCGCCTGGATCGTGCTGAACAGGAGGTCGCGGGCCTGCTGCTGCGGCAGCGAGAAGAGCTGGTCCTCCGTCCACCCGTCGCCGAAGCCCTCGTCCCAGGCCAGATGGGCGCCGAACACGCGCTGCCCGTTCCCCTCCGCGAAGCCGATGATCTGGTCGCCGAAGCTGAAATCCAGGCCCGAGTCGATCGAGGGCCGCAGCCGGTACCAGAGCAGGTCGTCCTCGGTGAACAGGATGCCCGCCTCGCGGGCAAACAGCTGCGCGTAGTCGGGGTCCGGCTGCACCTGCCAGGTCGCCGTCGAGGAACCGTAGAGGATGCCCTTGGCCGCCGCCTGCTGCCACAACGGGTCGCCCACGGCGGCGGCCGCGCCCCGCGTGGTCCCGGCGCCCGCCGCCCGGGCGGCTCCCGCGCGAGGGGCCAGCACGCTCGCCAGCGCGGGACGAGCGCCCGCCAACACGGCCGCGGCCCCCAGGCCGCCACCAATCAGCGCCGACCGTCGCGTCACCATCCGACCACCGCCCATCGACCCCTCCTCCTTCCGGCGCGCCGACCAGGACCGAAGCTCGGGAGGCGGATGGCCTCCGGCTCTCTCACGTCGCCTGGTTCGGGTTGGGGCGCACCTCGGACGCAAATCGGTTTGTGCCCGGTTGGGGCGAAATCGTACGGCTTTTCGCCCGGCGTGGCAACCCCCTGCGGCCAGGACTCCTCCAAGGGCTCCACGCTCGGCTCGGGCAATGGTCGATTCGGGTCCCGTCACGTCAGGAGCCGAGGACGGTGAGGTCGAGGCGGGCCAGGCGTGCGGGGTCGAGCAGGATGTCCATGGTCGTGATCCGCCCGTTGCCCACCGTGAGCGCGCCGACCGCGTAGACGTCCCCGTCCAGCAGGGAGACCCATCCGGCCACGCCGTTGACCAGCGCGGGCCGGACCATCAGGCCCAGTCGCGAGACGGCCGTGGCTCTGCGGGCGACGTTCTCGGCGCCACGAACCTCGAGGATGGTCCCGCTGCCGGTGTCTTCGCGGAGCACGATGCCGGGATCCAGCACGGCGACCAGGGCGTCGAAGTCTCCCTCGCGCGCGGCGGCCAGGAAGGCGTCAACCAGGTGTTGCTGTGCGGCCGCGTCGGTCGCATGGGGCGGGTTCGCATCGCGGATGCGGCGGCGTGCGCGGCTGGCCAGTTGGCGCGCCGCCTCGGGCGAACGGTCCAGGATGGCGCCGATCTGGTCGAAGGGTACGGCGAACATGTCGTGCAGCACGTAGGCCAGCCGTTCCGCCGGTGTCAGCGTCTCCAGCACCACCAGCAGCGCCAGGCCGACCGAGTCGGCCAGCAGCGCCTGGTGCTCAGGGCCGATGCCGTCCGTGGGGTCGACGATCGGGTCGGGCAGGTGGGCGTCGAGTGGCTCCTCGCGTCGCGTCCTGCGGGCGCGCAGCATGTTGAGCGCCACGCGTCCCACAGTGGTGACGAGCCAGGCTTGGAGGTTGTCGATCCCGCCGGCGTCCGAGCGGCTGAGCCGGATCCACGCCTCCTGGACGGCGTCGTCGGCCTCGCTCGTGGAGCCCAGCATCCGGTAGGCCACGGCCCGCAGCCGGGGGCGTTGCTCTTGGAACCGTTCTGCCAGCCAGTCGCGCTCGTCCATCGATCCGTCGACCCCTCGCCGGGCTGCAGGTGACGTCACGTCCGCGTGCCGCCAGGTGTCCTGCCCTCGAGACCGTAGACGAAGGGAGACCGATCATGCAGGCACCGTCAGGACAGATGACCGCACCGGCGCCGCGGGGTCTGCCGAAGGACGGGCCCTGGCCGGGGAAGGGTCCTGCATCCGCGCACGTCCAGCATCCGGCTGAAGAGCAGGAGCATGTGGGGCCTGGCTCCGGTGAACGGCGTCTTCCGCGAGGTCAGCGGGAACGGCACCGTCTCTCCGGACGGCGAGGTCAGCGGCACCTTCGCCGCCGCGGCGTCCGTCCAGGGGGACGGCGAGATCTGGCTCGACGCCGAGGTCCACGTCAACCGGGGCGACTTCGGCCTCACCTGGAACCAGATGGGCATGGCCTCGATGAACAACCTCCTCACCATCCACGCCGTGTTCACCCGGCGGTGAGGCCATGGTGGGTCACCGGGCCCGGTGGCCGGAGTCGGTGCGCAGCACCGCAAGGTAGCCAAGGTCCGCACGTCGAGGGAGGAACCACCCGTGCAAGGGTGGAACGTCAGCCGGGACGTTGGCCACGGCAGCGGGCGAGCGGCTGACGACTAGGGGGTGTCCGGCGGAGTGGGGAACCTCGGCGTGGTGTTGCGGAGCGGGTCCATGCTTTGCCGCTGCAGCGGCATCAGCCCTCCCCAAAGCGCCAGGAACGCCACCACCCCGGCGGCCACCATCGCGGCCCTGGGCGCCTCGACGGCCTGCAGGACCAGCACGGCAATGGCCGCCGCCAAGGCCGCGACCACAGTCGCCACGATGGTCGGCGTGTTGATCAGGAAATACACCAAGTACCTCAGCCATCGCCGGCTGCGGTCATCCATGTAGGTGACCAGCAGGCCGCGCTCGTCGTCGTGGTGGCCGGTGGTGAAGTACGGCTCCAGGCCGGGCTCGATCTTCAGGTAGGCGTGCCGGAGCCGGTTCATGGCCAGCACCAGCCTGGCGTCCTCGGTGTTGATCTGGACCAGGCGCACGTAGGTGGCGATGCCAAGCAGCAACACCACCGGCAGCAGCACCAGCGCCACCGCGGTGGTATGCGGTCCGAACCCGGTCGCGTCGGCCAGCAGCGCCAGCGCGACGATCGAGGCCGACAGCACCGTCAGGAAGACCGTCGCGCGGTTCAACGCCTCGTTCCAGATCTGCGACCGTGTCCCCAGCAGGCTCCAGTGCTCGGTGGCAAGGATCGCGGGCGCGTGCGGCCCCAACGGGTGGTCGGCCACGTCGGCGGCGGCCGATGCCGCGGCGTCATGCGCGCGCTCTGGCGAGCTGGTCGAGGGGCCGGCCTTCCCGCGGTTGTCGGTGGGTTCCATCGTGGGCCTCCTCCAGGTGGCAGTTGACGGCTGTCGCCAGGCAGACGGTGTCCGCGGGTGCCGGAACATCGGTCATGACGCCGCGCTGAGGTCCCCACGGAAGCGCTGCCTGCCAGGACGACTCGAACTTTCCACCGGCCTCAGGCTACAGACCCACCGTGACGCTGACCGATTGGAGACCGCACGGCGCCAGCGCACCGGTCGGTCATGCAAGGTCGTCCAGGACCCGTGGCGGCGGGCACGTCCCCGCAGGACGCGGCGGTGCGGTACTTCCAGATGACTCCGTTGACTACCTGCCGGTGGTCGCGCCTTCGTCAGCGCGCGGACGGGAGCATGCGGCCGCCGTGCCAGCGGATGGTCGTCACGCGGTGGCCCACCTGGTGCCAGGCGGCATCGAGAGCGAAGTCGCCCAGCATTGTTGAGATTGCCCAGCCGGGGAGATCCTCGGCCTCCAGCCCCAGGTCATACGCGGCATGAGCAAGATAGCCAGCCGCCGCCGCCAGGGCAGCAGGATACGACGGCTCGCGGCCCGTCCTGCGCTGGTATTGGGCGGCAAACTCCACCCCTGAGGGTCCGATCCGCGGCTTGTCGGCGGTCGGCCACCAGTGCACCGGCCCCAGCACGCCCTCAGCCGCCTCCCCCAGCTCCTGCCCGAAGGCGGAGATTCCAGCAGCCACGGCGGCCAGCAGCGCCGGCGATTGGCCGCGATCGTGGAGTCCCCGTACCACCGCGGCGTCGTGCTCGAAGGGGCCGGCGACCAGAACGGCCGCCTTGGTGAGGTCTTCGGCCTCCACCGCCGATGCCTCGATCGCCGCACTGTCGATCCCACGCTTGGACGCCCTGACCCTGGCACCTCCCGCGACAGCGCGGGCAAACGGTCCGGGAGCCTGGACGACGATGATCCGGCTGACCTGACGATCGGCCGCCTCGTTGACGACGCCGTCGAAATACGACGACGCCGGAGCCGGCAAGCAGGCGATTCCAGGCTGCGCCAGATCGTCAGCCGAGCCACCGTGATTCCACAGGATCCGCCCGCTGTCCCGCACCAGCGGAACGACCGCCCGGACCAACCCGCTCGCATACGGGCCGATCAGCAGATCCACGGCGTCGAGCCAAGCGCCATACGCCTGGATCGCGGCCCGGCTCGACCCATGATCGTCGACGATCGTCAACCGGACGCCGGCGGCCTGCGCCCAGAGCCGGATCCCATCTGCCGCCTCGGTTCCTTGGCGCTCGTATCGCCCTGTCAGGCTGAGCGTCAGGGCTGCGGTGACCGGAGGCAGTTTCATGCCAGGTAGCAGCTCCTACGGCAGTTTCAGAGCCCATCTCGGTTTCGGTCGGGTGGACTGACGCTCATCAGTTCACCGCGGGCGGCGCGGCCGTCAAGCCGGCAACGACCTGGTTCGGTGGCCTGTCGGGCGATGCCCTCGTCGACGTGCGGTTGCGATGCTGGCCCAGGAAGTCCAGCAGCAGGGCGTTGACCGCCTCGGGTGCCTCCAGCTGCATCCAGTGCCCGGCGCCGTCGAGACGTTCGTAGCGCCAGGGGCCGGCGACATGGGCCGCCGAGCCCGTCATCGCCTCCTCGGTCAGGGCAAGGTCCCCACTGCTCCAGATCCCCATGGCCGGAGTCTGCACCGGTGGCAGCTCCCGGGGTGGCTCGACCAGCCACGTCGGCGGCAGGATCGCCCGGTACAGGTTGAGGCTGGCGGTGAGCGCCTCGGGATCGGCCAGGCGCTCGACGACCGCCTCGATGTCGGGGTGCCGCGACCACTCCCGCAGGTTGCGGAAGCCGTCGCCGCTCAGCCACCGCTCGGCGACGCCGGGGAACTGGAACAGGAGCATGTACCACGACTTCTCCCGCTGGGCCCATCCGGCGGCCCGGAGGGCGGCGGGATGGCCGACCGACAGCGCGGTGAGGGAGGCGACCCGATCCGGGACGAGAGCGGCGGTCGTCCAGGAGATCGCGGCGCCCCAGTCGTGGCCGACGAGGTGGACCTGGGGGATCGACAGGTGGTCGAGCACGCCGATCACGTCGCCGACCATGTGGGACATCTCGTACGCCTGGACCTCGGCGGGCCGGCTGGATTCCCCGAACCCCCGAAGGTCGGGAGCGATCACCCGATAGTGGTCGGCGACCAGAGCCGGGACCTGGTGGCGCCAGAGGTCGGCGGTGTCGGGCCAGCCGTGGAGCAGCATCACCGGGCTGCCCGTGCCGATGTCGTCGACCTTGAGGGTGACGTCGTCGAGCTCGATGCGCATGGTTGTCTCCTTGTCGTGGTGCGCGCGTCCGGGGATCAGTCGCCGACGGCGGCGAGCAGCTCCTGCCGTGTCGGCCCGGGCAACGGATAGTTCGGGGCGCCGGCCCCGAGCTTCATCACCCGGTCGAGCAGGCCCGGCTCGGCGAACAGCTCGTCCGGGGTGGCGAGGAGCGACGCGAGCGAGTGGTAGGCGCGGGCAATGTCCTGGTCGACGAGGCTGGCCGCGAAGGTCGCCTTGGTGACCTTCCAACGCTTGTCGTCGGTCTGGTAGGGCGTCCCGGCGATGTCGGCGTCGATCTCGGCCAGCCGGTGCCGGTCGAACCCCAGCGTCATGCGGTACAGCGGCTCCGCCACCGCGGCGGTCACCTCGTCGAAGCGTCGGACCAGCTTCTCCGGGTCGCCGGGGTCGACGTCGCGCAGGACGTCGCGCAGGCAGCCGGCGTGGAGCAGGCCGATCGTCGCCCCTCGCCCGAGCGACGGGTTGGTGCACGCCCAGGCATCGGCCACGGCCACGACACCGGTGGCCACGGGGCGTCCGTCGACGACGAGGCGACGGTACCGGTCCTCGATGCCGGCGATCACGTCGATCCCGGTGATCGGCTCCCCGTCGAGCCAGTGCGCCACCAGCGGGTATTGCGCCAGAGCGGCGTGCCAGCGACGGGGATCGCGCAGCACGCGAAGCGTGCGGTCGCGGCTGCTGGCGGTGACGACCACGCTCCAGGTGCCGTTGTCCGCCGGCAGTGTCAGCAGCGACACCGAGTTGTAGTGCTGGAGGACGTTCATCCTGGCCGGCGGCAGCACACCGGTCCGGGTGCGGAAGTGGCGGGCGTAGTAGACGAAGCCGGAGTCCTCCCGCTCCTCGAGCGGCCGGCGGGCGCCCACGGCCTCCAGCCACGGACCCAGGGTCGAGCGCCGGCCGCAGCAGTCGACCACCAGGTCGGCGCGGAGCGCCCGGCCGCCGCGCGTCAGCACTCCCCTGACATGGGGAGGCCGGGTCGGCGTGGGCGGGTCGGTGAGCAGCCCGGTCGCGGCGACACCGCGCCGGATCGTGACGCCGGGCGTGCGGCTGGCCACGGCGGCCACGGCGGCTTCGAGCACGGGCCGGCGGGCGGTGACGATCTCGAAGCGCTCGTCCCCGTCCCGCATGGGGCCGCGCCGGGACTCGGGGAGCATGGCCAGGGTGTTCGCGCGCAGGCCACCGGCGGCCGTCAGCTCGTCGAGGACCTCGGGGACCTCCCGCCCCATCAGGGCTCGCCAGCGCGCCAGCATGAAGTGGGGCAGGTGGAACTGGTTGACCCCCCGACGCTCCCACGCCTCCCACGCCTGCGCGGGCGGCGGCGGCTCCGCCGGGTCGCGTTCGAGGACCGTCACCTGGTGTCCGTCGCGGGCGAGCAGCATGGCCGTGGACAGGCCGCCCAGGCCGGCGCCGAGCACGAGTACCTCCGCCACCGTGCACCTCCCAGTGTCGAGAACCGGTGTACGGCAGCGTCCACCGGAGCGGTGCTCACTCTCCAGGTCAGACGGTGCTCAGTTGCTGCTCAATCGCTGCTCGGCCGTGCCGGCAGCCGGACCTCGCCGATCTCCACGGCCCACAGCAGGTCGGTGAGCTGCTCGAGCGCCCTGGCCAGGTGGCGCCGGTAGGTGCTGAAGGGCAGGCCGAGCACCTCGGCGGCGGCCTCCTGGGTGGGGGCGGCGCGGACGAAGGTGCGCTCCAGCACCGCCCTGAGCAGGTCGCCCTTGGGCTCACTCCCGAGGCAGGCGACCGCGTCCTGGATGGTCGCGCGGAGCTGGTCGGCGCCGGAGCCGCCAGGCCCCGCGGCCAGCGACGAGCCCATGAGGGGACTCGCGGCCAGCCGGTCGGGCCGGTGCAGGTCCGGCAGGGCGGCCCTCACCGCGGCGGCGAAACGGGTCCGGTCGAGCGGCGGGGGGCGCAGCAGGGAGGCCGGCGGCGGCCCGGTCCCTCCGGCGTGCTCCCGCTCATTCATCAGGTCGAGCCAGGTGTCGACCGGGAAGCGCCGCCAGTCGTTGCCGTAGGCGACGTGCGCCCGACCGCCGACGTCGAGCTCGAACTGCCGGACGAACGCCAGGTACTCGAAGAACGGTCCCCAGTACTCGTCGTCGACGACGATCACGAACGACCAGGCGAGCGGGCGCGACACCCACTCGATCAGGGACGAGACCGACCCGGCGAGCACGGCGTACATGTCGCGCTGGAACTCGCGCCGGCCGGCGAAGAAGCGGGCGATGTCGACCTGCTCGCCGGGACGCGCCGGGCCCTGCCGCGCGACGTGCTCCAGCACGGCTCGGGTGACCGGGTCCCGCTCCTCCATCGTCGAGCCGGTCGGGTGCATCACGTGGTAGGCGTAGGCGGCCACTCCCTCGCGGTCTCGGACCACGCTGAGGGTGTCCGGCTGCTCGGCGAGCCACGCCTCGGCGAGCCGTGCCGCCGCCGCGCCCTGGAACTCCTCCATGATCGAGAGGACCTGCCGGTGCTCTTCGCGGCGCGCGGGCACGACCGCGGCCGAGCCCTGGGCCCGCAGCGCGTAGAACGCGCGGGTCAGCGGGCTCTTGCGGTGCAGGTAGGTCAGGTGCTGGGCGAGCAGCTGCCGGTCGAGCCCTGTAGCGGTGCGCAGGCCGGCGACCACGTGGTCGTGGATGACACGGTGCAACGCCCGGTACCGCTCCGGCGAGCGTCGCTCGAACTCGGCATCCAGGACGTCCCGGGCGAGATCGTGCGGAAACAGCCCGCGTGGTCCGCCCGCGATGAACGGCCGCCGTTCCAGCCACGCCCACACCGCGGGTGCGTCGGCGCCCACCACCTCCCGAAGCAGGTCCTCGGTCGTCAGCCAGGCCGTGGTGCAGGCGGCCAGCCCGGACATGTGCGCGTCGGAGGGTGCGCCTCGAAGCAGCGCCTCCAGCAGCGCCGAGACGAGGTCCGGGACCTCGGCGAGGCTGTCGGGCACCGTGCCGGTGACCGCGACGTCGGCCAGCAGCGCCATGGCCAGTGGGTGGCCGCGCCCGAGCCGCACCAGGTGGGCGCGGACCGGCGGGGCGACGCCGGCACGGGCGAGCAGCTCGTCGCTCTCCACCTCGTCGAAGTGATCGAGACGGTGGACCGCCACCACCGAGCGCCAGCCCGGGTCGGTGCGCCAGGGCGCGGCCGGGGCGTCGCGGCCTGCAAGCACGACGAGGCCGTCCGCCGGCAGGGCGGGCAGGAACGCCTGGCGCAGCCATCCGTCGATCGCGCCCAGCTGCTCGTAGCCGTCGACGAGCAGGACGGCACCCGCCAGGAGCTCGGCGACCGGGCCGGCCGCGGCCCGGTCCCCGAGACCGATCAGCACCGCGTGCTCGAACCCTTCCGGGGAGGGATCGATCTCCCGGCCATCGAGCAGCACCACGGCTCGGCCCGCGGCCCGCACCCGGCTGCGAAACTCCAGCAGCAGCGTGGTCTTGCCGATGCCTCCAGGACCGTGGACGAGCAGCACTCGCCGCGACGACCGGTCCATGAGGGCGTCGTCGAAGCTGGCCAGCTCGTGCCGGCGGCCCACGAAGGTGCGGCGCCGCGCCTCGTCGAGAAGATCACCAAGTTGGGCCGTCACTGGACCACCCTCCAACACGCTGCGAGGTAGCGGCACACGCCTGGATAGGAGTCCTCGAATATCGAACACCGGATGGGGCTCGCCGCGGACGTGGCCGCCCCCGGAACCAGCCGGTCTCGCGCTCAGGTTGCCAATGTCCTGGCGTCGCTGTCCAGCGGTCTATGACGAGGGTTGACCTGACCCAATGGCGCAGCTCGAATCGCCTGCGGCCTGGACGGGCTTCAAGCCCCGTATCTGCCGAAGCGTGGCGCCCCGCTGTGCGTCCTACTACCCAGGATGGCACGATGCGCACGCTTCCCCTCACCGGGCGCTACGCGGCAGTCAAGCGGAGGAGCTCGGGCACCGCGGTGGCCACCCACGCCCCGCGCGGATCGGCGGCGACCACCCCGTGGAAGAACGAGCGCGAGTCGCGAAACCACCCGGTCACCCGCCCAGAGGCAGAATCGACCCGCAGCAGGATCCCGCCAAGGTCCAAGCCATGCGCATACGGACCGGCCAGCCACACCGCGCCACCGCCAACCACCAGCCGCACCCCGCCGTTGACCCCGCCAACATCCAGGTCCGCAAGCGGCGTGGCCGCGGTCACCTCGCCAGTGCGCTGATCCAGGCGCCGCAGCCGGCCGGTCCGGTCGTGCAGGCTGCCAGGAACGTCCGTACCCGTCAGCAGCCACACCGCACCGCTGCCGACCTCAAGCCCATAGGGGAAGCCGGCCACCCGGGCGACCGCGCGGGCCGGACCACCCGCCAGCGGCACCCGCCACAGCCGCTGGTCGGTGGGCGCCTGAGTCGTCCAGACCGCGTCGGTGCCCACGGCAAGCGGCCCGACCGGCTGGCGCCGGCCCGAGGCGTCGGTGACCCACAGCGGCGGACGGGGCCGCAGCGTACGGGCGTCGAGGCGGCCGAACCCCATGGGCTTGTCCCTGCGCAGGCAGCAGTACGACCACAGCACCCCATGCGCCACCACCACAGCCAAGCCACCGAACCGGGCGGTCACCCGCAGATCCACCGGGTCGACTCGGGCCGTCACCCTGCCGTCCCCGGTGCCCACCCAGACCGCGCCCGCCCCCACGGTCAGCGGACCCACCGCCATGCCCTGACCCGGCGCTCCCAGCTCCACGCGGCCGGTCACCTGGTACCGGTCGGGGTTCACGCGCAGCAGGGTGCCCTGCTCCAGCAGCACCCACACCGCACCCGCACCGACCGCCACGGCCGCCGCCGGGCCGGGCAGCGCCACCCGTCCGGCCACCGCCAGCCCAGAGGCGACCGGGCGATCGTCCCTGCTCACTGTGCTCCTGGTCGGCGGGGACGGTCCGGCATCGCCGGTACCGAGGTTGCGGCTCTGGAGGCGACCGACCACGACCAGGGCAAGCAGCACCGCCACCACGCCAGCAGCGACCAGCCGCCAGTCACGCCCCGATGCGTTCACGCCGACCCCCCGCTCCCCCGGTGCCACCTTTTTGCAGATTGTCTACCCTGCGCATCTATTCGAGGAGGGGTGCCGGGGGAAAAGACCTCCTCCTCCCCGGATGGAACCATGCGCCTGCGACCGGGATGCTGCATGGGGAAGGCACCGCTTGCAGCCCAAGGAACCCGTGTGGCCGATGACTTCGATCGGTTCTATGCCGCGTCCTACCAGCGGGTGCTCAAGCAACTGGTCCTTGTGACCGGTGATGTTGCCGAGGCGGAGGACGTCGTCCAGGAGGCGTTCGCCCGCGCGTCGGTGCGCTGGCAGCGGCTATGCGCGTACGAGGCGCCGGAGGCGTGGGTGCGGCGGGTCGCGCTCAACCTTGCCGCACAGGCCGCCGGTGGGAACGGTGAAGTCACGCCTGGCGCGCGGACGGGCGGTACTGGCTCGTCGTCTTGCGGTCGCGGACATCGACGCGCAAAGGGACGCCGACAGCGATGCCGCGAGGTCAAGCCGCGGGCGGAAGAAGTTGGCTCTCTGTCAGGTCGCCGCCGAAGGCGGCTCAGCAGCCAACTGTTTCGGAGGAGCGGCTCGACCGTGGCCACCCTCATGCCCTTGCCTGCGACGCAGCGCTCGCCGTCTCCATCAGGAGGGCCA